>Ga0065712_10068300_pt1 | contig 12060 bp, 9 predicted proteins | sample MisRhiReplicate1_FD_59099 | JGI IMG/M metagenome (GOLD analysis project Ga0065712, IMG submission 59099) | Miscanthus rhizosphere microbial communities from Kellogg Biological Station, MSU, sample Rhizosphere Soil Replicate 1: eDNA_1 v3... | ecosystem: Host-associated > Plants > Roots >...
GGGCAGGGTCTCGGCGCCCAGTTCCAGGCCGAACAATTGCGCGGGTGGTGGTTTCGCTGCCTTGGGTGTGCGTGCCCCGCGCAGGCTGACAAAGGTGCGCAACCAGTCCCGATAACGCCAGGCCACCAGGGCCACGCCACCGATCAGCAGGCTCCATAACAGCACTTCCAGGCCTTGGGCGACAGGCTTGAACGTGTTGCTGTTGAGGTTGTCCAGCAGCGCTTGCAGCCACGCCGGAAGTTTGCCGTCACTGTGTGCCTTGTTTTTAACGACGGGCTTTTCTTCGCCAAAGCGATAGCGGGTGACGGTTTCCGGATTTTTGAAGGGCGGCTTGTCCAGCAGCGACTTGATGGACTGGCTTGCGCTTTGGGGAGGTAGTGGCTTGGCGTCATCCGCCATGGCGGGCAGGTTGAATGGCAGCAAGGTCAGCCCGATCACCAGCACTAACAGTGGCGCCACACTGCTCAGACGCTGGCGCAGGCGGCGGAATACCAGCTCCAGGTCCCACGCCTCCAGCAGGGTGCGGCGATTGAGATAAAGGCTGAAACCACAGGCAACATAGATGGGCTCCCAAAACACCAGGATCAAGGCGTAGAAGGCGTTGCTCAAGTGTTCCAGCCAGACCCCCTCGGAGCCCGTCGCCAGCGCCAGCCGTTGCCAATCCCAATCCAGTTCAAGCTGTTGCGGAATGAATAGATAGAACAGCGCCATGCAGCCGAACCACAGGCCGATTTCCAGGTGCACCCCAACGGTGGTCAACCAGCGCGCGGCTCCTGCATTGCGCTGCAGCAGCACGCCCAGGCGTTTCTGGCGCGCCTGGCCGTCCAGGCCTTCGAGCTGGCTGACCGGCATTACAAAACTGCGGCTGAGGCTAAGTCGGCGCCAGGTCAGGCTGGCCAGCAGTTGGTGGTTAAGCAGTCTTGGCCATTCGCGCACGGCCTGCTTAAGGCTGGGTGTTTCGCCGAACAGGGCTTTGGAGAGGATATATAAAGGCAAGCGGTCGAACGCCGGTTTGAGCCACCAGAACAGGAACATGGCTGTGGACGGGTATTTCCATAGCAACGCGGTAAGCAGGGCAAAAACCGGCAGGGTCACCAGCGCCCAACTGCTCATCAATAGCAGGCGATGTTCCCGGGCCATTAATACCCCAAGGTCCATGGCCTCCCATGCGGTACGCGGGCGAATTGCCACGCTGGCATTACTCAGGCGCATGGCGAGTCCGTCCGGCAAGGGTCAGGTAAGCCGCCACCAGCAGCCAGAGTGCAGCACCCACCAGGTATTTGATCCAAGGGGCGATCTGGGTGGTGGAAGACCAGTAGGCCTCGATAAATGCTGCGATCAGCAGGAACACCATGACACCGCACAGCAATTGCACACTCTTGCGCGCTGCGAGCCGCAGGGATTCGCCACGGGTCAGTTGCCCCGGGGCGATCAACGCCCAGCCCAGTTGCAAGCCTGCGGCACCGGCGAGTGCTATGGCCGTCAACTCAAAGGCCCCATGGCCGATGACAAATGACCAGAAGGTCTGCCCATAGCCGATTTCGGTCAGGTGCCCGGAAACCGCGCCGATGATCAGCCCGTTGAATATCAGGAAAAACACACTGCCCAGGCCGAACAGCAAGCCGGCGGCAAATGTCTGAAAGGCGATACCGATGTTGTGCATCACGTAGTAGCCAAACATCATCCAGTCTTCGCTCGAAGCACGTTCGGCAGCGCGCCCCAGCCGGCTGGCCTCGGGGTCATACATGCCCTGCATCTCTGCCACCTGCTGGGGGCTGACAATGCTGTAGATCAGGTCGGGGAACAGGTAGACCAGCAGGGCAATGCCCAGCAGGCTGCCAAAGAACAGCAGGCTGGCAATCAACACGAAACGCCACTGTTCTCGCACCAGACGCGGAAAATCGGCCAGGACGAAACTCAGCACGTTCGCGGCCAATTGGCTGCGGTGGCGATACAGTTGTTGATGGCCGCGCAATGCCAGTTGTTGCAGGGGATCCACCAGGTAACTGCTGTAGCCGCGCTCCTGGGCGAGGGCCAGGAGCTGGCATAGACGCCGGTATTGATGAGGGAAATCGGCCATATCACTGGCCTTGGCCTTGCCGTGTTCCAACTGCTTCAGTTGTTCGGCAAAAGCTTGCCATTGGTGTTGGTAACGGCTTTCGAAAAGACTCTGCTTCATGTCGGCCCCAGCAGGCCGCGGGCCACACCGTTGAGTTGCTCCACGGCGCGGGCCGGGGACACCTGCAGCGGCGTCGCGAGGATCGAGGCGAGTTCGTGTACCCGTTCAGGGGACAGTTCGCCCTGGCGTTCGGCGAAGCCAAGAATCGCTCGCTGTTCACTCAGGTCCAGGGCAAACGGCAAGCGCAGGGCTGCAGCTTGGGGCACCTGGGGACGTGCCAGAGGCTGTTCGCGGTAGACCACCAAGGTGCCAGCGGCCAGGTCGCCAAGGCGTTTGAAATGAGGATGTTGCAGGCAACTGATTGCGCCGAGAAAGTAGCCGAAAGGCAGCATGTCGACAAACCGCAGGAGGTTGCGGATCAGCGACGCCGACCAGCCTATGGGGGTACCGTCGTCCTGCACGACCCGCAAGCCCATGACCTGTTTGCCCGGTGAGCAGCCCTGGTTGAGTACCTCGAACAGCACCATGTACCACCAACTGACCAGGAACAGCAGAAGCGACCCCAGGCCAACACCTATATTGCCGAGCAACGCCAATGGCACCAGCAGCACGCCCATGATCACTGCACGTGCGCCGAGGTCGAAGGCAAATGCCAGCGCCCGTGGCACCAGGCCGGCTGGGCGCAGCGGCAGGTCGATGCCCTCCGGGGTCTCGATCTGGTAGAGGGTGTCCAATGGGGCTGATGGCATCGCGATCCTTGGCAGTGCAGAGCGGCTGGAGACACGGATGCTAACAGTGTCGGTGATGGAAGCAACTACTCAAGGTTTTGCTGGATGTTTGTACAGTATAATTGGTGCTGGCCCCGAACACGGCTGAACGCCTAGACTTCGTCGATCTTCAGCACAGGAATAGCCCGTGACCTCCATTTTCTGGTACGACTATGAAACCACCGGCATCAACCCGCGCAGCGATCGCCCACTGCAGGTTGCCGGCATTCGTACGGACCTCGTTCTCAACGAGGTCGGCCCGCCGGTCAATCTTTACTGCCAGCCCAGCGACGACATCCTGCCCCATCCCGCCGCCTGTGCCATTACCGGCATCACCCCTGTAACACTGGCGGAAAAAGGCCTGGCCGAGGCCGATTTCATGACCCGTGTACATGCCGAACTGGCGGCCCCGGGGACGTGCGGCGCAGGCTACAACACCTTGCGGTTTGACGATGAAATGACGCGCTACAGCCTGTATCGCAATTTTTTCGACCCCTACGCGCGGGAGTGGCAGGGCGGTAACAGCCGCTGGGACCTGATCGACGTGGTTCGCACTGCCTACGCCCTGCGCCCGGAAGGCATCGAGTGGCCCCAGCAGGACGGGCGCGTGACGCTCAAGCTCGAGCGCCTGACCGCCGCCAACGGGATTGACCACGGCCAGGCCCACGATGCGTTATCCGACGTGCGTGCCACCATCGCCCTGGCTCGCCTGGTGCGCGAGAAGCAGCCCAAGCTGTACGACTGGCTGTTTCAACTGCGCAGCAAGCAACGGGTGATGGACCAGGTGCGCTTGCTGCAACCCATGGTGCATATCTCCGGACGTTTTTCTGCCGAGCGTCATTACCTGGGGGTCGTGCTGCCCCTGGCCTGGCACCCGCGCAACCGCAATGCGCTGATTGTCTGCGACCTTGGGCTCGATCCCCAGGGGCTGCTGGACCTGGATGCCGCTGCCTTGCGCCAACGCCTGTACACCCGTCGTGAGGACCTTGCCGAGGGCGAGCTGCCGGTGCCGCTCAAGTTGGTGCATATCAACCGTTGCCCCGTGGTCGCGCCCTTGAACGTACTGCGGGCCGAGGATCGTGAACGCCTGCAATTGGATATGGATATTTGCCAGGCGCGGGCGCTGCGGCTAACTGACGCACAGGCACTTTGGCGCGATAAGTTGGCAGTCATTTACGCCGAGGAAGATTTTGCACCGAGTTCAGACCCGGAACAGCAGCTTTACGAGGGTTTTATCGGGGATCGTGATCGACGCTTATGCGAGCAAGTCCGGGCGGCTGAGCCTGCGCAATTAGCCAGCCAGCAGTGGCCTTTTGATGATCACCGTTTGCCTGAATTATTGTTTCGCTACCGGGCGCGTAACTTCCCCGATACGCTGAACAGCGAGGAGCTACAACGCTGGAAACTTTTCTGTCAGCAACGTTTGGCAAATCCTGAATTCGGCGCGCCGAATACCTTGGAGGCATTTAATCACGCTCGGCAGGAGTTGGCCGTTAGTGCGACGCCGTTTCAGCAGCAGGTGCTGGAGCAATGGCAGAGATATGCTGACTCTTTAGCCGCTCGTGTGAATCGGCAATAGCGGTTTGTAGAAAAGACGGTCAATAAAAAACGCCAGCAAGCTGGCGTTTTTAATGGGTCGCGTATCAAGCGCAGACCGGGTGAGGCTTAGCCCAGCAGGGTAGCCCAGCCTTCAACCACGTCACCGCCCCACTTGGCTTTCCACTCTTTCAGGGTTTTGTGGTTACCGCCTTTGGTTTCAATCACTTCGCCGTTGTGCGGGTTCTTGTATTGCTTGACCTTGCGAGCACGCTTGGTACCGGTAGTTTTCACGGCGCCACGGGGTGCTTTAACTTTCGACTCTGGATCCAGCAGCGCGATGATGTCACGCAGGGATTTGGAGTATTCACCCATGAGGGTGCGCAGTTTGCCTTCGAATTCCAGCTCGGTTTTCAGTTTGTCATCTTGGGACAGGTTCTTCAAACGAGCTTGCAGCTCTTTGATAGCTTCTTCGGTGGCACGGTATTCGTTGATCAGAGACATGTGGACTACCTTATGTAGAACGCTGATTGACAGGGATAGTGGCCCAATAATAGTCAGGCGGTTTCCCCAAGTAAACATTTAAGCGCGTATTCAGGTGAATTACTTTGAATGTTTGTGAAGACGCTATGCAATCGAGTTAATTAGTAGGGGGCTACCCCGAAAATAATCTCCTTGAAATTTGCATAATTGCTGCAGCGTGCGCTGTTCATTGATATAGCGATGGTAAAACCATGCGCTATTAAGGGACGTGGCCAGGGCGACGGATCAGAATAAGGCTCATCGAATACTGCAGTTTTTCTGCACAATCGCTAGAATGGCGGCCTTTGCGAAGTTCTGGAGTTCCCCCCTAATGCGCACTTTTCGGCTGGTGATTGCTTGCCCGGACCGGGTCGGCATCGTTGCCAAAGTCAGTAACTTTCTGGCCTCCCACAACGGCTGGATCACCGAGGCGAGCCATCACTCGGACAACCTCAGCGGTTGGTTCTTCATGCGTCACGAAATCCGTGCCGACACGCTGCCCTTTGGTCTTGAAGCGTTCCGCGAGGCATTTGCGCCCATCGCAGAAGAGTTTTCGATGACCTGGCACATCACCGACACCGAGCAGAAAAAGCGCGTGGTGTTGATGGCCAGCCGCGAATCCCACTGCCTGGCCGACTTGCTGCACCGCTGGCACAGCGACGAGCTGGACTGCGAGATCGCGTGCGTGATCTCCAACCATGACGACCTGCGCAGCATGGTCGAGTGGCATGGCATTCCCTATTACCATGTGCCGGTCAACCCGCAGGACAAGGAGCCGGCATTCGCCGAGGTCTCTCGCCTGGTCAAGCAGCATGAGGCCGACGTGGTTGTGCTGGCGCGCTACATGCAAATCCTGCCGCCTGAGCTGTGCCGCGAATACGCAGGCAAGGTGATCAACATTCACCACAGCTTCCTGCCTTCGTTCGTGGGGGCCAAGCCTTACCACCAGGCTTCCCTGCGTGGCGTGAAGTTGATTGGCGCAACCTGCCATTACGTCACTGAAGAGCTGGATGCCGGTCCGATCATCGAGCAGGACGTGGTGCGTGTCAGCCACAGTGACAGCATTGAGGACATGGTGCGGTTTGGCCGTGATGTCGAGAAGATGGTGCTGGCCCGTGGCCTGCGCTATCACTTGGAAGACCGCGTGCTGGTGCACGGCAACAAGACGGTCGTATTCTGATTCAAGCGTCTTGGTTGAACAAAGAAGGGCCTGGGCGTTAAATCGCTGCAGGCCCTTTTTCATTCCCCGCACTTTTCAGGACCAGGCCATGACCGACCCACTTGATAAAGCCACGTCCAAGGCGCCTGCTACGTTGGGTGAGGGCTGCCTGAGTCGTTACGACCCTGAGGCGCTGGAGCCGGAAGACGGTACGGACTTTCCGGGAGCAGCCGAGCTGTGGGAGCAATTGCACGAGGCCGATGAATTGCCCGTTTCCCCTGGCCGAGGTGCTTGAGCGACCACCTGTTCAGCCAGCCAGGCAGCCTTGGTCAGCGGTGTTCGCCCTGCGTTGAGTAGGCGTTGTAAGGTTTCAAGCCAATAGCAGCGAGAGAATGCGTGGCGCATGTCCACCGGGTGCACGCCCAGGCGAATCACCGGGGCGGCGTGCCAGCGCTGTTCGCGACGATCGCTGATGACTCTGGACACCCCTCGGCGCCATGCACTGCGCGCACTCCAGGTCAGGCCCGGGGCGTCGATCGGCGTGAAATCGGGCAGTCGATACAGATGCTGCGGGCTGCTGGTGTAGCTCAGCGGTAGTTGGCGCAGGGCCTCGCGAGTGCCCTGGCTCATTAACCAGGCGGGTGCGACGAAGCCGTGCAACGGCCAGTCATGACGCCGGAATACTTCAATGCCATCCTGAAGACGATCAAGAGCCTGGGCTTGAGACAGTTGATAGAACTCAGCCTCATGGGTGTAGAGGCGGCGCATGAACCAGTCTTTGGGGGTGCGCGGTGCCGGTTGATCATCGCAATGGTAGTAACCGTGCAAGGCAAGTTCATCGCCCTTGATCACGCGGCGATCCAGCAGGCGTTGAAAATCGCCGTGGGCAGTCAAGGCGTCGCGATGATGGAAGTCCGGCACCACCAACCATGTGATTGGTACGGCACCCAGGGCATCGACGGCTTCGACAAAGGGCCGATAGTCGGCCCAGTTGTGCGGCGCCACATCGTGCAGCACCAGTAATACCGAGCGCTCATGCATGGGAAGGCATCGGCTTGTGACTGCCCAGTACCGCGTGGTAGTGGCCGAGCAGGCTGTCGACCACCGTATACCAGGCGTAATGTTGTTCTACATGACGCCGAGCCTGAGCGCCCAGGCGCCTGCTGCCGAGGTTGAACAGCTCGCGCACCGTATCGGCCATCGCCCTTGGATTGTTTGGCGCGCACAGCAGGCCGCAGCGTTCGTCGACTATCTCCGTGAACGCGCCAGCCGCCACCGCGATTACCGGTATGCCGCAAGCCATGGCTTCGAGGATGACCAGGCCAAAGGTTTCCTGGTCGCCGCCATGCAGCAAGGCATCGGCACTGGCCATCAGCCGGGCGACATGCTGTGCCGGGCGAAACCCCTCGATGACGGTGACATTGGCCGGCACGCTGGTCGGCATGCCGGAGCCCACCAGCACCAAGTGATAGCCGTCCCCCAGCCGTTTCATGCAACGAAGCAGGATCGGCAGGTTTTTTTCCTTGGAACCGCGCCCCGCAAAGATCAGCAGGCGGGTGTCTACGCCGATCCCCAGCTCGGCGCGCAGGCCTGGGTCGCGGGCGTCAGGGGTAAAGGTTTGCAGGTCGACGCCCAGTGGTTGGACGAACACATTCTTCACGCCGAGCCCCATGAGCTTGTCGGCCATTACCTGGCTGGGCGCCAGTACCCGGTCGAAACTTCCATAGAGTTTGCTGACATAGGCTTCAACGTTCGGGGCAAACCAAGACCCCATGCGGTTGCTCACCAGTAACGGTAAGTCGGAGTGGTAAAAGCCGATCACCGGCACATCCAGCTGGCGCCGGGCATCCAGCGCGGCCCAGGCGGTGAGATAGGGATCACCTACCTCGATCAGATCGGGCTGTAAATCGTGCAGGACATTTCGCCAGGGGGAGAGGCGAAGGGGGAAGCGGTAGCCTTTGCCGAAGGGCAGCGCGGGAGCCGGTACCTTGAAGATGCCATCCTGATTGCTCCATTGCGCGCCGGGAATCAACAGGCTATGGCGAATGCCGGGCTTGAGCCCCAGGCGTCGGTGCTTGGCGTCCAGGTAAGTGCGCACGCCGCCGCTTGTCGGGGCGTAGAACATGGTTATGTCAGCGATATGCACGATGAACATCCCTCCGATCCATTGCTCTCCTAACGTGGACCTGAGCTAAGGATAGATGTTCGGTTGGCGTTCATCGTGAAAACAGTGCAGGAGCCTGACCGGCTCCTGCGGTAGTTCAGATCCGGAAGCTGCCCACCAGCTGTTTCAACCGTGCCGCCTGCTGTTCCAGGTCGGCGCAGGCGCGCAGCGTCGATTGCAGGTTTTCCACGCCTTCCTGATTGAGGGTGTTGATCTCGGTGATGTCCATGTTGATCGACTCCACGACCGAGGTCTGCTCTTCAGTGGCGGTGGCCACCGACTGGTTCATGCCGTCGATCTCGCCAATGCGCTGGGTCACGCTGTTCAAGCGTTCGCCGGCCAGGTTGGCGATTTCCACGCTGTCATGACTGTGGCGCTGGCTGTCGCTCATGGTGCTGACCGAGTCACGGGCACCGATTTGCAGTTCCTCGATCATCTTTTGTACCTGCTGTGCCGACTCCTGGGTGCGATGGGCCAGGTTGCGCACTTCATCGGCGACCACCGCAAACCCGCGCCCGGCTTCCCCGGCGCGTGCGGCTTCGATGGCGGCATTCAGTGCCAGCAGGTTGGTTTGCTGGGAAATACTGGTGATTACCTCAAGAATCTGGCCGATATTCACCGTCTTGCTGTTAAGTGCTTCGATATTGCTGCTTGAGGCACTGATCATTGCAGACAGCTGAGTCATCGCCTTGATATTGCGTTCAACTACCTGTTGACCGTCTTCGGCCAATTGCCGTGCATCGCTGGCCTGGTTGGAGGCCTGTGCGGCGTTACGCGCGATTTCCTGTGCGGCGGCGCCCAGTTCGTTGATCGCGGCGGCAACGCTGTTGGTGCGGTTGGCCTGTTCGTCGGAATTGACCATCGACGAGTTGGACGCACTGACAACCCGCAGTGCGACTTCATTCACCTGTTGGGTGGCTGAGGACACTTCGCGGATCGATGTATGAATGCGCTCTACGAAGCTGTTGAATGCGTTACCCAGGGTGCCGAACTCATCGTGATTCTGGATGGCCAGGCGGCGAGTCAGGTCACCTTCGCCGTCGGCGATGTCCTGCATCGCGCGAGTCATCACGTGCAGCGGCTGCAGCAGCACGCGTATCAGCATGCCGAGCAGAGCGATGATGATCACCACGGCAATCACGGTGGCGATTACGGCGGAGGTGCGGAATTTGCTGAGCATTGCGTAGGCTTCGTCCTTGTCCACTGATACCCCGAGGTACCAGTTCACCGAGGGCAGCCCCTTGATCCGTGTGAAAGTAACGATGTTGTCCTTGCCGTTGGCTTCGACTTCGCTGAAGTCGCCGCTGATGGTGGGCGTGTGTTTTGGGTAGACATCGGAGAGCGACTTCATCACCAGGCTTTTGTCCGGGTGTACCAGCACCTTGCCGTCGGCACTGACCAGGAACGCATAGCCCATGCCACCGAAGTTCAGTGCACCGATGTTGTCCACCAGGGTCTGCAGGCTCAGGTCGCCGCCGACCACGCCGATGCTCTGGCTACCCTTGGCGCTGGGGGTGGCGATGGAGATGATCAATTGCCCGGTGGCTGCGTCGATGTAGGGCTCGGTCAGGGTCGAACCGTTGCTGCTCTGGGCACCTTTGTACCAGGGGCGAACGCGTGGATCGAAGCCGTCCGGCATCTTGGTGTCGGGACGGATGGTGAAGGCGCCCTGACTGTCACCCACGTAGGTGGCCATGAACGATGACGTCAGGGTTTTCTGCTCCAGCAGGCTTGCAACCGCAGCGGGTTCAGGGTTGATGGCGATGTTCTGTGCGGCGTTTTCCACCAATGCGATACGTCCGGTCAGCCAGGTCTGGATACTGTTGGCGGTGACGTCGCCCATCTCGTGCAGGTAGCTATTGAGGTCTTCGCGTATCGCGTTACGTTGCAAATAGTCGTTATAAAGGGTGAACAGCGTAAATGCCGCGATGACGATAAGGGAGGCTGCAAGCAGGATTTTATGGCTGAAACGCAGATTTTTATTCATAGCTTGAAGGGTCCGCTAAGGTCTTAATATCCGAAGCGCGTCCTTGTGGAACACGCGGGAGGGTAGCGTCAAAAAAGGTTGATATTTCCGTTGGTCCCTGTAGGAACTATCTGAGCGTTTTTTAGACTTTGTAGGTCTCACATCTGTCTTATCGACCTGGCGACATTAAAGATTAACCATGGGTGACGAAATGCCTGACTCCACGCAACTCCTTATCGGTGCCGGTCTTGACGGCCAGCCCATTGCCCAGGCCATGCGCCTGGCCAACCGTCACGGTTTGATCGCCGGCGCCACGGGCACAGGCAAGACGGTCACGTTGCAACGTCTGGCCGAAGCGTTCAGTGATGCGGGCGTCGCGGTATTTGCCGCAGATATCAAAGGTGACCTCTGTGGCCTGGGTGCCGCCGCCAACCCTCAGGGCAAAGTCGCAGAGCGCATCGCCGGCATGCCGTTCCTTAATTACACGGCCAAGGCGTATCCCGTCACGCTGTGGGATATCCACGGGCAGTCCGGTCATCCATTGCGCACCACCATCAGCGAAATGGGGCCGTTGTTGCTCGGCAGTTTGCTGGAGCTCACGGACAGCCAGCAGTCGGCCCTTTACGCGGCGTTCAAGGTGGCGGATCGCGAAGGCCTGTTGCTGCTGGATCTCAAGGACCTCAAGGCCCTGCTCAACCACCTGCGTTATCACCCGGAGTTGCTCGGCGAGGATGCGGCGCTGATGACCACCGGCTCCAGCCAGGCGCTGTTGCGGCGTCTGGCAGTATTGGAGCAGCAGGGCGCCGAGGCGTTGTTTGGCGAGCCGGCCCTGCAGCTTGAAGACATCTTGCAGCCCACCCGCGAGGGACGCGGGCGTATCCATCTGCTGGACGCCAGCCGCCTGGTGCATGAAGCGCCGAAGGTGTACGCGACCTTCCTGTTGTGGTTGTTGGCGGAATTGTTCGAGCAACTGCCCGAGCGCGGCGACGCCGACAAACCGTTGCTCGCGCTGTTTTTCGACGAGGCGCATTTGTTGTTTGCCGACACGCCCAAGGCTTTGCAAGAGCGCTTGGAACAAGTGGTGCGGCTGATCCGTTCCAAGGGCGTGGGGGTGTATTTCGTCACCCAATCGCCGGGCGACCTGCCGGACTCCGTGCTGGCGCAACTGGGTTTGCGCATCCAGCATGGCCTGCGGGCGTTCACCACGAAAGAACAGAAATCCTTGCGAGCGGTTGCAGACGGGTTCCGGCCGAACCCGGCGTTTGATGCGTTATCGGTGTTGACCGAGTTGGGCACGGGTGAGGCATTGGTGGGCACCTTGCAGGAAAAAGGTACGCCGGAAGTCGTCCAACGCGTACTGGTCGCGCCGCCGCAATCGCGAATCGGGCCGCTCAGTTCGGCTGAACGCGCTGCATTGGTGGCCAGTTCGCCCTTGCAGGGGCGCTATGACAAGCCGATTGATCGCGAGTCGGCCTATGAAGTGTTGATGGCGCGCAAGGCGCTTGGACCGACCGAAGAGGCCAGGCAGGCCGACGAGGAGCCCAGTTTCACTGACAAGGCCGGGGCGTTTCTGGGAACCACCGCAGGCAAGGCGCTGAAATCCGCGATGCAGCAGGCCGCCAATCAGATGGGGCGCCAACTGGTGCGTGGTTTGCTGGGGTCTTTGCTGGGCGGCAGTAAGCGCAAGTAGCGGTTCAAGGTTTGGGCTTGCCATGGGCGGCCAGCCGCTCAAGTGCCGCGCGCAAGCCTGGATCGCTGATGCCGTCGGCCGTGGCCTGAATCGTCTCGGCCGCCGTCTCCGACAAGTCCATCGTGTGGCCCGCCGCG
>Ga0065712_10000434_pt1 | contig 11955 bp, 8 predicted proteins | sample MisRhiReplicate1_FD_59099 | JGI IMG/M metagenome (GOLD analysis project Ga0065712, IMG submission 59099) | Miscanthus rhizosphere microbial communities from Kellogg Biological Station, MSU, sample Rhizosphere Soil Replicate 1: eDNA_1 v3... | ecosystem: Host-associated > Plants > Roots >...
AGAACAGAAACCAATGGAATGGAAGGCTCACTCCAAACGGACTGTGTTGTCTTATTTCGGGGGGAAATTGTAATAGAATTCATTTTGAGGGGGTTTTATAGAGACATAAGCAAGGTAAGTGCAAGTATTTCCTCATTTGTTACAGACTTATGGGCAATTGTTACATGATTCACACATTTCATTTTCGTTACAACAAACTAGTTGATCAATTATTATTGAAAAATAATTTTTGTGATACCCGGTTTAAAAATTTATTTTTAAACACATTTTCTATTCGGCAACTGCATAACCAAACATTATTTAAGTATTAATATTTACAGCATGATCCAAAGAAAGCAAGTTCTTTTTATGACGGTTATTTTCATCATTTGCACTTTACAAATGACTGCACAAAAAGGTTTTCAGCAAGACACTGCTTATTATGAGACCTTTCCTAATAAGACTACCATACGGCTTTATTTATCAAAAAAATATGTGCATCTTAATTTCCCTTCCAACGGAAGCGCAGAGGATCTTGAATACAAAGCAAACCCCAAACTAAACCTGGGTGTAGGTGTAACCATAAAAAATGTTTCTATCAACTTATTTAATGGTTTTGGGTTTTTAAATCCCAAAAGTGATGAGAAAGGAAAGACAAAGGGTTTTAATTTCCAGGTGCATGTGTATCCCCATAAGTGGGCCATTGACCTGATGTATGTAGCCCCTAAAGGTTATCATTTGGAACCACAAGGATTGGCAGGTGTTCCCGCAGACAAATACTATTATCGCGAAGATGTGAAAACAACTTTCTTTGGCATTTCTGCTTACCAGGTCCCTAACAAAAAAAGATTTTCTTATCGTGCCGCACTCTTACAAAGTGAGTGGCAAAAGAAATCAGCCGGGTCAATTATTTATGGCGGTGAAATTCATCACGGCACAGTGCAGGGCGATAGTGCATTGATACCTGCTTTCTATAGCAGTAAATTTTCACAAGCAGGAATCAATAAGATCAATATCCTGAGTTTTGGACCGGGGGCCGGCTATGCTTATACGTTGGTGATGGCGCAACACTTTTTTATTACAGGTTCCCTGGTGGTTAATTTAGATGTCAATTTTGTAAGGGAAGAAGATGAAACAAGGAAAGAAAAAAATACTGCTTTGAATCCCTCAGAGGTTTTTAAAGCAGCGGCTGGCTATAATGGACGAAGGTGGAATATAAGTGCCAACTGGACCGGTAGCACCGTATCGACGCAAGGTTCTCTTACAACAGAAAATTATAAATTCTCATCAGGTAATATTCGGCTCGTAGTTGCCCATAGGTTTGAAAAACATAAAAAGCACTCTAGCTGAACTAAATATTGATTTAGGAAAGATCATTTTCCGATGCTATTCCATAGCAGGGCTTTTCCATTTCTTCAAATGACAATCGTTTTCTGTAAGTTTGTTAGCAAATCCTCATAATGCCCGACTTCCTCAACATTGCCGATTTTCTTGCTCCTATTAATAAAAACGAACTCAATTTTGATCAGGGTTATAAAGAAGGCACTATCGGTTTTAATATAAAAGTGCATGATGAAGAGAATTTTCCTGATATGGATGAAGCCGATCTTGTTTTTATCGGTTGTGGTGAACAAAGAGGCAATGGTCATCATTTGGCTTACAGCGCAGGACCTGATGCCATACGCCGTCAATTCTATCAATTATATTTCTGGCACCAGGATCTGAGGATAGCTGATCTTGGCAATCTTCGCAAAGGTGCTGATCTTGCAGATACGTATGCTGCATTAAGAACTGTTGTTAATGAACTGATCAATGAAAAGAAAACGGTAATTATTCTTGGTGGCTCGCATGATCTTACACTGGCGCAATATTATGCATACGAACAAAACAAATCGATCATTGAAGTAACAAATGTTGATGCACTCATTGATCTTAATCTTGATTCTGATTTTCGCTGCGATAATTTTTTAATGGAACTGCTGACCGGCGAACCGAACTATGTGCGTCATTATAATCATATCGGTTTCCAAAGTTATTTTGTACATCCGCGAATGCTGGAAACAATGGATAAGCTACGCTTTGATTGTTTTCGTGTCGGGCATGTAAAAGAAAATATTGATGAAATGGAACCGGTGATCCGCAATTCACAATTATTCAGCTTTGATATTTCTGCATTGGCATATGCATATGCGCCTGCAAACACTACTGGTTCGCCCAATGGTTTTAACGGCGAGGAAAGTTGTGTACTGATGCGTTACGCAGGTATGAGCCCGAATGTAAACACCGTCGGCATTTATGGTTATGATCCCGATAAGGACCAGCATGATCTAACTGCAAAACAAATTAGCCAGATGCTTTGGTATTTACTTGATGGACGCAGCCGCGGAAGAAAAGAGGCAAAGATCGATGAGCGGGAGTCTTTCAACGAATACCACATGGCGTTTGCAGAAGTGGATACCACTTTTATACAAAGTAAAAAAACCGGCCGCTGGTGGATGCAATTACCTGATAAACGTTTTATCGCCTGCAGTTATAAAGATTATTTACTCGCTAGTAGTAATGAGATTCCTGAACGTTGGCTGAGAGCTCAAGAAAGAAGCTAATTAAGAATTAATAATTAAAAATTAAGAATGGCAAATACAAGAAGGTTCTTCAGCCTGAAGCAATTGTTAATTATTAATTTTTCATTTTTAATTTTTACATCTTGCTCCATTCAGCAAAAAATTTCTAAATCAGCAAAACAAGTCATTAACGATTCATCATTGCTTACCGCACACGTTGGCATCAGTATCTATGATCCAGCGACAGGAAAGTATTGGTACAATTACCAGGGGGATAAATATTTTGTGCCTGCAAGTAATACAAAGCTTCCTACCTGTTATGCTACCATGAAATATTTGGGAGATAGCTTAGTGGGGTTTAGATGGGATTTACATGATTCTACAATTAATATTTTACCATCAGGTGATCCAAGTTTTTTACATCCGGATTTTTCTTCAACGAAAGCGATTCAGCTTATTAAAGAATATAAAAATATTTCATTGTTGTCAAACGGGTATTTTGAAGATAGACTTGGCAGCGGGTGGACGTGGAATGATTACCAGGAAACATATATGGCAGAAAGAAGCGCTTTTCCTATGTACGGGAACTTGGTGAAATTCTATTTACAGGATGATCGTGTAAAAGCAATGCCATCAACTTTTGAAAAAATGATGTCTCCGTCAAGTAGCAAAAGTTTGAAAGGGATGAGAGTGTCTCGTCCAATGGAGAGTAATGAATTTACGATAACTCAAGGGGAAGCAAAAACTGTTTCGATGCCATTTAGCACATATGAGGGCTCATCCCCACTGTGGCTTCCGGCTTTGCAGGCTAAACTTTTGACTGATACATTACACATTCCTGCCTCGGTTGGTATGTATAGTGGAGAAAGGCCCAAAGGATTAAAAATTTTTCATTCCCAACCTACCGATTCTCTTCTTAAACCCATGATGCATCGCAGCGACAATTTTTTCGCCGAACAATCATTGTTAATGGTAAGCAATGAAAGATTGGGAATAATGAACGATGAAAAAATAATCGATACTTTACTTAAAACAGATTTTAAAGATCTACCTCAAAAACCAAGATGGGTGGATGGTTCCGGTCTTAGTCGTTATAATTTATTCACTCCGCAGGATTTTGTTGCCATTCTGAATAAAATGAAAAACGAATTTGGAATGGAAAGAATAAAAGTGATCCTTCCAACAGGCGGTACCGGCACGATCAGCAATTATTATAAGGCTGACAGCAATTTTATTTTTGGTAAAACAGGAACTCTCTCCGGTGTAGTTGCCTTCAGCGGTTTTTTGTATACTAAGAAAGGGAAGCTTCTTATTTTTTCTACGCTTGTTAATAATCACCAGGCTTCATCGACAGCAGTAAGAAGAGCGGTGGAGAAGTTTATACAAGGAATTAGAGAGAAGTATTAATTTATTTTCACGCAAAGACGCAAAGAAAATAAGATGCAAAGTACCAGGCACTCTTTGCGACATGTGTTTTAAACTTAGCGTCTTTGCGTGAGGCCCTATACGCCAAACATTTTCTGCAGTTGTTCTTTCTTAAACTCTAAATAAGTGGGATTGCCATTTGGCGATGAGTTGGGTTGTTTGCACTTGAACAGATCCTCCACCAAAGCTTCCATTTCTTTTTCAGAAAGTTGTCTTCCAACTTTAATAGATTGTTGCCAGGCAAGTGAACGAATTAGTTTTTCTCTTTTTGAAAATTTCAGATCGTTACTGAAGTGTTTGTATTGTTCCAACAAAGAATCGATCACTTGTTTTTCATTTCCCTGTGTCACATCAGCAGGAGTGCCCTGGATAACAAAGGTGTTTTTGCCAAATGGCTCGATCATATAACCGAGTTGTTGCAAGTCATTCATTAATTCTTCTAACAAAACAGTATCAGCCGGAGCTAATTCAATAGTAACAGGAAACATGCTTCGTTGTGTAGCAATTGTTTTTCCTTTCGCCGCTTCCTGCAATCGTTCATAGATTATTCTTTCATGAGCAGCTTGCTGGTTAATTAATATAAAACCATTTGCAGTTTGAGAAAGAATGTATTCGTTATGAAGTTGGGTTAAGCCAGTATCGTGAATTGTGAACGGTGAATGGTGAATAGTTGGCCAGTCTTCAGTTGAAGATTGAGCATTGAGCATTGATCGTTGAACATTTTCTCCCGACTCCTGACTCCCGGCTCCTGACTCCCGACTTTCGTAGAAGTCTCTCCAATGCTTCAACTCACTTCTATTCGTTGGCTCAATAAAATGTGCTTTATTTTTTTCTGTAAATCCTTTGAAGATAGAACCAGAAGTTGCTGCTGATTTATTTTCTTCGGTAAAAGGTTGTTGTATCGATGAAAGTTGTTGTATAGAAGCATCCAGTTCAAAATCCAAAGTAGGAGTGACGCTGAACTGTGCCAGTGCATGTTTCACCGCTGCCTGCACAAATGCATAAATTATCTTTTCATCTTCAAATTTTATTTCCTGTTTGGTTGGATGCACATTAACATCAACCTGCGTTGGATCAAGGTCAATGAACAGCACATACATCGGGAAACTATCTTTTGTGACCATTTCCTGGTAGGCATTCATCACCGCATGATTCAGGTAAGCACTTTTAATAAAACGGTTATTGACAAAAAAATACTGATCACCTCTTGTCTTCTTTGCCGTATCGGGTTTACCCACAAACCCATAAATATTCATGTAATCGGTGTCTTCCTTTACGCTAACAAGTTTTGTGTTGTAGGTATTACCTAACAATTGAAGGATCCGTTGTTTTAAATTTCCGGCTTCAAGGTGAAAGATCTGTTGGTTATTAGCCATGAGAGAAAAGAATATTTGGGGAAATGCCAATGCAACTCTCGTAAACTCATCCACAATATGCCGCATTTCTGCGTTATTGCTTTTCAAAAAATTTCTTCGGGCAGGAACATTAAAAAATAAATTCTTCATCGCAATGCTGGTTCCTTCGGCAACTGCAATTGGCTCTTGCTTTTTTACAACACTGTTTTCGATCTCGATATAAGTCCCTGTTTCATCATCCAATCTTTTTGTTTTTAACTCCACTTGCGCCACAGCAGCAATTGAAGCCAATGCTTCACCACGAAAGCCCATTGTTTTTATATGAAACAGATCATCGATGGTAGTGATCTTGGAAGTTGCATGACGTTCAAAACTCATTCTTGCATCGGTTTCACTCATGCCGCCACCATTATCAATTACCTGGACTAATGATTTACCTGCATCATTAATGATAAGTTTGATTTCGGTGGCGCCGGCATCCACAGCGTTTTCCAACAATTCTTTAACAGCTGAGGCTGGTCGTTGGATCACTTCGCCTGCCGCAATTTGATTGGCTATGTTATCTGGTAATAGTAAAATCTTGTCAGGCAATTCTTCGTAATTTGGGCTGCTAAAATACGTTGATTATCTTAAGCATCTTGCATGAAAAAAATATTCTTTATTGTCGCTGTTTTTATTTCATCTATTAGTTTTTCGCAATACAGGAGCCGGCTTTCTGTTGATAAATGGGTCGATAGCGTTTTTAATTCCTTGACACCGGATCAGAGAATTGCACAATTGATGGTGATAAGGGCTCATTCTAATCTTGGTGCTGATCATATTGCCAAAGTGACCAGTGACATTCAGCAATACAACGTCGGTGCTTTATGTTTTTTCCAGGGCGGGCCAATAAGACAAGCGAACCTTACAAATTTTTATCAAAGCATTGCCAAAACACCATTAATGGTAACGATCGATGGTGAATGGGGTGTTGGTATGCGTCTCGATAGTGTTACAAAATATCCTTATCAACTTACACTTGGCGCTATGGATAACCAGCGACTTGTTTATGAAATGGGATTAGCAGTTGGTGAACAATGCAAACGACTCGGCATTCATGTGAACTATGCACCTGTAGTTGATATTAATAATAACCCTAACAATCCTGTTATTGGTTATCGTTCTTTTGGTGAAGACAGGGACAAAGTAATAAAGTTTGGAATCGCATATATGAAAGGCATGCAGGATGCAGGTATTATGGCTTGTGCGAAGCATTTTCCCGGGCATGGCGACGTCGATGTTGATTCACACCTTGATCTGCCTGTGATAAATAAATCGAGAGCAGAACTTGATTCAAATGAAATAAAACCCTTCCGTGAATTAATAAATGCGGGCATAGGAAGTGTGATGGTAGCGCATCTTTCGGTACCATCAATCGATACGGGAGAACATCGAGCAACTTCTATTTCTAAAAATGCAGTTACGGGTGTTTTAAGAAATGATCTAGGGTTTAATGGCCTCACATTTACAGATGCACTGGAGATGAAAGGTGTTGCAAAATATTTTCCCGGTGGTGTGATCTCTGTAGAGGCATTGATAGCCGGCAATGATATGCTTTGTTTGCCTGAAGACGTTGGGAAAGCGATCGATGCAATTAAGTCGGCGATTGATTCGAACAGGTTAAGCTGGAATGATATTGATGCCAAAGTAAAAAAAGTTTTGAAAGCAAAATATCAACTTGGACTAAATCAACTTAAACCAATTGATACAACTAATCTCATCAATGATCTGAATAAAAAGACAGATGCGATCAGGATGAAAGTGGCAAAAGAAACCATTACTGTTCTGAAACAAGGAACTGGTAATGCTTCATTACCATTAAAAAAGAATTACAAGATCGCTTATATAGATATTGGTGATTCTGACATAAATAGTTTTGGAAAAGAGTTAGCAGAAAATTATAAAATAGACTCTTATCTATTTTCATGGAAAGATGGAGATGATAAGGCGGATTCAATTTTTGAAACGGTAGTTGATAAGTATGATGCCGTGATACTGGGCATTCATAATTTCAGTAACCGGCCTGCAAACAATTATGGTATTACAAATTCGTCTATTTCTTTATGGCGCAGACTTAATAAAGCAAACAGCATCACACTTGTTTTTGGAAATGTATTAGCTACTGCTAATTATTGTGATGCTAATGCTCTCGTTGCTTGTCACCAAGATGATAATATAACTAGACATGTTGCTGTTGACTTATTAAAAGGAAAGAATAGTGCATCTGGTAGATTGCCTGTGAGAGTTTGCAATTTTAAAGCAGGCTATGGAATTGATGTAGCAGCAGTTGAAAAGACCGATCCTTCGATGAAAAAAATATGGATGGCACAGACTATTGATTCGATCGTTATGGATGCCATATCACAAAAAGCATTTCCGGGTTGCGTAGTTTTAGCCGTAAAAAACGGAGAAATTATTTATGACAAAGCGTTTGGCAGTTATGCGATCGACAAACCCCAGCCTGTAACACTTGAAAGTATTTATGACCTTGCTTCGGTTACAAAAATTTCCGCTACCACTCTTTCCATCATGAAATTATACGAAGAAGGAAAGATAAAATTAGATAAGACATTAGGTGATTACCTGCCATGGACACAAAATTCTGATAAAGCAAACCTGCGGATCGAAGATATATTGCTGCATGAAGTTGGATTAACACCCACCATTTTCTTTTATAAAGAAACAATTGATACGACAACGGGAACTCCTAATCCAGCTCTTTATTCTGATAAACCAAAACCGGGATATACAATTAGAGTTGCAGAACATTTGTATTTAAAGAATGAATGGCAGGATACAATGCTTACAAGGATCGTAAAAAGTGCGCCGCCCAGGGTTGGGAGGTATTCATACAGTGATAATGATTTTATTTTCCTGGGAAAAATTGTAGAACAACTTTCAGGCATGACGCTTGATCAATATGTAAGAAAAAATTTTTACTCAAAACTGGGATTGGAAACAACAGGGTTTAAACCAAGAGAAAGGTTTAGTATCAACAGGATCATCCCAACAGAAGAAGAGAAATACTTTCGCAAGCAATTACTTTGGGGAGATGTGCATGATGAAGGCGCATCAATGTTCGGCGGCGTGGCAGGGCATGCAGGATTATTTTCTGATGCATATGACCTGGCAATGCTTTACCAAATGCTGTTGAATGGAGGAGAATTGAATGGCGAGAAAATTTTTAAAGAAGAAACGATAAAATTATTTACAGCTTATCATAGCAAAGACAGCCGCCGTGCCTATGGTTTTGATAAGCCCGAAAAAGATAATGTGACAAGAAAAGAGCCGTATCCGTCATTGTTCGCTTCACCGCAAACATTTGGACATACCGGTTTTACAGGCACCTGTGTTTGGGTAGATCCGAAGTATAACCTGGTTTATATTTTTCTTTCTAATCGTGTGAATCCTTCAAGAAACAATCCTGCATTTGCACAGTCAAATGTAAGAGCGAAGATTCAGGACACAATTATTGAAGCAATCAAATAGGCAACCTCATCAGCACTTCTTTAATATCATCATACTGTTCCCACGGAATAAAATGCCTGGCACCCGGTAAAATTTTTACTTCAACTGACTTTGCCTTTGTCAATTTCTTTTTTGCATATTCGGTATTACCAACCGGAACAAATGTATCCTTATCACCATGAATGATCCAAACCGGGCAAGTGATCTTATCCCACTCCTTATCGGTTTCTTTCAGATCTGATTTTAAATAAACAAGTTCTTCATTACTGGGACGAAAAGCACCGGGCAAAAAATATTGTAAGAATGAACTATTTAACATGAACCGCCATCGCTCCGGCTTTTCTTCATCAGGGTCAACTGCTGCAGCAAGGAATACAAGCCCGGTAAATAAATTCTCATTATCCATTTGCAACTTAACGATCATCGGCCCGCCAAGTGAATGACCAATTGCATACATCGGTTTCCCATTCTGAAAAGATTTGACAAGAGGGCTTATAAGCTTTGATTGATTATCTAAATTTTTTGCATCCCCAAAATTACTATAACCAAAACCCGGTCGGTCAATAGCTATCATTCTGTATTTAGAAAGAAGATCTTTATCCTGCATATATCTTTCAAAAGCGGACCATCCACCCGGAGAACCATGCACAAAGAATAAAGTTGGAAATGTATCGTTACCCGTTTTTGCATAATGCATAGCAAATCCATCAACCTTGATGGTTTCAGTAGTCAGCACCACATTATTTTTTGAAAATTTTTCTTTCGCTTCACTATCACTCATGCGAAACTTCATACTGCATTGTGCAAACACAAGCCAAACCGCGATCAATATTAAAAAACCAATCAGCAATCGCCGGAAGATCTTTCGTTTCATTTTTCAAACGTACAAAGAAAAAAGACTGTGATTGTATGGTGCTTACAGAGGTAGATATATAAAGTATCAAAGTATCAGAGTATATAAGGTCAGGTTGGGATCTACAGTATATGCCTTATTTACTTTATATACTCTTTATACTTACTTATCTCTTCTCGGTTGTTGAGGCGGACGATTCGGCCCACGTTGCTGGCCTCCTTGAGGTGGACGATTAGGATTTTGTTGTGGACCTCTTTGTTGATTTGGCCGATTGCCTTGTTGCGGTCCCTGGTTTCTTGGGCCTTGTCCTCTATTATCTCTTGGTCCCTGTTTTTGTTTTCTTTTCTTATCCGCTCTTTCAAGTGTTTGTAAACTTATCTGCCCAACCAATTCCACAAATTCAGGTTCAGCTTCTTTTGCTTTTGATGAAGTTATTTCAACCGGTTCCAGATCATCAGGAATTGTTCCTTGTGCATTCAGCGATTTTATTTTTCTTACCCTTTCAATTGTAACCGGGTATTGTTTATTGCTGTCAGGCAGTACATACCACATCAGGTTTTTGAAAATATCTTTTTTTATCAGCAATGCATTTCCTTTTGCCACTTGTATATTATCGCAGTTGTCAGGGAAGCCTTGCAACGCATCCAAATAAGTATCCAATTCATAATTCAAACAACACTTCAATCGTCCACACTGGCCGCTGAGTTTTGTTTGATTGATAGAAAGATTTTGATAACGTGCCGCTGTTGTATTTACTGATTTAAACTCTGTCAACCATGTGCTGCAACAAAGTTCACGGCCGCAACTACCAATACCCCCTACTTTAGCACTTTCCTGTCTTGCACCGATCTGGCGCATTTCAACTTTCAACTTAAATTCAGAGGCATATATTTTTATCAGCTCACGAAAATCAACACGACCATCAGCTATATAAAAGAAGGTTGCCTTGCGACTATCAGCCTGCACTTCTACCTGGCTTATTTTCATATCAAGCTTAAGCTGTTTTGCAATAGCACGGCTGCGGATCACTGCTTCTTTTTCACGACTCTTACTCTGTTTCCATATATCAATGTCACGGTCGCTGGCACGACGCAACACTTTTTTCATTTCCGGGTTATCTTCCTTTATCTCATGTTTTTTCATTTGCAGCCTCACGATCTCACCAGTCAGCGATACTTCGCCAAGATCGAAACCGCTTACACCTTCCACACATATTAGGTCGCCTTTTTCCAATTGCTGCAATGTAGTGTTCCGGAAATAATCTTTACGGCTGCCCTGGTTAAAGCTTACTTCTATCACCTTACATTCATCAGATACAGTAGCCAGTGGCATGTTCATCAGCCAATCGAATGCATTCATACGGTTACATCCGCCGGTACTACATCCGCCGTTGCTTTTACATCCGTTTGGTTTACCTGTTCCGCAATTATCGCAACCCATGAGAAAAAAGATTAATAATTAAGAATGAAGTTCCGATAGCTATCGGGATGAGGAAGGTAATTTAATTTTGAGCCAGGCTGCAGAATGTCTATTTGGCTTCCGTTGCGTCGCACTCTTGTACTTTCATATCGCTATGCAGCAGGGAGCCGGCATGCCGATTAGAATTACTATATGTTGAAGTGAGTGACACAACAAAATTTGAATAGAGATTTACAGCTGACCACAAAACCTTTCTCCTCAATCACTAACACCGTTCAAAACTCACAAACCAATGTTCTACCGGTGTCAGGTTGCCAAAAATACAATTTTGTCCTGAATGATGTGATAAAGCTTAATAGTAAGGGCATGAAAGAGGATCTTGGCATTGGCGTTGCGTTCTATATAATATGAAGCCCGGTCCAATTCTTCTATAATTGCCTGCTGCTGACTGATATCCGCAAGCCGGTTCAGCCGGTCAGCAAAATCTTTTTCATTATCCGGCAGATGAATATTGCTGCCCATGATCTTTGATCGGATGGACTGTTCGAGCAAATGATTGAAATATCGAAGGAACTGTTTTTGCTTTTCTCTTCCGAGTCTACTCGTCTCTTCCACCCATTTGGTCTGGGCGATCGGGCCAGTTTTAATGATTGAGTTCAGCCAGTCGCGGAGAATGCCTTGCCAGTCTTCTTCTGCATGTTGTAACAATTGTAATGCTTCACGATAATTGCCTTCCGCAGTCGCAGCCACTTGTCTTGCTTTTGCCGGATCGATCTTACTATCAATTAATGCAGATTCAATATCGGTCGTTTCAAGCATCGGGATCTTTATCATCTGGCAACGGCTGACTATAGTT
>Ga0065712_10004625_pt1 | contig 11952 bp, 8 predicted proteins | sample MisRhiReplicate1_FD_59099 | JGI IMG/M metagenome (GOLD analysis project Ga0065712, IMG submission 59099) | Miscanthus rhizosphere microbial communities from Kellogg Biological Station, MSU, sample Rhizosphere Soil Replicate 1: eDNA_1 v3... | ecosystem: Host-associated > Plants > Roots >...
CCAGTGCCGTCGCCCACCAGTCGAGCAGCAGCAATCGATCGTGCGATGAGAGCAGCACCCCACGGCTCAGAGCCGTATCGAACAGCTCCGCGGCCGCACCATAAATTTCACTCAAATAAAGCGACTGTCCGAGGCCGACGATCAAATCCACCTGATCGCGCGGCATGAGCAACCCCGCCCGTACGGCACCGAGAGCGGCGCGTGCCGCCGACAGATCCTCCGCGTCGGCTCGAGCGCGGTACAGCTCGAGGTGCGAACGGGCCACAACCAGCGCGGCTGCGTCCGCCCATTCCTCCTCTTTACGCGCCAACGATGCCGCTTCGATCGCACCCTCGAAGTCGCCGGCGTTGTAGAGCGTCCTCGCTTTGACGAGCGCAGGAGGCTCGTTCGCCCACGCCGTCGACCCGGCGCTCGTCAGAACCAGCGCAACGACGATGAGAACGGAGGTTCGCATAGCCGGATCGTAGCGCATTCCCCTACAATCTGAAGGCGATGGGTGACCCGGTCATTGTGGAGCGAGCCGCACACTCGCTCTCCCGATCGCAGATCGATCCCGACGCGCTCAAGGTTCTCAATCGTCTCCATCAGAACAGCTACGTCGCGTATCTCGTGGGCGGGAGCGTGAGGGACCTGCTCCTCGGCCGGCGGCCAAAGGACTTCGACATCGGCACGTCGGCGCATCCATACCAGGTCAAACGGCTCTTCAAGAACTGCTGGGTCATCGGCCGGCGCTTCCGTCTTGCCCACGTGCGGTTCGGGATGAAGACGATCGAGGTCGCGACCTTCCGCCGCAAAGTGACAGCGGAAGAACTGGCGGCNGCGGAGGAGGCTGCCGCCGAACTGCNCGAGACCCCAGAGGAAGGCAACGCAGNTCCCGGTCTCATCCATCGCGAGAACACGTTTGGCACGCCGGAAGAAGACGCGTTCCGCCGCGACTTCACCATCAACGCGCTCTTCTACGACATCGGAACCTTTTCGATCATCGACTATACCGGCGGACTCGAGGATCTGCGCGCGGGCATCGTCCGCTCGATCGGCGACCCGGCCGAGCGCTTTCACGAGGACCCGGTTCGGATGCTTCGCGCGATCGCGATGGCCGCGCGGCTCGGATTCACGATCGATGCGCCCATAGACAACGCGATCGGCAACGGCCGTGCGGAGATCGCTCGGAGCGCGCCGGCGAGACTGATCGAAGAGTTCTACAAGCTGCTTCGGTCGGGAGCGTCGGAACAGGCGTTCCGGATGATGGCCGAACGTCGGCTGCTCGAGCCGATTGCTCACGATCTGCAGAAAGGCGCCGGGGATCGTCTCTGGCAGTCGCTGGCAGCAGTGGACGCCTATCGCAAACGACACGAGGACACTCCCGACACGTTGAGCAACGCCATCCTGCTGGGCTCGCTCCTCGTGCCGCTCGGCATGTCGGGTCACCCGCGTCAGCCCGCAGGCACTGAGCTCGAGAAGGAACCGCGACTCACGCTCGGGATGCTGCCGCTGGCGCGACGTGACGTCGAGCGCTTCCGGCAGATCATGGGGCTGCAGCGCCGGCTGCTCGATGCGAGACTGTCACCGCGCGCGAGGCGCGCCATGATGCATCGCGGTCCGTTTCGCGAAGCGCTCACGTGGCTGGCGATTCATGGCCAGGCGCCCGAGGCCGTCGAGCATTGGCGTGGGTTCATCGAAGCCTCCGGCGTCACGTCGAGCGAGCAGGACGGCGCTGCAGAATTCCCGCGCCCGCGACGCCGGCGCCGGCGTCGAAGACGATCGTTCAGACCGGCGACGAGCTAGTGCGTGCGCTCGAACTCGCGCATGAAATCCACGAGCCCCGCCACACCCTCTTCCGGAAACGCGTTGTAGATCGAGGCCCGCAGGCCGCCGACCGATCGATGCCCTTTGAGGCCGTCGAATCCAGCTGCGGAGGCCTGCCTGTCGAAGGTCTTTTCCAGTTCCTCGCTCGGCAGGCGGAACGTGATGTTCATCAGTGAACGGCTCGCGACCTGAGCGGTGCCTCGATAGAAGCCGGTCCGATCGATTTCCGAGTACAGCATCGCCGCCTTGCGCTGATTCAATCGGGAGATCGCAGCAAGTCCCCCCAGAGACTTCAGCCACTGCATCACGAGACCGAAGATGTACACGCCAAAAGTATTCGGTGTGTTGTAGAGCGAGTTGTTCTCCGCCTGCACCTTGTAGCTCAGCATCGTCGGGAGGCTCTTGTCCGACTGTTCGAGCAGATCCTCTCGAATAATGACGAGCGTCACGCCGGACGGCCCAAGGTTCTTCTGCGCACCCGCGTAGATGACGCCGAAACGGGAAACGTCGATTGGGCCGCTCAGGATATCGGACGATGCGTCGGCCACGAGTGGCACACTGCCCACGTCGGGCACGGCTTTCCACTCCGTCCCCTCGATCGTGTTGTTGGACGTGATGTGCACGTAGGANGCGCCGGGTGTCAGATGCAACTCGGNCTGTGCGGGAATGCGGGTGTACTTGTCCGCCTTGGTCGAGCCCGTGACGTTGANCGTGCCGACTCGCCTGGCCTCTTCGATTGCCTTGACTGCCCAGGTCCCGGTATCGACGTAGTCCGCCGTTGTTCCTGCCTTGAGCAGGTTCATCGGCACCATCGAGAACTGCAGGCTCGCGCCACCCTGGAGAAACAGGACTCGGTAGTTCGCAGGCACGCCCGCCAGCTCACGAAGTCCGGCGATGGCACCTGCAAGCAGATCCTCGAACACCTTCGACCGATGGCTGATCTCCATCACGGACATTCCGACACCCGGGAGCGCAACGAGATCGCGCTGCGCCTGTTCGAGTACGGGAACGGGAAGAACGGCCGGGCCTGCGGAGAAATTGAAAACACGTGTGGTTGTCGGCATGACAATGTCTCTCGTAGCTTCCTCGATCGTAACGTGCGGCTAGACCTGGTGCGACAACAACCCGTCGCGAAGCTTTGGCTCGAACCAGGTTGACTTCGGCGGCATGATCCCGCCCGCGTCGGTAATGGCCATCAAATCCTGAACATCGACCGGGTACAAGGAGAACGCGACAGCCGCCCCACCTGAGCGGACGCGCGACTCCAACTCCGCCGTGCCTCGGGCGCCGCCGACGAAGTCGATGCGTTTATCGGTACGCGGATCGCCAATTCTCAGTACTGGTTCCAGCACGGCGTCCTGAAGTCGCATCACATCCAGCTGATCGGCGATTCTCGCACCAACCTGCGCCTCACCCAGGACGATCGTGTGCCAGCGACCGTCCAGAAACATCGCCACCTCCCCTTTTCGCGCGGGCGATGCTGGACCGTCCGTGACGATGAATCTCTTCTGCAGCGTGTCCATGAAGGCGCCGGGCGTCATTCCCGCCAGGTCCTGGACGAGCCGGTTGTAAGGCAGGATTTGAACCTGGCCATCTGGAAAGGCCACTGCAAGGAACCTGTCCCACTCGCCCCGTTTGCCCGCCTCACCCGCTAGCTGTTTTCGCGCGCGTGCGGCGCTGGCCGCCCGATGATGACCGTCTGCGATGTAGAGCGCGGGAACCACATCGAACGCGACAACGAGTTGATGCTCTTCGGCCGATTCGACGATCCAAATCGTGTGCTGCACACCGTCAACGGCGGTGAAGTCGTAGAGCGGTTCCCCGGTCGTGATTCGCTCGACCAGTCCATCGATCGCCGGCCTCGCTCGATACGTAAGGAACACCGGCCCCGTTTGCGCCCTCAAGTCGAGCAGATGACGGGTGCGGTCGTCCTCCTTGTCGCGACGCGTGTGCTCGTGTTTGCGAATGACATCGCCGTCGTAATCGTCGACGGAAAAGCAACCCGCCAGACCGATCTGGGAATGACCGCCCATGCGCAGCCGATAGACGTAGAGTCGCGGCGTCTCCTCGACAAGGAGCGGTGCCGCGGCTTTCAGCCGCTCGAAGTTCTTCACCCCCGTGGCATAGACATCGTCTCCGTGAAGATCGGTTCCCGGTGGAAGGTCGATCTCCGGTCGCGACACATGGAGAAAGCTCAACGGATTTCCTGCGGCCAGTGCGCGCGCTTCATCTGTGTTGACAACGTCGTAGGGAACCGCCGCGACGCGCGCGGCCGTAGACGGGGAAGGACGAAGCGCCCGAAAAGGAGCGAGACCGGCCATTGACCTGAAATTATATCGAGCGACTATTGCGCGAGAGTTGCGGGGGAGGATGAGCTGCTGAAAGTCGAGAAGATCGCGAGCGCCTTTGCTCGCTCGAGGGCGAAGCCCTCGAGCGCCGAAGTGGGAACCGAATCGCCGGGCGGCATGTTCCGGTGCTCCAGCAGAGGATTCACGAACGCTCCATTTTTCGTCAACCCGTAGTGCAGGTGCGGTCCGGTAGCCAAACCGCTCGCCCCGACGCGTCCGATCGTCTGCCCCTGCTCAACCCCGACACCGGCATGAATGCCGGCCGCAAACGCAGACAGGTGGAGGTACTGCGAGACGTACCCGGATGCATGCCTGACTTGGACCATGCGGCCGTTCGTCGCATCCGATGTGACCGAGACCACTCGTCCTGACGCGACAGACACGACTTCCGAGCCTATTGGCGCGCCGTAGTCAACACCACGATGAGCCCGACGGGCATGGAGCACCGGGTGCATCCGTCGCGACGAAAAGCCTGACGTCACTCGCGGTTCGAACTTGAGCGGAGATCTCAGAAAGAAACGCCGCACAGAACGCCCCTCGAGATCGTAGTAACCGGNTTGGCCGCCCTTCGGCGTGAACCGAATGGCNCGGACCACGCGTCCGTCATTNTGAAACTCCGCTNCGGTNATAGCGCCGTATGATGAGCGACGCTCCTCGCGCTCGAGCCGGTCGAACGCCACCGTATACCGATCCCCCGGCTGCAGTTCAGTATTGAAGTCGATCTCGCCGCCAAAGATCTGTGCCATCGCAATGGCCAGATCGGGCTGCTCGCCCGCGGTCTCGATCGATTGAAAGAGCGACGGGGCGTCCTCGTCGATCGATCCGGCAACTGACGCAGGCACAACAGTCGTCGGAATCGGCACGACCTCGGCATGGAGGCCCTCACCGTTTCCGTTCGCCGACCTGACGCGAAGGAATGATGTGGCGTCGATTTCGTACTCGAAGAGCCGCAAGGCACCGTCGAGCGACTGTTCCAGCGAGAAGGGCTGCAGGGACCGAAGCCGACGCGGGTCGAACACCGTTTTCACGCTGTCGATGACATTGTGAACGACCTCAGTCTGAAGACCGTGCTCGAGCAGTATCGCCTCGAGCGTGCTCTCCAGCGGGACGACGCCCCTGGACACCTTCGAGTCAGGTGCCAGGTGGATGTCTGGTCGGGTCACTTGNGGGNGCGGCGGAAGTGTGCTCTCACACCCCTGCAGTGACACGACGAGTGCNAAGAGGATCGGTAGTCGGCCCATGCTTCGCGCCCGAGGCATGAGCACCTCAGGTTGACCNGGCATGGTATCAAGCGATTGATGCGTTCGAAAGCTCAAGAACTGAGTGAGAATTGACTATCGATCTTCTGACTGCATTCATCATCGNCGCGNTCACTGCGCTCGTCGTCGTCCTGGTGATGCGCAGCATCGCCGCGCGACAAGTCGCCGAGACGCGNGCGGCATCGATCGCGGAACTCGCCGCCACGAAGCAGGANCTCAAGTGGGTTCGCGAGGACGCCGAACGCAAGGCGCAGGCGCTCGACTCCGCCCAGACCCTGCTCGACAACACCGAGAAGCGGTTGCGCGACACATTTCAGGCGCTGGCAGCCGATGCCTTGAAGGACAACCGCGCCTCGTTCCTGGATCTTGCGAAGACGTCCTTCCAGAGCTATCAGCAACCGATCGCCGAGTCATTGAGCCGCGTGGATCAGCGTCTCAGGGAGGCCGAGCGCGAGCGAGTCGAGGCGTACTCGCGTCTGTCCGAACAGGTCGTCGCCCTGGGATCGACCGCCAACACACTGTCTCGCGCACTTCGCACACCGGCGGTGCGTGGGCGCTGGGGAGAGATGCAGCTTCGGCGAGTCGTCGAGATCGCCGGAATGCTCCAACGGTGTGACTTCGACGAGCAGCCTGGTGTTGCCTCGGACAACGGCCGGCTGCGGCCGGACCTGATTGTCCACCTCCCGGGCGGGAAGCAGATCGTCGTCGACGCGAAGACTCCACTCGACGCGTTCCTCGACGCACAAGAGTGCAACGACGATGAGCGGAGAGCGGGACGGCTGCAGGCCCACGCTCGTCAGGTCCGCGATCACATGGACCGCCTGGGCAACAAGGCGTACTGGGAGCAGATGCCGAACTCGCCTGAGATGGTCGTGATGTTTCTCCCGGGGGAAACGCTGTTCAGCACGGCACTGCAGCAGGATCTGACGCTCATCGAGCACGGTCTCGAGCAGAAAGTCCTGCTCGCAAGCCCTATCACACTGATCGCGCTGCTCACCACGGTTGCACACTCGTGGCGTCACGAAGCACTGACTGAGAACTATCGAGAGGTCGCTCGCCTGGGCAAGGAGTTCTACGAACGCCTCGCGACCTTTGCCGACCGCTTCGATGATGTGAGAAAGCGGCTGGACGGTGCAGTGCAGGCCTACAACGACGCGGCCGGCTCGTTCGAGTCGCGCGTGCTCGTCAGTGCACGTCGGCTGCGCGAGCTGGACGTTACGTCGGCTCCCGAACTTCCCTTCGCAGACCCGATCGAGCGCGTCCCTCGCGTCCTCAAGCAGGCCGGCCTCATGGGTCTGCCCGAGGGCGCAACCACCGACGACGACCTCACGGATAGTCAGTAGCGACTAAGCTAAAATCGTTGATCCCTGATGGCTGAACCGCCNTCGATTGTCGAACCAACTCGTCCCCAGGACTTTATCCGCGAGATCGTNGCCAACGATTTGAAAGAGGGCCGCCACGGCCGTCGCGTCAACACGCGCTTTCCGCCGGAGCCCAANGGATATCTGCACATTGGCCACGCCAAGTCGATNTGCCTGAATTTCGGCGTCGCCGAGGAATTCGGCGGGCTCTGCAACCTCCGATTCGACGACACGAATCCGACGAAGGAAGACGTCGAGTACGTGGACTCGATTCAGGAGGATGTTCGCTGGCTCGGATTCGACTGGGCCGATCGGATGTTCTACGCGTCGGATTACTTCGAGCAGATGTACCACTACGCGGAGCAGCTGATCCGGGACGGGAAGGCCTACATCGACAGCCTCACGGCCGACCAGATCCGCGAGCATCGCGGTACGTTGACGTCGCCCGGCCGCAATAGCCCGCACCGCGACCGCTCGGTCGAGGAGAACCTCGATCTGTTTCGGCGCATGCGGGCGGCCGAGTTTCCCGACGGTGTGCACGTGCTGCGCGCGAAGATCGACATGGCGTCGCCGAACATCAACATGCGCGACCCGACGCTGTATCGCATCAGGCATGCGACGCACCACCGCACGCACGATGCCTGGTGCATCTATCCGACCTACGACTACGCCCATCCGATCTCCGACGCCATCGAGGGCATCACGCACTCGTTGTGCACGCTGGAATTCGAGGACCATCGGCCCCTGTACGACTGGGTGGTGGACAACCTCGGACGGGACGGAGGGTTTCGCTCCCGACCGCAGCAGATCGAATTCGCACGGCTGAATCTGAACTACACCGTGATGAGCAAGCGGAAGCTGCTGGCGCTGGTCGAGCAGAACCTCGTGTGTGGCTGGAACGATCCGCGGATGCCGACGATCGCGGGGCTTCGTCGTCGTGGCTACACATCGGAAGCGGTCCGTGATTTCTGCGCGCGCATCGGCGTCGCGAAGAAAGAGAATGTCGTCGACGTTGCGCTGCTCGAACACACCGTCCGCGAGGACCTCAATCGGCACGCGCAACGCGCGCTCGCGGTTCTCCGCCCGCTGAAGGTGGAGATCGAGAACTACCCCGAAGGTCAGGTCGATTACCTCGAGGCGACCAATAACCCGGAGGATGCCAGCGCAGGAACGCGAAAGATTCCGTTCTCACGCATGCTGTACATCGAAGCGGACGATTTCATGAAGGACCCGCCGAAGAAGTTCTTCCGCCTCTCTCCGGGCAACGAAGTCCGTCTGCGCTACGCGTACATCCTGAAGTGCGAACGGGTCATCACAGACTCGGCAGGCGTACCCGTCGAGCTCAAATGCACCATCGATAGAGAGTCTTTGAACGGCTCGACGGCTGCGCGTCGAGTGAAGGGCACGATTCACTGGGTATCCGCCGCGCACGCCGTCGACGCCGAGGTGCGGCTCTACGAGCGTCTGTTCAAGTCGGAGGACCCCGGCGAAGGCGGCCGCGACCCGTTGGCGGATCTCAATCCCGAGTCACTCACGGTCCTCACGGGCTGCAAAGTGGAATCGATGCTCACAAGCGCCGCCGTCGGCTCGAGGTTCCAGTTCGAGCGCCAGGGCTACTTCTGCGTGGACCCCGATTCGCACTCGAACGCACCCGTGTTCAATCGAACGGTTACGCTCAAAGACAGCTGGGCGAAGATCAGCTCCAAGGCTGGACAGTAACTTCAGCGCCCGTGCCGCTCGGACCACTTCCGCAGTTGTGCACTTACGACTGCGGCCTCAACTTCAGTCGAGATCTGGTCGACCGGCCACGGCAGGCGCCACGTCCAGTTATGGTCGCCGATAGTGGCGGGTTGATTGATGCGATCGCTCCAGCCGAACGCATCCTGAATCGGCAGGATTAGCAGGTTCGCGCCCGAGGCGAAGAGCGACTCGAGCAGCGCTGCTCGAACCGTTGACGAGAGTTCNGACGANTCGATCGCCTGCGCTCGCTCTGCCTCGCTCAAACGCTCTCGAATCGACGGTATTTCGAGAACAGCGCGGCGTTCTTCTCCTGGCGCTTGCGCCCACCAGACGGTCATCGGTTCGGTGTCGTGCGTCCCTGACGTCGCGACGGCAGCACTGGGATACTCGCGAGGATCGCGAAACGGTTGACCGGGCGAGTGCCAGTGACGCTCCCATCGAAACACCTTGTAGCCCGGGATGGCAGCGCGTGCGAGCGACGCGCGCACGAAGTCCGGTACGGTGCCGAGATCTTCCGCAACGATCTCAACGCCCGTGGACCTGAACACATTCAGCACACTCTCGCCGAGAGCCAGCTGTGAGGGTTCGTCGGCGGGTGTAAACACGCCGGGACCGGTACCATTCCCGCGCGGGCGGACATACGTCCGATAGAAGCCCACGACATGGTCGACGCGGTATCCGGTAAAAAGCTGCGCCATCCGCCGGGCGCGCGATCGCAGCCAGTCGAAATCGCGTTCGCGCAGGACGTCCCAGAGATACGGCGGCAAACCCCAATCCTGGCCGATGTCGCTGAAGGCATCGGGAGGCACGCCCACCGAGCCTGCATCCCCGAACTCGTCCTGGTGCGACCAGACATCGGCGCTATCGCCGTTGACCATGAACGGCAGGTCGCCGAAGAGCGACACGCTATTCATCTGCTTACGCGCGGCCTGCCACTGTTCGCCGGCGATCCACTGGAGATAGGTGCGAAACAGGATTTCATTGCGCAGTGCCAGCCGCTCGGCTTCAAGCGCCCGCGGTTGACGAGTGCGCACCGGCTTGGGCCATTCCGTCCACGGACGCTCTTCATGCCGCGCGTGCAACGCGCGAAACAGCGCGTAGTCGTCAAGCCACCAGGCGTGCTCGGTCGCGAACCCTTTCAGTGATGCAGCACGCGTGGAGTCTGTCGCCCACTCCGTCGTCACGAAGTGCTCGAAGGACTGACGGAGCGAAATCTGTTTCAGCTCGCGAACGGCGCGATAGTCGATGGCCGGAAGCGATCGCACGCGATCGAGCGCAGCGCGAAGATGCGGCTCGAGCCGCTGCTCTCCTCCGATGGCCGCAAAGTCCTCGACACGCTCGAGCGAGATGTACTGAGGATCGATTGCCATCCCACTCAGCGCGCCGTACGGCGAAGGGTCGTGAGGCAGCGTCTCTGTGATTGGCAACAACTGAAGCAGACACTGCCCGGAGTCTGCGAGCCATGCCGTCATGCGCTCGAGATCGCCGATCTCTCCGATCCCCCAGCTCCGAGCGGATGGCATCGAGAAGAGGGGTACCAAGATCCCGGCGCGGCGGTTGTTCGACCCTGACGTCATTGAAGGGGGAGTGGGGAATCGAGACGACGATCTGATTATGACGCGTGCCCGGCTGACTACGAATTTGTCGCGGCAAATGTCAGGGCACGGGCAAACCCATCGGCAAACTGATCAGGCGGCACGATCAGGCTCACGACGATGAACGCCTCGTGAGCAAAATCGAAGAAGTAGCCAGGATGCACAAGGACCCGCTCACGCTCGAGCAGCTCGAGGGTCAGGGCCTCTTCGGTGCGGTAAGCGGGGACTCGCGCGACGAGAGACCACCCGCCCTCGACCGGCAACAGCGAGCACGATGGATGCCCGCGCACGAGCGCCCGCGCTTGCCCCAGGTTCTCCGCGATTCGGCGACGGATCTGGTCCCTGACAACGGCGCCCGTGGATAGAAGCGATGGCGCCGCGCCTTGAACCGAGGTCCCGACGGACAGAAAGGCGTCAGCGATGATCTCGAGCGCTGAGAGGGCCCTCGCGCGTTCGCTCGCTGGCCCTCCAACGATGGTCCATCCCAGCTTGATCTGCGGCAGCCCGAGCGACTTCGACGCGCCGCCGAGTGTGAACGAGAGGACGTCGAGATTCATGACGCTCTCGGTCGGAGCCTCGGTGATGTCGAGCGGATAGTCGGCAAACACTTCGTCGGCCACGATTGCCCAGCCGCGCGAACGGCACGTCTCCGTGAGCCAGCGCGCCTCGTCTCTCGAGACAAACGATCCAGTCGGGTTGTTCGGTGACACGAGCAGAAGCGCTCGCACCTGTGACGGGGCGGCGCTCACGGAGTCGAAGTCGATCTCCCATCTTCCGTGGTAGCGCAGGTGATACGGAATCGCCTGCACCGCCTCGAGACGCGTCAGGTGCTCGAAGAGTGGATAGCTTGGCTGCGGGACGAGCACCGCCTCACCCGGGTTGCAGAGCAGTTTGAACAGCCAGCTGTACGCCTCGCTCGAGCTCGCTGACAGGACGACCTGTGCAGGATCAACCCGCGCGCCGCGCCTGGCGTAATCCCCAGCGACTGCCTCTCGCGCNAGGGCAAGACCAAGCGACTCCGGTGCGTACCGGAGGACGTGCTCTGCACCGAGCNCGTCGAGCCAACCGGCTGGATAGTCCAGTCCNACGGTTGTCGGATTGGACGCTGTCAGATCGATGATCCGAGCGCCGGCCGCGTGCANCGACGCGATCGCGCGACTGAGCGGATTGATCTCAGCGTGCGGCGGAACGCGGTTCGAGAACGTCATCGCGGCGCGCGAAGGCAGAGTACTCGAGCATCTGGGTTTCGAGATCGCAGGGATAGGAAATCTCGACGTCGACGATGGCTCCCGCGTCATCCCGGCGGGTTTCGAGCCTCGGCATGACGAAGCCGGTGTAGGACGGCAACTGCAGCCGATCGACGCGCACCACGATCTCATCGCGGAGCGCCGGATCGAAGTGCACGCCGTAGGTCTCGAAGAGATCGCGCGCTGCGGCGGCGTCGCCCTCGCCCTTGATTCGCTGCACCTCGGCGAGCAGACGCCCGACACCCTCGCGAAACGCAGTCGCGTTGACCATCACGTAGTAGGTATTGCCATCCCGGCGTCGGACCTCGACCGCCGACGTGTGCGCAAGCAACCAGTTGACGATCATCTGGCGGTTGCGCATGTGGTCCTCTTCGATGTGCGTGCCTTCGCGCACTCGCCGCAACTGAACCAACGCATTGCGAACGTAGTACTCGTACTCCGTCGCCACGATTTCATGGTGATGGTCGCCGGGAACGATACCCAGCTCCACGAGCTTGGCGTCCGGTAGAAAGTAGAGCGCCACGAGATCGGCACGGGCTTCTTCGACGGACGAGTACTGCTCGCCGAGGAGTCGATGCGGTGGCTCCGTCACTCCC
>Ga0065712_10068308_pt1 | contig 11946 bp, 10 predicted proteins | sample MisRhiReplicate1_FD_59099 | JGI IMG/M metagenome (GOLD analysis project Ga0065712, IMG submission 59099) | Miscanthus rhizosphere microbial communities from Kellogg Biological Station, MSU, sample Rhizosphere Soil Replicate 1: eDNA_1 v3... | ecosystem: Host-associated > Plants > Roots >...
AAGCGGCTAAGGCAGCACTCCTACAAAGTGACGAGCGGTGGTTCGACTCCATCCGGGACTACTGAGAATTAACCACTCGTGCCCATGCTCTGCCTGGGCACGCAATACCGCGAGGCTCCGCCTCGCTAGGAGACGAAGACGAGGCAGAGCCTCGAAGACGTGTGTTCCCAGGCGGAGCCTGGGAACAAGAATCAAATACTGTCCTCGCGGAGCAGCCAGGAGTGCTCGCCGCCCTGTCACGGCGGAGGTCGTCGGTTCAAATCCGATCGGGGACGCTGAAACTAAGAAATGCGTCGGTTGGGCATTGGCATGCCTCAGTGGCTGTAACCCACCCGCTCCTCGCGAGCTTTGCAGGTTCAACTCCTGCCCGGCGCACTGGATAGTTCAAGGTTTCAAGTTCAAGGTTCAAGGTTGGAAGCTATTCATACTCAACTTTGAACATGGAACTTTGAACTGACACGGCCAAGTGATGAAACGGGAGACATGCGACGCTCAGAACGTCGTGCCTTTTGGCGTGGGAGTTCGACTCTCCCCTTGGCTACTTGAGAAGAGTTCAAAGTTCCAGGTTCAAAGTTCAAAGTTTGAACTTTCAACCTTGAACTTGAAACCTTGAACTATTCTGCGGGTGGGCCAGGGCCCAGTGGAGCCTCATAAGCTCGACAGGCCGGGTGCGACTCCCGGACCCGCTACTTTGGTCTGTAGGTGCTGCGGCCGCACGCTGCCTTGGTAAGGCAGGAGCCCGGGTTCGACTCCCGGACGGACCTCTTTGTACATTCGGGCCTGCATGCCGCTGGGGGCGACTGATCCTTGCAAGATCGGTGTGATGGGTTCAACTCCCATCAGGTCCACTACAGCTCAATGGTGAAACGGAAATCATTCCTCGCTTCGAACGAGGAGGTCCGGGTTCGACTCCTGGTTGAGCTATATTCAGTGAATTATGAACAATTACCGTGAAATCCGAGCGGATTATGATCGTTCGACAATCGTCGTCTATCAGGCTTACAACGATGCCATTGCCGATGCCGCGGTCAAGGCGCAAAAATTCGTTGCACCGTTTTCCATGAATCGGATGACGTGGATCAAGCCTTCCCTCCTGTGGCTGATGGAACGCAGCGGCTGGGGGACGAAGAGTAATCAGGAGCGGATCCTGGCGGTTCGAATCACTCGCGCGGGTTGGGATCGCTGCTTGCAAAAGGGGGTGCTGACAGCGTTTGACGGTTCGATTCATCGCTCAATCGAGCAATGGCGAGAGGAGTTTCAAAGCGCTGCCGTCCATGTGCAATGGGACCCGGAGCGATCGATTCACGGCAAAAAGTTGGAATACCGATCCATTCAAGTCGGCCTCAGCCGGTCGGTTATTGCCAGGTATGTGAACGAGTGGACGAGAGAGATCAAGGACTTGACGCAGTTGACAAGAAAGTTACGTGATCTTCGCAAGGCGGGTAAATACGGGGAGGCAAAACGACTCCTGCCGTCCGAATGTGTTTACGAAGTGGACGATCAAACCTCCCAGCGACTTGGATTGAAGATGCAGGCATAACTCACATGGTTTCCGTGGTGTAGCGGTCGCTGCACGCCTGGCTGTGAACCAGGAGGCATGGGTTCGACTCCCATCGGATACCCCTTTTTGAAAATCCCTACGAATGTGCTCCTGGGAGAGCAGCTAGCCTCCAAAACTGGTCTACGGGGTTCGAATCCTCGCGTTCGTGCTTCGGTGCTGAGTACTCAGTATTTAGAACTCAGTATCCGGACCTGCCGACGTGGCGCGACTGAGAAAGGCGCCGGCTTCGTAAGCCGGTTCATGCTGGTGCGAATCCAGTCGTCGGCTCTGTTTGTCCTTGGAGTGTGCCGGATCCGCACGCGACCCTGCGATGGTCGTAGACCAGGTTCGATTCCTGGCGAGGACACTGAATGAAATGACGCTGGAGCCAGACGGCCCGGCGGCTGCCTGCAAAACAGCTTTCAAGTGGGTTCGACTCCCACCGGCGTCTCTTATAAGCAAGCGATTAGTGCCACCTGGCCAGCGGCGCGCCGGCTCTCGAATTTCGAGTCGGCCCGGCGTGTTCCGGACATGGGTTGTAACGAGGGTGGCATTTGACGCGGTTAGCTCAGAAGGTTAGAGCACCAGACCATTACTCTGGCTGTCACGGGTTCGACTCCCGTACCACCCGCAGGCTAATCACCTGCTCCACCGGGCGCGAAAGCGTCCACCAAGAAGCCCGAGGAAGGGGGACGATCGATTGGATCCGCTGCTGGTCATCTTGCGGCTCGTTCGCAAGGTTGCCGGCAGCAGCACTAGAAGGAGGCCCTGAAAGACGCATATTCCGCTCACTACTGCTGTCGCGGCTTGTCTCGCCGGCGCTTTTGAGTTCCCGCGACCAGCTTCGGCTGGCCACGAAGTTCATCAGCCACGCGACTCAAACACGGCGGCCACGTCTGCTCAAAGCGTCTTCCGCACTTTTTCCGTGTGATCCGCGAACGTCTCCCCTTCCAACGGCGTCTCTTCTTCCCAATCAACATTCACTATCGCGCGCCAGCCGCGAGCCCAGCTGGCAATCGAGAGGAGCTCCGCTCCATGTTCCTGTTCAAGCGAATCAAGATCCGCACCCACGAGATGGGCCTGTACTTCCGCGACGGCGAGTTCAAGGGACTGCTCCGCGCCGGCAAGCACTGGCTCTTCGACCCGCTCGGCAAGGTCCGGGTCGAGGTCGTGTCGCAGCGCGCGCCGTGGCTCGTTCACGAGCAGCTCGACGAAATCGTGAAGTCGGGCGTTCTCACGGACCGCGCCGTTGTCCTGGACCTCAAGGACCACGAGCGCGGCCTGGTCTGGGTGGACGGCCGCTTCAGCCACATCCTGCCGAAGGGCCTGTTCGCCTACTGGACCGGCCGGCGCGACGTGCAGGTCGAAGTCGTCGACGCGCGGCGCGTCCGGTTCGAGCACAAGGACGCCAAGGTGATCGTGCGGTCGACGCAGGCTCAGCTCGCGCTCGACATTTGCAACGTCGCCCGCCACTGCGTCGGTGCACTGTTCGTGGACGGCGACTTCATCGAAGTCCTGCCGCCCGGCCAGTACGCGTTCTGGAAGGGTCTCGCCGACGCTCGCGTCGTCGAGCTCGACCTGCGCGAAACGACCGCGGACGTGAGCGGCCAGGAGCTGATGACTGCCGACAAGGTGACGCTGCGGATGAACGCGCTGGCGACGTACCGCATTGTCGACGCCAAGAAGGCGGTCTGTGCGACCGACGATGTTCGCCAGGCGCTCTACCGCGAAACGCAGATGGCCCTGCGGGCCGTGGTCGGCGTCCGCGAGCTCGACGCCTTCCTGGCCGACAAGGACGCGGTGGCCCAGGAGATCGAGCAGGCGGTCCGCCGCCGGGCCGGCGAGCTGGGCCTGGAGATCGTCTCGGTCGGCATCCGCGACGTGATCCTGCCGGGCGAGATGAAGGACCTGATGAACAAGGTCACGGAGGCCAAGAAGGCAGCCGAGGCCAACCTCATCGTCCGCCGTGAGGAAACCGCCGCCATGCGCAGCCAGGCCAACACCGCCAAGCTGCTCGCCGACAACCCGACCCTCATGCGCCTCCGGGAGCTGGAGGTTCTGGAAAAGGTCGTCGCGAGCGGCAAGCTGAAGGTAGTCCTCGGCGAGAAGGGACTTTCGGAGCGGGTGATGAACCTGCTGTAACGTAACTTCGTAGCCCGCATACTCAGTCTGCGGGAGACACAAGGAGCCCCTGGTTCGAGCAATCGGATCAAGGGGCTTTTTGGTTGCTGGCTCCGCGTCAGGTACAATGGCGTCAAGCATGCTACGGCCGAGTTTGCGCCAGCCCCGTCAGAGTGGCGGGGCTTTTTGCTGCGCTGGTAGAATCGAAGCATGGAACCTTCGTTAAATAGCATGATCGGCATTTGCGAGTCTTGCGGAAGTGAAATCGAGATTACGATTTACCGCCCACCGCGGGAACAGGATGGCCCAGCTTGCTGTCCGTGCGGGGCAGGGCTGTGCGAGAAAGACGAATTTCAGTCAGCTACGGTAAGGGTCATAAAGAAGGGCGACGGCCCTCTCCCGCCAACAACAGAACATGAAATTGATGGCTGTTTGGGAACGAACATCGTTTGTGGGCAGAATGTCGAGTTGCCTCCAAACTCACCTAAAAGCGCCCGTTCGTAGGCAAAGCCTCTGATCCACAACCAAGAATTTTGGTGGTGGGTCCATTTGAAATCCCATGCAATTCAACTTCGAAACAAAAGACTCGCCTGCCGACGTCGTGGCATACCTTGACCGCAGGCGATGCGGAGAATGCGGCGCGTCACTCACCTCGGTAGCGCCCGCTGACATTTCGCCCTGCCAATCATTGGGTGTCGTATGGCGATGTTTGCCGCCGCTCCCAACTCTGTGGGACTTCTCGTGTCCGGGGTGCGGACAGCTTATTACCATCTGGGTCCGCAAGGGGAAAGTGGGGCCGCACCATCCGTCAAAGGTCAGTCGCAGAAGCCCAAAAAGACGAAAATAGAATTTCAAACTGACCACTACACGCAGGCTGTCGCACTGGCCATCGTTCCCTGAACCTCCACAGGTCCTTCCTTGTCCTAAACGGCGGAACCTAATTCCAACCAAGCCATCATGTCCTCCTCATCCTCATCACAGTTCTCCTCAGGCTCGTCTTTCTCAGACGCTAGCCAAGGGAGGCTGCTGGGATAAGGCGAGCAAGGCGATTTATCGAAATTTCATCAAGCCTCGGCCACCCGGCCGGGGCTTTTTTTGTTGGCGTGCCCGTTGTTCTGGAGCTGCTTGTCGCACAAAAGGGCCGCTGGGGCTGCTCACCCCGGCGGCTGGGCAGCGGGCATGCCGCCGTTCGTTAAACACGAAAGGAGTACTGAGCCATGAAGAAGATTCATGTCAACGTCGGGACCATCGGTCACATCGACCATGGCAAAACCACGCTCACCGCGGCAATTCTCGCGATCCAGGCCAAAAAGGGCCTGGCCAAGGCGAAAGCCTACGGCGAAATCGCCAAAGGGGGCGTAATCCGTGACGAGACGAAGACCGTCACCATCATCACCAGCCACGTTGAGTACGAGACGGACTCGCGGCACTACGCCCACATCGACTGCCCCGGCCATGCGGATTACATCAAAAACATGATCACCGGGGCCGCCCAGATGGACGGCGCGGTTCTGCTCTGCTCGGCTGCCGACGGGCCGATGCCGCAGACGCGGGAGCACATCCTGCTGGCACGGCAGGTTGGCGTGGAGCACCTCGTGGTCTTCATCAACAAGTGCGACCTGGTCGATGACCCTGAACTCATCGACCTCGTCGAGATGGAGGCCCGCGAGCTCCTCGCCAAGTACGGCTACGGCCGCGAATTCCCATTCATCCGCGGCAACGCCAAGGGTGCCCTGGACCGGCCGGCTGACCCCGGGGCCCGGCGTTGCATCGAAGAGTTGCTGGCGGCACTTGACGCTTCCATCCCGGAGCCCGTGCGAGCTGTGGACCGGCCGCTGCTGATGGCTATCGAAGGTGTACATCACATCGAAGGCCTGGGCACGGTGGTCACCGGCAAGGTCGAGCAGGGACGGGTCCGCGCCGGCGACAAGGTCCAAATCACCGGCCTCGGGACGACGGTGGATTCAACCTGCACGAGCGTGGAAGAGTTCAAGCGTCAGCTCGATGTTGGCGAAGCGGGACACAACGTCGGCCTCCGGCTGCGAGGCGTGAAGTACGACGAAGTGACCCGGGGACAGGTCGTGATGGCACCGGGCTCGATGGAGCCAAAAACCTTGTTCGAGTGCGAGGTCTACGTGCTGACGAAGGACGAAGGGGGACGGCACACGCCGTTCTTCGGCGGCTATCGGCCGCAGTTCTTCTTCCGGACCACGGACGTCACCGGCGTGGCAAACCTCGTCGGCGTCGAAATGTGCCTGCCGGGAGACAACGTCAGGATGCAGATCGGCCTCGATAAGCCGGTCGCAATTGAAAAGGGAACGCGGTTCGCCATCCGTGAAGGCAGCAAGACTGTCGGCCGGGGTGTCGTGACCCAGGTTCTCTGAAGGATTTGTGAAGGAAATCCTGCCGCCCTCATACCGATTTGGCGTGAGGGCGGTTTTTTGTGGCAGAGCTTCGGTCTCTAAGACTTCTCCGTAGTTTCCTTCAATTCTCTTTCCGGACGGAAAATCGAGATCCAGATTCCGACAAATGCGAAATACAGACAAGGCAATACGACGGTGTGCATAACGTAGAATCGGTTAATTGTTTCCTCAACAAGCCGTGTATCACCCGTTTCTACATTCGGCTGTGTCGATGGACCCAAGTACCCGGTGAATCCTCCCAACAGATTCAGTCCGACGGCGGCCAGAATCATAAAGGTCTGAAAAATCGCCGAAATGGGACGCTGCCGAATTCTCCGCTGCAGGATGACGCCGATCGCGAACGGTGCCGCTAACCAGGCCACGATCAGACTGCCGTGGCCGAACCAGCGATGAGTGGAGTCTGGATTTGTCAATCGCTCCAAGCCAGTCGCGGTGGTGGCGAGAAATCCCACGGCCAAGATCACACCAAAAAGACGCGCAGCTTGCCGCGCTCGCTCGGGATAGCGGCTAGATATCAGCCAGGCCGCGACCACAATCGCTGGAAGCAGGAGAAATCGCAAGACGTCGGCATTTACCACCGCAGTTTTCCCGGCAGATACTTTTCAATCAGCGCTGTGTAGTACGGCTCAAGCTCGGGCCAGTTGGGACGCTGCGGACTTTTGGAATACAGGTCGTAGGGGTTGAATTTGCGGACCCAGGGGAGCATCTGGCGGTCGTGGTCGTCAAGGAGGTAGCTGTATTCCTCCTCGCGGTGCCAGGGATAGCAGGAGTGGTAGCGGATCATGGCGAGGGCCGGCTCGGGGAGGGAGCAGCCGGCCTGGGTGACGACGTGGTAGAGGTATTCGTCGTGTCCCCAGGAGAGATGCACGTTCCGCAGGCCGCAGCCTTCTTCGTAGACGCCGAACTGCGTGCTGAGCCGTGGGTCTTGCCGGTCAGGGTTCTCCTCCAGAAACTCCGGATAGACGATGCGGCTGCTGAAGGCACAGCCGACGGGAAAGGTGTCGCCGACGACGGCCCACTGCGGCTCGCCGAAGAGGCAGAGGATTTTTCCCAGGTCGTGGATGAGGCCGGTGAGGACAAACCAGTCTTCGTGACCATCGGCTCGGATGGCCTCCGCCGTTTGCAGCAGGTGCTCCTTCTGCGACAGGTCCGTGTCCGGGTCGGAGTCATCAACCAGCGTATTCAAGTAGTCCATCGCTTCGAGGACTGTCATCTCCCGCTGCTCAAACGCCAGATACTTGCGCTTCTTCTCCAGTACGAAGTCGTATGTCTGGTGGCGATGGTTCAGCCGGTAGAACTCGCGGACGCTGTCGCGGCCCGGATTGTCGTAGTTGCGATAATCGTCCTTACCCTTGGTTCCGGGCTGAGAGTAGCGGTCGGCGACGAAGTCTTCCCACTGGTCGAGGTTTTGGAGAGGATTGTTCATCAGCTCAGGATTTCCAAAATCGGCCGTCCGCCGTGAGCAATCGGCACTGGCCGCTTGGCTCGGTCCAGCACCGCCATTTCCGGGTCGATGCCCAAAATGAGATAGATCGTGGCGACGACGTCCTTGATGTGCACCGGCTTGTCCTTGATGAACGCGGCCTGGTCGTCGGAAGCGCCGTAGACTGCTCCCTGTTTGATCCCCGCGCCGGCCAGCAGCACGCCGTAGCAATAGGTCCAGTGGTCCCGTCCGCCGTTGGCGTTGATCTTTGGGGTCCGCCCCATTTCCCCCATCGTCACGACAAGTGTGTCATTCAATAGACCACGAGTGTCCAAATCCGCGATGAATGCCGAGTAGGTCTGGTCGAAATTGGGGAGCAACGTCTCCTTGAGCATTGGAAAATTCCGCTCATGTGTGTCCCAGCCGGCCTTGCTCACTTCGAACCGCTTGGAATAGTTGTCCCAGCTCACGTTGACGAACTTCACCCCCCGCTCCACTAGCCGGCGGGCCAGCAGCGTCGCCGAGCCGAACAGCGTGCGGCCATACCGCTCGCGGGCTTTGTCCTCTTCGCGGCTGATGTCGAAAGCCTCGCGAACTTTCTCAGAAGTGAGAATATCAAACGCCAGCTGTCGCTGGGCAGGAAGATTTCCGAGCCCGCCGCGGCGCTCCACTTCGCGGAGCTGCTCATCGAATTGGTCTACCAATTTGCGGCGAGTGTCCAGTCGGTCGAGCGTGATTCCCTCTCGCAGCTTCGTGTCCGTCAGGTGCGGCTCGCCGCGGACGACCTGCGGCTTCCAGATGTCATCCGGCGGATGATCGACGAAGGCGGTGCATTCAGTGCTGAAGGCGTCGTACTGCCGCCCCAAGAAACCGCCGTGCGGGCCGGCCTTCTTGCGGTTTTCGCCCCAGCCGAGCGGGCAAGGAAGATAGGCATACGTCGGCAACTCTTTCTGCCGGTCGCGCTCAAGGTAGGCACAAACCGCGCCCATGCTCGGCGGATCGCTATCGCGGAATTCTTCATCGGGTAAATTGATGTCAAAGCCGGTGTACATCGGTAAATTCTTATGACAGCCACCGTTGTGGTACACGCTCCGGACAATCGCCGACTTGTGCATCCAGTTCGCGGTGAGCGGCAGATGCTCGCAAACCTGCGTCCCCGGCACGCTCGACGCAATCGGCTTGAACTCGCCGCCGACTCCGCCCGGCGCGTTGGGTTTGAGGTCGAACATATCCTGGGTCGGCGGGCCACCTTGAAGGTAGATGAGGACAACACTCTTGGCCCGAGCTGATCGATAACTCTTAGCAGGATTCTCTTTGGCGAGCGACGATGCTCCCCCCAGCGCGCCGCCAAGCAGCGACAACCCTCCGGCCTGGAGCAGCGTCCGCCGCGCGAGCCCTCGGCTCGTCTGCTGCGTGCTGCCAAGAATGGAAAGAGGGAACATGGGAGGATCGGCTCAATTGTTTCGGGGCCAGAATCAGCGTTTGCCAAGCCGCTTTTCGTAGTAGGCGTTGTCGGGATAGGGCTCGTAAATATCATCCAGGTCCACCTTGTTGAGCTTACGCCATTTGTCGCTGCCGCGCTGCGTGCCGGTGGCCATCAGGAAGGTATAGGTCCCCCAGTCCCAGTGGCGCACGAATTCGGCCTTCACCACCGGCAGCGCTTTGTTCCCCGAGCCGACGACCGTCCCGTAGACCTTCACGAGGGCCAGCGACTGGAGTTTGTAGCCGACGCCAGGAAGAGTCGCTTTGAAGTCCCCGGAGCCGTTGAACGACAAGGCCAGAATGTGAACGTCGGTGAGGCCGTCGAAATACTTGTGTTCGAGGAGCAATTCCGTCTCCCCTTTTTGTTTGTCCTCTTTGATTTCCCTCACGATCCCAAACCAACCCACGAACACTTTATCTTTATTGGTAATGTCATAGTCGCCGGCGAGCCCTCCCGTGGCGACCTCGTCCTTGCCCAGCTTCTTGAAGAATGGCTGCTCCTTCGTGCTGGGTGCGTACGACTTGGTTCCCAGGTTGTTCCCCCGCACCGGCTTTTCCGTGACGAACTCCACGGCAATCGGCTTGATGGCTGGCGCCTCCTCGGCAGACGCGGAAAGCCCACCGAAGATTGATAAAGCGACAAACAGGAAAACGGCTAGAGCCGACCAGCGGAAAAGAGTCACCGGCGCACCTGCCTTGGTCATTGATTTCGCCCGCTGGTGAGTTTACCCGGAACGGGAGCGAATTGCCAGATTTGCAGGCGAGGTCCGAGGCCGGCACCTAACTCCAGGACACCTGTTACGACATCGTCGTCCCCATTCCGATGAACGGCTTGGGAGGCCGGAAGGAGGTCATCAAGTTCTCACGGAACTTCCGCCAGTTCTCGCGGATATCGTGCTCGCGTTGTCGGGTGAGAGAGTCGGCAATCCACTCATCCGTGTGGTGGAGGCGGGCGGCGAGGATTTCGGCGGCGTTGGTGGTGACGCGGAGGGCAAGGTGCGGATACTCCTTGGCAAGCGCGTCAAATTGGGCGCGCGGCAAGCGCATGACGCGCGCGGCAGTGAGACACTTCGCCGTGGCGGCGTGTGGTGCGGGATGGAAGAAGCTCATCTCGCCGAACACGCTGCCTGAGTCGAGCTGAGCCAGCACGCGTTCGCCAAGCTTGGCCACGTTCAAGTCAATCTCTACCGTCCCTTCCAGCAGCAGGTACAACGCGCGGCCTGTATCGCCGGCTGCAAAGACCGTGTCTCCAGGGTTGAAAGTCAGGTCCTCCGAAGCTGACAGCAGCTCCAGGATTTCATTGCCGCTCAGGCCGTCGAAGAGCTCGACGGAATGTAATCGGGCGGCGGAGACGTCGACAGTGCTCATCGAAAACGTTGTGGCAGTCATGGCATCCTCCAGGTAGAAGGGAACGCCAAACATTACCTGCAAACCCTGTGCCCGCTGAGACGGGTGGGAACTCAAACTGACGATTTGGCAACGTCGAGTGGAAGTGCTGCTGGTTCCAAACCTTGCAGTGCCGGCGTGCTCCGCCGCAATTGGCCGCAGGCGGCGTCAATCTCGCTCCCTTTCCGCTGACGGAACTTCACGTTGATGCCGCCGGCCATGAGGATGTCCCGGAAGCGATTGACGGCATTGCCGGAAGGAGTTTTGTAGGGGAGGCCGGCGACTGGGTTGTACGGAATCACATTGAGTAGCATCGTCCGCCCTTGCAGCAGCTCGACAAGTTGGTGAGCGTGCTCGGGGCGGTCGTTGATTTCAGCGAGCAGCACATACTCGAACGTGAGGCGGCGTCCGGAGGCCGCGAAGTAGCGGTCGGCTGCGGAGAGGATGTCCGCCAGGCCGGTGTTCTTGTTGGTCGGGACGATCTGGGTGCGCAGCTCGTCATTCGGAGCATGGAGCGAAACGGCTAGTTGATAGGCTGTCCCCAGTTCCGTCAGGCGGTCGAGCGGCTTGGGAAGACCGACCGTGGAAATGGTGATGCGGCGATGGCTGATGCCGAGACCCGTTTCGATGCAGGCTACGTCTAGCGCGGGGAGCAGGTTGTCGAGATTGGCCAGCGGCTCCCCCATCCCCATCACCACGATATGGCTCAGGCGTTCTTCCGCGGGTAAGAGACGTTGGAGCAGGAGCATCTGCTCAATGATCTCGCCGCTGGTCAGATTGCGGTCTACGCCGTCGAGTCCGCTGGCGCAGAAGACGCACCCCATCGCACAGCCGACCTGCGTGCTGATGCAGATGCTCCGCCGGTCGCCATCCCGCAGCAATACGCACTCAATCCGCCCACCGTCCGCAAGTTGTAACAGCAGCTTCTCGGTGCCGTCCGGAGCGGTCTGGTGCCGCACGACTTTGCTGGTCCAGACCGTCCAATCCGCCGCCAGCTCTTCGCGAAGCTTTTTCGGCAAATCGGTCATATCTGCGAAATCGCCCGCCCGGTTCTCGAACAGCCACTTGCGGATTTGCCCCGCGCGAAACGCCGGATAGCCGCGCTCCTTGAGCCAGGCGGCCAGGGGTTCCGAAGATGGGTCGAGGAGGTGGAGCATCCTGCTATTGTACCCGACGTTCCCCAGCCCAAATCTCCGCCAGCCGCGACCGCAGCGCTCCCGAGCAGACTTCAGCTTCGAACGAGGCGATGTCGGGGAACACGACATGGCTGCAGAAACGGATGGTCCAGTTATGGGACAGCGGGCTGATGGTGAAGACAATCCGGCCGTTCCGCCAGGCTTCCCACATTTCAATGGCGGTCCCCATCGAAGCTTCCGGCACAAAGGCGATGAGTAAATCCACCTCGCCGCACATCCGGTTGTGGTGCAGGAAGACGCTCTTTCCCTTGTCCTCGTCATAATCCAGCGACTGCTGATGGTCCGCCAGCGGGTCATAAACCTGTGCCTCCGGCAGATGCGCCGCGAGCAACTCCCGCAGCCGCCCGCGGTAACCCTGCGGGTGCATGTCGGCTT
>Ga0065712_10068307_pt1 | contig 11938 bp, 11 predicted proteins | sample MisRhiReplicate1_FD_59099 | JGI IMG/M metagenome (GOLD analysis project Ga0065712, IMG submission 59099) | Miscanthus rhizosphere microbial communities from Kellogg Biological Station, MSU, sample Rhizosphere Soil Replicate 1: eDNA_1 v3... | ecosystem: Host-associated > Plants > Roots >...
ACTGCTCCGCCAAGCCGGTGACGATCTGCCGCAACACCGCGTCAGGGTTTCGTTCCCCGGAGATGCGCAGCGCAAGATTCTGCAGCGCCTCTAAATGCATGGTCGGGCTCTCGCCACCTCGATCCTGAGCGCACGCAGACGGGAAGCCAGGGTCGCGGGATTGATTTCAAGCAGCTCCGCCGCCCCCCCGCGACCGTAGATACGTCCATCGGATCGCTCGAGCGCTTTCATCACATTGGTGCGCTCAAAGTCGCGGCATTCGCGGTCGGTGAGAACGCGGTCGTCACTGCTGCGATCATGCTGCGTAACGGAGTCGTCTGTGCTACTGGCCCCGAGGAGCGCCAAATCGAGCCGAAGAGCGCCCCCCTTCGAGAGGATAACTGCCCGTTCGATGACATTCTGCAGCTCCCGAACGTTCCCGGGCCAGTGGTATCGCTGCAGGCGCTCGATGTCCTCGCTCGTGAGCTGAGGCTCCTGTAGTCGGTGCCGTTTCGCCGTCTTCGCAATGGTGTGCGACGCCAGCAGTGGAATGTCGTCCTTTCTCGCGCGGAGCGGAGGGAGCTCGAGCGGAAAGACGTTCAGTCGATAGAACAGGTCCTCTCGGAATCGCGACGCACGGACTTCGTCAGCGAGCTGGTGATTCGTTGCGGCAATAACGCGCACGTCGACCTGTCGCGTGCGGTCATCCCCGACGCGCTCGTACTCACCCTCTTGCAGCACGCGCAACAGTTTGGGTTGCATCTCAACTGGCAGGTCACCAATTTCGTCAAGGAAAATGGTTCCCCCGTCGGCCGCTTGAAAGCGCCCAGGCCGATCGCCGATCGCTCCCGTGAAGGCGCCACGCACGTGCCCGAAAAACTCGCTCTCGAACATCTCGCGCGGGATTGCGCTGCAGTTGACTTTGATGAACGGTCGCGCCGCGCGGGCGCTCAGCCGGTGCACTTCCTGCGCCAGCAGCTCCTTGCCGGTGCCGGACTCGCCGATGATGAGCACCGTCGCGTCGGTGGACGCCACCGCCTCGACCTGTTGCAACACTTGTCGTAGCGCTCGAGTGGCGCCCACCAGTCTGCCGCATGATGCCGCGTTCATGCTCCGTGCTCCTTTCAACGACGCGATTGTGGGCCGTACACGCGACGGAGAAAAGCCCAGATTGAGTCGTGGGAACACTCGATGGGGTGAGCCGAATTACCTCGGCCGGTGGCGCACGTCGATGCGTTTCCAGCCGAATAATCGCGAGTCAATCGACCACGCACCGGGTCCAACCAGTGCAAGGCCGACGGCGATCGTCGCCAGAAGAACGCTCGACAGGGGGTCGTCGACGGGCGTGAAAAGCGACCAGATCCCGCTCGTGGCTCCCAGCGCCCCGGCAAGTGGTGTCCAAAGGCCTGGCACCAGCAACAGGCCGGCAATGATCGCGAGCACTGCGGCCGGTATCGCGGACGACGGGCCATTCTGCAGGGTGGCGGCGGCTTTCGCGATGAATGCCGTCCCCGCAACGAGCCTCATGACGAGGAGCCCGATCCCAGGCAAGCCGCGCGCGAAGGTCGAAAAGAGCCGGCGCACACTATCCGCGCGCCAGCGTACGGGATTAGATGAGTGCGCGAAACCCTCGAAAGAGTCAGCGCTCGTCACCCGTTCGAGGTCTAGTCGACCATGTCGATGATGCCCCGCTTCACCCCGATGGTTACCGCGTGCGTGCGATCGTTCGCCCCGAGCTTGGAAAGAATGTTCTTAACCCGGCTTTTTATTGTCTCCTCAGACACCGAGAGCCGGGCCGCGATCTGTTTGTTGGCATTGCCCCCGGCGATGAGCCGGAGCACTTCCACTTCGGCGGCCGTCAAGGCGTCGTCGGTCGCATGTTCGGCGAGCTGGAACGACGCTTCGGGTGAGATCGCCTTCTTGCCGCTGTGCACACTCCGGATCGTGGCGAGCAGCTCCGTGTCAACCAGAGTCTTCAGCAGATACGCGCGAGCGCCCGCCTTCAGCGCGCGGACGACCTGCACATCGCCCGCATAGGTTGTGAGGACGATGATCCGAGCCTCAGGAAATTCGGCGCGAATAGCGATCGTTGCCTCGAGGCCGCTCATGTCCGGCATCTGCAGGTCCATCAGGGTCACGTCCGGCCGATGCGCGCGAAACTGTCGGACGGCATCGCGACCGTTCGTGCCTTCCGCAATCAGTTGCATGTCCGGTTGTGTCGCGAGCAGCGCTGCGATGCCGTGGCGGAACAGCGGGTGATCGTCGACGGCAAGGATGCGTATTGGAACTGAATCGCTCATACGGCCGACTTTGCGTAGGCCACGGATGCCGGAATCGTCAGCTCCAGTTCCGTGCCGGACTCGAGCTCGCTCCACACGGAGACCGTCCCGCCGAGTAGTTTCGCGCGTTCCTGCATGCCAGCCATGCCGTAGTGTCCTTCTTCGGTCCGGCCGGCTGCGATCGTTGAGTCGATGCCTTTGCCGTCATCGCGTACCCGAAGCCGGAACCGCCGCTGATCGTAGCGGATTTCAACCTCGATCCGCGATGCGCGGGCATGTTTGAAAGCGTTGCGCAAGGCCTCAGCGGCAATCCGATAGACCTCATCCTGCACAAACGGCGGAAGTCCGTGAGGCGTACCCGCAACGGCGACCTGGAACAGCGGATGCTGGCTATCATCATCCGTCGCCAGCGTTTCCGCCAGTGTCGCAATCGCCGACGCAATGTCGCTGGTCGCAACCGCGGTTGAACGCAGGCCCTGCACGGCGTCGCGTCCTTCGACGATGGCCTGACGCGCCTGGTCGATCGCGTTCTCGAGCGTCGTCCGCGCGTCGGCGGGCCGTTCGGGCAACATGTAGCTTACGGCTCGAAACCGCAGGATCGCCCCTTGAAAGCTCTGGAGCAAGGTGTCGTGCAGATCGCGAGCGATGCGGGTGCGTTCGGCCAGACGCTCCTCGAAACGGAGGTCAAGCTGGCGCGCGAGCTGACGGAGTCGCGCTCGGTAAGCCGCCCAGCCTACACCGATGGCGAGCAGTCCGACCGCCCCCCAGAACGAATACCGCTGGAACCATGCCGGCGCGATCGTGAAGGAGATGACGGCTTCGTTAGTGTTCCAAACGCCTTCGCTATTGGAGGCAATCACCCGGAATCGGTACGGTCCAGGCCCGAGATTGGTGAACACAGCCTGTCGCTCGGCGACCGGCTGGCTCCATTCGTGATCGAATCCGTCGAGGCGATAGCGAAAGCGCACCCGGTCAGGAACCGCGAGACTCAAGCCCGCAAACCCGAACGTGATGCGGTCGGGACGCGGCGGAACCGTCACCCTGTACTGCGTGTGGTCCACGACATTGGCGTCGGCCGATACCTCCTCCACTTTGATGAGGACTGGCGCATTGTTGGCGGCAACGCGGCCGCCATCCGCCATCACGAGACCCTTACTGGTCGAGAGCCACACCCGCCCGTGAGAGTCCGAGGCCAGAATGCGGTGCCGCTTTATGGCTTCGGTGTCGGGGAGGCCATCGGCCGCCGTGAACTCGCGCACGTCCGCAGCATCGACGGCGCCCCGCAGCAGCTTTTCACGGTCGACGCGGAGCAGATGGTCCTTCGCCGCGATCCACAACCCGCCAGCGTGGTCCTCCGCCATGCCGAGAATCGAGGCGTGCAATGCCGGCGGCACGGGCTGGAGCGTTTCCATGCGGCCTTCGCGCCGCACGGCGAGACCCGCGGCGGTACCAATCCACATGATGCGTGCGGAGTCCTCGAACAAGCTGTCCACGTCGTTCGACGGCAGACCGTCCGCTGTCGAGTACCGCCGCCAGCCGTCGCGCGACTTCACGCTGACACCGTTCGGCGTGGCAAACCAGATCGCGCCATCAGACGCCTCGAGAATGCCGGCGACAGTATTTGAGGCGAGTCCGTCGCTTGTCGTGAACGTCGTGAATGAGCCGCCCGCAAGCTGACTCGCGCCGCGACTGATCGTTCCCGCCCACAGGCTGCCGTCACGCGCCCGGTGCACGGAAAAAACCTGGTTCTGCGAAAGGCCTTCCCGCTCTGTGAAGGTCTCCGTCGCGAATGTCGCAGCCTTGTCGGCCTGGGCTCGCACCCGTGTCATCCCTCCGCGCTGCCGTCCGACGACGATTGTGTCGGCGTCTCCGGCGATCGAGTAGATGACGTCGTCACGGAGTGCGCCGACGCTGCCCACGTGGCCGTCGCGCAACCAGTACAGACCTCCACTTAGGGGTGCAAACCACACGCGATCCGAGGAGTCGACGAAGACAGGTCCGATGCTGCCCGCCAAAGCGGGATCAATGGGCGCGTAGGAGGCGAAGGCGCCGTCCCGCCAGCGCTCTACACCGCTCGCGTCACCGATCCACAGATTGCCTTCGCGATCTTCGAACAAGGCGGTCACCGCGGCGGACACTCCACGCCGCTCAAACGACACGGCGCCGTGCGCGTCAATTCGAACCAGTCCGTCTGTCGTGCCGACCCACAAATTTCCATCTCGGTCCTTCACCATCGCGAGAACCCGCACGCGACTGGTCTCGGACGTGGCGGGAGCGCGGCTCACCCGCGCGCCATCCCACCGGTAGATGCCCGAGTCGGTGCCGATCCAGAGCCCGTTGCGCCCATCCGGTATCAAGCAGTTAACCTGACTCGGGAGGGCATCGCCGATCGGACTAGCTCGGTCCCCCTGCACGCGAAGTAGACCCGAATGATGCGTACCGAGCCAGATCTCGCCATCGCTCGTCTGAGCGATCGCGGTGACGAAGGGCCTGGGCATGGCATCACGTGCGAGCACCGTGTCGAGGCGGCCTGCCCGCCAGACCTGCAGACCGAACCGCGTGTCGACGATCAGAATCGAGCCGTCTTTACCCGGCGCCATCATGCCGGTCCTGAGCTCAGGCAGCCCAGAGGCCTGCAGAGCATTCTCAAACGCGCCGTTGTGAAGACGCATCAACGACGCCCGCCTGAGCCAGGTCCAGAGCCCACCGTCGGGATCCGGCAACACGCTTAACGCCGCGGTATCGGTCGTAGCAGTAGGCTGCAGGGGTTCAAACAAGCGGAAGCGCAGCCCGTCGAAGCGCATGATTCCGTTTTCCGCTGCGATCCATAAGTAGCCATCGCGCGTTTGCGTAATGCCGTACACCGGGCCTGCGGTGTATCCAGAGGCTTTCTCCCAGCGACTGCGGATGTATTGGGAGAGCGCGCGGTCTGGATCCATCGCGCGCACACTGTTGGTCGGCCAGGAGAGGGTCAGGGCTCCGACCACGAGAGCCGAGCGCCACAGGCCCGCTCTAGGGCAGGAACGTGAACTTCTCAACCACCACCTCGACAGACTTCGACGGCGGCCGGGCGGCGCTGCGATCGTAGAGCAGCGTAAGGTGGGGAGTCTCGGCGCCCGCCGTGGGCACGCGCGCGGTGAACAGTTGCTCGGCAACGACCGCTCCAGGGCGAGAACTACCGGTCCCTCGTACGCTCCTGAACGCGACGCGGCCAGGCTCCCACCGGAATGAGTGGGTGGCCGGCCCGGCCGGCACGGCAAATCGGAAAACATTCGCTGGAACAGTTTCAGGCTGGACGACGAACTGACCATCCATGTTCGCCGGTTCGCCCCAGCGGCTGATGTCAACTGTCAGCTCTCGGAAGTTCTGGTCCGACCCCAGTCGGTCGAAGGTATACATACTGAACGCAGCCGACGGATCAAGCTGCGAGGTGTCGCGAACCTCGAACGTGTAGGTGCCGTAGCCAAGACTGCGCGCCAGCCGTACCTCGGCACACGTCCAGCGCCCGTCGCGCTCCGTGAGCAACAGGTGCAGATGACCCTCGGCGTCGACCCAGACGTTGCGTGCGTCGTAATCATTCATCCCATGGCGGTCGTTCTGCACCTGACGAACGATCCAGTCGTAGCCGCTGAACGAGATGGTTTTGACACTGGGCGACACGAACCGGCCCGACCCCGCCGCTCGCGCCACCGCAATAATCCCGGCGCCCGGCTCCGGCAGCGATTGAGCAGTCGCGGGTGGACGGTAATCCGGGCCGACAAGTAAAGCCGCGTACTCCTGCCCGAGATGAATTTGGTTCTTCCACGTAGAGTCGGGACCGATCTCGGTGAACGGGCGGCTCCTGAACGGCTGCACCCACCATCCCTCGTCACTCCTGGCGAACAGCACGATGCGCTGGTTGGGGAGGGCGCCTGTGACGCGCCCCGCCACGGGCGCGAACTCGTCGGGACCGCCGGCAGCCGCTTGGGGCACCGTTGTGAACTCGATCGATGGATGGGCCGCTGACTGAGAGTGGCACCCGGCCGCTGACAGGCACAGGAACGACGACGTAGCGATCGCTACCGGTGCGAGTAAGGACTTCGTTACAGCCATCCCAAAGGGCGGATTTTAGTGCAGCGGATGCAAGGAGAGCAATCGTGGCACCTTACGGAGCTGTCACACCGCCTCGCCTCTCCCTGTCCTTCCCGTTAAGGAGCAATGCCATGCACAACGTCGGGCCGTCGGCTATTGTCACGCCACTGGTGTCAAGGGGACTGGAGGATCTTCCCGGAAAAGAAGTGTCGATGATCGGGGTCGAATACCCACCTGGGTCGGTCGACGCGGCGCATACACATCACGCACACGCGTTTGTCTACGTGCTCGACGGTTCGATCGTGATGCAAGTCAGAGGAGGAACCTCCACAACACTCGTCGCCGGTCAAACATTCTACGAAGGACCCAACGACGTGCACATCGTCGGACGTAATGCGAGCCAGAGCGCGCCGGCCCGGTTCGTTGTGTTCCTGGTCAAAGACACAGGGGCGCCAATTCTCACGCCGGTCGAGTGAGGCGGCCATGACGATCTGGAACATCGCTGCGGCGCTGACCGGAGAACGACTGCTGATGAAGGACACGAGCGGGGGCCGACCCTCACGGGACGAGATCGCTCGCCTTGCTTATCGGCTGTACGAAATGCGCGGGCGGCGTGATGGCCATGACCTCGATGATTGGCTGGCCGCCGAACGCCAACTCGGCCGTCGACGATCATCATGAAAACTCACGATGCCCTGAGATTTCATGGTGGTGAGCGAAGAAAACGTTCGAAATTCATCGAGTTGGGTTGGCGTTGATGTTGCCCTTGCTCCTAGCGCTGACAGTCAAGTCGCCGCGCAAAGGAGATCAACGTGTCCATTACCTTCACCGACCTATCCGATCCTACGAACGACGGGAGCATCGATGACGACCTCTCGTCCTTTCTTCGCGTACGCGCTCGTCTCTTCACCATTGCCTACCGCATCGTAGGTAGTGCCGCCGAGGCCGAGGACATCGTGCAGGACGTGTGGGTTCGCTGGCAGATGACGGACCGCGCCATCGTTCGCGATGCGACGGCATTTCTCGCGACGACCACGACACGACTAGCCATCAACTGCATTCAGTCTGCGCGCTCCCTCCGGGAAACGTCCGTCGGATCCGCGACGCCGGAACCGATTGATACCAGCACTGATCCCGCCGAGAGAGCGGAGCGGGATCAGGCGCTCGCGTCGGGAGTCGTGCTCCTGCTGGAGAGGTTGTCGTCACTGGAGCGGGCCGGGTTCATCCTGCGGGAGGCGTTCGACTATTCGTATCGCGACATCGCGGAAATTCTTCGGCTCGAAGTGGCGAACGCTCGGCAAATCGTGACCCGTGCACGTCAGCGCCTCGTCGCTGGCTCCAGGATGGCCTCAAGCGTCGACGACCACCAGCGGCTTCTCGGTGCGTTCTTGGCTGCCGCCAAGTCCGGCGAAGTCGGCCCACTCGAAGAAATGTTGCAAACGGACGTGTTCACGGCCATGGCTCTGGGCCGCCGTGCTCCGCTCGCCGCCTGAAGCAGCTCGCTGTCACACGCGAGCGTTGCACCCGGTCATAGCAAATACACGATTCTTCAACCGTGCAACACGGAAGGACATGCTCATCATGAAGTTGGTCATCGTTGGCGGCACCGGACTCATCGGATCCAAGCTCGTGTCAAGGCTTCGCGACCACGGCCACGAGGCGGTCCCTGCCTCGCCGGACACGGGGGTGAACACGCTGACCGGTGAGGGCCTACCGGGCGTCCTTGAGGGGGCGGCCGTCGTCGTCGACGTTTCAAACTCGCCGTCCTTCGAGGAGGCGGCGGTCATGAACTTCTTCACGACATCGACGCGCAACCTTCTCAAGCAGTCCGCAGCGGCTGGGGTCCGACACTACGTCGCCCTGTCAGTGGTGGGAACGGAGCGTCTAACCGAGAGCGCGTACATGCGGGCCAAGAACGCGCAGGAAGTGCTGATCAAGGCGAGTGGCATCCCGTACTCGATCGTGCATGCCACGCAGTTCTTCGAGTTCATCAAGCGCATTGCCGACGAGGCCACCGTCGATTCGACGGTTCGGCTTCCAGCCGCGCTCGTCCAGCCGATGGCCGCCGACGACGTGGCCAGCGCCGTTGCGAGAGTCGCGGTAGGCGCGCCGGTGAATGGGGTCGTCGAGATCGGTGGCCCGGAGCAATTCCGTTTCGACGAACTGATCCGCGTCGCGCTCGGGGCGCGCAACGATCCGCGTGAGGTGGTCGTCGACCCGCACGCCCGCTACTTCGGCGCCGAACTCGGTGAGCGATCGCTGGTTCCAGGTCCCGGGGCGCGCCTCGGTGAAATCGCATTGCGCGATTGGCTGAGCAATGCAGCCCTCGCACGGTGAGCGATGCGAACGCCGATGCCGGGAGTTTCGTCGGAACCGTCCTTGAGCGACGCCCCGCTCGATCGTCTCGCTTGCCTGCTCCGGCACTGGGTCTGGGCCGACGAAGCGATGACGAGATTCGAGCGGGAGCTCGCCGACGGGTGGGAGGAGCAGGACAGCGATCCCATGTCGGATCATCCGTTCGGCGCGTATTACCACTGGTGCGCGCTCTTGTGTGGACTCACCGAGGCGGCCCGAGACGCCGGGTTGCTGTCTGCATCGGCATTGGGCCCCCTTCGCGAGGATCTCGAAGCCAGTCTTCCCGATCTCCGGAGATGCCGCGAGCTTCTCCTGGCGATTCCGGCGTCGATGGAGGAGCAGCCCAGGATTGTCGACCTGCTGCACGACACGCGATTGACTCGCCTTCGGCGGCTCCATTGGGCGTTCGGAAACGCGCTCCAGAACGAGCGGACGTCGCGTGAAATCGGCTCGCTCGATCATTAACCGCCGCCCAACCCGAGTCCCTTATCCATCTGAGCGGAATGAGATCTGGCCATGAATCACGTGACGATGACGCCGCGTCGGTGCCAGGTCGGTTCTCGCGGCGCGGGATCCACGGCGCTCGTGCTCGACCTGGCGCGTCCGTACCGAGCATGGTTGCTCGTCGTGCTGGCTGCGATGTTGCTCGAGACGCTCGCCGGACTTGCGGGACCCTGGCCGCTGAAGATTGTGATCGACTCGACGATCGGAGGGGACCCGCTTCCAGAACGGATGGCGCATCTCCTTGGCGTTGCGCAAGCGGATCGGCGGATGGTTGCGGCCTTGGCCGGCGTCAGTCTGTTTGGGATTGCCGCGATCGGCGGCGCCGCCTCGTATGTCGACAACTACTACACCGAAGCCGTGGCGCAGTGGGTTGGAAACGATCTGCGCCTGCGCATCTACGAACACCTGGAGAGCCTCTCGTTCCGGTACTACGACACCCACGAAACCGGCGCGCTGCTCAGTACGATGACCGACGATGTGTCGACGATTCAAGACTTTGTGTCGTCGTTGGCGCTCGGGATTCTTGTCGACTTCACGACCATCGTTGGCATGCTTGGGCTCATGTTGTGGCTCGACCCCGAATTCACGCTAGTCATCGTCGCGATCACGCCGGTGCTGGTCATCGTCATGGCCCGCTTCCGCGGGTCGGTCAAGAAAGCCACCCAGGAGGTGCGGCGCCGTGAAAGCGAGGTCATGAGCGTCGCTCAGGCCGGACTTGAATCTGTACGCACAGTGCAGGCGCTTGGCGCGCAACAAGTGGAGGGTGCTCGCCTCGCCACCGTCAGTCGAGCCACGGTGACGGCAGCGGTCCATGCGCGACGTATCAAGTCACTGCTGTCGCCGACGGTTTCGGTGGTGGTTGCTGGTACTACCGCGCTCGTGCTTTGGCGCGGAGCCGACAACGTCCTTGCGCGGACGATGACGGCTGGCGCCCTGACCGTATTCCTTACGTACCTCGGGCGCTTCTTCAAGCCGGTCCAGGATCTTGCGAAGATCACCAACGCTCTAGCCGGGACCCGAGTTGCGCTGGACCGTATCGCGGGCATTCTCGACATCGACACGATCGTCCGGGAGCGTCCCGGGGCTGTCGAACCTGGTGCGCTGAGCGGCTTCATTGCTTTCGATCACGTCGCCTTTTCCTACGACGACCACACACCGATTCTGCGCGACGTGACGCTCGCGATTCCCGCCGGCGCGTTCGTCGGGATCGTTGGCCCAACCGGCAGTGGAAAGTCGACGCTGGCCAACCTGGTCCCGCGCTTCTACGACGCGACCGCAGGCCGCATCTTGATCGATGGGGTTGACGTGTGCGATTACGCGCTGCGCGGGCTGCGGCGGCAGATCGCCGTTGTGATGCAGGAAACCGTGCTGTTTCACGGAACCCTGCGCGACAACATCGCTTACGGACGGGCGGAGGCGTCTGATGCCGAGGTGGTCAATGCCGCTCGCCTGGCCAACGCGGACGAGTTCATCTCGCAGTTACCAGCTGGCTACGACACGATCGTCGGCGAGCGAGGCGCGACCCTGTCCGGCGGGCAGCGGCAGCGGATCGGCATCGCCCGCGCGTTTATCAGAAACGCGCCGATTCTCATTCTCGACGAGCCTACAGCAGCGCTCGACTCGGAGTCGGAATCACTTGTTATCCAGGGAATGCAGCGCCTCATGAAACGGCGGACGGTGATCATGATTACGCACCGGCTGCAGACGCTGCGTGATGCGAGCACGATCGTCGTCGTTCGGGATGGGACCATTGCTGAGCAAGGCACGCACGATGAACTGCTGAAACGCGGTGGCGTTTACGCCGGGCTCTACTGGGCAGCACCGATCGAGGTGGCGGGGTCATGGCGCGCTCACTGATCGTCCTCCCGGAGGACTCGACGCGCAGGATTGTCGGCGCGATCGAGCAGGCGAAGCGCAGCCTTCGGATCAAGATGTTCGCGTTCTCGGATGCCACGCTCCTGAACGCTGTCCTCGCCGCCAAGCGCCGGGGTGTGGCAGTGCAGGTGATGCTCAATCCAGAGCGCCGTAGCGGCGAGCGCGACAACGATCACACGCGCCGGGTGCTTGCACGTGGGCATGTCGCCGTTAAAGACGCCAATCCAGAGTTCGATCTAACCCACGAGAAGTCGATGATCGTCGACGATCACACGGGGTTCGTTCAGTCGTGTAACTGGGTGACGAACACGCTGACAAAAGCCCGGGACTATGCCGTCGTGACGACGAGCAGACACGACGTCGCAGACCTCCTGGAGGGGTTTGAGGCCGACTGGCATCACCGGCCATTCGCGCCGCGCCGCGGTTCGCATCTCGTCTGGTGTCCGGGCGCCCGGGCGCGCATCTGTCAGTTCATCGACGACGCGAAGCACCGGCTGTGGGTCGAGAACGAACGGTTCCAGGACATGGCGGTGATCGAGCGGCTCGTCCGCGCCGCCCGGCGCGGCGTCAAGGTTTCGATCCTGGCGCGCCGACCGCACACGCTCAAGCGCGACAAGCTCGTCGAGGGGGTGGGCGGCCTGCGGATCCTTGACGATACCGGCGTGAAGGTGCACCAGCTCCGGTCAATGAAGCTGCACGGCAAGATGCTGCTCGCCGACGGGGTCGCGGCAATCATCGGGTCGATCAACCTGGCGCCTGGGAGCCTGGATAGCCGCCGGGAGTTGTCGATCGAAGTGCGGAACGACGAGGTCGTTGATCGTCTCAGCGCGGTTGTCCGGGCCGACTGGGAACATTCACGGCCGATGGACCTCACT
>Ga0065712_10001718_pt1 | contig 11936 bp, 9 predicted proteins | sample MisRhiReplicate1_FD_59099 | JGI IMG/M metagenome (GOLD analysis project Ga0065712, IMG submission 59099) | Miscanthus rhizosphere microbial communities from Kellogg Biological Station, MSU, sample Rhizosphere Soil Replicate 1: eDNA_1 v3... | ecosystem: Host-associated > Plants > Roots >...
AACGAGGTGTCGCCCGTGCTGGCCAGTCCCGCCGGAGCCTCGCCGGGCGCGCTGGGTGTAAGCAGCAGGTCGATGTTTTTCATGGCGTCGGCGAGATGTGCGCGGCATCGCGCCAGCGCCGCTTCAGCCTCTCGGTATTGTTCGTACGAGATGTTGAGGAATCCGGCGAATTTTTCGCGCTGGAACTCGCTCAAAAGGTCCCCATGATGCTGTCGTTCCCACGTAAGACCACGGGAGAACTCGTAATCAGTGATGCGCCGGCCCATGATTTCGAACTGTTGGAACGCCGGNCCAAGATCGAAATCGGACACCTTCGCTCCGGCCTTGGCCAACGCGCTTGCGGCATTCTCGAGGAGTTTTTTCGTGTACGGCTCGGCGCGGTCCCAGCACATGGTGCGGCAAAAGCCGATCTTGAGATCGTTAACCCGAAGAGCGCCGAGAGGATTCGGAGCGAATCCACTCAGCGCCGCTCGAAAAATCACCAGGTCTTCGACGTCGCGAGCGAAGAGTCCCACGGTGTCGAAGGACGCGGTATTCTGCTTGATGCCCTGCGTGCTCACTTCGCCGAAGCTCGGCTTGTATCCGATGCAGCCGCAGAACGCCGCTGGACGAATCACCGATCCAACAGTCTGTGTGCCGAACGCCAATGGCACCATGAAATCTGCTACTGCGGCGGCGGAGCCGCTCGAGGAACCGCCCGGCGTATGCTGCGGGTTATGTGGATTCGTCGTTGCTCCCAATGGAGTTCGACTGGCGAACTCGGTCGTGATCGTCTTGCCCAACAGCACCCCGCCGGCCGCCCGGCTCAGCGCCACACACGCGGCGTCCGCCTTCGGACGATTGCCTTTGTAAATCGGAGATCCGTATTCCGTGGGCAAATCGGCTGTGTCCATAATATCTTTGGCAGCAAATGGAACGCCATGAATCGGACCGTAGCTCGCGCGCCGATCGCATTCCCGCGCCTGCGCCAGCGCAAACTCGCGGTCCAAATGAACCCATGCTTTTACCTGCGATTCCCGCGAATCGATCCGCTCGAGGCAGGAGTGCACCAGAGCTTCGGACGTGAGTTTGCTGTCGCGAATGCGCTTCGCGGCTTCACTCGCGGATAAGCGAAATAAATCTGCCATGTGACTCTCCTCAAAATGTATAGAAAATCAACTCCACAGATAACCGAGCAGGGTGTACGTCTGCAAACAGAAACTGAACGCTGGAGTGGCAACGAATAGTGTGATTTTTACTGCGAGCATGCCTTGCCTTTGAAAACAAGAATCAATAAATAGAGACGAGCTTTCGCACGGCTGTCTTTTCCGGAGAAGAAATATGGCTTTACAGATAAACGACGGGGAATTCTATGCCATCGACGCGCATTCGCATCTCGGGCGACGCAAAACTCCGCTGGGCCATGGAGTGGCGAGCTTTCTCGGCGATGACTTGGTGCGCAATCTGGACGAAGCCGGCTTGGACTGTGCCGTGGCGTTTCCCTTGGGCGCTCCTTACACGGATTATTCCGAGTCGAATCAAATTATGGCTGAGGAGATGGCCAAGCATCCCAAGCGCATCATCAGTTTCTGCCGCATCAATCCGAACTTCGGCCCCGAAGCGACGGCGAAATCCCTCGACCACTGTCTCGGCACACTGAAACTCAAGGGCATCAAATTGCATCCCGAAATTGAGTTCTTCGATCCCAACGAAGCTGAGTTGATGGAGCCGATTTACGATGCGGCGCGCCGCTATCGCGTGCCGATTATTTTTCACACCGGCATGTCGAGCAAAGCCTCGCCGGGCGTGATCGCCGAACTGGCCACGCAGCATAAGGACGTGCCGGTCATTCTCGGCCATATGGGTGTGTCCGAGTACGTCAAGCTCGCGGTGGCCGTCGCGCGCCAGAACGAAAATATCTTTTTGGAAACCTCGGTCGTCGGCTGGATGCCGCTCCTTCTAGAAGCCTTTCGCGGCGTCGGCACTAGCAAAATTCTTTTCGGCTCGGATCATCCGTACAATCCGCTGGCGATGGAAGTCGAGAAGATCGCCAAACATGTCACCAAGGCCGCCAAGCTGAAAGAAGACGATCTGCGCAAGGTATTTGCCGAAAACTTTTTAGCGATCGTGAAACACGAGCGGTAAATCGGAGAATTGAAATTTCCTTGGGGGGATAAATGAAACCGTTGAAAAAAACCATGTGTTTCGCTTGCGTAGCCGAAAAACTGTTGATTTCAATTGCTGTGCTGCTCAGTCTGGCTTTTGCGCCGTCGGTCGCTCGTCCCGCCGAGATGCCGTTCGTGCGGGCGAATTACGCGGCCTTCAGCGGCGCCTTCGCGCCATTGTGGATCGCCGCGGACAAAAATCTGTTCGCCAAATACGGTTTGAACGTCGACCTGCGATACATCGCTCCCGCGACCGCCACTCAAGCGCTGATCAGCAGGAATCTCGACATCATCAATCCGGGCGGCGAAATTGTCGAGGCCGGATTGAACGGCGAANCGGTNGTTTANATCGCGGGTATTCTCAATCGTGCCGTGATGTCGATCTACGCCAAGCCGGAAATTCGTTCGTTAGCCGATCTCAAGGGCAAAGTGTTGGCCGTGACCGTGCCCGGCGCGACGACGGATTTTGCCGCGCGGGTTTTGCTCCAGCAGGCGCGGTTGACGCCGGGAAAGGATGTGAAACTGGTCTATCTCAAAGGAATGGTGGAGATTCTTACGGGGATCAATCAGGGAAACGCGGAGGCCGGCATTTTTACATCGCCGACGACATTGAAGGCGGAACACGCCGGGTTGAAGGAATTGGTCAATGTGACCGAGCAAAATATTCCGATGATTCACGCCGCGCTCGCCAGCACGAAGGACTACATAAAAACACAGCCTGACAATGTGCGGCGGTTCTTACAGGCTTATCTTGAAGGCATTAAAATCGCCCGCACCGACGCCGAATTCGCCAAGCAAGTCATCGGCAAGTATACCAAGACCACAGACACCGCCGACCTCGAAAATTCTTATCAGACTTTCCTTCCCGCATGGGAAAAATTGCCCTTGGTCCCGGCTGCGGCGGTGCAAACCATGCTCAATTTTGCGACCCATCCCAAGGCCAAAACCGCAAAACCTGAGAGCTTGATCGATAATTCGATACTGAGCGACCTCGGCAAGTCCGGTTTTGTCGACCGGCTTTATAAGTAGCCGCCGTCGCTTCAATCAAACGCCGAGTGCTCGATGTCGGACTTACCTAAGTCGAACTTATTCCGGACTGCAAGCCACCAGAAAGGAAGACTTATGTACCGAAAACTGAAATACCTACTGATCTGCTTGACTATGGGTTACTTTATCGCGGGAATAGCCTTGGCGGCGGGCGACGAAGGATTCTACAAAGGAAAGACGCTTCGTTTGCTCGTAGCTTTTGCGCCNGGCGGGGGTTTTGACACATACAGTCGGGCGATTGGCCGCCATATGAGCAAACACATTCCGGGCAGTCCTTCGGTTATAGTTGATAATATGACCGGCGCCGGTGGTTTCATTCATGCCAATTACATGTATCGACAGGCCAAGCCCGACGGTCTCACGCTCGGCAATAACATCGGCGGCTTGATCCTGCAGCAGATTATGGGAGCAAAGGGAGCCGACTTCGACGGCAAACAATTTGAGTTCATCGGGGCGCCGTCGATCGACAATCAGGTTTGCGTGTTGACCAAGGCCAGCGGCATCACCAGCATGGATCAATGGTTCGCGGCGAAGCAGCCTATGAGGCTGGGCGGAGTTGGCGCGGGTGGCTCGGCTTCCGATGTCGCGAGGGCGGTCCAAGCGGCACTGAAACTTCCTATCCGAGTCGTCGAACCCTATAAAGGCACCGCTGAAATCAAATTGGCTGCCGAAAGCGGGGAGCTGGACGGAGGTTGTTGGGCTTGGGAGTCAATGAAGACGATGTGGCCGAGAGCACTGGAAACCGGGGATGTGAACGTTCTTCTCATGGTGATGCCAAAAAAACATCCTGAGCTTCCCAATGTTCCTCTAGCTATCGATTATGCCAAAACTGAAGATGCCCGCCGCATTTTGAAGTACGCCGTTCATGATATTGCCACGGTTACACGAATCTATTTCGTGCCGCCCGCAACGCCGAAAGACCGCGTCCAAACATTGCGCAAAGCCTTTGCCGACACACTTAAAGATCCAGAGTTCATCGCCGACGCGAAGAAGTCGAAACTAGACATCGAAGCCGTGCCCGGCGAGGACTTGCAAAAGCTTGTGCAGGATCTCTACAAAATCGATCCGTCAACGTTAGCGAGACTAAAAGAGGTGCTGTTGCCGAAGTGAAGAACGAACGCAAAATTACTTTGTCGGACCAGCGCGAGAATGTTCGCGGCGGACCCTCGGCGGTAAAAAGCAAAGTGAATAGCGGTCGCTACAAAGAGTTAATGGACTTAGGCAAGACCATCACCTTTCTTCATGCAGCCGTTACGAGTCAGGCAAAGGGTTGGTCGCCTCGTGTCGACGTGCGATGCAGCAAGCGGATGTCGTCCAGCGCATAACCACCGCAGGCCTGGTGATTGACGCTGCGATTGTCCCACATGACGAAATCGCCCAGGCTCCATTTATGACGATACACGTTCCCTGGCGCCGTCTGGTAAGCGAACAACGTATCGAGCAGCGGCTGCGCCTCGGCATCGTCCATGCCCTCTATGCCGACGGTAAAGCGCGGCGAGCAATAAAGACCCTTGCGACCCGATACCGGATGGGTGCGCACTATCGGATGAAGCAGATTCTTCACGGCGCGTCTTTTATAATATTCCTCGCCACCTCCGGGGTCACTGGTCCGACCTGGAGCACCAGATCCTTTCCGTGAACGAATAAGTCACAACTCAAGCCAGCCCCTAAGCTCGCCGCGCCACACTCATCGTTACATCACCACGGCGCTTTGCCAGTTGACGTTGCGGCCCAGTTTTGGGTACGTTGCGTGCCGGATCGTCAGAGGCTCATTGTCCTGCAACGCGAGGCTCGGCAGAAAAAAAGGAATTTATGGTGGTCAAATCTCATCATTTACACGGATCGAGCGCCGCCAATTCTGCGGGGTCGGCGGCGTTTCGGTTGGTTTATTGCCAAGACAACGAGATTGCGCGGTTACTGAAAGGACAGAATTGTGACTGGATCATTGCTCCATTGCCGGGGAAATTCAGCGACAGTCCGGCGGTCGTTGTCGCCGACGATCTGAAGGTCTTCTCCGACGACTTGCGCGATGCGATCGCCAATGATCGCGCGAGGTTTATTCACCTATCACAGTCGGCAGAAAATCTGTCCGACCCGTCGCATGTTGTCCCGGTCTTTCGTTTTCTGGCAGGTCCGGTGCGCATCGAGACGCTTTGTCGCATGATCGCGGCTGCATTCGAAAATCTCGCGATGAGTCAACGACAAGCGAGGCTCGAAAGCGAGCTCAAGCGCGCCAAAAGCGAGATCCATCGGCTCAACGAAATCGGCATAGCGCTCTCGACGGAACGAGATCGCGAGTCGTTGCTTGACCTGATCCTGCAAAAGAGCCGCGAAATTACCAACAGCGACGCGGGTTCGCTCTATTTGGTCGAGCAAGACGACCAAGGGGACAGGCGGCTGCGCTTCAAGTTTGCGCAAAATGACAGCATGAATGTTTCGTTCCGTGAATCGGTCTTGCCTCTGGATAGTTCGAGCGTGGCCGGTTATGTCGCTACGACCGGCAATGAGATTCGTCTTGCCGACGTCTATCAAATCCCGCCGTCTTTTCCTTTTGACTTCAATCGCAAATTCGACGAGGAAACCGGCTACCGCACTAAGTCAATGCTCGCCGTGCCGGCGAAGGATCCTCGTGGCGAGGTTGTCGCGGTAGTCCAACTGATTAATTGCAAGCGCAATTTTCATTCGCGGCTAGCTCAACAACAAGACGTCGACGAAATTGTGATTTCGTTTCCGGAAGAGTGTCTTGGTCTTCTCAGATCCTTGGCGAGTCAAGCGGCGGTGGCGATCGAAAATATCCATCTCTACGAAAGCATCGAAACGTTGTTCGAAGGCTTTGTCCGGGCTTCGGTGAGCGCCATTGAGTCGCGCGACCCGACAACCTATGGCCATTCTTTCCGGGTCGCGGATTTCACCGTCGGGTTGGCAAAAGCCGTGGATCGCGACGAGTCACGTTATTTTCGCGACATTCACTTCAGCCGCGCGGAGATGAAGGAAGTACGCTACGCGTCGCTGCTGCATGATTTCGGAAAAGTGGGCGTGCGCGAGGAGATTTTAGTCAAGGCAAAAAAACTCTACCCTCTCCAACTCGAACTCGTGAAGGAGCGCTTCGCCTACGTGCGCAAGGAAATGGAGTGGCGGCAGAGCGAGCGAAAGCTCGCCTACCTCTTGGAAAAAGGGCGGGAGGAGTTTCTNANGCGGCAGCCCGAGTACCAGCGAGAGCTCGAAGAACAGTTGCGGGAAGTCGATGAGTTCCTTGCATTCATCGTGAAATGCAACGAGCCGACGGTTTTACACAACGGCAATTTTAAACGATTGCAAGAATTCGCGACGCGGGAGTTCGTCGATGCAACAGGACAACACCGCTCCTTGCTTTCGGACCAGGAATTGCGCTTGCTTTCGATTTCACGGGGTAACTTGGACGACAGAGAACGCCGTCACATTGAATCTCATGTGACTCACACACTCAATTTTTTAAGCCAGATCCCTTGGACCACGGAAATTAAAAACATTCCGATGATCGCCTCGGCGCATCACGAGAAACTTGATGGTACCGGCTATCCAAACAAGTTGTCCGCGGCTGACATTCCGATTCAGTCCAAGATGATGACGATCGCGGATATTTACGACGCGTTATCAGCGGCGGACCGTCCATACAAAAACGCGGTGGCGTCGGAGTTAGCGCTCGATATTCTCTACGACGAAGCGAAAGAGGGGCGCGTCGACGGCGCATTGCTGAACCTATTCCGCGACGCGGAGATTTTCCTGATCGCATCCACCCGAAAACCGTTTTAAGCGGTTGGCACAGGAGGAACTGGCGTTGGTGCAGCCATTCCTCTATGCAAGCCTAACCTTCTAGTTGCTCTCGGTCGTACGGGTTTGACATGCGGCGGCAAAAACTTAGGACGGCAGCGGTCAGAAAGGATTTCCGATCACACGCCGGTATTGAACACACGGAACCCGAGAAATTATTACCAGTGAAGAAATAGCCCCGCGCTGATCCGTGCGGCTGTCTACTGGAAGGTGATCATATCCGTGCGACTCAAAGTCGAGGCTTTCGCCTTCAGCGGCTCGTTCGTGGCATTCGCGCTGTTCTGGTTTAATATTTGATAGAGACCGATGGCACCTTCGTAGTCGGTCGCGGCCAAACTGGCGTCTACAGGAACGACGACGGTATAATCCCGCAGTGTTGCTCCAACCGAGGTATAGAGCACGGAGCCGCTGATCTTCCAGCCGGTAAGAATCACGGTTGTAATCCCCTTGGCCTTCAGCGTCTTGTCGAGGTCGCTGTTGTAGAATCTGTCCTGAGCATTTGCGGCAATCATAGGGTCGCCGGGAGCAGGAGCAACCTCCGGCAGCCACTTTGAGAAGTTCGTGGCCCGAGTCGTGTACAGGACAAACACGCCAGCCTTTCGTGCCTGCGCCAGCAGCGACGCGAGTGCCGGTACCATTACACCTGTGCATTTTGGCTGCGCCTTGCAAGTGGGATCGACCATGTCGGATACCAACAACGCCGTTGTCGCGGGTTTGAGGACAACTCGGACCGGTTCCGGAAGCGCCGGCATTTGCAGCGTCAGCAAAGACTTGCCGGCGGCGGCGCCGCTCGATGCCGCTGGGGCTTCAGATTGCGCTACAGCCGTTCCATGACAGAACGCGAATAGGAGACCGCTAGTTAAAAGTAGAGTACGAAGCAGTTTCATTTTCGATTCTCCTGGTGCCAAGCGATGAACATGCTGTCACAAGACCGCCGGCAATCGTGAACGTTAAACACCGTACGAGAACGCCAACAGAGCATACACCTTTGAATGAAAACTGCCGGAAATCTACCGCCGAAGGTCTACTTCGCCACATCGAGCAGATTCGCGACATTAGTTAGCGACATGGACAGAAATTTAGACCTTTCTTCTCTCACGCAAGCTATAGCGCCGACCCGGTGAGTCGTCAATTGGACGAACGGTGACATCCAAACGCCGAGATTACGGCATCGGGGCTACAACTCCAGTGAAGATCAAGCAAAACAGAATGAGTAGTTTTCGTACCATTCAAATCGCTCCAAACGACAAGATGATGCTCGGCGCCGCGCGCCTTTATCGTTTGAGCAATATATGTGAGAGATTCGCAAACTGTCGAGCCGCATTTCAGAAGGGCGCTTTACTTGATGCTGTCATTTTGAACAAAAGGGTCTCGAAACATCTGGCTACGTCGGTGGGTTCGCCAGCGTCATGATTTATATGAGCTTTTCAATTAGACGATTGTTCCATCGTCGCAGATCTAGCCGGCCGCTAGTCTTTTATAAATCTTTAGCTCGATGAGCCGATGGATTGACTATCCAGCGGAAAGGAAGTCAAATCGGAGCTGATATCCTCCTCGAACAAGCGAATTTACGAGAGGGCTCTCTATGAACGTACTGCTTCTCTCGATGCCCGATTCATTCGAACATACTCCGACCGTTTCCATCCGCATGCCCAATGGCGCGCTTACATCACTTGCCGGAAATATCGATTCGCANCATCGNATCGCTGTTGCTGACCTCATCTTAGTTCAATCTTCGGTTCGTGCGACGCTTGAANAATTGGTGAGTGCAGTGCGTCCGGATCTCGTCGGGCTCTCAGTCATGACGTTTCAGAGGAAAACGGCCAAAAGAATTATCGCGTTACTGCGCACGCTGAAACGAGACATTCAAATCGTCGTTGGTGGTTATGATCCCAGCATGGCGCCGGAAGCTTATACGAGCGATGACTGCTGGACTGATTTCATAGTCCGAGGGGAAGGAGAGATTACCTTTCGCGAGCTCCTGCGCGCCATTGAAAAAGGCGCCGGCTATGAACACATTCTCGGGCTGTCATTTCGACAGGGTGAGTATTACCAGCATAATCCCGATCGTCCCGTGAGCAGCCTTGACACCAAAGAGATACGGCTGCCAAACCGCGACGCGCGCGTGCTAAGCGGCTACACGATGCTCGGGCGCCAGGTTGACGTCATCGAAACTTCCAGGGGATGCACATTTGACTGTAGCTTTTGCTCGATCATCGCGATGCGCGGGCGGAACTTTCATACCTACTCATTTGATCGGGTATTGGCTGACATACGAGACGCCCGAGGTCATGGCGCCCGCTCTATTTTTTTGGTCGATGATAATATCACTCTTAACGTGCGGCGCTTCGAAGCTTTGTGCCAGGCAATTATCGACGCGCGCTTGAATCGTTTGGAATATATCGTGCAAGCGATGACCTCAGCTGTCGCCAATCATAGCGAGACCCTCGTCCCGCTTATGCGCAGAGCCGGATTTCGCTATGTTTTCCTTGGCATCGAAAACATCCTCGACGCTGACCTGCAATTCCTGCGCGCCTCCGCCAAAAACGCCGAGCGGGAGAGCGGCCGCACGGTCGGCAACGCGACGCTCAAAGCAATCCGCGCGTTGCACCTTAACAAGATGTTTGTCGTCGGCGGTCTTATCATCGGAAATCCCGGAGATACAGACGCATCTATTGCGGCGAACCTGGAGTTCGCGCAACGTTACGTCGATTGGCCATATATTCAGCATCCCACGCCATATCCGCGTACCCCGATGACCGAAGATTTTCAAAAGCGTGGTCTGATCATCGACACCCGCCCGGAAGACTACGACGGTACGACAGCAGTCGTGCGAACCGATCATCTCAAGGCGGAAGAGATCGAATTTCTTCGCTGGCGCGCCGAGCGGTGGATGAAACTGGGTCATTTCCCATTTGTTTTTTTGCATAGCCCGAGGTTTGTGTTGCGTCATGGGACAAAGATGGTGGCACATATTTTACGCGGAATGACGCTCAAAACGCTATTGGGACTAGAAGATGAGCACGTAGCCTTCAAACGCTACCGCGCAATTCGTCAGGCAGAGCGAAACTACGTTTGATCAGGAGACTGCCTTCTACACAATCAAACACGGGGGGATGGTGATTGTTTGATCTGCGCGAGAGCACGGCTTTCCTGTTCGCAAACGATAGCGGCAAATGGCGGTCTTTGTGGGCGTGACAACGTAGAATATCGCCGGTCGACAGCGGCCTGATTTCCAAAGAAAAAGTCTTGGGAGTCACTATAAACGATGACCGTCGTTTGGGAATTCGTATTCGTGCTCGTGTTCCGTTGAATTCACAGTCACGACGCTTTGGAACTCAAGGTATCGTCTTCAGCCGCTCGCGCATCTCCTGCGCGCTCATCTGCGCACCGTATAGCGGGCCGCCTTGTTCAAAGACCTTGGAACGTTGAAGCGAGCCAAGGATCACCGGCTCGAATCCCGCATCGCGCACCAAGCCCGATGCCACTTTCAACGCTTCCTGATCGTCCCCGGCCATAGGAATTGCGATGCGGCCCTCGGGCCGATTGGATAGGCTTGCGACCCTGCCGGAGCCCAGGATGTTGAACGCGCGGACAATTCGCGCACCGGCTAATAATTTCGCCGATGTCAGCCCGACACCATTTTCGCGGGCCGGCTTTGCGATCTCCCCATCGCGCGCGATAACGGCATTGCCGGCATCGATAACAATCTTGCCGACAAACTCTTTGGCGTAATCCTTGCCGATCTGTGGGTACGCGCCATAGGGCACGCCGATAAAAACGACGTCACCGAACGCTAATGCTTCGCGCACGGTCCCGGCGCGAGCGAGGGGGCCGAGGCCGTCGGCGAGTGACTTGAGTTCTTCCGGATGGCGTGAAGAGAACAACACCGGGTGGCCGGATTTCACCCATAGGGTTCCCAGCGTGCTGCCGATATTACCGGAACCGATGATGCCAATCTTCAACGGAGAAACGGTGGTTGCCGCCTGGCCGAACACAGCTCCCGGTAAAATTCCAAAGCCAGCAACCAAAGCGACAATTGCGACAATGGTGCAAAAAATCCGACGAGTCCGATTAAAAAAGTTGCGCTGCTTCATAACATGATTCCTTTCCATTGCAGTTGATAGCTCTATCACCGATGCCTCAGCAAGATGATGCTTTTCATGTGGTGGGAAGTGGTGACCCTGAAGTCTCCGTCTCTGCCTGCGCAAGCCGTTCCTGCTTTCGCCCGAGCCACAGGGCATTCAGCAGCCACGCGATGGAGATCGGAACAGCCACGATCGATATCCCGGTCATAGCCAGACCCAGAAAGCCCAAACCCGCATAGGACCATGCTCCCACTTGGTCGCCGGTTCGATAGATAACCGTATCGATGAAGCTCTTGGCCTTATACTTGTCTTCTCGGGGCACAGTAGTAAACAACACTTCCCGCGTCGGCCGGGCGAATGCAAAATTTCCCGCACGCCGCAGAACTTGATAGGCGACCAAAACCGCGATGGTCGGCGCCATCGCCAGGGCGCCGAAACCAAAAGTACTCAGCACCGGCAAAATAGCCAATGTAAGGGCGACGCCGATGGCCCGAAGGACACGGGCAGTGAGAAAGAGCTGAGCGATCAAGGTGAGGACATTGACCCAGAGATCGATGCGCGCGAAAAACGCCGTACGGGCGCCGCGCTCTGCAAAAGCCTGACGCGCAATCTCGAGTTGCTGAAAGTAAAGGAGCGTGGAAGTAACCGCGAAGAGGAGCATATACACACTGAGGTTGATCAGATACGGCGACTTGAAGGCATGGGTCAGGCCGGAAAACACGCTGCCGCCAATGAGCGCTTTATCGCTCTGTGCTGCCGGTCGCTGGCGCAAAGCATCGGACAGACCGGACAATCGTCGCACGCTGAATACCGCCGCCTCCAAAAGCACCGCCGACCCCAAGAGGAG
>Ga0065712_10068309_pt1 | contig 11930 bp, 9 predicted proteins | sample MisRhiReplicate1_FD_59099 | JGI IMG/M metagenome (GOLD analysis project Ga0065712, IMG submission 59099) | Miscanthus rhizosphere microbial communities from Kellogg Biological Station, MSU, sample Rhizosphere Soil Replicate 1: eDNA_1 v3... | ecosystem: Host-associated > Plants > Roots >...
TGCGAGCAAGGCATTTTGAGCCTGGATGCGCCGGTGACGGACTGGCTGCCAGCGTTTCGGCCCCGTCTGGGCGATGGGCGCGAGCCGGTCATCACCCTGCGTCATCTGCTGTCGCACAGCTCCGGGCTCAGCTATGGCTTCGAACAGCCGCCAGGTAACGCTTATGCGTTGGCGGGGGTGTCGGACGGGCTGGACCGTGTGGCGTTTGATCTGCAGGAAAACCTGACTCGTCTGGCGAAGCTGCCGTTGCTGTTCGAACCCGGCACGGCCTGGGGGTACTCGTTGGCGACCGACGTGCTGGGTGCGGTGATCGAGCAAGGCACCGGCCGTGGGTTATCGCAGGTCATCGACGAGCAGGTCACCGGGGCCCTGGGCATGGCGTCGATCTCGTTCAGGCAGGATCAGGGTCGGCTGGCGCGTGCTTATAAAGACGGTGCTGACGCTCCCGAGCGTATCGGTGATGGCGACGTGCTGGTTCTTGAAAGTGGAACGGCCAGGGTGTCGTCGGGCCGGGTCTACGATGCGCAGGCCTATGAATCAGGTGGAGCGGGCATGCTGGGGACCGCCGATGATTATCTGAAGCTGCTGGAATGCCTGCGTCTGGGCGGCGCGCCTTTGTTGAATTCCGTAAGTACGGCGGCGTTGCTGAGTAACGCCATTGGCAAAGTGACACTCAAGGGCAGGGGCGCCGGCTGGACGTTCGGCCTAGGGCCAGTGATCCTCGCCGACCCGCTGGCCGCCGGGCAGCGACAGGGCGCTGGCACCTGGTCATGGTGTGGTGTGTATGGCAGTCATTACTGGGTCGATCCGGTATCGGAGATCAGTCTGGTTGTGCTGACCAATACCGCCGTGGCGGGCGCCTGGGGCAGGTTTGCGGATGCGTTGGTTGAGGCGGTTTATTCATGAATGGAAGCTGATCGTGCCCCCGCGGAGCACTCAGCGTTATACACAAGTCCGCCTCGACCCTGATCAAACCCGCGCAAACTGTTTGCGGTAGCTGCTCGGGCTGACGCCCACCAGATTACGGAAGTGCCGCCGGAACGACTCTTCGGAGCCGAAGCCGGTTCGATCCACCACTTCGTTCAGCCGCAACTTCGATGACTCCAGCAGTTCCTTGGCATACGCCACGCGCTCACCCAGCAACCAGTCATAGGGTGTAAGCCCCGTACTTTCCATGAAGCTGCGGTGCAAGGTGCGGGTACTGACTGCGGCACGTGAAGCCATTTCCTTGATGGTGTGCGGGCGATTCAGGTCGCTGCGGATCCAGTCCATCAGATTGGAAATCGGCCCGTCGCTGGCCGACACCAGTTGCCGCGAGGCGTATTGCGACTGTCCGCCTTCGCGATGGGGCGGGATCACCATGCGTTGCGCCACCATATTGGCCACACGCGAGCCATGATCGTTGCGCACCAGATGCAGCATCATGTCCAGTCCGGCCGCAGATCCTGCCGCCGTAACGATGCTGCCCTGATCGACATACAGCTCGTTGGGCTGAATGGTCAGCCCCGGATACATGGTGGCCAGCAGGTCGGTGTAACGCCAGTGAGTGGTGACCTTGTGACCGTCGAGCAACCCTGCAGCCGCCAGCACGAACGCCCCGGTGCAGATCGAGCAGATACGCGCACCACGGGCGTGGGCGGCCTGAAGCTGTTCGATGAGGCGCTGTGGCACCTTTGACTCAACACCGCGCCAGCCGGGCACGATGATGGTATCGGCGTTTTCCAGCAGCACATCGCCCGGCGTCGGCACGATAGTAATGCCCCCGGCGGCCGTGATCGGCCCGTCATCGACCGGGAACGTCGCAAATTCATACCAGCTGACGCCCAGCTCGGGCCGTTTGAGGGCGAATACCTCGACCGTGCAGCCAAATTCGAAGGTGCAGAGCTGGTTATAGATCAAGGCGACAACGAGATGATTTTTCATGGCGCGATGTTACCGGATATTGGCATTTCGGACAGTGGTTCGTGCTGATGCTACTGGGTAATCTGAAGCCTGTCACTCAGGTGAATCCTTAACCCTGCATGTGGTCCGGCAACCGGACCCAGGAGCCATTTCGTGTCCCTCAATATCGGTATCTACGTGTACGACGACGTCGAAGTTCTCGACTTCGCGGGCCCCTACGAAGTGTTCACCACCGCTACTCGAATGCATGCGCGCAACAGTCGTGATGACAAGCCGCTGTTCAATGTCTTCACCATCGGCCGCAGCACTGCTTCTGTGCGCGCGCGGGCCGGTCTGAAAGTCGACCCGGATTTCTCGATCAATGATCACCCGGCCATGGACTGCCTGATCGTTCCGGGTGGCGTCGTCAACGCCGAGCTGGAAAAACCGGACGTCATTCGCTGGATCAGCGACCAGTCGGAACCGGGGCGCGTCGTTGCGGCGGTATGCACAGGCGCATTCATGCTTGCCAAGACCGGCAAGCTGGCGGGCAAGCAGGTCACCACCCATTGGGAAGACATTGCCGATCTCAAGGAAATGTTCCCGTCGGTGGATGTTCTCAGCACCTTGCGCTGGGTCGACGAAGGTTCGTTCGTGACGTCGGCGGGCATTTCCGCCGGCATTGACATGAGTCTGCATCTGGTTGAACGTCTGCACAGCCGCGAACTGGCCGAGCGCACCGCGCTGCAACTGGACTTCGACTGGACCGAAAACGACTGATTCAGCTCCATCGCCTACCGCGATCTGTACCGCTTTTTGGATACATCGGATTTGATATTCCGGGTGACTGACAGATTTTCTGCCTTGTCTGGGGTCCTGCTGCCGGGCCATGCGCGCTGACGCATCTGTGCAGGACCCTTTCCAGAAACTCCAGCGGTTGCATGCACCCCCGACTGACCGATCTCTTTGTGCTGCCGATAAGCGAGCACAGGGGCATGTCATCGGGGGTTCTTGTATTTCCGACTCTTTCCCGTCAGCGCCAGGTCGTGCCTACCATCGCTTTATCCAGAGTGCAGGACAGATGAAAACCCATTTCTTCAAAATCGTTCAAACCGTTGCCCAGCACGGTTCGTTCTCGGAAGCTGCTGCCATTCTGGGGTGCAGCCAGTCGAACATCAGTTACGCGATCAAGGAAGTCGAAGATTTCTTCGAGAAACGCCTGTTCATCCGCAGTCGCTCCGGCTGCACACTAACGCCTGACGGTCGGGTGATTTCCCAGACCCTGGGCAGCATCATGGCGACGCTTGAACAACTAAAAAAAATGGGGTGAGCGGCAGTGTAACGATCCACTATTACACGCACATTCAAGAGACCAGCCTTGGCACTTCACTCGATTTTCTGGCCCGGCATTACCCTGACATTCACCTCAATGTGCTGCACGGCAGCGAACAGAATCCGTCGTTGGAGCATCTGATAAAGGAAGCAGCCGATATCCTGATTCTCCCCAGCACCGTGCTGGGTGAGCACTACGTCGAGCATCATCATTGGTCCGATCACTACGTATTGGTCACCGCCAAAGGCAAGCACACGCAAACCCGCACCTTCACCGAACTGTCGCAGACTTCGCGCTATGTTGCCTGGCGGCATCCCGGTGTGGACCGTTTGCATCAGCAACTGGCGTCCGCGCAGGTCCGGCTCAGCCATCGCGGTGAACTCAGTTGTCTTGAAACTCTGCTGGACCTGATCGCCCGACAGCATTGCATCTCGATTCTGCCCAGCGCCTTGCTCAACGGACACTTGCGGGAAGTGGAGCAGGTACCGTTGCCGGGAACGATCATGCGCCACATCAGTGTGGTGGCCCGCCCGACTTCGCTGCTTTCCAATGCCGCCAGTGCTGTGATTCAGGCTCTGAAGAAGCCGCGCGTGCTGGCGGTTCAGCGGTACTGAGCAAACGCCCGACTGCTGACAATGTATTCCTTCGGCAAGTGATGGTGTGCTTGACGGAGGGCAGGCCTTGTCTCGTGAAAGCTACAGCCCGATGCAACGAATTGCCCCCATAAGGCTCATACCCATAGGTAATACATTCGGGGCGCTTGTTCACAAGCGTCCAACGCCGCCGATTCGAGAGGAAGACTGGACGCTATGACGATACCGGACAAGCAGTATGTGGACTGGCTGGTCGAGCAATCGATGCTGAACGCTGCCAGACAGCGCGCCAAGACCTACTCGGGCCAGGGAAGACTCTGGCAACGGCCGTTCGCACAGGCCCGTCCAAGGGACGCATCCGCCATTTCTTCGGTCTGGTTCACCGCGTATCCCGCATCGATCGTCACCCGTGAGGGCTGCTCGGTGCTTGAGGCGCTGGGTGATGAAACGCTGTGGCACGCCTTGTCGGAAATCGGCATCCAGGGCATTCACAACGGCCCGCTCAAGCTGTCCGGCGGTTTGCAGGGGCGTACCCGCACGCCCAGCATTGACGGCAATTTCGACCGCATCAGCTTCACCATCGATCCTGAACTGGGCACTGATGCTCAACTGCTCAGCCTGACGCGCATTGCTGCGGCGCATAACGCTGTGATCATCGATGACGTCATTCCGTCGCACACCGGCAAGGGCGCCGACTTCAGGCTGGCCGAGCTTGCGTATGAGGACTATCCCGGCCTTTATCACATGGTCGAGATCCGCGAAGAAGACTGGCAGCTCTTGCCTGATGTCCCGGCGGGCCGTGATGCGGTCAATCTGACGCCCGAGGTGGTCGATCAACTGCGCGACAAGCATTACATCGTGGGTCAGTTGCAACGGGTGATTTTCTTCGAGCCCGGCGTCAAGGAAACCGACTGGAGCGCCACTGATGTGGTGCAAGGCGTCGACGGCAAGGCACGGCGCTGGGTGTATCTGCACTACTTCAAGGAAGGTCAGCCTTCCCTGAACTGGCTGGACCCCAGCTTCGCCGCGCAGCAGATGATCATTGGTGATGCGCTGCACGCCATCGACGTCTCTGGCGCACGCGTACTGCGGCTGGATGCCAACGGATTCCTGGGTGTCGAGCGTCGCGCTGAAGGCGCGGCGTGGTCGGAAGGGCACCCGCTGTCGATCACCGGCAACCAGTTGCTGGCCGGTGCGATCCGCAAGGCCGGTGGTTTCAGTTTTCAGGAGCTGAACCTGACGCTGGACGACATTGCCTCCATGGGCAATGGCGGAGCCGACCTGTCCTACGACTTCATCACCCGTCCGGCCTATCAGCACGCGCTGTTGACCGGCACGACCGAATTCCTGCGGCTGATGCTGCGCCAGGTTCATGCGTTCGGCATCGATCCCGCGTCATTGATCCACGCGCTGCAGAACCACGATGAACTGACACTGGAACTGGTGCACTTCTGGACGCTGCATGCCCACGACACCTATCACTATCAGGGCCAGACCTTTCCCGGCAACATCCTGCGCGAGCACATCCGCGAAGAGATGTACGAGCGGCTGACCGGCGAGCATGCGCCCTATAACCTGAAGTTCGTCACCAATGGCGTGTCCTGCACCACGGCGAGCATCATTACCGCCGCACTGGGTATTCGTGACCTGAGCACGATCACTGACGCGGATATCCAGCAGATCCAGCACATTCATTTGCTGCTGGTGATGTACAACGCGATGCAGCCTGGCGTGTTCGCGCTGTCCGGCTGGGATCTGGTCGGTGCGCTGACCTTGCCGGCCGAGCAGGTCCAGCACTTGATGCAGGACGGTGACACCCGCTGGATCCACCGTGGCGCGTACGATCTGGCCGATCTGGATCCGGAAGCGGAGCTGTCGGAAGGCGGCATGCCGCGTGCGCAGTCGCTGTACGGCAGTCTGGTCAGCCAGCTCAAGCGTCCTGACTCGTTCGCTTCGCAGCTCAAGAAGATTCTGGCGGTGCGCCGCGCGTACGACATTGCTGCCAGCCGCCAGATTCTGATTCCCGATGTTCAGCATCCGGGGCTGCTGGTCATGGTGCATGAACTGCCAGCAGGCAAGGGCACTCAGATCACCGCGCTCAACTTCAGCGCCGAGACCATCGTCGAAACGCTGCACCTGCCCGACATTGCACCAGGGCCTGTGGTGGACATCATCAACGAGCGTGTGGAAGGCGACCTGACCGAGCAGGGTGAGTTCACTATCACGCTGGATGCTTACGAAGGTCTGGCACTGCGTGTCGTGAGCACCTTGCCGATGATCTGAGCGCATACCCCGTGGGAGGCGGCTTGCCGGCGATGGCGTCAGTTTAGTCACTGATAGCTCGCTTCAGAAAAAGCATCGCCGGCAAGCCGCCTCCCACAGTCCGTGGTCGCAGCAAGACTCGGGTATAACGCTGAGCACAAGCATGGGCATGATCGGGGGCTTGAGATCACCCTGATCGTTCCTACGCTCCGCGTGGGAATGCCGCTCAGGACGCTCCGCGTCCGCTGTCGAATGCGACGCAGAGCAATGGGCGTTATCAGTGTCAGGCACGCCAGACTGTTTACAGGATACCGCTGCGTCCTCGCTCAGCCGTTCTGATGCTTCTTCATTCTATAAGCAAATTGCGCACGGCTGAGCCCCAACAGCCGTGAGGCGGCTGCCAGATTCCCCTGACTCTTGGCCATCGCTTCACTGATGAGGCGATGCTCAAGGTCGTCGATGGAAAACCCCTCAGGCTGGCCCAGCGTGTCCAGGAGTGTGGATGCAGGTTCCGCATCGGGCTTTGAGCCCAGCGAAAGTCCTCCCTCGTGGTTCAGCGAATACGATTCGACCGGCATCGGTTCATTGCGAAAGATATGGATCAGGTCGATGGGCTGGCCATCTTCGCTGGCGATCAGGCCGCGTTCGATCAGGTTCTGCAGTTCGCGAACATTGCCCGGAAAGTCGTAGCGCAACAGGGTTTTCAAGGCCCGCATGGTCAATCCGGCCTGTGTGCGACCGTATTCATGGCAGAACCGTCCGAGAAACGCATTGATGAGCAAAGGCACATCATCCCGGCGTTCTCGCAGCGGGGGCAGGGCGATGGGGTAGACGTTCAGACGATAGAACAGGTCTTCGCGGAAATCGCCATGCGCCACGGCCTGGCGCAAATCGATGTTGGTTGCCGCGACGACCCGCACATTGACCTTGATGCCGCTGGAGCCACCGACCCGCTCGATTTCCCTTTCCTGAAGGGCGCGTAACAGCTTGCTCTGGCCCGCGAGGCTCAGGCAGGTGATCTCATCGAGAAACAGGGTGCCGCCATTCGCGCGCTCGAAACGTCCGGGCCGCGAGTGGGTGGCGCCGGTGTAGGCGCCGCGCTCGACACCGAACAGCTCGGATTCGATCAGGTTGTCCGGGATCGCTGCGCAATTGAGCGCCACGAAGGGTCCGTCCCGATGGCGACTGAGCTGATGCAACTGGCGAGCGAACATTTCCTTGCCCACCCCTGATTCGCCACTGAACAACACGGTAGCGGGAGTCATGGCAACACGTTGCAGTGCCTGGCTGGCGGCATTGAACGCGGCACTTGCGCCAATCAACGGATGTTCGGTACCTGTAGAGGGCGCTTCGCTCCAGGGCGCCGCAGAAGGTGCTGGTGGATTGTGCGGCGCGCTGGAGGAGACAACGCTCAGGTAGCCGAGGTCGCGCTCCACATCGCCCCATTGCTCGGCGGTCTTGCCGATCACCCGGCAGCAGTTGTGGCCCATGCCACGGCATTCCACCTCGCGGAATATCACCATCTGCCCGAACAGCCCGCTGACGAAACCGGTGGCATAACCGATTTCGGTCCAGCACACCGGATCCTGGCTGATGCCATGGGACGCAAGATGTTCGTCGGCTTCACAGGAGTGGTGCCAGAGGAACTCACCTTCGTAGAACCCCGACTTCGCATCGAATTTGAAATGCAGCGGTTCGACCTTGGCCATGCCCTCAAGGGTGTGCAGGTGTGTGCCGGCGCGGAAAACCGCCGTGGCATCGGCGTGGGGCCAGCGCTCCCGGATCAACCTGGCATCCCGTGCGCCGGACAGATAACCCGCCCGGGTAAACATGCCGCGCGCCTGCTCCAGACCCAGGCGTTCGATGATCTCCCGACGCAAGGTGCCGAATGATGAACTGTGCAGCAGGAGCATGCGCTGGTCGTTGAGCCAGATGCGGCCGTCATCAGGGGAGAAGAACAGGCAGGCGGTCAATTCTTCCGACGTGGGGGATTGACCGGGATTCAACCCGGCGCTGTCGCCCTGCGGCGCAAATCGCTCGGCAGGGAAATCCTGATCGGAAAGATGGCGAAGAGGGTGAGTCATTGTTATGCCCCAGGCCGAGAGTGATCGAAATGATGAAACGCTCAGATAGTTATAAAACATAACTTAATCAAATGAACAAGCCCGATCAAACATGCATTCGTTCGAATGTGACGCCCGACATATCAAAACAGGGCGCAACCGTTGGATCCAGAGCGGTCTAGCAAAAATATGACCGTTCGATGGCAAAACCGGCACAGCGCTTGCTGAGGACTGAGCACGGCGCAAGCGACCGTTCTTCGGGGCGCGGCGATTACAAACATAAAAGCCGGAGTTTCACCATGTCAGAGTCTGAGCCTGTGTCTTTGCTGCAACCCGCACTCGTAGCCAACTGTATTTTCAACGGTGACTGGGTACCGTCATCTGCGCCTTTGCGTCCGGTGATCGAGCCTGCCACCGGTGAATTGCTGATGAACACCGCGATGGCGGATGCCGCCGATATCGCGGTTGCCTGTCGTGAAGCCGCCCTGGCCCAGCCCGCCTGGGCCGCGATGGGGCCTCGCGAGAAAGCCGAAATATTTTTGATGGCAGCCGACCAGGCTGTCCGTTCGTTCGATGAATTGTCGTTGTATGTGGCGCGCGAAACCGGCGGCAGCCTGCCCAAGGGTGAACATGAAGTGCGTGAGGCCATCGTGTTGCTGCGCCAGGCAGCCGGTATGTTGTCTCAGGCGCATGGTCACGGCCTGATGCTGCCCAGCGCAGCGGGACGTTTGTCGTACGCACGTCGTGTACCGCATGGTGTGGTCGGGATGATTTCACCGTTCAACTTTCCACTGGTCCTGTCGTTGCGCACGGTTGCGCCTGCACTGGCGGCGGGGAACGCGGTGGTGCTCAAGCCGGATCCGCAGACACCGGTCAGCGGCGGTTTCCTGATTGCCCGTCTGTTCGAACAGGCCGGTCTGCCCAAGGGCCTGCTGCATGTGTTGCCAGGCGCTGCGGATGCGGGCGAGGCCCTGTGCCGCGACCCTAACGTGCAAATGATCACCTTCACTGGCTCCACTGCTGCAGGCCGCAAGGTCGGTGAGACGGCGGGGCGCAATCTCAAGAAGGTCTCGCTGGAACTGGGCGGCAAGAACCCGCTGATCATTCTGGAAGATGCCGATCTGGACCTGGCGGCTGGCAACGCGGCGTTTGGCGCATGGCTGCATCAGGGCCAGATCTGCATGGCGACCGGGTTGATTCTGGTCCACGAATCCATCGCCGCAGCGTTCACCCATAAGCTGGCCGATAAGGCGCGAGCCTTGACCTTGGGCAACGCCGCGCGCGGGGAGGCCGCACTGGGGCCGCTGATCAATGCGCGCCAGGTGCAGCATGTGCATGGGCTGGTCAGCGAGAGCATAGAGGGGGGCGCGCAGTTGGAAACCGGCGGCGAATACGATGGACTGTTTTATCGTCCGACTGTGCTCAGCCATGTAAAACCGGGTATGCGGGTGTTCGAAGAAGAAGTTTTCGGGCCTGTGGCGGTTGTCGTGTCATTCTCCACGGATGAAGAGGCGATCGAGCTGGCCAACCGCAGCGAGTACGGCCTGGCGGCGGCGGTGATCTCGCCGTCAGTGGGCCGGGCGATGGCTATCGGTGATCGCCTCAAGTGCGGCTTGTTGCATATCAATGATCAGACCGTGGCGGACGAATGCATCAACTCCTTTGGCGGGCGCGGTTCATCAGGCAACGGCGGCAGCGTCGGCAGCCCATCCGACGGGGACGAGTACAGCCAATGGCAATGGGTCACGGTCAAGAATCAGCCCCCGGCTTATCCGTTCTGAGGGCTGTCGACATTTTGAGAAGCACAGGCTCCACCCACAATAACAAGAGCGCACGACTATGAACCTGAACAACAAAACCCTGATTGTGACTGGCGTGTCTTCCGGTATCGGTGCCGAAGTGGCGAGGCTGGCCCGCTTCCAGGGGGCCAGAGTGATCGGCGTTGACCGCCACGAACCGCAACTGACCCTGGACAGCTTTTTTCAGGCTGATCTCGGCGACCCCGCCAGCATCGATGCGCTGATCGGAAAGCTGCCCGCGCAGGTCGACGCGCTGTGCAACATCGCAGGTGTGCCGGGCACCGCGCCTGCCGAGGTCGTGGCCAAGGTCAATTATCTGGGGCTGCGCCATCTGACTCAGGGCTTGCTGCCGCGCATTGCGCCGGGCGGGAGCATCGTGAATGTCGCCTCGGTTCTCGGCGCGCAATGGCCGGAACGTCTGGAACTGCACAAGGCGCTGGCCATGACCGAGACTTACGCCGAGGGGCAGGCGTGGCTGGCGGCCAACCCGGTGGCCCAAGAGACCTGCTATCAGTACTTCAAGGAAGCGCTGATCGTCTGGACGTTCCAGCAGTCACAGGCCTGGTTCAGAGATCAGTCGGTCCGCATCAACTGCGTGGCGCCGGGGCCGGTGTTTACGCCGATTCTGGGAGACTTCGTCACCATGCTGGGGGAAGAGCGCATCGCCAGAGATGGCGCGCGCATGAAGCGTCCGGCCCAGGCCGATGAGGTCGCCGAAGTAATCGCATTCCTGTGCTCCGACGCGTCGCGCTGGATCAACGGGGTCAACCTGCCGGTGGATGGAGGGTTGGCGGCGACTTACGTGTGAAGGGATTCGGTTGATGTAAACCCCGGTCCTGCGTTCGCGGGATCGGGGCCTTGAAAACAACAATAAGAACCAAAGGAATTACAAGATGCAGAAGTCTATCTTGCGTACCGTCGTGGCCGCCTCATTGGTCGCCTTGTCTTCAACCGCTCACGCTTATGACTTGCCCGGCCTCAATCTGGGCAACACCAGCTTTTACGATGGTTCTCCCGCGCCGGACGGGCCGGGCTGGTATCTGGAAGAGTACGCCAACTTCGCCAAGACCGACCGTTTCAATGACGTCAATGGCAACAAGTTGCAGTTACCCAAGCAGGAAGTTGAAGTACTGGCGCTGACCACCCAACTCATCTACGTCGCACCCCCTCTGGCCAATGGCGCGATGCCCGGCATTACGGCGATCAACACGTCGTTGGCGCACGTTGACGTCGATGACGGTCTGGGCAACTCGGCCCTCAGCTCCAGAGCCGGGTTTGGTGATTTGATCATCGGCCCGTTTCTGCAATTGCCGACGATTTCAAATGCCGATGGCAGTCCGCTGCTGACCCAGCGGGTCGAGGCTGACATTGCGATACCGGTTGGCGCTTACGACCGCAATCGATCAATCAACCCCGGTAGCAACTTCTGGTCGTTCAACCCTTACTACGCCGCGACTTACTGGTTCTCGCCAAAATGGTCGGCCAGCGGCCGCTTCATGTACCTGTGGAACGGCAAGAACGACGACCCCCAGGCTGGCTTCGGCAACGCCTCCGACACCCAGGCCGGACAGGCCCTGCACGCCAACCTGACTTTGCAGTACGCGGTCAGCGAGCAACTTTCCGTGGGCCTCAATGGTTACTGGCTCAAGCAGTTCACCGATACCCAGGTGGACGGGCACGACGTGAGTGGCCGCAAGGAAAAGGTCTGGGCCATCGGGCCGGGGTTTCTTTACGCGTTCAGCAAGCAGAACGTGCTGACGGTCAACAGCTACTTCGAGCAGGGCGCTGAAAACCGTACAGAAGGCAACAAGGTTGTGCTGAACTTCCTGCACAAGCTGTAACGAAGAAAGGCGTCCGGTAAAAGGGACGCCTTTCTGGCAGTACCTTCAACTGAGTGGCTGGCCGCTACTGAAAACTTTTTTGTGGGAGATATCTCCACGTCTTCGACGTAGCGCTGTCGCCCAGCAAACACCGGACTGTGGGAGGCGGCTTGCCGGCG
>Ga0065712_10002627_pt1 | contig 11919 bp, 13 predicted proteins | sample MisRhiReplicate1_FD_59099 | JGI IMG/M metagenome (GOLD analysis project Ga0065712, IMG submission 59099) | Miscanthus rhizosphere microbial communities from Kellogg Biological Station, MSU, sample Rhizosphere Soil Replicate 1: eDNA_1 v3... | ecosystem: Host-associated > Plants > Roots >...
GGGAGATGCCAATGGCGCGCCGCATCCGGAAGCGACTTCCTATGCGAAGAAATTCTCGGGCAAATATTCGCACCGGATCATCAGGGGCGGAATTGGCCACAATCTGCCTCAGGAAGCGCCGCAGGCCTTTGCCCAAGCTGTCATCGATGTCGACGGTTATTGATCGCGAGGAGAATACGGATGAAACGTGAAACAAAGCTCATCTCCGTCAACGTAGGTCTGCCGCGAATCGTCATGAACAATGGCGATCCAGTCGCCACAGGGATCTTCAAAGAGCCGGTCGCAGGACGAGTGATCCTCAGAAAACTCAATCTCGACGGCGACCGCCAGGCCGATCTGTCGGTGCACGGTGGCCCTAGCAAAGCGGTCTACGTCTATCCGTCCGAACACTACGACTATTGGGAACAAGAGCTGCCCGGCATGAAACTTCCCTGGGGTATGTTCGGTGAAAACTTTACGACCACCGGACTGTTCGAATCGGAGCTCAATATCGGTGACAAGTTTCGCGTGGGCTCCTCCCTCGTCATGGTAACCGAGCCGCGGATGCCTTGCTACAAGCTCGGCATCAAATTCGGCCACCTCGATATCGTCAAGCGATTTCTGGCAAGCGAACGCACGGGGTTCTATTGCGCCGTGTTGCAAGAGGGTGAAGTCGGAACTGGTGACCGAATCGAACTGATCGAAGAAGACCGACATCGCGTAAAAGTAAGCGATATCACTCGACTCTATATACGCGAAAAAGACAATGCCGAATTGCTCCGTCGATTGTTTGTGGTGGAAGCTCTCCCCGATAACTGGAAGAATTATTTTCAACATCGACTTGAAAAACTCAATGCTCTTCCCCAAGAGGGATAAGAGGAGAAAAAGGTAGTGCATGCGAACAACGACACGGAAGGTTTGACGATGCTACTCAGCTATTTCGAGTTTATTGAAGGAATTCAATGAAATACCGAATTTTCGGCCGTCGCACGGGTCTGCGCGTATCCGAGCTTGCCTTCGCAGCAGCAGGGAATCAAGCGCACCGATCTCCAACGCCACGATCTCAGCGTCCCGGCACGCGAAGTCGCCGGGAGTTTCGTTTCCCAAGCACACTCATCCGGGCGAGGAGATCATTTATGTCCTCGAAGGCTCTCTCGAGTATCAGGTCGAGGGCAAAGAGCCGGTGACCCTCAAGGCGGGCGACGTCTTGTTTATCTCGGCGGGAAAAATCCATGCGGCGAAGAACGTCGGCAATGGCGACGGGTCGGAACTCGCCACCTACGTCGTCGAAAAAGGGAAACCGCTTGTGGTGTTAGTCAAGTGAGCCCAGTGAGGTAACCCGACGGTGACAGCATGAGTGCCCAACCAGCTATTTCGAAGCCAAGAATGTCTCCATTCCGGCTGCGTAAGAGTCTTTCCGGGCAAGCATATCAGGACCCGCGGAGTTGGGCACGCATATCACCAACTCATCTATTTACAAAAATACAAAAACCGTAGCCACTGGGAAAGGAAACTGCAATGAGAGTTGTTAAAGCCAGTGCGGTTCAACTAAGTCCCGTCCTCTACAGTCGCGAGGGGACTGTCGAAAAGGTCGTGCGGAAGATCCACGAGCTTGGGCAGCAGGGGGTTCAGTTCGTCACGTTCCCGGAAACCGTGGTGCCTTACTACCCGTACTTTTCGATCGTGCAGTCAGGCTATCAAATCCTCCGCGGCGGTGAGTTCTTGAAGCTGCTTGACCAGTCAGTGACGGTGCCGTCTCCTGCCACCAACGCTATCAGCGAAACTTGCAAGCAGGCGGGAGTTGTCGTGTCCATCGGAGTCAACGAGCGCGACGGCGGAACTCTGTACAACACGCAGTTGCTCTTCGACGCCGATGGCACCTTGATTCAGCGCCGCCGCAAGATCACGCCCACCCATTACGAGCGCATGATCTGGGGCCAGGGCGACGGCTCAGGTCTACGCGCTGTTGACAGCAAGGTCGCACGCATTGGTCAACTCGCCTGTTTTGAGCACTACAACCCTCTCGCACGCTACGCGATGATGGCCGATGGCGAGCAGATCCACTCGGCGATGTACCCCGGCTCCATGTTCGGCGATCCGTTTGCGCAAAAGGTGGAAATCAACGTTAAGCAGCACGCAATGGAGTCTGGGTGCTTTGTCGTTTGCGCTACGGCTTGGCTGGATGCCGATCAGCAGGCGCAAATCATGAAGGACACGGGCTGCGAGATTGGTCCGATCTCCGGCGGTTGCTTCACCGCGATCGTGGCACCCGACGGCACGCTGGTGGGCGAACCCATCCGGTCGGGTGAGGGGGTGGTCATCGCCGACCTCGATTTCACGCTGATCGACAAGCGGAAGCATGTGATGGACTCGAGAGGCCACTACAGCCGGCCCGAATTGCTCAGTCTACTTATCGACCGAACCCCCGCCGCGCACGTTCACGACCGTGCCGTGCATTCCGAGTCGGCTGCCGAGGAAGCCCCGGAGGATCTGCTCCGCCACCGTCGCCAAACCGGAGACACCGGACCGAGAGAAACGCCAAGCATAGAGGTCAAAGTCCGAAGAGTTAGCGTCGTCTCATCCAGGCCATTTGAGGAGATCGTAACGAAGCTCACGGCGACTATAGGCCATCCGGATATGAACGCGTTCCACAAGGCGGTCGCCGCGGCAACAACCACTGCCGATCTGGAAGGGGTGGTTCAAGGCGCGATCGGATCCTCGGATCTGATGGAGTTCGTCCGCTTTGACGCCGGCGACGTTTTGCGTAAGGAACGAGGCGGGCACGGGCCCAAGATCGTCCGCCTCGTCGTCGGTAATCCGCTCATAATGAAGGAGATGGCCAAGACCGTCCCCGACGCTGCGTCATACGCACCGGTAACGATCCTGGTCGACGAGCGCGCTGATGGAGTGCACCTTTCCTATGATTCGATGGCGAGCCTCATCGCTCCCTACGGGAGTCACGCAGCTCTCATGGTCGCTAGGGATCTCGACGCGAAGGTCGAAAGTCTGCTAAAGACGGCCGCCGGTGACAAACAGAGGATCTAAAAGCACAGAGAAGAGTTCATGGCTGAAACGTGTTCGGGTAATTCCAGGAGCTGCACGAGCTCGGGCTCGCAGCTGCAGCACGTACAATTCGGAACGATGAAGTTTCCTGGAGGCATAGTTGGCAAGTTGCTGGAGTGAGCGCGTGCACACGCCGACGTGAAAGCGTTCATCACCATCGACGAACCGTTAGTGCTCCGGGTTCTAAGCTGCAGCGCATGAGCTCAATTACGCATATCGAAGGAGACACCGTATGAGACGGATTGTTTTCGTGGTGGTTGCAGTTATAGCGTTTGCGGCCGTGGTCGCCTACTTGGCCCCCGCATCTGGAGAGGCCGATAACGGCAAACGGGACGACCTAGCAGGCAAGCTTGCTCGGCGCGAGGTGCAACGCTCGCTGTTATCGATTCCTAGCCGCGAGATGGTGCAGGTCGAGACGTTGATTCCGGCGGGAGTCGAGTCCGGGTGGCACATTCATCCGGGAGAAGAGGTCGGCTACATCATCGCAGGTCAGGTCGAGATGAGGGTACAGGGACGTGCCACCATAGTATTGAAGCCGGGCGATGGATTCCTGATTCCGCCGCGGACTCCTCATAATGCGCGCGACCTCGGCCCGGAAACCGGACGGATGCTGTCGACGTATATCGTCGAGACAGGACAGCCGATCTCCACTTTCGTCGATGAACCGATTCAGAAGTAGGCGGCCGTGCTCAACGAGAGGCGTGCGAAGCGATACACACGAGATTCATAATCGCTTTCGCAAAAATCATCGAATGGACGCCTTGCGGAAGAAATGATTCTGCAGATCGCCTGCGTTTGACAATTTAGCTTCGATTGCAGGAGGGAAAAAACATGGCAAACCCCATTCTGGTCACCGGCGCGGCGGGCCGCGTCGGTGCGGTAGGGCGCACGGTCACCGANCTGCTGTTGAAGCAAGGCAAAGCGGTGCGTGCGATGGTGCGAAATGAAGACGAACGCGCGCAGGCGTTGCACGACATGGGTGCGGAGGTCGTGATCGGCGATCTGCTCGATCTCGATTCGATGCATAGGGTGATTGCCGGCTGCGAGACGATGTACTTCGGCATGTCGGTTTCCGATACCTATCTGGCCGCGACGGTCAATGCGGCGGCGGTGGCAAAGCATCATGGCGTGACGGCGTTCATCAACATGTCGCAGATGACGCTCTCCCAGATGAGCATTACCGAAACCACGCCGAGCCCGCAGCACAAGCTGCACTGGCTCGCCGAGCAGGCACTGAACTGGTCGGGTCTGCCGGTCGTCCACGTGCGGCCGACAGTGCTTCTCGAAGGTTTCTTCCTGATTTTGACTCCGGAGTCGGTCAGGCAATCAAATCAGATCAGACTCCCGTTCGGCGAGGGCAAGACTTCGCCGGTCGCAGTGATAGACGTTGCACGTGTGATCGCCGCACTGCTCGTTGATCCGCAGCCGCACATCGGCAAGGTCTATCACCTGACCGGCCCGCAATCCGAGAACATGCATTTCTACGCACAGGAGTATTCGAAGGCGCTTGGCCGTACGATTACCTTTCAGGACATTCCGCTCGAGCCGTGGCGGAATGGGCTGCTCGAGCGCGGCTTGCCGGTTCACCTGGTGAACCACCTCGCGACAATGGCCGATCTGCACCGCGCGGGACGCTACGACCGGATGTCGGACGACGTGCGCACGCTAACCCGGCGAGAGCCGCTGAGCGTGCAGGAGTTCGTCAAGAAAAATGCCGCGACATTTACCGCGCCGGCAAAAGAAGCGACTTCGGTGAACGCCTAGGACGAAAGAATATGCGAGATCCGAAATATACAACGTCGAAAGGCATGTCTCTGGTATTGGTCGCGATCTTTGTGCTGCGCGCAATGACCGCTCTGGCACAAAGCGCAACCGAGAACTGTCGACCTGCCTCGGTTATCCCGCTCACCAATAAAGAGCCACCAGCGAGGATCGTCGTCGATCCTCCGCTCGCCGAACCGCTCGCCTCGCGGGGGGTAGCGATTATCCAATATTGTGCTCAGAACCTGCATCTCGTGCCGGTGTTCGGCCCAAATGCTCTGGCGGTCTCGCCGCGCGTCGGACACATTCATGTCAGGGTCGATGATGCCTCATGGGTGTGGGCAGATGCGAGTGGTCAACCAATCATCCTGATGGGGCTTCGCCCCGGTCCGCACAAAGTGCTGATTGAATTGGAGGACGCGAACCACCACACCCTCGACCAAGGCTTGGTCACATTTGTCGTTCCAGAAAAGAATGCGGCCGAAAAGGATCACTGACGCGGATGGAGATTTTTACCGCCAGGCTGCGGTTCTCTGATGCGAAAGGAAAGATGCACGCGCAAGCAAATTTCGAGTGATTGGTGAACGAATGGGAGGAAAGAAAATGGCAACTCTGAAGGATGAAGTTCGTAGTAACGACGCCAGAGACGCGAGCGTCGCGAGAGTCGACATGAAGCTCGAGGTGGTCGTCATCGCCGTCTCGGATGTCGACCGCGCGAAAGAGTTCTACGCGAAGCTCGGGTGGCGGCTCGACGCCGACTTCGCCCACGGTGACGACTGGCGTGTGATCCAGTTCACGCCGCCGGGCTCAGGCTACTCGGTAATCTTCGGCAAGAACGTTACCGCAGCGGCACCCGGCTCCGCCCAAGGGCTGTACCTGATAGTCTCCGACATCGACGCCGCCCGCGACGAGCTGCTCCGTCGCGGCGTCGAGATTAGCAAGGTATTCCGCGGCGCCGAAGACGTGTACGCTGGCATGGACGAGCCCTACCTGTTTGGACGGGTCCGGGTCAGCGGGCCGGACCCGAGCACCGCAGCTACCGCTCGTTCGCCTCGTTCAGTGATCCGGACGGCAACGGCTGGCTGTTCCAGGAGCTCACGACTCGGCTGCCCGGTCGCATGGACTCCCCGACGACGACCTTCGCGTCGGCGAACGATCTGGCGAGCGCACTTCGGCGTGCGGAGGCCGCCCACGGCGAGCACGAGAAGCGCACCGGGGCAGCGCGACGCGAACTGGCCCGATTGGTATGCCGCGTACATGATGCCGGAGCAGGCCGGAACGGAGCCGCCGCAATGAACGACTAAGACGTGATCGTCATGGGCCTGCGCTCGGCGACTGCAGCGGGCGCTGGACTAGTGGCCTGCGATCTTCCCTAAACTAGGTGCCTGGTGTCGCGGCATTTCGATGCGATCATCATCAAGACCGGACAGGCAAGCCCGATCTTTGGCTGCGCGCTTTGCGGCCCAGGGGCCGACGCTACCGACGCGGACGGAGCTTTTCACCTGATTGACGCGCATTCAACAAATCTGACTTTCGATTCATGTGAACGCATAGGAAGAAAGAACATGGAAAATCTGAAGTATGACAAAAAGAGCACCGCACTTCTCGCAATCGATCCGTACAACGATTTCATTTCCGAGGGAGGCAAACTATGGGATCGCTTGAAGACTGTTGCAGAAGTAAATCATTGCGTTCCTCATATGCTGCAGGTCCTGAATGCAGCGCGGAATGCGGAGCTTCGCGTTTTCTATGCGCTGCATCGTCGCTACCGTCCTGGAGACTAAGAGAATTGGAAGTACATTGCGCCAATTCAGAAGGCAGCTTGGTCGCGGAAGACCTTCGAATATGGCACTTGGGGCGGCGAGATCCGCCGCGAATTCGAGCCTCAACCAGGAGACGTCGTCGCCCATGAACATTGGTGTTCCAGTGGCTTTGCCAACACCGATCTGGATTTACAGCTCAAGAAACACGGTATCCAACGGCTCATCGTCATGGGACTCATAGCACATACGTGTGTGGAGGCGACTGTTCGTTATGCCGCTGAGCTTGGCTACGAAATCACGTTGGCAAAAGACGCGACCGCGGATTACTCGGATAAAGAGATGCGTGCCGCTCTCGACATCAATATTCCAAACTACGCCAGTGCCCATTGTGACGACAAATGAAGTCATCGACTCGATCTATTCTCTCTAAATTTTGGGCATCAGTAAGAATGTATTGGTTAAAAGCGATCAACGAACAAACGGATCTGCCGAACCGTCGCTTCGCTCGCCGCCGTTGTCTTTTCGGTCTTAACTGCACACACGGCGCCGAAACGAAATCGGATGCGTTGCAATGAGTGCGCCTTTAGAAGTCAAAACTCCGGCGCTCGCCGCCAACTGCCTTGTCTGCGGCATTCCGCTCGTCGGCTTGACCGCCGTTTTCTTGAGGTGGCGAGGCATTCGCCGAAGCCCGCGTAACCTTAATTGCTGCACACAGTGCGGCGCCCACTTAGAGGAGGGCCGTCTCGTGGAGATGACCGTGGTCTTCGCCGATCTCTCCTCTTTTACGGAGATGACGGGCCGTCTCGGGGCAACGACCACCTACTCAGTGGTCGATGAGTTCCTGCGCTTGGCTTCGACCACACTTATGAGTCACGGAGCCTTTATCGACAAATACATCGGTGATGCGGTGATGGCCTTATTCAACGTTCCCATAAAACGCGCCGACCATGCGGTGGCCGCGGTCGCGGCAGCGGCCAAGCTCCAAGAGCTTCTTCCCGGACTTTCCGAACGTCTGGGGATGCCGCTGCACGCGTCGATCGGTATAGCCTCAGGGTTTGCTCGTGTCGGGCGGTTGGGCTCAGATGACATCAAGGATTATACAGCTATCGGCGACGTCGTTAACCAAGCCGCGCGCCTGCAGGCGCAAGCCGGGCCCACCGAAATACTCGTGTCTCAAGATGTCTATCGACAGGTAGCCTCAGCCTATCCCGGCATCCCAGCCGAGACGCTCGTCCTCAAGGGCTTCTCGCAACGCACTGTGGCCTATCGGTTGAACGGCAACCCGCGATTTTCGCTCTCGGCTGACTCATGGATGCCTGAAGATCGGCCGGCGATGAACTGGAGCGCCGTGACGCTTGCGTTACTCGGCAGCGGCTGCCTGGGAAGCAATATTGCCGCAGCACTGGTGCTTGCCTTCGGCGGGGGCGCGGCGGGTGCGCTTTATGCGCTCGCACACTGGTTGGACAGCAGTCCCGCCCGCGTGCCCCTCCTCACGGTATCGACATTGATTGCTTCAATCGTCCTGGTCTCACTCGAGCGTCAACGCCGCATGCGCCGCGACTGCATAGCCCGTCGCTCGTGCCTTGAGATGACACTCCAGGAAAGGCGGCAGGTTCGGCTTGCGGCCGGCTTGGCAGCCGCGTCTTTGACCCTCATCGGCCTTGAATTCTTGATGCACTACGTAATAGGCCACCCTTTGGTTAGGCCACCTTCCTTATGAGATGACAAAGACCAGCACTGGCATCCGTCAACACGGCGAGAATCCGTATGGAATCTAAGACGAGATCATTTCCGTTAACGTGGCTCTTTCGCGAGACGTCATAAGAGATCGACGAGAACAGAAGAGAGTCATCATGATCAAACGTAAGAACGCCCGGGCGATCACGGCAAAGAAGTGGAATGATCGGCCGTCACATTGGGTGCTCGAAGAAAATCCTAAAGAAACAACCTGACGCATTGATAAGTTGTGTGACATCGGAACACATTTAAGGAGGGGCGATATGAAAATGCGTGCTGTACAAGTCACTCGGCCGACAGGTCCATTAGACATTGTCGAGCGGGAAATTCCCGAGCCAGCCGCGGGACAGGTGCGCGTCAAGATTGAAGCTTGCGGTATTTGTCACAGCGACGCCATGACGAAAGAAGGGCTGTGGCCTGGCATTCAATATCCGCGAGTGCCGGGACATGAGATCGCTGGCGTCATCGATGCACTAGGCGCAGCCGTCGCCGGATGGGCAAAGGGCCAGCGGGTTGGCGTCGGCTGGCACGGCGGGCACTGCGGTTACTGTGATTCTTGCCGCCGCGGTGATTTTGTCACCTGCCAGGTTGCGTTCCAAATTCCGGGTATCAGCTACGACGGCGGTTATGCGGAATACATGATCGCGCCCGCCGGCGCGCTGGCGCTGATTCCCGATGGTCTTTCACCAATCGACGCCGCGCCGCTCATGTGCGCGGGCGTGACGACTTTCAATCCGCTGCGCCACAGCGGAGCGCGGCCTGGTGATCTTGTGGCTATTCTCGGGATTGGCGGGCTCGGCCATTTGGGAATTCAGTTCGCAGCGAAGATGGGCTTCAAAACCGTCGCGATCGCTCGCGGCAAGGACAAGGAACCGCTCGCGAAAAAACTCGGTGCAACTTCTTACATAGACACGAACAATCAAGACGCCGCGGCCGAGTTGGTCAAGTTGGGCGGCGCGAAAGTCATCCTTGCCACCGCGACTAGCGGTAAGGCCATGAGCGCGGTCTTAGGCGGTCTTGGGGTCAACGGGAAATTGATCATCCTGGGGGCGGCTGCTGAGCCGCTTCAAGTCCCAGGGATACCGCTGCTCATGGGACGCCGCTCGATCCTGGGCTGGCCGTCCGGCAGCTCCATCGATTCGCAGGATACGCTCTCATTCAGCGCTCAAAGCGGCGTGCGGTCTATGAATGAAGTCTTTCCTTTGGAGCGCGCGGCGGAAGCTTATGACCACATGATGAGCGGCAAGGCGAGATTTCGCGCGGTGCTTACGATGAACCATTGATTGAGAAGTACATGACGATGGCAGATCAAGCCACGGGCCAGATAGTTCCGCTAAATCCGCTGACACTTTCCTCCGGTGTCGAGAGAATGTTTCCGACACTCACGCCTGCTCAGATCGAACGAGTCGCTGAGCGCGGGAGGCGGCGTTCGATAAGCTCCGGAGAAGTGCTGGTAGAAGCGGGAGCGCAAATCGTGCCGTTCTTCGTGATCACCCGCGGCCGAGTTGAGGTGGTCAGGCCATCGAGCGGCGCCGATGTGCTCGTCGCGCTGCATGGGCCGGGTCAGTTCACCGGCGAGGTCAACATGCTTTCGGGACGACCCGCGCTGCTCCGGTCGCGTGTTGTCGAAGCGGGCGAGGCGATTGAATTGACCCGCGAACAGTTGTTGGCGCTCGTCCAAACCGACAGCGAAGCGAGCGAGCTGATCATGCGCGCGTTCATCCTGCGGCGCGTTGAGCTGATTGCTCGCGGACTCGGCGATGTAGTGCTCTTGGGATCGAGTTTTTGCTCTGAAACGTTGCGAGTTAAAGAGTTTCTAACGCGCAACGGCCATCCGTACTCTTACATCGATCTCGATCGCGATTCCGCCGTCCAGGAGTTTCTCGACCGTTTCCATGTCATGCCAGGCGATGTGCCGGTAGTGATTTGCCGCGGCGAGTTGGTGCTGCGCAATCCCGATAATCGAAAGATTGCGGAATGTCTCGGCTTCAACACAGTGCTCGATGGAAGCCAAACGCGTGATGTGGTGATCGTGGGAGCCGGGCCCGCCGGACTCGCGGCTGCTGTCTATGCTGCTTCAGAAGGTCTCGATACTTTGGTGCTGGAGACTAACTCTCCCGGAGGGCAGGCAGGCTCGAGTTCTAAAATCGAAAACTATCTCGGCTTTCCGACGGGCATTTCCGGCCAGGCACTCGCGGGCCGGGCTTACACCCAAGCACGCAAATTCGGCGCGCAGATGATCGTCGCGGGCAGCGCCCAACGGCTTGTGTGCGATAACAAGCCGTATGCAATCGAGATGGACGACGGCACGCGCGTGCTCGCGCGCGCGATCATCATCGCCACGGGTGCGGAGTACCGAGTACCGAAAATCGAAAGGTTGGCCGAGTTCAAAGGCGTAGGCGTCTATTACGGCGCGACTTTTATGGAAGCGCAGTTATGTCGGGACGAAGAAGTCGTAGTGGTCGGTGGCGGAAATTCAGCCGGGCAGGCGGCGGTGTTTCTCGCGCAAACGGCGAAACGAGTACACATGCTGGTGCGCGGAAAGCTGGCCGACAGTATGTCGCGTTATCTGATTCGACGGATTGAACAGAATTCGGCCATTAGTCTCAGGACCAACACCGAAATCGTGGGCTGCGAGGGCGACAATCATCTGGAGCGCCTGCGCTGGCGCGACGACAACACAGGCCAAATCGAGAGCCGCGATATCCGCCACGTCTTCGTGATGACCGGAGCCGTCCCGACAACTCAATGGCTAGAGAATTGCCTCGCTCTCGACGACAAAGGATTCATCAAGACCGGACCGGATCTGTCGCAGGAGGATTTGACTCTGGCGCGGTGGCGGCTCGCGCGACATCCGCACCTCCTTGAAACCAGTCTCGCCGGTGTTTTTGCCGTCGGCGATGTGCGCAGCGGAAACGTCAAGCGTGTAGCCTCCGCCGTGGGCGAGGGTTCGATAGCAATATCGTTTGTGCACAAAGTCTTGACCGAATAGGAAGTACGTTAATGGCTGCCGATGGCTGTGCTCACATCCGAAAGATTACTATTGTCAAACACGCCAAACGCCACGAGTGCGAAGAGTGCGTGAAAGTCGGTTCTGAATGGGTTCACCTGCGCATCTGTCAGGAATGCGGCGCGACCCGCTGCTGCGACGATTCGCCGAATCGCCACGCAACCAAACACGCGCGCGCATCGAAGCATCCGGTGATCGCCTCGGCGGAGCCTGATGAGCGGTGGCTGTATTGCTATCCGGACGAAGCGTTCGCGGAATACTAAAAAGGAGAACACGATGAGCGAATCGGAAAATGAGAAACTCGTGCGCGCTTTCTATGAAGCGACCGTGCCGGGGCATCGAGAGGCGCTGCGCGGCATCCAAGCCCCGCACGTTGTTTACGATCTTCCTGAGGGCATGCCGGTCGGTTGCGGCCACTTCGAAGGCCTTCAGGACGTGCTCGAGCGCTTTCTCACGAGCTTCTATGCCGCTCTGGATGTGCATTTTACAGCGGAGGAGTTCATCACCGGCGGCGAAAACGTCGTAGCGCTTGGTCGTATCCAAGGGAAAACACGAAAGGCTGCAGTGCCGGTCGATGTGCCTTTCGCTCACGTGTGGACCGTCCGT
>Ga0065712_10001210_pt1 | contig 11918 bp, 8 predicted proteins | sample MisRhiReplicate1_FD_59099 | JGI IMG/M metagenome (GOLD analysis project Ga0065712, IMG submission 59099) | Miscanthus rhizosphere microbial communities from Kellogg Biological Station, MSU, sample Rhizosphere Soil Replicate 1: eDNA_1 v3... | ecosystem: Host-associated > Plants > Roots >...
CCAGTATAATGACTTTGCCCGTATCAACTCCCCCAGATTCATAATGTGTGATACCGCCAGATAGTTCAATAAATTGGCCGCTGGTGTTTTTTCTTGCAGACGCATTCATTGTTTTAGTTTCCTGGTTATTTATAAGAAACTTAACCCAGTAATAAATTCCAGCAAGTACAATGACCGCAAATAAAAGAACCAGTATTCGTTTGATGATTTTCATGAGTTCAAGATAGGGAAACTCTTATTCATTTATAATGTATGAAGAAAAATGATACATATCGGTTACGGACATCTTCAAAATCGAAAAATCATTTCACTAAAGAATCAAATTTGAACTTTAATAAACTATCCTGATCAGTCTTAAGATTTAAATTCAATATTTTGAACAACGAATCAGGTAATTGATATTTTATAGACGGGGGAGGAAGATATAGTTTGTAATCAGTACTGCTGGAATTACAACCAGAAGAGTTGGCACAACGCATTATCATGAAAATTACCCATATCGCCCCAAAAACGATCCGCCAATTTGTTGACCCCTGAGATGAAGATGATCCCGTATAAACTGTGTGATTGGAGACAATTAAACTCCGAAGACTTTCCGGGGTGTCTTTTAAAGATACTAATTGCTCACTTATCTGTATGCAATCCGAAGCATGTGTTTTTTGGATCGCTACTCCAATATTTATGAGGTAAGTGGTAATATCGTTTTTTGTTTCATAAAACTCATGCGGCAGGTTATTAAAAAATAAATACCAATCACTATCAATCCAATGATTGATCTGTGGCCGCATGATATGATAATTCTCTTTATGAATATTGCGCAGCACTCTTATACTTTCATCGAGGAAAACACGAATAGGCCTGAACGCTTCTTCTCTTTCAGCTGGCTGCAAAAAATCTTCATATGATAAGAGATTGCCCATTTCTCTTAATCTTCCTTCGGATAGAAATGCCCGGGATAAATAATTAAATGGTCCGACGAAATAGGGGGAGAAAAATTCGTCAAATTCTTTATTCCCCCACAAAGGTTTGAACTCAGTATTGATCTCAATAGGATCAGCATTATTATTTTCTAATAGCCACAGAATTTGAGGGCTCTTCCATATTTGCTTGTGAAAGATCAGTCGCTTTAAGAAATCAGGTTGCTCGATCTCTTCAAATACATCATGACGGGTATAAGTATAGCCATCCACTTCAATGAATCCACTTTGAGCAATACCAAATTCTGCCTGTAATTGCTTCTTTGCTCTTGATAAGTTAAAATCATCACCGGAAGATATATCACAATGATCAAAGAGCCGTATGATAGATATATATTGTTTATTAGCCAATGCCTGTGCCTTTAAAATCTTTATTGAAATTTTGATCGGTACTCACCATCAAATGCGTCAGGCTGAAAACCTGTGACCTGAATTCAACATACTTTTCCTTTTCCAATGAAACATCCGCCATCTTTATTAATGACCTCGCAGCGGAATAATCTTTATAAAATTCTTTTGGTAATTCTTTCCATAAAACATACCTGCTGATCAAAAAGCTGGTGGTATTGCAAAGCGCATCCCAATGAAGATCGTGAAGCTGTTTTAATTTGCTGTCAATAAAGGAAACATTTTTCGAACGAATGAAAGAATCTTCACTTTGTTCTATTTTCTGAAATTTTTTGCGCATTTCGTCTTTCTCGAAATCAGTTGAACTGATCGCTTCCAGTACTCTTTCTTTCAATTCAAAATATTCTTCGATCAAAATGGATATTCGTTCATTGCCACCAAGTTTATCCGACTCCTTAGATACATTCATTATTTTCTGTGCAATGATATATTTCTCATCTGATTTATCGCCATCCTTCAACTTGAACAATTTATTCTTTGCTGACTGAAGATCTTCCAATAATACATTTGCCTTTATTTCCCAAACATCATTAGCATTATATTGGAATTGTTTGATGGTTTCCACAAGTTCGTTTTCCAATTGATTGTACTGGTCACGTAAACGATCAAGACTGATATGCTTTTCAGAAACAGAGAACACATTTGTAAATTCCTGTTGTGTCATCACTAAAAAAACGGATGTATTGAGTACTCTTGAATCAGTGATGTGCAATTGAATTTCTATGTCAGAGCCTTTGACAAGATCTGTCTTCAGGTCCTCACCTGTGATTTTAATACAACCTATGGTGAGATTGGATGATGGCCTTGCACTTTTATCACCTTCAAGTATGTTAATGATCACTGAATCCTTTGAACCTTTTTTGATCGTCTTCGAAATCTCACGGTATAATGTTCTTTTTTGTGGTAATAAAGAATTGCGTTCAAATATTACTTCCAGCTTTGTGGTTTTATTTTCAACATCATCCACTTCAATTGATATATCATGCGGTAATGGCTGTCCCCCAACGGTGTATTTCCCTTGTGCAATACTTATTTGACGAGATAAATTTTTAATTTCTTTGTGATCACTATCATATACAGAAAGGTTAAATAAATTCGTGACCGAAGTTACCAAAGGAAGAAATTCTGTTTTTTTTGCTTTCAATGAGATCAAACCGGTATCAAAACCGCCATCGCTTCGAATGATACGAAAGAATTTATTTTCATATGCACCTTCGCAAAATAATAACAACACTTCTTCTTTATCACGGCTTGATTTATTATACGATGTCTCGATCTCCAAGTCTGGCGGAGTGAACTCAACTTTTGAAAGAATTTCATCAGTAACTTCTTCGGAACCAGGAATCTCTTCGACAGTCGATGATTCATAATATTTATTCGCTGCATAATAGGCAGCTCCAGCTGCAATTGACGTAGTTGGATCTGACGAGTAATTTAGTGGGATACCGGTTTGTAAAGCAAGCTGCTCTCTTACCTGCGGTACAAATGTGCTTCCACCAACTAATACGATTTGATTGATATCTTTTGCGTTAAGATTATTATTCTCCATCACCTTCTTTAACAGGTTAACGGTTTCATTTATGATGGGAAGAAATATCTCATCTGTTTTTTCTCTTGTAAGCGAGATCGAGAATTCATATCTTTTCCCATTCACTTCAGCACTGAACTCAATAACTACTGAATGAGAATAAGAAAGCTCTTTTTTTGCTTCTTCTGCGTAATAAAGCAATTCATAATACAACTTCTCATATTTGCCATATTTCACCCGGAGTTCCTGCTCAAAATTTTCAATGCCTGTCTGCCGAACTATCTCCGGCACAATGATCTTTTCAATGATGGCAAAATCAAAGTCAGTGCCGCCAAGGAAATTATTTCCTTCATGATCGACAACTTTTAATTCCTGATCGGTTGAATATACCAATGCTGCGTCAAATGTGCCGCCACCAAAATCGTATACGAGCCAATAACCATCTTTTTTAATATCATCTCCTGATTCATTAAAGAAAGCAAGACTTGCAGCAATGGGTTCCTGCAACAGGAAAATATCTTTGAACCCTGCTTGCTGCCCTGCCTTTAATGTAGCATTGCTTTGCATAGTATCAAATGATGCAGGGATTGTAATTACACAGGCTTCAGGTGTTTCACCGGTGTAAATAAAATTTTTCAGCTCCTTTACTACCAATGCAGATAACTGTACGGGTGTTACATTATCATCAATGTTCACCACATAGTACTTTTCATCAGTGCCCATTTTACGTTTGAAGTTGCCAAACACATTCACAGGGTCTTTGGTCAGATATTCTCTTGCTTTATCTCCAACTAAAATTCTGTCGGGGCGATAAGCCACTACCGATGCCAATGTTTCTTTCTGTCCTACCGGGTTTTTAAATATGTGTACTTTATTGCCATCGTATTTTGCAATAAGAGAATTAGTGGTTCCGAGATCGATCCCAAAATTTACGGGTTTCATCATAATAATTAATTATTCTCCACAATTACCACAGCCTTTTGTAAGAGCTGTACTACACCATCTTTTTTTTGGTAAATGATAGGCTTAATAGTTCGTGTTATTTTCATTTTTGAACCAATGCGGCCGCTGATGCTGGCTTCGCAATCGGTTCTCGTTTCAGCATAAGCTTCTCCTGTTGGGTCCTGAACAATAAAGCCATCTTCTTCAAACAGGCTGAAGAGACGATTAAAGTTTCGTTCAAAGTTTTGCGCAACACCACCTTCTTTTATTTTAGACTGCATCTCAAAAAGTTGGTTAATGATATGAGCCGGGTTGATCATAATAATAAAAATAAGAGGTGAAAATAATAAGCAACTTTCAGATTGACAAACTGGCTGTTTCTTCCCATGCTTTAATTAATATGAATCAATATTGAAGGAAGATTATGACGGCTAAAAGCAGATTGTTTGCAATATCAATGCTTAAGTATAAATGAAATTATAAAGATAGACCTGTAATTTTTTTTGAAAAAAACGGCTCTGCATGATTTTTGCGAGATAAAAAAACCGATCAGGCCACATCCATTCCTCCCACTTGTAAGAATTAATAATAATCTTAAACTTCCTGTTATGAGCAAAGTTCACCCCAAAACTCAAAGCACTATCAATGCTTTGATCCTGGTATTTACCAGTCTTTTTATTTCTTCTTTAAATAGTAATGCACAAACTTATCCAACCGGATTTCAACAAGTGCTTGTTGCAAATGGCATCAGCAATCCAACAGTAATGGCTTTTGCTCCAGATGGCCGCTTATTTGTTGCACAGCAATCCGGGGCATTGCGGGTAATTGAAAATGGTGTACTGCTTGCAACGTCAGCGATCACACTTAGTGTAAATTCATCAGGTGAAAGAGGATTACTTGGAATTGCTTTTGATCCAAATTTCACAACTAATAATTTTATTTATCTCTATTACACACTTTCTTCTGCAGCCAATAATCGTATCAGTAGGTTTACAATGAGTGGTAATACAATTGTAGCAGGTAGTGAGTCAGTAGTACTTAATCTGGATCCTTTAAGTAGTGCCACTAATCATAACGGAGGGACAATAGTGTTCGGGCCCGATGGAAAATTGTATGTCGGTATTGGTGAGAATGCAAACAGTACTAATTCGCAAAACTTAGACACNTATCACGGAAAAATTTTGCGGATCAATTCAGATGGCAGTGTGCCTGNAGGAAACCCATTTATTGGTGGCACAGCACAACGGCAAAGNGTTTGGGAATATGGCATGCGTAATCCTTACACACTTTCTATTCAACCAGGAACAGGTCGCATTTTTGTAAATGATGTAGGAGAGGTTACATGGGAAGAAGTGAATGATTGTACAACCGGTGGCGGTAATTATGGATGGCCAAATGCAGAAGGTGTAAGTAGCAATCCTGCGTTTACTAATCCAATTTACACTTATATGCATGGCGGAGGAGTTGGTTTTGGTTGTGCTATTACTGGCGGCACTTTTTTTAATCCAACTTCTACAAACTATCCTTCGCAATACACTGGCAGATATTTTTTTCTGGATTACTGTAATAACTGGATCGATCAGCTCACACTTAGTGGTAGCACTGCTACACGTTCAAACTTTGCATCATCAATTGCCGGAAGTCCTGTAGGTATGGCTACCGGGCCAGATGGAAATCTTTATTTTCTTTCAAGAGCAAATAACGCTGTTTATAAAATTACTTTTACGGGTTCTAATGCGCCGGTTATTACCACACAACCGCAAAGTATTAGCGTTGCTGAAGGAAACACTGCAAGTTTTAGTGTAACAGCCAGTGGTTCACAACCCTTAAGTTATCAATGGCGAAAAAATACAGTTAATATTGGAGGAGCTAACAGTTCTACATATACTATTCCTGCTGTATCACCTGTCGATGCAGGAAATTATTCTGTAGTGGTAACAAATAGTGCAGGCAGTGCAACAAGTAATAATGCAGTATTAACTGTAACAGCTGCTAATCAATTTCCAACCGCAACAATTAATACGCCTCTTGCAGGTGCAACTTATGCAGGCGGAGATGTCATCAATTTTTCAGGAACAGGAACGGATCCGGAACAAGGGAATCTTCCTCCTTCCGCATTTGAATGGTATGTAATATTTCATCATGATGCACATACACATCCCGGTCCTACAGCACCTGATGGTGTAACAAGCGGATCTTTTTCAATTCCTAATAGCGGTGAGACTGCTGCCAATGTTTTCTATCGCCTTTATCTTGTTGTCACAGATGCACAGGGCGCCAGGGATACAAGCTTCACTGATATTTTACCCCGTACATCCACAATAACAATAAACACCAACCCGCAAGGTTTGCAAATAACACTGGACGGGCAACCATTTACTGCGCCATTAACAGTCACTAGTGTTGAAGGTATGTTACGTACTATTGGAGCTCCATCTCCACAAGGAATTTATACATTCAGTAGTTGGAGCCAGGGAGGAACTGCAACACAAACATTTGCAACACCAGTTAATGATGTAATCTATACAGCTAATTTTATTTCAGGAACAATTATTACACTTGATCCTATTGCCGATGCATATGTAAATGGTGGTAAAAATGCAAACAACAATTTTGGATCGGCTACATCGCTTATTGATCAAACAAATTCATCGCCAAATAAAAGTTATGAAACATTTTTGAAATTTGATATCTCAGCGATCAGTGCAAATTCATCTTCTGTTCTTTTAAGGGTGAATGGAAGATTGAATAACACCCAAACCCCATCCATTGCAGTGGAGGCACATAATGTAACAAGCACATCGTGGCTCGAGAACACGATCACGTGGAATAATAAACCTGCTGCGCAGACTGCGATCCTTGCTACTGCAAATGTTAACAGCACGACCAATCAATATTATCAATGGGATATAACACAGCTTATCGCCAGTTTAAGAAATGCAGGCATCAATTCAGTTACAATAAAATTGATCAATACAAATTCTTCAAATAACCAGGTAATATTTAATTCAAGAGAAGCCGCGTCAAACAAGCCTCAATTAGTCATTACAGAAGCAGCAGCACGGTCCGCATTAATCACCAAAAATGAAAATCCTGTAATTGAAATGGGTGTAAATGTTTATCCCAATCCTGTAAAAAATGTTTTACATGTTGTTACTAATGTAGGACCTGCTACATTGAAACTTTATGATGCAAGCGGCCGGTTAGTGAAACAACAGCAGATGAATGGAAAAACAGTACAACAAATAACTGTCGGCTATTTAAAGAATGGAATATATTTATTAAAGATTGAAAATCCAGCAGCAGTGACTACGAAAAAAATAGTTATCCAGAATTAAACTATACAAGGGGCAGTAAAAGCTGCCCCTTGTCCCCTTGTTATTTGCGTGAGGTATATTACCATTGACTCCTTTATTTATCTTTCTGTAAAATCCATATCTTTTCCATATGATTCTTTCACAAATAGTGCAGCTACAAAACCAGTGACCATTATTATAATACCAGTCACCCAGGCACCAGTAACATAATCATTAAAGACATTTTGACTTCGTAAAAATTGAAATAACAGCAGGATCAAGGGAAGGAACCCTCTTACCAAGTTAGGAATGGAGATCGCAGCAGTTGCTCTTAAATTAGTACCAAACTGTTCAGCGCTCATCATTATATATAAAACTGAAATACCTGCGCCAAATCCGAGACCCATGCAAATGAGGTACATATTAAAAGCGTTTCCTCCGCCTTTTAAAGCAAAAAATAAAAGAATGAAAATAGAAGTGATTCCATAAAAAATAAACAGTGTCTTTTTTCTGCTCTTAATATAATTGCTGAGTATGCCTGCAGTCATATCCCCAATGCCAAGAGCAACATACTGGAGCATTAATGCTTTAGGCTGGCTGAAACCTGTTATTTCAAACTGTTTGGCAAATTCATCTGCGAATGTTATCAGTACACCTATGATATACCATACAGGTAACCCAATTAAAATACCTCGCAGGTAACGGAAAAACCGATCCCTGTTATTTAACAGCATCCAGTAGTTTCCCAATTTCACTGTTGCTTGTTTCATTTTATCATACATATGGCTTTCCAAAACCCTTACTCTTAAAAATAATAATGCAATGCCCATGCCGCCACCAATAAAATAGGATAACCGCCAGTTCTCGCCGCTAAGGTCATGAACAAAATAAGCTGTGATGCTACCCAGTACACCAGCAGTTGCAATGATCGATGCCCCAATTGCTCGTTTTTCTTTTGGAAGAAGTTCACTTGTTAATGTTATGCTTGCACCTAATTCACCGGCCAATCCAAGACCAGCTATAAAACGAAGCCACATGTACTGATCTATATCATTAACAAACCCATTAGCAATTGTTGCCAATGAATAAAGCAAAATAGAACCAAACAATACACTCTTTCTTCCTTTTTTATCTCCGAGTATTCCCCAAATGATACCCCCTACAGCCAGCCCGATCATTTGCAGACTGATAGTTTTCTCACCAATATCTTTCATGGCTGATTCAGCCACTCCAAGATCTGCGAAACTTGATTTTCTTACGATATTAAAAAGAAGCAAGTCGTAGATATCAACAAAAAATCCTAGTGCACCGACAATGACAGGAAGAGAAAAAACGCCATATTGTTTTTGCTGCATTGGTGGCTTGGTTTAACAGGGAAGATAAAAACATTTACATATTTAGCCAATCTTTTGCTCGATCCAATCATTTGTAATAGTGGTAAGTAGTTTTATGATATCCTGTTTGCCGGCTTTAAAACCGTGATTGGCTCCTTCTATTTTTATCAACTCTGCAAGTGGAAGTGATGAGGTTACCTTTTCTATCAATTTCCATGTGGCAAATTCATCTCTTGATCCTTGTAAAAACAGCATTGGTGATCTTACATCTTTTAAATGTTCTGCTCTTTCAATGGAAGGTTTTCCCGGAGCATGCAAGGGAAAACCATAAAAAATAATTCCCTTTACCTGGTCATTAGGATGCGCTGCAAGACATTGTGAGGTCATTCGTCCCCCAAAAGATTTTCCTGCTGCAAAAAGCGGAAGCTTTGGAAATAATTTTTGTGCTTTTAAAATTGCTGCTTCAATTGTTTGATGAGCAACAGCGGGAGTATCTGGCCTTCCTTTTTTATTTTCAGTAAATGGGAAATTGAAACGCATTGTAGCAATGCCTGCTTCAGAAAGCGATTGAGACAGTGTGACCATGAAAGAATGATGCATGCCTGCGCCTGCACCATGAGCAAGCGTCATAATGCATTTGCTTTTCTGCGGAATGAAACATTCAGCCGATACAGCACCGATAGTAGGAGAAATTTTAAATGACAGGGATTTGGTTTTCATCTGTTCGTGGTTAATTTCTCCTTATTACCAAACCTGGTATATTTCCCGTGAACCTGTGAGATACATATCCTGGTATCCTTTCATGATCTCACTCATTCTTTTCATTTCTTCTGTATTCTCTTTAAATTTCTCCCAACTCTTTTCGTACGCAGTAAGGTTTTCAAATTTGCTTACCATTATCACCCTGTTATATTGGCCTGTCATATCAGTCATGATGTGAAGCAATTCTTCACTTCCGCTCATGGCTTCTTTGAACATTTTAGCAACCTTCGATGCATTACCAGGCTTACAAATAAAAATATCATGAACAATGATCATAAAATTGTTTTATTTTTTGAATAATAGTTATGGGCAATCTAAAGTTCCTAAACATTTGAAACAATTAAAATTAATTTTTAATGAATACGCTCTGAAAGGGATCAGGAATTAACTTCTGTTATTTTTTTATTCTTTCCTTCCATCTTATTTTCACCGAATGCACCCGCATATTCAAACATTATTACGCTGCATCGGGCTTGAGGAAAAAGAACAAGTACAGCGATTCAGTCTTGATCAGCAGCATACATTAAGGTCATTAAAGGCTGAAGGACTTGCGTTGCATCCGATCATCGTCACCCGGAAAAACTTTGGTTATGCCGATTATCCTGAAATAAGTTTTAAACTGAACTTTCCTCCTGAAGCGAATATGTTTAAAGATGGCGCTGCCATTGAATGTTTTATTGCAGGTGAAGAAACTGTGAAGGGTGTTTTAATAAGTTTGGATGGAAAGAATGGTGAGTTCCGTTTATTTGCTCCCGACTTTCCGGATTGGATAGAAGATGATGGAGTGGGTGTTAAACTCTCNCCCGATACCCNTACTACCANCATCATGAAAAAAGTGCTGAATGAATTAGAGANCAATAAACCTTTATTCAAATTATTTGAACAGTTACATGATGATACAGCAAAAGTCTCAGCTAATCCATCAATAAAAAATAGTTCACTCAAATTTCGCAATCTTAAGCTAAATGAAAGCCAGCGACAAGCTGTTGCTGCAATCACACAAAACGAACAAATAACTATTGTACATGGTCCACCGGGAACGGGAAAGACCACCACGCTGATCGAGGCTATTATACAATTGATCAATAATGGTGAAAAGATATTGGTATCAGCACCGAGTAACACAGCGGTAGATAATATAGCCAAAGGTTTACTTCAGCAAGGCGTGAAATTGTTAAGAGTAGGTAATGCAAGCAAAGCAGATGAAGCGATCTTCGCTCATACACCCGAAGGAAGGTTGGCAAACAGTAAACAGCAAAAAGAGATCAAGCAATTAAAACAACGAGCTGAAGAGTTTCGAAAGATGGCGCTGAAATACAAACGCAGTTTTGGTAAAGCTGAAAGAGAGCAACGTCAGCTATTATTTAAAGAAGTAAAGAATATAAGACTTGAGATAAAAAAATTACAGGCTTACAATGAGGAAAAACTATTTGAGGAAGCAGATGTGATAGCAGGAACACCGATAGGAATATACGATGCCGGGATCGATCATCTTCATTTTCAGACACTCGTTTTGGATGAAGCCGGACAATGTATTGAACCATTGGCATGGTGTATATTTCCGTTAGCTGAGAAGATCGTATTAGCAGGCGATCACTGGCAGCTTCCACCTACAGTATTAAGTTATGAAGCAGCTCGCCTTGGATTTAATCGTTCGATACTTGAGATTGCTATCAAATCTGTGAAAAATGTTTTTTTGCTTAACACACAATACAGGATGAAAGAAGTAATTGCAGGATTCAGCAGTAATTATTTTTATAATAACGAGTTGTTGAGCCCGGCACATTTACAAAATACCGGAACGCATATAACTTTTATCGATACGGCTGGTTCTGGCAATCATGAAGAACATGGCACTGATGGCAGCAGCCTGCAAAACAAAGGTGAGTTGTCAATAGTACAAAAATTATTCGAAACAGAATCACTTGATCCATTAAAGACAGCATTCATTTCACCTTATGCAGGACAAGTAGTGGCAGCCAAAGAACTTTTGCCAAAGCAACTTCGCATCAGTACCATTGATAGTTTCCAGGGACAGGAAAAAGAAAACATCATTTTATCATTAGTACGCAGTAATGATGANGGCGATATTGGTTTTTTAAAAGANTATCGTCGTATGAATGTTGCCATTACCCGTGCAAAAGAACAGTTATTTGTNATCGGTGATAGCGCTACTATTGGAGCAGATGTTTTTTACAATGCCTTCTTAACGTATATCGAGAAATACGGGGTGTATCGAACCGTGTGGGAATTTGAGTTATAGTGTTTATTGATAAGAATTGACCGCAGTGTGCTTTTTTTAACAGACTAGTTTATTGAGCGACTTATTAAGTTCATCTTTAGAAAAAGGCTTTTCAAAAAACATATCAGCGCCATTTGCCAGAGCTACATCCTTTGCAGAGGCAAAGCCAGAGATCATGATGATTTTTATGTCAGAATATTTTTTCTTAATGTAACTGATAAAATCAACGCCAAATCCATCGGGTAATTTATTGTCCAATATGATAACTGAAGGTTCCTCTTTCTGAAGATATTCATCAGCGGATAAAAGGTTGCTTACATAATCTAACTCAAAATCCTTTTCATTAAGGATCATATTAAGCAATAAACCTATTTCGCCTTCATCTTCAACTACCAGCACTTTTTTTGCAGGCTTATTTTTGGATGCAGT
>Ga0065712_10068310_pt1 | contig 11912 bp, 11 predicted proteins | sample MisRhiReplicate1_FD_59099 | JGI IMG/M metagenome (GOLD analysis project Ga0065712, IMG submission 59099) | Miscanthus rhizosphere microbial communities from Kellogg Biological Station, MSU, sample Rhizosphere Soil Replicate 1: eDNA_1 v3... | ecosystem: Host-associated > Plants > Roots >...
CAGCTTCGCGATGGACAAGCAGGGACGCGTCTGGGCGGCGGCTCGCGTGCGCAAGGGCGACACGCCCGCCTGGTGCCGCGCCGGTTCGAATCATCCGTCCGCGAAACTGTTGCCCATCAATCAGAGCCAGCGCGGCCTGGAGATGTACGACCCGAAGACCAAACAGCTCACCACCATCGATACCTGCTACAGCTGGGGCCACGTGAATATCGACGACAACGATGTGTTGTGGTCGTCGTTCGGCCCGGCCGGCGTCGAGGGCTGGTTCGACGTGAAGGCCTGGGACAAGACGCACGATGAGCAGCAGGCGCAAGGCTGGAGCGCCTTCATCCTCGACCACAACGGCAATGGCAAACGCGACGCCTATACCGAGCCCAATCAGCCCGCCGATCCGACCAGGGACCGGCGGCTCAACGTGCAGTACTACGGCGACTCGCCGGCCTTCGACGGATCGATCTGGGGAACGGTGCAAGGCATGCCCGGCGCGCTGGCGCGCTTCGTGCCCGGCGCGCATCCACCCGAAACCGCGCTCACCGAGTACTACGAGGTGCCGTGGAAACAGGCGAACGCGACAAGCCAGGGATTCGCTCCGCGCGGCATGGACGTCGACAGCAAGAACGTCGTGTGGACGGTACTGTCGAGCGGACACCTCGCCAGCTTCGATCGCAGCAAGTGCAAGGGTCCGCTGAACGGTCCTGCAGCAAGTGGACAACACTGCGTCGAAGGCTGGACGCTGTATCGCCTCCCCGGACCGAACTACAAGGGCGCGGTCGAAAACGGCAGCGCTGACTCGGCGTACTACGACTTTGTCGATCGCTTCGACATGCTCGGCGTCGGCAAGGACGTGCCGATTGCCACCGGCAACCTGTCGGAAGGATTGCTCGCGCTCGTCGACGGCAGATTCATGATGTTCCGCGTGCCCTACCCGATGGGATTTTTCTCGAAGGGCATGGACGGGCGGATCGACAATCCGAGCGGCGGCTGGAAAGGGAAAGCAATCTTCACCACTTACGCGACGCGTGCGCCGTTCCACGTCGAGGGCGGCAAGGGCACGACCAGCAAGCTGGTGAAATTCCAGGTGCGGCCGGATCCGCTCGCCAAATAGGACGGGTAATTCGAAGGCCTCTTCCTCACGAAGGCTCCCGTGAAGGTTTCGATTCTCGATGACTATTTCGACACACTTCGCACGCTCCAGTGCTTTCGCAAGCTGGACGGATACGACGTGGCGGTCTGGAACGATCACATCCAAGCTGACGACGCACTGGCCGCGCGTCTTGCGGACAGTGAGGTTCTAGTGTTGATTCGCGAGCGAACGCAAATCCGCGAACCGCTGCTCAAGCGCCTCGATACTCTGCGGCTGATCAGCCAGCGCAGCGTGTACCCCCATATCGACATCGATGCATGCACGCGTCGCGGGGTCATCGTCTCCTCCGATCAGCACGCCGGCAGCCCGTCATATGCCGCTGCAGAACTCACCTGGGGCTTGATCATCGCGGCCATGCGCCAGATTCCTCAGCAGATGTACGCGCTTCGCGCCGGCACCTGGCAGATGGGGGTCGGCAACAGCCTTCGCGACAGAACGCTGGGAATCTACGGATACGGAAGGATTGGCGCCACGGTAGCTGGCTATGGAAAAGCGTTCGGCATGAATGTTCAAGTGTGGGCGCGCGAGCCATCGCTGCAGCGCGCGCGCAGCGACGGCTATGTCGCGGCACCAAGCAAGCGCGCGTTCTTCGAATCCTCTGACGTGCTGTCGCTGCACCTGCGACTGGTGCAGGAAACCCGGGGAATCGTTACCAGAGATGATCTGTCATGCATGAAACCGACGGCGTTGCTGGTCAACACCAGCCGGGCACCTCTGATTGAGGCCGGTGCCCTGGTCAGTGCTTTACGGCAGGGCCGGCCGGGCATGGCTGCCATCGATGTGTACGAAGACGAACCGTTGCGAGACTCCGGCCATCCACTGCTGACACTGGACAACGTGGTGTGCACTCCGCACATCGGATACGTGACGCGGGAAGAGTACGAGATCCAGTTTTCGGACATCTTCGATCAGGTCAACGCCTACGTGGCGGGCAGTCCAATCAATGTTGTGAATCCGCAGGTGTTCGACGTCTTGAAAGGCCGAAGAACGTCGGGGCAGCCGTGATCGTCGTCGCCGGATCGGTGTGGGATCGACTGAGATTGACCGTCTTGTGCTAGTCCGTCAGGCGTCCTGAGTGCGCTTGCGGCTCGGCAGCGTAGCGGGCAACGACCGGCAGGAGGATTTCCAGAGTGAATGGTTTATAGAGAACCTCCACGTTCGATAGCGTGTGAGCACCATCACTCAACTTGCCGGCCGCCGTCACCACAACAACCGGAATCAGGGACAACGTCGGGTTCTCGAGTTGCGCCGCGCGGAACTCCCAACCCGACATGCCCGGCATCATCAGGTCGAGCAGGATCACAAAGGGCGTCACGCCCCCCTCCAGCGCAGCCAGCGCCACCCTCGCGTCGGCGAATGCTGCGACCTCGTATCCCTGCGCGATCATGACGTCGGCGAGGGCGTCTCTCAAGTCGTCGTCGTCATCCACGATCATCAACGGCAGGCCGGGCGACGCGCTCATCGCGGCAGTTCCACGGTGAACGTTGAACCTTGTTCGGGCCGGCTGTCCACTGTGATGCGGCCGCCGCTGGCCTGCACGATCTGCTGCGCGATCCAGAGACCCAGCCCCAGTCCCGCATGATGTGTGGTAGTGAGGACACGTGCAAAGGGACCGAAGATCTTGCTCTGCTCGTCCTCCGGAATCCCAATCCCATGGTCGCGAACAACGACGACCGCCTGCGCCGCCTCTACGCGGACGGAAACCTCGACGGGGCGCCCGGCCCCGTACATGAGCGCGTTCGAGATCAGGTTCGTAATGACTTGATCGATGCGGGCGGCGTCCCATACCCCGGGCACCGGGTCCGGCGCGTCAACCCTCAGCGTGACATGGCGCCGCTCAACCTCGAGATCGAATCGGTCGAGTACCTCACGGACGACATCGCGCAGATCGACCGAGCCGACGCTCAGCTGGAGCCTACCGCTGGTAATTCGTGACACATCCAGCATCTCGGCGGCGAGAGCCGTCAGCCGGTCGACTTGACGCTTCAGCATCGCCAATTGACGCTGCTGGACGACGACACTGCCAAGTTCACTCGTGGATTGATGCAGCGGCGGCACGATCAGGTGATCAACGATTAACGCCAGCGTTGCCAGCGGCGTCCGCAACTCGTGCGCAGCGACGGCCAGAAACTCGTCGCGGGCCGCCACCGCCTGGCGTCTGTCCTCGAGCAGGCACTCGCGTTCCTCCGCCACGAGGCGGAGCGCGGTCTCCGCTTCAGCACGCTGCCGGCTCGCGTGGCTCAAGTCCTCATACAACACGAGAAGCCCCAGCAGCACCTGACTCATCTCCGGATCACGCTCGGAAATGACGGTGTCGTCGGTGATCGTGCACCGGCCGGCGCCAATCTCGGCCAGGTGCATCAGGATGCGATCGGTCGGGCCGTCACCTTCCCATGGCACGCCGGGTCTCCTCGATCGCCTCGGCGCGAGTCGCGTGAAGAGTCACGTTCGTCAACCCCATGCCGTACGCAAATAGCCGCGCCATCGCGCGCATCAGCAGATTGTCCCCGACCGTGACCGAGAGATGTATCACGCGCGAGCTGAGGCCGAGAATCTCGGCCTTGATCGCCGCGCGCGTTTCCGGATTGGGACGCTTCGCGTCGGTTAGGTCGACCACGTAAGCAAATCGATCCCAATCTTTTGCGAGCGCCCGAAATCGGTCGAACATGAGCTTTACCGAGAACGGCGACTGAACCGGCATCTCGTGGAGCAGCAAGATCTGGTCGTCCACGACCGTTACCCTTGCAGCAATCGCCTCGCACTCTTCCCGAGTTGAGTCCGGACCGTATGGACGCTGCTCCAATTCCACTGTTGAGCCAAGTCGGCCATCCATATTTAAGATCGGCCATCCATATTTACGTTGGGATACAAGTCTCGATCCGCGGATGGGAGCATGAACCTCCCTTGAGGCGGGCTTGTAACCCAACCGTCCGGCGAGCGTAAAGAGACGCCTGAGTAGTGATGAGTGCCTGACGGCTCCGGCACTCCTCAACAGAACTGACGCGCGCGCCGAGGCACGTCAGTCCGGGACAGAGGACGAAAGATGCCCTCTGCCCTGGACATCCATCAGAAGGTCACCATCAGACCGACTCTGGCGATTCGCGGCGCAAGAATTCCGAACACCTGGTTGGCGTTGGCGGCGTTCTGATTGGTCCGTTGCCCCATCACCGTGTTCGCATTCAACAGGTTGAACATGTCGAACGACGGCAGCATCTTCATCCGCCCGACCTTGAACGCGCGATCCATCCGGAAATCCATGGTCTGGACACTTGGGAACCGCTTCGCGCCGACCGGGTCCAGCAGCACGGCAATCGCGGCAGCTCGATTGGGTCGCGACGCGATATTGATGGCCTGTGCAAAGGGATACCCCTGGCGCAGGTCACCTGTCGCGGACACGTTGACGTCGTACGGCAGCCGGTAGGACCCATTCAGCTTGACGATCCACTTTGCGTTGATCGCGATGCCGGCCAGGTTCGACCCGCCACCACCGCCGATGCCTCCGCTCGGCGCGTATTGAGAGCCGTTGCGTTGCGCGATGTTGGTGGGATCTTCGTAGGCCGCCGGCGAATCGTAGGATTCGATCGTGGTGTTGTAGGAATAGCTGCCGTTCAACATCCACCCGCGCGATGAACGCTTTCTGATCACGAGCTCGAGGCCGTTGTAGACGTGTCGAAAATCAGGGCGGTTCGTCACGACGTAGGCGCTCGGCAGCGTGATCTTCGGAACAAAATACGTGACCGTCTCGCATCGCGCACCAGACGGACAACTGCTCGCCGGCGGCGTCAACGACACCGGAGAGTAGTCGGCAGATGTCAGCCCGATCGTATCCTGCCATATGAAGTTGTCGTACTTCCGCCACACGTAGCTGGCGTTGAATCCGACGTCTCCGTTCATTTCCTTGCCGAACCCCACGACGATCTCGTTCGTACGAGGTGCTGTGACGCCGGGGTCGACCGTGTTGGTGCTGACGAGACTCGCCGGGCTCGCCGGATCAAATCCGGTGACCGAGCGGATCAGGCTCTGATTGATCTCGTTGGCCTGGACGACCTTGTCGCCATTGAGATCGTTCCAGCCGAGATCAATCCTGGCGGACCCGACCGGATTGAGTGCCTTGGACAATTGACCGGCGGATCGTTGTTCGAAGTACAGCGCATACGAACCTTTGATCACGTTGCGGGCATCACCCGTCAAATCGTAGGTGACGCCGACGCGCGGGGCGACGGTATTCCACACCACGCCGGCACGCACGTTCGGCACGTCGATCGCCGGAAACAGGTTGAATGGCGTTCCGTCGATCGTCGGCTGGCCCTGAAACGCGTGCGCCGCCACGCTCACTGCAGCCACCTGGTCGTCCTGTCGATCCCAGCGAACCCCGACGATCGCGGTGAGCCGTTTGCGCGAGTAGGTATCCTGAGCGTAGGTGGAGTGCTGGTTCAGGAACGCCGGGGTGATGTAGTCGCGGATCACCCGCGCGGTGAACGCCGTGCTGAACAGCGGCAGCGGAGACTGACTGTTGAAGACGGCCTGGCCATGCCCGCTATACGTGCGGTCGTACACCTCACCGTAATGACCGTACTTGTAGCCGAACTTGAACGAATGATCGCCACTGAGCTTCCCCGGCAGGAAATAGCTGCTCGTGAAATCGAGCGTGTTATTGGTCACGAACATGATGGTCGAATCCGACCACGACCGGCCCCACGTGCCGGTCGTGAGCTCGAGCATCGGCTGCGCCAGGCGCAACTCGTCGGTCTGCGGCACGATCGAATTGCACCAGCAATGATGGCCGAACGACACATCAACCAGCCACCGGTCGCTGAGGGTGTGCTGGTCCGCAAATTTCCAGCTCGGATCCCAGAAGCCGTGGTTCCAGTACTTCACGCCCAGATCGTAGGTGCTGTCGCTGCGCACCATGTACGTCATCTTGTTGGTGGTTTCGAACGTCGGATGGAGGTCGTCCGCGCCGCGAATCGTCTCGACTCGCTGGCCAAAGGAATTAGTGACCGTGATGAGGTTCTTGGCAAACGGGCGCACGTTGAACTTCGACCCGAGCGCCGGCACGTCCTGATGATTCACGTTCAAACAGTCGATGACGTTCGAATAGGAGTGCGCGAGCGGATTCGCTTGAACTGGCGCACAATCGGCGGTCTGTTGGTAATAGTTGAGGACGCCCAGGCGAACGTTCTGCATCCCATAGGTGCCCCAGAACCAGGCACGCCCCTTCATGATCGGTCCGCCGACCTGACCGCCGTAGTCGTTCGTGTACTCGAGCGGATTTCCGGAGTTCGCGCCGGCTGCCCGCAGCGCATCGGAGACGTTGGTCGACCCCAGGGCGCGGTCGGTCCGCAGGAGCCACGTCGCTCCCTTGAGCACGTCCCCTCCGCTCTTCGTGACCACGTTGACCAGCACACCAGGGGTTTGCATGGTGACGTCGGCGCCGCCCGTCGAGACCTGCACTTCGTCCACCGAGTTGAAGTCGATCACAAACGGACGTCCGTTGGCGATGTCGTTTCGGTCGACACCGTCGACGAACCATCGTCCTTGTCCATCGCCAGCGCCTCGCGAGAACATGCCAATCTGTTGGCCGTTGTGAGTCCCGCCGACGTTCTGACGATCGCCGGCGATGCCGGGGGTCTGCGTCAGCACCTGGAACACGTCACGAGTCGAGGGAATCGCTTGCAGCTCCTCAGTGTTGAAGCGCGTCCCTTGTGTGGTACTCCGCACATCGACGATCGGGCTCACGCCGGTGACGGTCACGTTCTCTTCCAGCGTTGCCACCTGCAGATCCACGTTCACTTGTGCGTTGAACCCGCTTTGCAGCTGAAGCCCTTCGCGGACCTGAGTGCCGAAGCCGGCGAGTTCGAACCTGACCGAGTACGTCCCGATGGCCAGTCCGGAAAACTCGTAGGTTCCCGTCACGCTCGTCACCGCGACACGCGGCTCAAGCAGCGCCGGACTGGAGAGCGTGACCGTGACGCCAGGCATCACGCCGCCGGACGCATCAGTGACTTTTCCGAACACCTGACTGGTATTTTGCGCCCCGGCCATTCCGCTAAGCGCAAACACGAACCCCAGCGCCAAACAAAGTCGCTTCGTCATAGTAGGCTCCAGAGGAAACCGCATCATCGCGCATACCTTACGCCCGACTCGACTACTGTCAAGGTCAAACTACGGCTCACGCGTAGTGGCGATTTGTCGATCACGACTCGAGGTATGTACGCTGCAGTTGGCGTGAGTCGATCGTGGCTTGACCTCGTTCAGCGGGCGCCGCGGTTTGCGCGTTGATCGTCGTAACTCTGCAACGCGCCCTACTTTTGGGCGATCGATCGCAGGTAGTTCACGACGTTCCAGATCTCGTCGTCCTTCAACGTGTCTTTGAACGGCACCATGTTGAAATCCGGACCGACGCCGTTCTTGATGCTATCGAAGATCTCGCCGTCGCTCGAGCCGTGATCCCACTGGGCGTCGACGAGGCTGGGCGCCGCCGGAATCAGATCGTTGCCGGGCCCGCCTTCTCCGCTGGCGGCATGGCACGACGCACAGCGTCGCAGATAAACCTGCTTCCCTGAGGCCACCGATTCCGCAGTCGAGGCGACCGGGTTCTTCACCTGTGCCGCGCCCGGATTGACCTGTCCAGCGACGATGCCGGCGGCGAAGTTGGCGAGCACGACGACGGTGCTCACGATTCGGAGGGGATGCGTGTCCATATCAACAGCCCTCATTGTCTCTTTTCCGGCCTTCTGAAATCACGCGAAGCGGTCGTTCTTTTGATGGCGCCGGGCGGATAATGATGGAAAAATCGCCTGCCAGCAAACTGACATTGGGAGGACGCTCATGGGATTCAACACGAAGCGGCTCGCCGTTATTGTTCTCGTCACATGTTTCGTCATGGGCTGGCGGGCCGCCATCGATCGCGATGTTGCCGGGGCGCAAGGCCGCAAGCCAGTGGTCATCACGCGGATCTACACTGGGCCCGATGGGCTGGCTCATGCCGAAGACATCGAATTGAAATTGAGCGCCCGCGGCGTGTCCGACATGCTGAAGGTCACCGGCGCCGAATTCAGCGTCCGTCCGCCGACCGCCGGGGCAAGCGCCAGCAACACCGCCGCCTCCAGCCCCAGCGATCCAGGCTGGCATACCGGACCGGCACGCCAGTTCGTCATTACGTTAACGGGCAATTCGGAAGTTGAAGTCTCCGGGGGCGTCCACGTCCTCGCCGGACCGGGTCACATCAATTTGATCGAAGACACGACCGGCAAGGGTCACATCACCCGGAACTTCGGGCCCGACGATCGCATGGTGCTCACGATTCCGCTGGCCGACGGCGTGGTGATCGAAGGGACGCGGAAACCGAGAACGCGGTAGTGACCCCTTCAAAATGGCGGTATGAAGAACGCGTTCACTCTTGCGATCGCACTGACGGTACTACAGACGATCGCAGGGCCTGGTGACTCTTTGTTCGTTCAGCGGTTGATAGGTACGTCACGCGTCGATGTCATCAAATCACGGGGCTACCTGATGTGCGGCATCGCGCTGGCATCGGAGGCTTCGCTGAAACACACGGCGCCAGTGCGGTCACTGGATTCGATGCCGATCTATGCCGGGCTGTTGCCTCAGCGATTGTCGGTTCGGCCGACGCCGTTCGCTTCAAGCAAGCGACGTCACTGGAGGAATTTCTCGCCGCGCCAGAGATCGATCTGGTTTCGCGGCGCCTCACGTGGACCCTCGAGCGTGAGTCATCATTTGATGTCAGCTTCGGGCCCGTCGTCTTCTATGACGGTCAGGGGTTTCTGGTCCGAACGCGGCTGAAAGGCAAACACACAGCCGACCTGGCAGGGTTGGCGATCTGCGTCGACCCCGGCACGGCCGCCGAACGGAGGTTGAGTGTGTATTTCCGTCAGCGCAACATCGCCTTCGTCAAGCACCCTCCAAGGGCCTCTCAGCGCTCGAAAGGCAATTCGAATCCGGCGAAGGTGACGCGTACTCCGCGGACATCTCCGAACTCGTGTCAATTCTTTCCCGCATGCGAGCTCGGGAGAATTTCGCCTTGCTTACTGATCAGATCTCGAAGGAACCGCTTGCACCGCTCGTGCGCAATGACGACCGGCGCTTTCTGCAGGTTGTGAAGTGGACGATTTATGTCCTGTTCACCGCCGAGGAACTGAAGGTGACGTCCGCCTTCAGTGCTGGGCCTTGACGAGAAATGGGCGGATCGCACCATCCAACAGGTGGGAAACTACGTACAGATCTACGAACGGAATCTCGGACAGGCCAGTGCGATCACGCTTGAGCGCGGCCCTAATCGTCTGTGGACCGACGGCGGACTGCTGTATGCGCCGCCACTACGGTAGCGAGCAACGCCACCAGACCGACGCGAGCCGTTCCTTCTTTGCTCTTGACGGGTGGTTCCGGCGCAGTTCGAGTGGTCTCGTTCGGATCCGCTACCATCACGAAGTCCACCTGGAGAATCCCATGAGATCTCCTGGGGACAGGTTTTGTCGCCATCTTGTAACCCACGACGAAGCAGCTGATCTCGAGATTCGGCGGATCGACGAACTCGCCTGTTTCCTTAATCAGCGCTCCGATATCGGGGCTTCGAAAATGTCCGGGCGCATCATTCGCGAAGGGAAAGGTCAGCCCCAGATTCTTGTCTGTCACGGTGACGTCGGCGAAATTCAGCCGTCGCCCGTCGACGTCTCTTATGGTCCCGACGTAGGCGAGGTCGACCTTCGCGTTTTTCCCAGCCGGACGAAAAAATGCCGCGCCGTTCGCCGCGGCGTTCGAGGCACTTGCCACGAGGATGGTCGTCAGCAGTGACGACCACACGACCTTAGACAAACCAGCGTCTCTCATAGATGAGCACGATGAGCAGCACGACCGCCGTCACGATCCAACACGCAGACGAGGGAATCTTTGCAGCGAGTCGCGACGGCACCAGCGTAGCAAATCCCAGACTTACGATCGCCGCCATTGCTACCCATCCGTACCAGAGAATGGGCGGTCCTAGTCCTAGGGCCGCCGCCTGCTCGTGGAGGTGAAACTGATTCACCTCAGGGTAGTAGCGAAACAACGCGAAATCGTACAGAAAGCAAATAAAGTACGTGACCCCAAAGACCGTCGAAAACACGGGCGCCGATGACGCGTTTTTCACGGGACCAAACCCTTGATGTTGTTCAGGACGTGGCCGACGAGGAAACTCCACCAGATCACGAACGCGAGCATCCACGTCAAGCTACGCCGGGCTGCGGTGTATTGAGAAAGTAGCGGGCGACGCCAGTACACCAGATATGCCGGGAGGATTCCCAGGCCAATCGCCGCGAGATGCTCTTTGATTTCAAAGACACCATTCGCGGCGCTCAATTGGCGCTCTTCGAGCGACGGCCTCACGTCAATCCGGTATTGCGGATAGAGGAATCCACCACCGAGACTGGTCAGAATGAAGAGGATCGCGACCGCGTACGGAAAGGCCCCGTCGTGCACCGAACGGTATCGCACCACGAACGAATCGCGATCAGCGTTCGGCTTCAGCCGTCTCGTGCTGAGCGCCTGGTGCGTCACCGCACCGAGCAGCGCCACCGCCAGCAAGCCATGCAGAATGAGGAGAATGATGATCATCGCTGCATGCAATCGCTGCCCACTGCCCGAACCTGGTTATTGCGTGCTGGTTCGGCGCACCACGGCTTCTTTAACGACCGAGTACTGTTCGACGCCGTGGTCATCGTACCATCGAAACAACGCCTTCGGTTTGTCGCCAGGCTGCAACGTGAACTTAAAAAAACCGCCCATCGGCGTCTTATTGGTGTAGGGCTGCTTGATCAACCCCTTGGGATCGTTGCCGAGCGGATCCCCCGGCGCCCGGCCGAGTCGAGCGTTCTCGTTAACGATCGCGCCCGTGGAAAACTCTTCGATGCCGGTGGGATGGATCGAATAGTACTGCCAGTGCCGATCTCCGCAAATGATGTAGAAGTTGTTCCCGAGAATCCGGTTCTGGCGCAGCCAGGCAAAGAACTCGTCGCGCTCGCCCTTGAAGCCGCCCGGGTTCGTCATATTGTCTCGTTTGAGTTCGTCCACATTCCTCGCGGCGTCTGGCACAGGCGTATCCCGCACCGGCGCCGTCCCCGCACCCGCACCACGGCCGCGGCCACCGCGAGCGTTGCCCATGAACTCGATCCGATTGATGTCGTCGGGACCGACCATCGGCGTGGGGGAAATCAGAATCTTGAACGTGGCGTCGCTCTCAAGGAGCGTGCGTTTGAGCCAGGCAACCTGCTCCGCGCCCCACATGGTCTTGCCCTCAGGTGCAGCCATGTTCGGGCTGCGATAGTCGCGGCCCTCGGTCATCCAGATCTGGAGGTCCTTCGAGACCCGGTACGTCCGATAGGGGACGGCGCGCTCGTCGGCGGGATCGCGCACCGGCATCTGCTCCTCGAAGATTGTCTTGCCGAGCGCCGGAAGCGGTTCCAGCGTGCCGGTATTGTCGCTGTCGTTGTAGCGGGTGTCGTGATCGTCCTTCTCCCAGTAGGAGGCCACTTGTCCCATCAGGCTGACCATCCTCGGCTGGACAAACTGCTCATGCCAGAAGCGGCGCATGTCCTCCGCCTTTTGTGCGTGCTTGGGACCTGAGTCGTAATAGACGTTGTCGCCGGTGCCCACGAAGAAATCAGGTTTCGCCTCGAGAATGGGCACGAGCGCCGGGTAACCTTGTGTCCGATCCGCGCCTTTGTAGGCGCGCGCACCACGGTAAAAAGAATTGAAGTTCATGCCCGTGACC
>Ga0065712_10001766_pt1 | contig 11896 bp, 9 predicted proteins | sample MisRhiReplicate1_FD_59099 | JGI IMG/M metagenome (GOLD analysis project Ga0065712, IMG submission 59099) | Miscanthus rhizosphere microbial communities from Kellogg Biological Station, MSU, sample Rhizosphere Soil Replicate 1: eDNA_1 v3... | ecosystem: Host-associated > Plants > Roots >...
CGTTGTGTCATTCAACAAATGTGTTGAATGTAAGTCCGCCTTCGCGAGCAAGCCCGCTCCCACAGGGATCAAACCAGGCTTTCGTCGATCACCAACACCAACTTTCCCGACACCTTATTAGTCGCCAACTCCGCAAACGCCGCTTCGGCGTCCTTGATCGGGAAGGTCTTGGCCAATTGCGGGCTCAAACGCCCTTCGGCAAACAGCGGCCAGACATGTTGGCTGAGATCGCTGAACAGATCCGCCTTGAACTGTTCGTCGCGGCTGCGCAAGGTCGAACCCAGCAATTGCACGCGCTTGGCCAGTACCTGCGCCAGATCCAGCTGCGCCTCACGACCGCCCATCAGGCCGATCAGCACCCAACGACCATCGAGCGCCATCAGTTTCAGATTCAGCGCGGCATAGTTGCCGCCCACCGGGTCGAGAATCACATCGAACGGCCCCAGGTCACTCAAGCTGTCCAGATCCCCGTTGCGCACGACCCCACCTTGGGCGCCCAGCGCTTCGCAGTAAGCCAAACGCTCGGCGGAACCGACGCTGACCCAGCACGGGTTACCAAACGCCTTGCACAGCTGAATGGCAGCTGAACCGATTCCACTTGCTCCAGCGTGCAGCAGAACTTTCTCACCCGGCTTGAGCGCAGCCAGTTGAAACAAATTCAGCCAAACGGTCGCATACACTTCTGGCAGCGCTGCCGCCTCAGCCAGGGACAAACCTTCGGGAACCGGCAACACATGCCGTCCGTCGACAACTACCTCCTCGGCCATCCCACCCCCGGCCAGCAAGGCGCAAACCCGATCCCCGACCTGCCAGGACGAGCCCGGGCCCACCTCGCTGATCACCCCCGAACACTCAAGACCCAGTACCTGACTGGCTCCCGGCGGTGGCGGATAAAGACCCGCTTTCTGTAACAAATCGGCGCGATTGAGACCCGCAGCCGCCACTCGAATCCGAACTTGTCCTACATCGCATGTAGGACTGGGCTCTTCAACCCACTCCACTCGACCTTCAACGCCTTGCAATGCTTTCACAGTGCCTCCATAGTGAGTCTGGACTGAGCCCGTAGCTGTAGCGCCGGGCTTTCTTGCATTATGCGACCGGCCCTTGGGTCTGTACGAAAGCTAACAGGCAGTTTCCATACAGAGACTAGTGGTACCGGCGACTTCAAAGACGGCCTAATATGCGTGATCAATTGTCCCCGCGTCGAATCAGCATGAAGCATTTTTTCCCCAGCACCGCCCTAGCCCTATTCATTGGTATCGGTCTGTTGCCGATGTCTACCCATTCGTTTGCAGCCAATAGCTGGGACAAGCTTCAGCCTGATCGTGACGAAGTGATCGCCAGCCTGAACGTCGTCGAATTGCTGAAACGCCATCACTACAGCAAGCCGCCGCTCGATGACGCGCGCTCCGCGATCATCTATGACAGCTACCTCAAACTGCTGGACCCGTCGCGCAGCTACTTCATGGCCAGCGACATTGCCGAATTCGACAAGTGGAAAACCCAGTTTGACGATTTCCTCAAAAGCGGCGACCTGAATGCCGGGTTCACCATCTACAAGCGCTACCTGGACCGCGTCAAAGCGCGTCTGGACTTCGCCCTTGCCGAGTTGAACAAAGGCGTCGACAAGATCGACTTCACCACCAAGGAAACCTTGCTGGTCGATCGCAAGGACGCCCCTTGGCTCAAGTCCACCGCAGAACTCGACGACCTGTGGCGCAAACGCGTCAAGGACGAAGTCTTGCGGCAGAAGATCGCGGGCAAGGACTCCAAGCAGATTCAGGAAACCCTGACCAAGCGTTACAAGAATCAGTTGACGCGCCTGGACCAAACCCGTGCGGAAGATATCTTCCAGGCGTACATCAATACCTTCGCCATGTCCTACGACCCGCATACCAACTATCTGTCGCCGGATAACGCGGAAAACTTCGACATCAACATGAGCCTGTCCCTCGAAGGCATTGGCGCCGTGTTGCAGAGCGACAACGACCAGGTGAAAGTCGTACGTCTGGTACCTGCCGGCCCGGCCGACAAGACCAAAATGGTTGCACCGGCCGACAAGATCATCGGTGTTGCCCAGGGCAACAAGGAAATGGTCGACGTGGTCGGCTGGCGCCTGGACGAAGTGGTCAAGTTGATCCGTGGGCCCAAAGGCACCGTGGTGCGCCTGGAAGTGATCCCGGCCAGCAATGCACCGAACGACCAGACCAGCAAGATCGTCCCGATCACCCGCGAAGCGGTGAAGCTTGAAGACCAGGCGGTGAAGAAGTCGGTCCTCAACCTGAAACAGGACGGCAAGGACTACAAGCTCGGCGTCATCGAGATCCCGGCCTTCTACCTGGACTTCAAGGCTTTCCGTGCTGGCGATCCGGATTACAAGAGCACCACTCGCGACGTCAAGAAACTGCTGACCGAGTTGCAGAAAGACAAGGTCGACGGCGTGGTCATCGATCTGCGCAACAACGGCGGCGGCTCCCTGCAGGAAGCCACCGAGCTGACCAGTCTGTTCATCGACAAAGGTCCGACCGTTCTCGTGCGTAATGCCGATGGTCGGGTCGATGTACTGGAAGATGAAAACCCGGGAGCCTTCTACAAAGGGCCAATGGCGTTGCTGGTCAACCGCTTGTCTGCCTCGGCTTCGGAAATTTTTGCCGGCGCCATGCAGGACTATCACCGCGCATTGATCATCGGTGGCCAGACCTTCGGTAAAGGCACCGTGCAGACCATTCAGCCGCTGAACCATGGCGAACTGAAACTGACGCTGGCCAAGTTCTACCGGGTTTCCGGCCAGAGCACCCAGCATCAGGGCGTACTGCCGGACATCGATTACCCGTCGATCATCGACACCAAGGAAATCGGCGAAAGCGCACTGCCTGAAGCCATGCCGTGGGACACCATCCGCGCGGCCATCAAGCCTGCGGTCGATCCGTTCAAACCGTACATTTCGCAGCTCAAATCCGAGCATGACGTACGCTCGGCCAAAGACGCGGAGTTCGTGTTCATCCGCGATAAACTGGCCCTGGCGCAGAAACTGATGACGGAAAAAACCGTCAGCCTCAATGAAGCCGATCGTCGTGCACAACACGCCGATATCGAAGCCAAGCAACTTGCCATGGAAAACATCCGTCGCAAGGCCAAGGGTGAAGAGCCGCTCAAAGAGCTGAAGAAAGAAGATGAAGACGCGATCGCGGCCGAGCCAGACAAGACCAAACCAGAAGACGATGCCTACCTGAGCGAGACCGGGCGGATTCTGTTGGACTACCTGAAACTCAATACCGCGGTAGCCAAGCACTAAGTTGTAACAAGCAAGATGATGGCAATTTAATGCTGACGCTCTCCGGAGCGTCATCATACAGTCATCATTCTGTCGTGAAATAAAGGACTGGGAGCTCCTCTTTACCCAAGAGAGTGCTCCCAGTCCTTTTTTTATCGCCAGAGAAAGCCATGACCACCACAGAACAGCTGAGTGCCTTGAGTTCCATACTGACTCAAAGCGGTTTGCACAGCTTGTTCCAGCCGATCATTTCCCTCTCTGAACGACGTATTGTCGGTTACGAAGCCCTCAGTCGCGGCCCCTCCAACAGTCCACTGCACTCACCGCTCGCACTGTTCGCCGTTGCCCGTCAGGCCGGCCGCCTGAGCGAGCTGGAAATCGCTTGCCGTCAAAGCGCCTGCCGGCGCTTCAATGATCAGCAACTGCCCGGCAAACTGTTCCTCAACGTTTCCCCTGAATCCCTGCTCGAGGCCGCCCACCAACCCGGGCGCACCCTGCAACTGCTACAGGATTTCGGTATACCGCCGAACCAGGTGGTGATCGAACTGACTGAACAAACACCCACCGACGATTTCGAGCTGCTGCAAACCGCTCTGCATCACTATCGAGCGATGGGGTTTTCCATTGCCCTGGANGATCTNGGCGCAGGCTATTCGAGTTTGCGGCTGTGGTCTGAATTGCGTCCCGACTACGTGAAGATTGATCGACACTTCATCGACGGCATTCACCAGGACGCCCTCAAGCGCGAATTCGTCGGCTCGATCCTGCAAATTGCCAAGGCCTCACGGGCGCAAGTGATCGCGGAAGGTATCGAGCTACCAGAAGAACTCGCAGTGTTGACCGAGATGGGCGTGGATCTGGTTCAGGGTTATCTGCTCTGCCGCCCCCAGGAACATCCACCTCGTGATGCCCGAACCTTGATGCCCAAACGGGAAAGCACAGCGGTGGCATTGAATGATGAAGTCAGCGACCTTAGCGCTTTGCTCAACGACCAACCGGCAGTGGGTCGCGATACCCCGACCGCCACCGTCCTGGAAGCCTTTCGCCGCCAGGCCAATCTGAACTCCCTGGCGGTACTCGACGAGCAAGGCCAGCCCTGCGGCATCGTCCACCGGCATTCGCTCTCCGATGCACTGCTCAAGCCTTTTGCCACCGACCTGTTCGCCCGCAAGCCGATCAGCCGTTTAATGAGTGATGACTTCCTCGCCGTTGAGATGAGCCAGTCGTTGCAACAAGTGAGTCGCCTGATCACCAGCCGCGCGCGGCAGCGCATCGAAGAGGACTTCATCATTACCCTCAACGGCGGTTACCTGGGGCTGGGCCGAGTGATCGACGTACTTAAACTGATTACCGAACTGAAGATCCAGCAAGCCCGTTACGCCAACCCGCTGACCCTGCTGCCGGGNAACGTGCCGATCCAGCAATGCCTGTCGCGCCTGCTGCAACAGCAACGGGAGTCGGTGATCTGCTACGTCGANATCGACAGTTTCAAACCCTTCAACGACATCTACGGCTACGGCCGTGGGGACGAAGTCCTGCTGTGCCTGGCGCAATGCCTGAATGATCGCGTCGACCCTTCCCGCGACTTTGTCGGCCATATCGGCGGTGATGACTTCCTGCTGGTGCTCGGCCCGGAAGACTGGCGCAAGCGCTTGAACCAGTTGCTGGACGACTTCCAGAGCCAATGCCGACGCTTTTATCGCAGCGAACACCTGGAAGCCGGCTGCTTCATCGCCCCAAACCGTCAGGGTGTGCGTCAGGAGTTCGCGTTGCTGTCACTGTCGATCGGCGTGGTGCATTTACATCCACAGGCCTGTGGACAACTCGATGCAAGCCAGTTGGCGGAGATGGCATCGCAGGCCAAGCATCACGCGAAGAATGTGCCGGGGTATAGCGTGCATGTGATTGATAGTCTGGCGGTGCCGGGTGAGGATTTGCTCGTAGGACAGCGGTGATTGATCTGACGCCTTGGCGAGCAAGCCCGCTCCCACGATTCAATCCCATTTCTTCTGGAGGAACTCGGTGAAATGTGGGAGCGGCGGTGCGACGATTCGACTTGCTCGCGAAGACGCCAGTTCTGCCAACTCAGATTGAGGGTGGTGCCTCGGAACCGCGAGCCGCCAACTCTTTCAGTTTGATCTCGGCCAACGGATGTCCTGCTTTGGCGGCCATCTCCCAAAACCGCGCAGCTTCAACCGCATCGGGCGCCTTGCTCGGCGTCCCCGCCAGACTGATCACGCCCACCTGATACGCCGCTTTGCCATCCCCCGCCAACGCCGCCAGGCGCAGCAAGCGCACGCCCTCTTCGCGAGCGCCAAGGCCGACGCCGCGAAAGGTCAGGATGTGGCCATAGAAGCTCTGGGCGCCAACATCACCCAGGTTCGCCATGCGTGCAAACTGGCCTTCAAGCCAGCTCCAGCCACGCGGCTGACGCACAAACCATGACCAATGAAACAAACGGCGAGCCAGCCAGTAGCTGGCCCGCGCCTTGAGTTTTAAAAACACTCAGGCCTCCGCCGATTCCGGGTACTCATATTCGAACACCCGCACCACTTCCGAGGCATGCCAGGACGCTGCGGCGACCCCATCGGACGGCCCGGAGAAACGCCCCAGACGCTCGACACATTCAAAGAATCCTGTGCGCGGCAGGCGGCTGGCGCCCTGGCTGATCACCAGGGAACTGCGCAATGGCTGCTCGGCCTTGGCGTCCAGCGCGGCCAGATGTTCAAGGGCGGCGGTCAAGGTTTGCATGGCCGGTGTGGGCAGTTGCAAACGTTCAAGCAACGCCCGGTATGTCAGAAGATGACGCTGGCGNCGTGCCTGATCCAGTTCGCCCAGCAACCCGTCCCANTGTTGACGACTGATGCGTACGCTCACGATTCATCCCTCCACCCTGGCACCGTCAACTCCCAGGCCAGGCTGCGGCGAATCGCAGCGTCGGGTAGACGCTCGCCACTTTCGATCAAGGCCAGATAAGACGGGCTGATGCCTACCGTGCGGGCCAACGCCTCGATGGCGATGCCCTTCCCTTCGCGCAAACTGCGTAGTTGATCCAGACCCGGAAGAATCTGGTCTGGTGTTGCCGCCTGACGCTCTGGGGCGACCCGCGGCGGTTGTTCATTGATGCCTGCTGCTTTTAGTAGAGCCTGATATTGAGCCCATGGAAGAACCGCATACTCGGGCTCTCCTTCGCGTGTAATTATCTGAATATCCATGACTACCCCGTAGGACAACAACACTTAGCGAGTCGGCACTTTTCCCTAGAAGTGTAATCCTAACAGCGGCCAAGGTCGCGGGGGTATCAATCTATGGATGAGATTGAATCAGTTCAGTTTTTTTTCGGACCCTGAAGTTGAAGTTGCTCCGGGGTATCGGGCAGGCGTTCAACCACTGCAAGCTTTTCCGGCAACTGACGCTTGCGCCAGGCGCGGAAGGCGTTGAGTTCATNGTCGAGAACTTTCATCAGCCAGGCCAGCACNGCGATGTCATCCAGCATGCCGAACACTGGAATGAAGTCCGGAATGGCATCAATGGGACTGAGGAAGTACATCAGGCCTGCCACCACCGATATCAACGCTGTGGGGCTGATAGCCCGATACTCACCGCGCCAGTAAGCCAGGCAGAGTGCCTGCAACAGGCGTAGATCATCCTTGAGCTTGCCCAGCCGATTACCCTGGCTGGCACCTTTGCTGGCTACCGCGAAGAGCAAGGTCGGCAAACGTCCACGCGCGAGCAGGCGTCCGGCCAGAGGCAGGAAACGAGCGAAATTCCAGGGTGTTTTCATCATTTCCTCCCACTGAAATGTTATCCACACAAATTGTGGATAACCTTGTGAACAGAGCTGCTTTTCATGGCTGAAAGCCCCGTTTCATAAGGGCCCAACTCAGATCGGGCGTTTTTTACTCACATAAAAAAACCCAAGAATTCATTGACTTGGCGCTCTGGCGCGGCTAGCGCGGGCGTCCTCAATGGCTATGACTCCAGCCTACAGCATCCGTTCGCTTTGTTTACCTTCGCTAAACGCCAGATGCAACAACGCCCCGCATAAGCGAGGCGTTGTTTTTAAAGCAGACGCTGATTACTTGGCAGTAGCGTCTTGTTTTGCCGGATCCTTGATCGCCAGCAGTTCCAGGTCGAATACCAGCACCGAGTTGGCTGGAATCGCCGGGCTTGGGCTTTGGGCGCCGTAAGCCAGTTCGCTAGGGATGTACAGTTTGTACTTCTCGCCAACGTGCATCAGTTGCAGGCCTTCGACCCAACCCGGAATCACACCGCTGACCGGCAGATCGATCGGGCTGCCACGCTCGACGGAACTGTCGAAAACGGTGCCATTGGTCAGGGTGCCGGTGTAGTGAACGGTCACTACGTCGGTCGGCTTAGGCTGTGCGCCATCGGCTTTCTTGACTACTTCATACTGCAGGCCCGAAGCGGTAGTGGTTACACCGGCTTTCTTGGCGTTTTCTTCGAGGAATTTCTTGCCGGCAGCTGCCGACTCTTCGCTCATTTTGGCCATACGCTCTTCAGCACGCTTTTGCAGTGCTGCGAAGGCTTCGACCAGTTCGTCATCCTTCAGCTTCTGTTCTTTCTTGCCGACGGCATCTTCGATGCCTTGGGCTACGGCTTTGGAGTCCAGATCATCCATGCCTTCCTGAGCCAGGCTCTTGCCCATGTTCAGGCCAATCCCGTAGGAAGCTTTTTGCGCCGGGGTTTTCAGCTCTACGCTGGTCTGCGAATCACAACCCGCAAGTACCAGGCTAACCAGGGCCACCGCCGCCGCCAACCGATGCTGTTTCATGCTATTTCCTTGTTCATGCGCCTAAAGGGCAATCGAGTAAAGCCGCGAGCTTATCAGGCGGCCACGACCAATGGCTACCGGCATGAGAGCAGGAAACTTCTGATAAGTTCAGGGGATTCAACGCATTTCGGGAATGGGCGGATGAAGCTTCTGTCATCTTGCGCTCACAGAAACGGATAGCAGAACCCCCAGCAAATGGCGTAATGGCCACTTGCCGCACCTCAGGTGCTGAGGCATAAGAGAGGTTCAAATCGACAAGGATGTTTATCTTGCGCCTCTTCTTTCGCTTGCTGGTTCTGTTCGCAGTCCTGCTGGGGCTGGGCCTCGCCGTGGCTCTGTATTACGTCGCCAACCCGAAATTGCCGGCCTGGTCACCCGTGCAACAAGTGCATTACCTGGAGCAATGGAGCACCGCCGACCGCGAGACTTACTACTTCACACCTCAGGGTACCCAGGTCAAAGGTTTGCACTATGACTGGTTCAAAGCCCTCGAATTACCGTTCTCGCAACAGCGATTCGCCGCGCCCGAATACCTCGCCCGCTTCGGTTTTCTGATCGACCCCAACCAGCGAGCCACCCCGAACAACCCCGGCAATCTGCCCGTGGGTTTTGCCCGTCATCAGAACCCTGGAAGCCAGGACGAGTTTCTGGACATTACCTGCGCCGCCTGCCACACCGGCGAACTGCGCTTTAATGGCCAGGCCGTGCGCATCGATGGCGGTTCGGCACAGCACGTTCTGCCCTCCAGCGTTCCTACGTTGCGCGGAGGCAGTTTCGGACAAGCGCTGGTAGCAAGTCTGACGTCGACTTACTACAACCCGTGGAAATTCGAACGTTTCGCACGCAACGTATTGGGCCAGGACTACGATGCCCGGCATCAACAACTGCGCAAAGACTTCAAAGTCTCTCTCGACACTTTCTTGAAGGTGGCCTGGAACGACACCCATCGCGGGCTCTATCCCACCGAAGAAGGCCCCGGCCGCACCGACGCTTTCGGGCGCATTGCCAACGCCAGTTTCGGCGATGCGATTTCCCCCGCCAACTACCGTGTGGCCAACGCCCCGGTCGACTATCCGCAACTGTGGGACATGTGGACCTTCGATTGGGTGCAGTGGAACGGTTCAGCGCAGCAACCGATGGCCCGCAACATCGGCGAGGCGCTGGGCGTGGGCGCCACGCTGAATTTTTTCGACGCTAACGGCCAACCGCTTAAAGGAGACGCCCGCTATCCGTCCAGTGTCCGCTTGCGCGATCTGCACCTGATCGAACAAACCCTGCAACGGCTCAAACCGCCAGCCTGGCCGGAAGAATTGCTGGGCGCCATCGACAAAACCCAAGCCGCAAAAGGTCGCGAATTATTCACCGAGAACTGCGCTGGCTGCCATGTACCTCGATCGGTCCAAAGCGAAGGGCGCTGGGTGCAACATCTGAAAATGCTGCCCGTGGAGTTCATTGGCACAGACCCGGGCGCGGCCGATAACATCGCCGACCATCGCTTCGACCTCACCGCCCTGCAATGGGACCCGGCAGAGCTGGCGCAACTGGATGTTCAGTTGCAGCCGACGCCTGCGGATTCGCTGGATTTGAGCAAGCTCTCATCGGCTAAAGGGTTGGCCTACGTCACCGCTTTCGTCGGAAACCGGGCCTACCGTGATGCAAACATTCCTACGGCCGAACGACCGGACATGGATGGCTTCGGCCTGCCGATTGGCGTGCGCGAATTGCGCGCCTACAAGGCGCGACCATTGGCGGGAGTCTGGGCCACTGCACCGTTTCTGCATAACGGTTCGGTGCCGAGCATTTATCAGTTGCTCTCGCCCCAGGATGAACGCGCAACCACCTTCTACAAAGGCACTTTCGAGTACGACCCGAGGCACCTCGGCTATCGCACCGAGGCCTTCGCCAATGGCTTCATGTTCGACACGCGCATCACCGGCAATCACAACAGCGGCCACGAGTTCCGGGCAGGCACGCGTGGCAACGGCGTCATCGGTCGCCTGCTGCAACCAGAAGAGCGCTGGGCGCTGCTGGAGTATCTGAAAGTGTTGGGCGGTCCGTTAGAGGCACAATTGCCATGAGCAGACTCTGGATGCGTTTAGGCGCCTTTCTCGGCAAAACCCTGCTGTGGTCGCTCGGCCTTGGATTGCTCGCCTGGGCGTTGGCCACAGCGTGGTTCGCCTGGCAGCACAGCGGCCCGGTTTCGGCTGAAGAACTGATTCCGGATGGCGAATCAGCGATGACCCAAGACATCATCCAGACGGCCGTGCGCATTGTCGATCAGCACCGTGAAAGCACCCGCTATCTGCGCGACGCTCATGCCAAGGCCCATGGCTGCGTGAAGGCCGAGGTTCAGGTGCTGCCGGATCTGGCGGGCGAACTGCGTCAGGGTGTGTTCAACGAACCCGGCAAAACCTGGCAAGCGACGATGCGGCTGTCCAACGGCAATGCCTACCCGCAGTTCGACAGCATCCGCGACGCACGGGGCATGGCAATCAAGTTGCTCGATGTGCCCGGCAAACAACTGCTGCATGACCAAAAGAGTCGTGGTGAACAGGACTTCGTGATGTTCAGCCATCCGAATTTCTTCGTCAGCGATGTCGCCGAGTACCGTCAGAATGTAGCCGCACAGGCTGACGGCAAGAAGCTGATGGCGTTCTTTCCGGGTTGGGACCCGCGGACCTGGCAGGTTCGCCATCTGTTTATCGCGCTGGCGACACTGTCACCCGCCCCGCAAAGCCCGACCCAGACGACTTACTTTTCAGTTTCGCCCTACAAATTCGGCGAAGCCAATGCCAAGTTCCGCGTCATGCCCGATCCGGCAAGCTGCCCGACTTACACCCTGCCTGCGCAAAACCAGAAGTTGCCGAACTTCCTGCGCAATGCGCTGCACCAGCAACTGTCGACCGACCGGATGCCGGCCTGCTTCGTCCTGCAGATTCAGCGCCAGAACCCGGCCAGGTACATGCCGATCGAAGACACGAGCATTGAGTGGCAGCAAAACGATGCTCCGTTCGAGACCGTGGCGCGGATCAAAGTACCCGCCCAGGACTTCGATACGCCTGCTCTGAACGTGCAATGCGATAACCAGTCGTTCAACCCGTGGTTTGGCCTTGAGGCCCATCGCCCCATTGGCGGCATCAACCGGTTGCGCAAAGCCGTGTACGAAGCCGTGAGCGACTACCGACACAGCCGCAACGCCGAACGATAAGAAGGCATAACGAAAGAAAGCGACCCAAAGGTCGCTTTCTCGGTGGAGCCTCGGCAAAAGCCAAACCCCAGACAGCAAAAAGCCCGCATTAAGCGGGCTTTCTGTGGAGACCTGGCGTTCAGCGTTCCAGGTTACCGAATATGGCGCAGCGGACGGGACTCGAACCCGCGACCCCCGGCGTGACAGGCCGGTATTCTAACCGACTGAACTACCGCTGCGCGTAGCGTTGAAAGTAAATGGTGGGTGATGACGGGATCGAACCGCCGACATTCTGCTTGTAAGGCAGACGCTCTCCCAGCTGAGCTAATCACCCTTTACCTTCGTTGCGGGGCGCATTGTGCCACAGATTTTCATAAAGTGTTGATTTAATTGAATAATTTTTCAAAAAAATCTGAAAACCGATAAAACGACGCGACCTGCAGGAACAACTTGCAAACTTTGGACAGAAAAAAACCCGCGTTAAGCGGGCTTTTCCGTGGTGACCTGGCGTTCAGCGTTCCAGATAACCGAATATGGCGCAGCGGACGGGACTCGAACCCGCGACCCCCGGCGTGACAGGCCGGTATTCTAACCGACTGAACTACCGCTGCGCGTAACACTGGAAGCGAATGGTGGGTGA
>Ga0065712_10000390_pt1 | contig 11890 bp, 12 predicted proteins | sample MisRhiReplicate1_FD_59099 | JGI IMG/M metagenome (GOLD analysis project Ga0065712, IMG submission 59099) | Miscanthus rhizosphere microbial communities from Kellogg Biological Station, MSU, sample Rhizosphere Soil Replicate 1: eDNA_1 v3... | ecosystem: Host-associated > Plants > Roots >...
CGAGCCCCCCGACAAGCGTCATCAACACAACCTCGCCCGACATCGGCCAGTTCACATCGGTCAAGGAAGCCAGTTGCAGTACGATTGCCTTTGTCGCCCCGGCGACACCGGCGAGCGTTGCTGACAGGACAAACGCGACGAGCTTGTAGCGATCGGTCTTATAGCCGAGTGAAATTGCACGCGTTTCGTTCTCGCGGATCGCCTTGAGCACTTCCCCGAATGGAGAATGAATGATGCGGTAAATAAACAAAAAGCCGGCAAGAAAGATGACCAGTACAACTGCGTACATGGTCATTTCGTTTTTGAGATCGAAGATTCCGAAAAGGTGGCCGCGCGGCACTGCCTGGATGCCGTCCTCGCCGCCGGTGAACTTGGCCTGCAGCGCGAAGAAATACATCATCTGCGCGAGTGCGAGCGTGATCATCGCGAAGTAGATGCCCTGTCGCCGGATGGCCAGCGATCCGGCAACGAGCCCGCAGATCGCGGCAGTCACGGTGCCGGTCAGGATCGCAAGCTCGGGCGGAAAGCCCCACACCTTGGCGGAATAGGCCGACAGGTAACTTGCCCAGCCGAAATAAAGCGCGTGGCCGAACGACAGCAAGCCGACATAGCCGATCAACAAATTAAAGGCACAGGCAAACAGCGCGAAGCACATCACCTGCATCAGGAACAGCGGATAGGTCACGAACGGTGCGATCGCCAGCGCGGCCACCATGATCACGAAGCCGATCGTCTCGCTTTGCGCGCGCAGGACGGACGGCTTTTTCGTGAGCGGATCGACGACGCGTTCCATCACGCTCTCCGCCCAAACAGACCGGCGGGACGCACCAGCAACACGATCGCCATGATGACGAAAATGACGGTGTTTGACGCCTCAGGGAAGAAGACTTTTGTCAGGCCCTCTACCACGCCGAGGCCGAAGCCCGTAACGATTGCCCCCAGAATCGAGCCCATGCCCCCGATGACGACCACCGCGAACACGACGATGATCAGTTCTGCTCCCATCTGCGGGGACACGTTATAAATCGGGGCGGCCATCACGCCGGCAAACGCCGCGAGCGCGACACCGAAGCCGTAAGTGAGCGTGATCATCCGAGGCACGTTGATGCCGAAGGCGCGCACCAGGGTCGGATTTTCGGTCGCGGCGCGCAGGTAGGCGCCAAGTCGCGTCCGCTCGATGACAAACCAGGTTCCGAAGCACACGATCATTGAGGCCGCGACCACCCAGGCGCGATAGTTCGGCAGGAACATGAAGCCGAGATTCTGACCGCCGCGCAGCGATTCCGGCACGGTATAGGGCAGACCCGCCGATCCGAAATAATTACGAGCGACGCCTTCAAAGATCAGCGCCAGCCCGAACGTGAGCAGCAGGCCATAGAGGTGGTCGAGCTTGTAGAGCCATTGCAGGAAAAACCGCTCAACAAGAATGCCGGTAATGCCGACGAGAATGGGCGCAATGATCAGGGCCGGCCAATAGCCCAGCCCGGAATATTGCAGGATGAGATAGGCGGCAAACGCGCCCATCATGTACTGGGCGCCGTGGCTGAAGTTGATGATGTTGAGCATGCCGAAAATGACGGCTAGCCCCAGACTCAACAGCGCGTAGAACGAGCCGTTGATCAAGCCGATCAACAGCTGTCCAAACAGCGCGGTCGATGGGATTCCGAATATCTCGAACATGCAGGGTCACCGCGAGATTGAGGGGCGGATGCAAATCACCCGCCCCTCACATCTCCTATCAACGATCAGCCGCTGACCAGCGGGCAGTTGCCTTCCTTGAGCGGACGGAAGGCCTGATCTGCCGGGATCGTGGCGCGGACGTTGTAGAAGTCACCGGGATATTTCGAATCCGACGGCTTCTTCACCTCGAGCAGATAAGCCGGGTGCACCTTGCGGCCATCCGGGCGGATCGTGCCTTTGCCGAACAACGGGTCGTCGGTCGGCATCGACTTCATCTGCGCGACCACGGCCTTGCCGTCGCTCACATTGCCTTTGAGCGCGACCGCGGCCTTAAGGTAGTGCGTAATGCCCGAATAAACGCCGGCGTGAATCATCGTCGGCCACTTGCCCTGGCGCTCCTGTTGCCAGCGCTTGGTCCAGGCGCGATTGGCGTCGTTCATATCCCAGTACCAGGTTTCCGTCAGGATCAGGCCCTGCGCGGTCGGAAGCCCGAGCGCAGCGACATCGCTCGCAAACACCAGCAGGCCGGCCAGGCTTTGGCCGCCCTTGACGATGCCAAACTCAGACGCCTGCTTGATCGAGTTGATGGTGTCGCCGCCCGCATTGGCGAGGCCGATGACCTTCGCCTTCGAGGACTGCGCCTGCAGCAGGAACGACGAGAAGTCGTTTGTGTTGAGCGGGTGCCGCACTTTGCCGAGCACCTTACCGCCGGCCTTCTCAACCGCCGCCATCGTGTCACGCTCGAGCGCGTGACCGAAGGCATAGTCGGACGTGAGGAAGAACCAGCTGTCACCGCCGGTTTTCACGATCGCGGTGCCGGTTCCGTTCGCCAGCATCCAGGTGTCGTATGTCCAGTGAATTGTGTTGGCGTTGCATTTCGGTCCCGTGAGATCCGACGCAGCAGCACCCGACACGATGAAAATTTTGTTCTTCTGATTGGCAACCTGGCTGACCGCCAGCGCAACGCCGGAGTTTGGCGTGTCGATGATAAGGTCAACCTTGTCCACGTCGAACCATTGGTTGGCGATTTGCGAACCGATATCCGGCTTGTTCTGGTGATCGCCGGAGATCAGATCAACTTTCACGTTGGGATGATCTTTGGTGAAGTCGGCGATCGCCATCTTCGCGGCGGCAACCGAGCCGGGCCCGCCGATGTCTGCGTAAAGGCTCGACATGTCGCTGAGCACGCCGATCTTGATGTTGACCTGCTGGGCGTTGGCCCCGCAGGCAAGAACCGCGGCCAAGGCCGCAAGTCCCAGAGTTTTTCGCATCGCGTAGTTCCTCCTTGTTTGACTATTCAGATTTGATTCAGCCGCTCACCATTGGGCAGTTACCCTCCTTGAGCGGACGGAACGCTTCGTCCGCCGGGATCGTGGCGCGCAGCTTGTAGAAGTCACCCGGATATTTCGATTCCGACGGTTTCTTGACCTCGAACAAATAGGCCGGATGCAGCTTGCGGCCGTCGGCGCGGATCGTGCCTTTGCCGAAGAGCGGATCGTCGGTCGGCATTTCTTTCATCTTGGCGACGACCGACTTGCCGTCAGGATTGCCGCCGAGAGCGGCCCGCGCCTTGAGATAATGCAACGTGCCGGCGTAGACGCCCGCCTGATTCATGGCCGGGTATTTGCCCGGGGCATTGCGTTCGGCATGCCAGCGCTTTGTCCACGCGCGTGTCGCATCGTTGAGATCCCAGTAAAACGTCTCGGTCAGGACCAGCCCCTGCGCGGTCGGCAAGCCGAGCGCGGCAACGTCGGTCGCAAAGACCAGGAGACCGGCCAGGCTCTGTCCGCCCTTCACGATGCCGAATTCGGCGGCCTGTTTGATCGCGTTGATGGTGTCGCCGCCGGCATTTGCCAGGCCGATGATCTTCGCCTTCGAGGACTGCGCCTGTAGCAGGAACGACGAGAAATCGTTGGTATTGAGTGGATGACGGACCTTGCCGAGCACCTTTCCGTTGTTCTTCAGGACGACCGCTTCGGTGTCCCGCTCAAGGGCATGACCGAATGCATAGTCGGACGTCAGGAAGAACCAAGTGTCGCCACCGGTCTTGACGACGGCCTTGCCCGTGCCGTTCGCGAGCATCCAGGTGTCGTAGGTCCAGTGCACCATGTTCGCGTTGCATTTCGGACCGGTGAGATCCGAGCTCGCGGGGCCCGAGGCGACGAAGATCTTGTTCTTCTGGCTCGCGATCTGGCTGATAGCGAGCGCGACGCCGGAGTTGGGAACGTCGGCAATCATGTCGACGTGATCGACGTCGTACCATTGGTTGGCGATCTGCGAGCCGATGTCCGGTTTGTTCTGATGATCGCCGCTGATGACCTCAACTTTCACATTGGGATGGTCTTTCATGAAGTCGGCTGCCGCCATCTTGGCGGCGATGACAGAACCGATACCCGTCGCGTCTGCGTAAAGACTGGACATATCGGTGAGCACGCCGATCTTGACGTTGATCTGCTGCGCACTGGCCGTGCCGCAAGTCAAAATGACGGCAAGGGCCGCCAAGCTCATTTTCCGCTTCATTGACGTCTCTCCCTGCTTTGGGCCGTTATGCCTTATTCGTTTAGACACCCAGATAGTCGTGTAACTTGTCGACGTTTGCATCCAGTTCCGAATTGGCGAACTGGTCGATGATACGACCATGTTCCATGACGTAATAGCGGTCCGCAACCGTCGAGGCGAAACGGAAGTTTTGTTCCACCAATAGGATGGTGAAGCCCCGATCCTTGAGGGCGCGGATTGTCCTGCCGATCTGCTGAATAATGACAGGGGCGAGACCTTCTGTCGGCTCGTCCAGCAGCAGGAGGCGGGCGCCGGTCCGCAGAATGCGTCCGATCGCAAGCATCTGCTGCTCGCCACCGGACAACTTCGTGCCCTGGCTGGAACCCAGCCGCTCCTTGAGGTTCGGAAAGAGCTCGAAAATCTGATCGAGGCCGAGGCCGCCAGGTTTGACCACCGGCGGAAGCAACAGGTTCTCCTCAACATTGAGGCTTGCGAAGACACCGCGCTCTTCCGGGCAGAGGGCAACGCCGGCCCGTGCGATCTGGTTGGAGCTCCGCCCAATCAGCTCGTCGCCCTGGAACCGCACCGAACCGGTGCGATGCCCGACGATACCCATGATGGACTTCAGCGTCGTCGTCTTGCCGGCGCCGTTGCGACCGAGCAGCGTGACGACCTCGCCTTCATGCACGTCGAATGTAACGCCATGAAGAATATGAGACTCGCCATACCAGGCCTGAAGATCTTTCACCGCCAGCAGCGGTGTGCGCGCATCAAGCATGGCCTACTCCCATATAGGCCTCGCGCACGTCTGCATTCGCCGACACGGTGTCGTAGTCGCCTTCCGCCAGCACGCGGCCGCGCGTCAGCACGGTGATGTGGTCGGAAAGATCGGCGACCACCGAAAGATTGTGCTCGACCATGAGCACGGTGCGGTCGGCAGCTACGCGCTTGATCAGCTGCGCGACCCGATCGATATCCTCATGGCCCATGCCCGCGGTCGGTTCATCGAGCAGCAGCATTTCCGGATCCAATGCCAGCGTCGTCGCAATTTCCAGCGCGCGTTTGCGGCCGTAAGGCAATTCGACCGCAAGCCAATCGGCAACGGAGGAAAGACCGACATCGGCGATCAACGACATGGCCCGTTCATTCAAGTCGTTGAGCGCCGACGTCGAGCGCCAAAAATCGAACGATCCCCCGCGTGCGCGCTGCAAGGCAATGCGGACATTTTCCAGCACTGTCATGTGCGGAAACACGGCCGAGATCTGGAACGAGCGCACCAGCCCAAGGCGCGCGACGACGGCCGGCTCCATGTCCGTAATGTCGTCGCCCTTGAACAGAATGCGGCCGCGCGTCGGACTCAGGAATTTCGTGAGCAGATTGAAGCAGGTCGTCTTGCCGGCGCCGTTCGGCCCAATCAATGCGTGAATTGTCCCGCGCCTGACACGCAGGTTCACGCCATTAACGGCGACAAAGCCGGCGAAATCCTTGGTCAGATCCTCTGTTTGGAGGATCGTATCGTCACTCATACGCGGCGGCCCCTCGTCGCGCATTCTTGGCAGGTTTTTGCGCTGGGCGGCAAGGCCTACTAAAGGTCTGCCTATGCGGCTAAGTGACTGATTCTGTTGGGAGCGTGCTGTTCGGCCCGCATCAGCTGCTTTTGAATTTCTTGGCCAATGCATCGGCATTGCGCGCGAGCAGCCCGACGTCGGCCCCCACGGCCACGAACAGGTAGCCCCAGTCGATATAGCGACGGGCTTCCTCCTCGTTGCCTGTAAGAATTCCAGCCGGCTTGCCGATCGCCTTGAGACGTTTCACTGCATCCTGCATCGCGCTCTGGACATCCGCGTGCTGCGGGTTGCCCAGGCGGCCCAGCGAGGCCGCGAGATCGGATGGACCAATGAAGACACCATCGACGCCGTCGACCTTGGCAATCGCTTCCAGCTGATCGAGCGCAGCACGCGTCTCGACCTGCACGAGGACGCAGATCTCGTCATTTGCCTTGGTCAGATAATCCGGCACGCGACCATAACGGCTGGCGCGGGCGGCGACCGAAACGCCACGAATCCCCTGTGGCGGATAGCGCGTCGAAGCGACCGCGCGCTTCGCTTCCTCGACGTTCTGCACATAAGGAAAGAGAAGCGTCTGCGCGCCGATGTCGAGCGCACGTTTGGCCATAACGGCGTCGTTCCAGGCCGGACGAATGATCGGTGTCGCGGTGCCGCGCTGCACGGCCTGCAATTGTGTCACGAGGTCAGGTATTTCGTTCGGCGAATGCTCGGTGTCGAGCAGGATCCAGTCGAATCCGCTGTCGGAAATGACTTCAGCCGCGATATTGCTGCACAGGCTCGACCACAGCCCGATCTGAAGTTTTCCCTGCGCGATGGCACGCTTGAAGGCGTTGGTTTGCATTTCCGGCATTTTGTCTCTCACACGAATTGAATGGCGATGCCGCCGAGCTGGCCGAAGTCGGCATGAAGCGTGTCGCCCTTTTGCGCGAAGACGACGCGAGTGAACGAGCCGGCAAGCACGATGTGCCCGGGCTCAAGCGCGTGACCGTGCGGACCGATCTTGTTGGCAAGCCAGGCCACGCCCAGCGCCGGATGACCGAGCACGCCCGCGGCCAGACCTGTCTCCTCGATTTCGGAATTGCGGGACATGATTCCGCCGACCCAGCGCAGGTCAACGTCCAGTGGGCCAACCGGGCGGCCACCCATCGCAATGCCAGCCGCGGCGCCGTTGTCCGCGACGGTATCGACGATCTTGCGCGGGTCCTGGATGCGCGCATCGACGATCTCGATCGCGGGGACCACGTATTCGGTGGCGCGCAGGACATCCGTCAGGCCGACGCCCGGCCCCTGCAGCCTCTTGCCCATGACGAAGGCAAGCTCGACCTCCACCCGGGGCTTGCAGTAGTCGGCATGCTTAACCTTGGCGCCATCCGCGATCAGCTGATCGTCGAGGATATATCCGTAGTCAGGCTCGTCGATCATGGACGAGCGCTGCATGGCCTTCGACGTCAGCCCGACTTTGTGGCCGATCAGCTTGGCTCCGGCCCTCACCTTGCGCTGCATCACGTCGGTGGAAATCGCGTAGGAATCCTCGATAGTGATGTCCGGAAACGTGACGTGCAGCTGCACCGCCTGCTTTCGTTCTTTTTGCGCCACCATCAGGATGTCGGCGGCTTTCTTGCGGTCGGCGTCGGATAGCATGATCGATCCCCCTGCCAGACCGATGCTGTAACGGTTCGCACGAAAAATTTAAAGGGAGGCATCGCGCGGCGCGCTAGTCCACTTTTTCGGCCTTCCGCTCTTTTCGTTTCTCGATCTTGCGGTTGGTGAAACGCAGCACGCGGGCCAGCGGCGGGCGCATAGGCCGCACGTCGTAAGCCAGCAGCGCAAGGCCGATCGGCAGCATCCAGAATCCGAGCACGGGCAGGAAGCCGAGCACGCCACCCCCGGTCAGCGCGATGCCCGCCGGAACGCGCACCCAGACGGCCTCCGGCTGACGCAGGCGATCGAGGTTGCGTCCGGCCCAGTCAGGCATGTGGTCCTGCAACCGGTCCATTTCCTCGTCGAAGTCGGGCGCGCGCGTCATGCCAGATCAAAGGCCCCGGAGCGCGGATTTGTTCCGGCCCCTAGTGCTTGAGCTTGGGATCGACCTTGAACTTCGCCTCGGTCTTTTTCGTGATTTCATCGACCGTCACGCCCGGCGCAAGCTCGGTGAGCGTCATGCCACCGGCCTTCTTGTCGATGGTGAAGACACCGAGGTCGGTGATCACCATGTCGACTACGCCGGCGCCGGTGAGCGGCAATTTGCATTTGTGAAGCAGCTTCGGCTCGTCCTTGGCGGTGTGCTCCATGACCACGACGACTTTCTTGACACCGGCAACCAGATCCATCGCGCCGCCCATGCCCTTCACCATCTTGCCTGGGATCATCCAGTTGGCGAGATCGCCGTTCTCCGCGACCTGCATGGCGCCAAGAATCGACAGGTCGATATGTCCACCGCGGATCATCGCGAATGAGTCTGCCGACGAGAAAAAACTGGTGGTCGGCAATTCGGTGACGGTCTGCTTGCCGGCGTTGATCAGATCGGGATCTTCCTCTCCCTCATAAGGGAAAGGCCCGAAGCCGAGCATGCCGTTTTCGCTCTGCAGCTGCACCGTCATGCCGTCGGGAATGTAGTTCGACACCAGCGTCGGAATACCGATGCCGAGATTGACGTAAAAGCCGTCGCGCAATTCCTTGGCGGCGCGTTCGGCCATTTGGTCGCGGGTCCAAGGCATCAGACTTCCTCCCCTGTTCCAGCCGCAGCCACACGCTTTCGAACGGTGCGCTGCTCGATGTGCTTGACGGCATTCGGCACGTGCACGATGCGTTTGACGTACACGCCCGGCGTGATGATGTGATCCGGGTTGAGATCGCCCGGCTGCACAAGGTGTTCAACCTCGGCCACGGTCACCTTTCCGGCCGTTGCCATCATCGGGTTGAAGTTTCGCGCCGTCTTCCGGTAGACAAGATTGCCTTCGGTGTCGGCCATCCAGGAGTGAACGATCGACAGGTCGGCGACGATGCCGCGCTCCATGATGTAGCGACCGCCGTCAAACTCGCGCTCTTCCTTGCCCTTCGCGATGTCGGTGCCCGCGCCCGTGCGCGTGAAGAAGGCGGGAATTCCCGCACCGCCTGCGCGAATGCGCTCGGCCAAAGTGCCTTGCGGGTTAAATTCGATCTCGAGCTCACCGGCGAGATACTGCTGCGCGAACAGCTTGTTCTCGCCGACATAGGACGAAATCATTTTCTTCACCTGCCGCGTCTCCAGCAGCAGCCCAAGCCCGGCGCCGTCGACGCCCGCGTTGTTGGAAACAATCGTCAGGTTCTTCACGCCGGCGTCGCGAATGGCCTTGATCAAGGTCTCGGGAATTCCGCAGAGGCCAAAGCCCCCGCAGCAGATCAGCATGCCGTCCTTGAGCAGGCCTGCGAGCGCGGCTTTCGCGTCGGGATAGACTTTTTTCATTGAACGCTACCGTTTTCGTCTTCAGGAACTGCGAGAAAACATCATTCCGCTGGCCGGATGCAAGCCTAGCGCGCCGGAGTCGCAGGCGGGGTGGCGGGCGCCGGCGGNGTAACGTCGGTGACGGGATTTTTGGGCGGNGTGATATCTTTCACCGGATTGGATGGCCTTTGGGGAGCCGTGGGAGCNACTGGCGCGGGTGCCGGCTTCACCGCCGCGTCCTGCNCCGTCGAGATCGTCCTCGGCAGGAAAGGCACGCGGTGCGGGTAGTAGGTCCAGAAGATGAAGATCGCTGCGAAAAGCACGGCCGACAACACGGCACCCGCCCCGCGGCGCCTGAAAGAGAGAAGCCCGCCGAGGAATGTAGAAATGGCGACAAAGAGGGCCAGCAGTATGACGTAGACCCAGTCCACTTGCGCAAGATCGATCGGCATCGAACCCGTTCCCTCTGCACCCAGCTTAGCCCAGACCCGCGATGCGGGTCACGTTAAACTCCGGTTCCCCTCTTTCGGGATCACACGCTATACCTGCGCCCGATGCCGAATGTCCTTATTCTTACCGAAGTCCAGGAAGCCATGCGCGCACGCTACAAAGCGATGCTGCTTGAGCGCTTCCCACAACTGACCATCAACGTCGTCGGACATCACAATGATGTGGACCCCTACATCGCCGATATCGACATTCTGTTGTGCTTTTCGCCGCCGATGGCCGACCATGTGGTGCGCGACGCGCCGAAACTGAAGTGGATCCAGGCGCTCGGCACCGGCGTCGACAACATCGTCGACCTGCCGTCGCTCGGAAAAGAAGTGCTGGTCACGAATGTCCGCGGCATCCACGGGGCGCCGGTGTCGGAAGCGACAATCGCCTTCATGCTTTCGCTCGCGCGCGACATGCCGCGCTCGGTGCGCGCGCAGGAGCAATCCAAGTGGGAACGCTGGCCATCGGCGCTGCTCGCGGGCAAGACCGTAGGCATCTTCGGCGTGGGGCTGATCGCCGAATATCTGGCGCCGATCTGCAAGACCTTCGGCATGACCGTCGTCGGCATCAGCGGCAGCCCGCGCGAAACCAAACACTTCGATCGCGTGGCGCACCGGAATGATCTCACCAAGGTGGCGGGCGATCTCGATTTTCTCGTCGTGCTCACGCCGCTCACGCCTGAAACACGCAATATAGTCGGCGCAAAGGTCTTTGCGGCGATGAAGCCGACGGCCTATCTGGTCAATGTCGCGCGCGGCGGCGTCGTCGATGAGCCCGCGCTGATCGCCGCCCTTGAAGCGGAGAAAATCGCCGGCGCCGGGCTCGATGTGTTCTCGCAGGAGCCTCTGCCGTCCGACAACCCATTGTGGAAGACGAAAAACCTGACGATCTTCTCGCATCTCGGCGGTTATTCGCAGGGCTACGAAGATCGTGCCATGCCGACCATCGCCGGCAACATGGGCAAATTTCTTGCCGGCGATCTCAAATCCATGATCAACATCGTGCGCAAGCCCGCATCCTGGAAAGACTGAAACCATGGCCTTGTCCGAACGCCTCAATACGCCGATCTCCGACGCCGAGCTCGAACGCCGCTGGCGCGCCGTGCGCGCGGCCATGGAGAAAGAAAAGATCGACGTTCTGCTGATGCAGAACAACAACGATCACATGGGCGGCTACGTGCGCTGGTTCACCGACATGCCGGCTACCAATGGCTACCCCAACACCGTGGTCTTTCCGCGCGACGATCAAATGACCGTAGTTGCGCAGGGTCCCTTTGGTGGGAGTGAAGTCACCGCTCACGGCAGCGACACGTGGCGAGGCGTGAAAAAGATTCTCACGACACCAAGTTATGCGTCGGCCCACTATACGAAGGATTACGATCCGGAGCTCGCGGCTACGGCGCTCGAACCCTTCTCCAAGGGCACGATTGGGCTCGTCGGCACCTATCAGATGTCCTATGCGGCGGTCGATTACATCAGGCGCCGCTTCCCATCCGCCAGATTTGTTGACGCCAGTGAATTGGTCGACCGTATCAAGGTGATCAAAAGTCCAGAAGAGATGGAGTTAGTTCGCCGTGCCGCGCTGATGCAAGACGGCGCCATGCGGGCAGCTTTGTCGGCAGTGAAACCAGGCATGCGAGATGCCGAAGTCGCCGCGGCCGCACAGTATTACAGTCAATGTCACGGCAGTGAGAATGGGATTTATCTCTGCGCTTCTATGCCGGCTGACAAATCGGCGGTCCTTGGACTCCGCCCGACTAAATTCGGTCAAAGGCACATTCAAAGTCGTATCATTCAAAAGGGGGATGCGGTCGCTCTTCTCGTTGAAGATAACGGACCCGGCGGGATGTACACAGAGCTGGGTCGCACCTGCGTTGTTGGCATGAAAATACCGGAAGTAATGAAAGATGAACTCGAGTTCGTCAAACAGACTCGCAAACTGACTCTCGATCTTCTCAAGCCCGGCACTCCCTGTAAGGAGATTTGGGACACGTTCAACGCCTTCATGCGCAAAAATGGAAGGCCGGAGGAAGCGCGGCTTTATTGCCACGGCCAGGGGTATGACATGGTCGAGCGCCCTTTGGTTCGTCATGACGAGCCATGGAAAATCGAGAAGGACATGAACATCGTCGTGCACCCGACCTATGCCCACCGAGGCTATCTCAACTGGCTGTGCGACAATTACCTGATCGGCGGTAACGGCCCGGGCGACCGGCTGCACCAGT
>Ga0065712_10000415_pt1 | contig 11888 bp, 4 predicted proteins | sample MisRhiReplicate1_FD_59099 | JGI IMG/M metagenome (GOLD analysis project Ga0065712, IMG submission 59099) | Miscanthus rhizosphere microbial communities from Kellogg Biological Station, MSU, sample Rhizosphere Soil Replicate 1: eDNA_1 v3... | ecosystem: Host-associated > Plants > Roots >...
ATATTCCTTTCGCAGATAAGGTGGGAGTCAAAATACAAGCAGGCACCGATATACCCGGCCTGATCAGCCAGGTAAACACCAGTTATAAGAAAGTATTTCCGGATGGAATATTTGAATATTATTTTTTAGATCAGAAACTGGATGCTTTGTATAAATCGGAAATGAGATTATTTAGTCTTTTTAAAATATTCTCGGTTTTAGCAATGCTGATATCCTGTCTTGGACTATGGGGATTGATAACATTTGCTGCACAACAACGGATAAAAGAAATAGGAATACGGAAAATTCTTGGCGCTTCTGTGCCGAATCTTGTTTCGATGCTGGCAAAAGACTTTATCATATTGGTTTGCATTGCAATTGTCATCGCAGTTCCATTAGCATACTGGGGAATTCATAAATGGTTACAGGANTTCGCATTCAGAATAAATATTGGATGGACCGCATTTTTGATAGCCGGAGCAGCTGCGATCTTAATAGCATTAATAACAGTTAGCTTCCAGGCGATCAGAGCGGCAATCACAAATCCAGCGAAGTCACTACGAACAGAGTGAGTAGTGACGGAGTCCCTATTATTTCGGGACGAAGTCATTAAGAACTGAATAAATTAATTTTTTATGCTGAAAAACTATTTCACGATTGCCATTAGAAATTTTTGGAAACAAAAAGTTTTTTCACTGATCAATGTTTCCGGTTTGGCAATTGGTATCAGTGCAGCATTGGTTATTTACCTGTTGGTACAATTTGAATTTAGTTTTGAAAAATTCAGGAAGGATAATGACAGGATATATCGTGTAGTTACAGATATGACTTTTCCAGGTGAATCATTGTTTAGAAATTCAGGCGTGCCCATGCCTTTGCCAAAGGCTTTGAGGTCAGATCTAACCGGCATAGAGACGGCTACTCATTTTGTTACTACTTACGATACAAAAGTTTCCATGCCTGTTGTCGGCAGTCAATCACCTGCTGAATTTAAAAAACAAACAAACATCATTTATGCTGATGAATTTTATTTTTCATTATTTGAAGGCGATTGGGTGGCAGGTTCAAAACAAACGGCATTAAAAGATCCATACCAGGTAGTGTTAACTGAAGAAAGGGCTAAAACCTATTTTGGAAATCTTGCGCCTAATGATATTATTGGTAAACAAATAACCTATGATGACAGTATTAAAACAACTGTCTCAGGTATTGTAAAAGATCAAACTGAAAAGGCAACAGATTTCCGGTTCAAAGAATTTATTTCACTGGCAACAGTAATGTCAACAGGATTAAAAGATCATTTCGGTAGTGATGATTGGGGAAGTGTAAATTCAAGTTCACAGTGTTTTGTGAAATTAAAAAAAGGAACAAAACCGGAACAGTTAAATGCGCAGTTTCCCATGCTTCGGGAAAAATACAGGGATAAGAAGGAGCAGGAAAAGGATGATGCAAAACATCGATTGCAATCTATCAACGATATTCATTTTAATGCTGATTATGGTTCATTTGACAATGTTGGTCGCCAGGCACATAAGCCGACTTTATACGGATTGCTTGCAGTTGCGTTATTTCTTTTATTACTTGGCTGTATTAACTTTATCAATCTTACAACTGCACAATCAGCACAAAGGGCAAAAGAAGTTGGAATAAGAAAAACCCTGGGTAGTGGAAAACGTGAATTGATATTTCAATTTCTGACTGAAACATTTATCCTTACGTTATTGGCAACCATACTTTCAATCGCCCTTCTTCCCTGGTTGCTAAAGATCTTCAGTGATTTCATACCACCTGAAATAAATTTCAACTCGATCAACCAGCCACATGTCTGGATATTTCTTTTACTGCTTGTTTTGGTTATGACCGCTTTTTCGGGTTTTTATCCTGCATTGATTCTGACAAAATTTAAGCCGGTCACTGTTCTAAAGAATCAATTGCATGCCACTACTTCAAAAACTAGGAAAGCCTGGGTAAGAAAATCACTGACGGTTACACAATTTGTCATTGCACAATTTCTTGTGATTGCAACTTTAGTAGTAAGTAAGCAGATCAATTTTTCTCTGAATAAAGAACTGGGTTATAAAAAAGATGCGATAGTTTATTTCCCTACTGTCTGGAATTTCTTTTCAGATAAACCCGATAGCAGACGGTTTACATTGCTTGAAAAGATAAAAGAAATGCCCGAGGTTGAAAGAGTAAGTTTAGCAAGCAGTTCGCCGGCACACCAGGGTTCATCGTCCACAACAATGAAAGTTGACAATGGAAAAAAGGAAGTTGAATTGATGGCGGAAACAATGAATGCTGACCCTGAGTATTTTAATATTTACAAACTGAGACTCTTAACCGGCAAATTTCCTGTGCAAAGTGATACATTAAAAGAATATTTAGTTAATGAATCCTTTACAAAAGCATTTGGATTCAGTTCGCCTGCCGACGCTGTTGGAAAATTTGTAAACAGGGATAAAAAGCTTGTTCCCATTGTTGGAGTATTGAAAGATTTTCATACAAAGTCAACTCACGAGCCGATAAAACCGCTTGCTTTTGCAAGTGTACGTAATAACAGCTATACTGTTCACATAGCACTAAGATCGCAGGCAAGTTCACCGGGAATGTGGAAAGCGGGGTTAGAGAAAATTGAAAAAGAGTTCAAGAAATTATATCCGGAAGATCCCGATTTTAAATATAAATTTTTTGATGAAGCGATCGCTGCATTCTATAAGAAGGAACAGGATGTTTCAAGATTATTAAAATGGTCAGCTGGGCTTTGCATTTTTATAAGTTGTCTTGGTTTATTGGGTCTTGTCATTTATACGACGAATGCAAGGGCGAAAGAGATCGGAGTAAGAAAAGTTCTTGGCGCTTCGTTGGTGCAGATCGTTTCTTTATTGTCAAAAGATCTGTTATCACTTGTATTGATCGCATTTATTATTGCCACGCCGCTGGCATGGTTGGCAATGAGCAGCTGGCTGCAGGACTTTGCTTATCGTACTAATATGAGTTGGTGGGTATTTGCTGCCTGCGGGGTCAGTATGCTGATGATCGCCCTTGTATTATTGAGTATACGTACAGTAAGGGCAGCTTTGACAAACCCGGTAAAGTCATTAAGAACAGAATAAAAGTATATAGCTATGATAAAAAATTATTTTAAAACAGCGTGGAGAAATCTTTTAAGAAATAAAGGATATGCAGTAATTAATATTGCAGGATTGTTAATCGGCGTAGCCGCCTGCCTGCTTATTTTTCTTACTATACTGTTTGAAACAAGCTTCGATGATTTCCATAATAACAATGAAAAAATTTACCGTGTATCAAGTGTTTTTAATCAGGAGGGGCAGGTCGATTACTCAATGGGCAATGCTTTTCCTGTGGCAAATGGATTACGTATGGATTTTCCTCAACTGAAAAATGTGGCATCTATATTCTCTATCTCGGGAACACAGGTTACCATTATAGATTCTAGTCAATCAGAGAATAAAAAATTTTTAGAAAAGGGATTGTTTTTCGCAGAGCCGCAGTTCTTTCAAATTTTTAATTTTCCATGGATAGCCGGTGATCCTAAGTCTGCTTTATCAGAACCCAATACTGTTGCTTTAACTAAAGGTATTGCAGAAAAATATTTTGATGACTGGAGAAGCGCCATGGGGAAAACAATTAAAGTTGGTACCAGAAACGTTTGTAAGGTTACGGGAATTATTAAAGATCCGCCGATTAATACTGATTTTCCTTTGCAGATAGTTGTATCATTTCTTTCAAGCAGAAATGCAGCATCAACTGACTGGGTAAGTTCATACAGTGATCTTAATACTTATGTTGTTTTGCCCGATAGCGAATCTGAAGCAGCATTCAATTCTTCTTTAAACGTATTTGCAAAAAAGCATAAGCCTGCAGAATATGTAAAAGACGGTTATATTCTACAACCATTAAGTACAATACATTCTGACAGCCGGTTTGGTAATTATAATAAACACACTTTCAGTAAAGGGTTAGTAACAGCCTTAAGTATTATTGGTTTATTCCTGCTGATAATTGCATGTGTAAACTTTATCAATCTTGCTACAGCACAGGCAATAAGAAGATCAAAAGAGGTTGGCGTTAGAAAAGTATTAGGAAGTAATCGTAAACAATTGGTATTTCAGTTTTTAACCGAAACATTCCTGATAAGTGTTGTTGCAATAGCAGGTGCAGTTTGTGTTGCTGTAATCTGTCTTCCATTGCTGAACCAGCTTTTACAGACATCAATTATTATGACTTTTGATTCAAAACTGGTTGGTTTTCTTATTCTCCTATTAATTGTTGTTACTCTTTTATCTGGTTTTTATCCTGCAATTATTTTATCAGGATTCAATCCTATTACTGTTTTTAAAAACAAAATATCAAATTATAACGGCAGTTTTTCTCTACGTAAATCATTGGTTGTTTTGCAATTTACAATTGCGCAGGCGCTTATTATTGGAACGCTTGTAATTGTTGGACAAATGAATTTTTTTAAAAATGCTCCAATGGGTTTTGATAAAGATGCTGTGGTTACCGTTCCAATACCAACTGACAGTTTAAGCAAAACAAAAATAGATGCATTGAAGAATGATCTTTTACAGCAACCGGGAATACAGATGGTGAGCTATAGCATGTATGTGCCTGCTGAAACAGCACATTGGGAAACAGATTTCAAGTTTGATCATTCATTAAAAAAAACAGACTTCTCTGCAGATATGAAACTGGCGGATGTGGATTATTTTAAGATGTATAAGATGCAGTTTGTTGCCGGAAGATCATATAGACAATCAGATACAGTAAATGAAATTGTGGTTAATGAAGCTTTGGTCCGTAAACTCGGAATAAAAAATCCTGACGACGCATTAGGCAAAACGATAACATTTAATGAACCTGAAATAACTGCCCCGATCGTAGGCATTGTAAAGGATTTTCATAGCTATTCATTTGAAGATCCTATACAGCCTGTAATATCAGGACCACGTAAAAGAAGTTATCAGTTAGCCAATATTAAAATTGAAACTTTAAAAACAAAACAGGTATTAACGTCAATAGAAAAACTTTGGAAGGCTTCTTTTCCAAACAATGTTTATACATATCAATTTCTTGATGATAAAATAACCGGCTATTACAAAGATGAAAGCAGGCTTGCCATATTATACCAGCTTTTTGCAGTCATTGCCATTTTTATTTCATGCCTCGGTTTGTATGGACTTGTTTCTTTTATGGCAGAGCAACGAAGGAAAGAGGTTGGAATAAGAAAAGTATTAGGTGCATCAATAGCCAATATTGTTTATTTATTCTCAAAAGAATTTACAATCCTGATGGGTATTGCATTTGTTATTGCAGCGCCTGTTGCTTATTATTTTATGCATGAATGGCTTCAGAGTTATGCTTACCGTATCGGGTTCGGTGTTAAAGTATTTTTTTCAACCATTCTTATTTCAATGGGAATTGTATTAATAAGTATTGGCTACCGTTCTATCAAAGTTGCTGTTGCAAACCCGGTAAAAAATTTAAGAACAGAATAAAAGTATATAGCCATGATCAAAAACTATTTTAAAACTGCGTGGAGAAGTCTTTGGAAAAACAAAACTTTCTCAGCAATAAACATTTTTGGTTTATCTGTAGGTGTTGCGGCTTTTTTATTAATAATAAATTACCTGCGGTTCGAATATAGTTACGATGATGCTCATCTAAAAAAGGACAGGATCTATCGAGTGCCTATGATGACAAAAGAAAAAGGCGGCAAGGAGCAAACTTTTGCGTTTACTTATCCTGCTGTTGCACCGGCATTAAAAAAAGATTTTCCGGAGATAGAAGAAGCGGCACGTTTTCGCAGGCAGGGTGGTATTGTAACATATAAAGATCAAAAGATCGTAGAAGGCGGAACGCTTTATTATGCAGATGCTTCATTGTTTAATATATTTTCATTTCGATTTGTAAAAGGAAATGCTGCATCAGCTTTTAAAGAATTAAATGATGCAGTGATAACAGAAGAAACTGCAAAAAAATATTTTGGTAACGAAGACCCAATTGGTAAACCGCTTCATTATCGCAATGAAGATTATATTGTAAAGGCTGTGTTGGAAGATATTCCTGCGAATTCACATATCCGTTTCAATATTATTCTTAACTATGAAAAGTATATACAGCTAACACAGGGAGCTGCAAATACAAGCTGGGGCTGGTCCGACTTTTATACTTATGTGCTATTAAAACCTGGCACCAATGCAAAAACATTAGAAGCAAAACTCCCTGCATTTGCTGAGCGATACATGGGTACAGATATGAAGCAACGGGATTATCAGAATTCATTTTACCTGCAGCCATTAAAAGATATTCATCTTCGTTCTAAGTATGATTATGAAATGGTAGGCAATGGGAATTTCTCTTATCTCAAATATCTTGGCATAGCCGCTTTGTTCATACTCTTTATTGCATGGATCAATTATGTGAATCTTTCTACAGCACATTCTCTTGATCGTTCGAAAGAAGTTGGAATAAGAAAAGTTGTTGGCGCCGGAAAGTTTCAGCTTGTCCGCCAATTCTTAACCGAATCTTTTTTCCTAAATATAATTGCGATAATAATTGGTATACTGGTTTTCAGGTTAACGCTTCCCGCTTTTTCCACTCTAATAGAAAAAGATTTGGACAGTTTAATAGTTGCTGATTTGAGATTTTGGGTATTCGTAGTTATAATTTTTTTGCTGGGAACATTGCTTGTTGCTTTTTATCCAGCATTTGTTCTTTCATCTTTTCAACCAATTTATTCTATCAAAACTTCACAGGGAGCTTCAGGAATAAAAGGAGGAAAGGTTTTTTTAAGAAAATCATTAGTGGTTTTACAATTCATTGCTGCGATCGTTTTGATCACAGGCGCCATTGGTTTTTATCAGCAGCTTCATTATATGCAAACCCGTGATTTGGGGGTAAACATAAAACAGACACTGGTGGTTCAGCAAACAGCAAACACCGATAGTTCAAGTATCCCTTCATTTAATTCTTTTATTCATGATATGACTGCAAACCCGGCAATTCAATCTGTGACTGCCTCAACTTCAGTACCTGGAGCAGAAGTTGGCGGATCGTCTGATTATGCGTTGAAGAATTCACAATCAGGAAAGCGATGCAGGAATTTTGGTGTTGATAATAAATTCATTGATGCTTACGGATTAAAGATTGTTGCAGGTAGAGGGTTTACAAATGACAGGCCAGCGGTTGATACAAATGTTTTGGTCAATATTATTCTTAATGAAACGGCTGTAAATGTTTTTGGTTTTGCTAAGAACGAAGACGCTGTGGGCCAATTTATAGATGGTAGCGGCTTTCATTGCAAAGTGATCGGCGTGGTAAAAGACTATCACCAGGAATCTTTGCAAAACACGTTTGACCCGATTGTTTTCTATCCTGAAGAGGAAAGAAACCTTGGAAATTTTTCTTTAAAGTTCAACACAACGAATCTTCCTGTATTTATGGATTTTGTAAAACAGAAGTGGGGCGCTTATTACCCGCAAAGTCCTTTCCGCTTTTTCTTTTTGGATGAACGATTTAATGCGCAATATAAAACTGATAGACTATTTGCAACGGTACTTTGGCTGTTTACTGCAATTGCAATTGTTATCGCCTGTCTTGGATTGTTTGGCTTATCACTTTTTACAATTACAAAAAGAAACAAGGAGATCAGCATTAGAAAGGTATTGGGGGCAACCTTATTCCAGATCACCAGTATGATCACGAAAGATTATTTGAAGCTGGTGTTACTGGCAGGTATTGTAGCGCTGCCCGTAGCCTATATACTTGTAAATAACTGGCTGCAGGATTATGCTTTTCATATCGGGATCGGTATTTGGTTTTTCATTTTACCAATATTGATGATCATCACGATCGCTTTGCTTACTGTTTTATACCAATCATTGAAGGCGGGCATTACAAACCCGGTTAAAAATTTACGTTCACAATAAATTACGGTTTATGATCAAAAATTATTTCAAAATAGCCTGGCGCAATCTTGCTAAACACAAGATGCACTCGTTTATCAATATTGCAGGCTTGTCAATTGGAATGGCTGTGGCCATACTGATTGGCTTGTGGATGTATGATGAACTTTCGTTCGATAAGAACTTTAAGAACTGTGATCGCATTGCTCAGGTCGTGCAGAACGTAACAAATAATGGTGAAGTGCAAACCTGGGAAACTGTTCCTTATCCACTTGCAGAAGAACTTCGAAAAAATTATGGCAGCGATTTTAAACATATTGTAATGGCTGTTGACTGGTCAGATCATGTAGTTTCATTTAATGATAAAAAATTAAAACAATCAGGAGGCTATTTTGAAAATGAAATGCCGGAAATGTTCGATGTTAAAACGATCCAAGGTTCAAATAAATTTGATGAACCTGCTTCGATGTTGCTTTCGGCTTCTGCTGCAAAAGCTTTTTTCGGCAACGATGATCCTTTAAATAAAATGATGAAGATCGATAATCTTTCCCCGGTGAAAGTAACTGGTGTATATAAAGACTTTCCTGATAATTCTTCATTTGCCGGGCTGAACTTTATTTCAACATGGGATTTTTATTATTCGTTACCAGATGGGGTAAAAGGAATAAAAGATCCATGGAGGCCAAATTTTGCACAGCTTTTTGTTCAGTTAAATGAGAATGCAGATCTTAAAAGTACTTCACTAAGAATTAAAGATGCCAAGCTAAAAAAAGTCAATGCGCAGCTTGCGAAAAAGAAGCCTGAACTTTTTTTGCAACCAATGAATAAATGGCATTTGTATTCAAAATTTGAAAATGGAGTGAATGTAGGTGGCGCTATTCAGTATGTGTGGATGTTTGCGATCATTGGTGTATTTGTTTTATTACTCGCCTGTATCAATTTTATGAACCTGAGTACAGCCCGTAGCGAAAGACGTGCAAAAGAAGTTGGCATTCGTAAAGCGGTTGGTTCATTAAGAAAACAATTGACTCTGCAATTCTTTAGTGAATCTTTATTAACTGTTGCTTTTGCATTTGCATTGTCATTGGCGTTAGTGCGGCTTATTCTTCCTTTTTTTAATGAGGTGGCTGCAAAGCAAATGTCGATGCCGTGGAGTAATGCATTTTTTTGGTTGATGAGTAACGGCTTTATTCTTTTTACTGCATTGATCGCAGGAAGCTATCCTGCATTTTATTTATCTTCTTTTAAACCAGTTAAAGTTTTAAAAGGCACTTTTAAGGCCGGACGTTTCGCGGCTATTCCACGTAAAATACTTGTAGTATTACAGTTTACAGTTTCTGTTTCCCTGATCATAGGAACGATCATTGTTTACAAACAAATTCAATTTGCGAAAAACAGGCCCGTTGGTTATACCCGTGAAGGTCTTGTTGCAATACCAACTTTTGTTGACTCTTCAATTCATGTTCATTTCAACGCTGTGAAAGATGAATTGATGCAAGCAGGAGCTGTTATATCTATGACAGAGGCAAGTAGTCCTACAACAGGCATTTGGGCCAGCAGCAGTGGTTTTAACTGGAAAGGCAAAGATCCCAACCTTTCTATAGATTTTAAAACAGTAAGAGGGTCTTATGATTATGGTAAAACAGTTGGATGGCAAATTAAAGAAGGTCGTGATTTTTCAAAGGATTTTGCAACAGATACATCTGCTTATATACTTAATGAAGCTGCAGTTCAGTTTATGGGTTTGCAAAACCCGATCGGAGAAACAATAACTTCATTTGATAAACCATTTACAGTAATTGGCGTAATAGATGATATGGTAATGGATTCACCCTATGACACGCCAAAACCAACGATCTATAGTTTATCGGATCAGCAGGGGACTTTCACTATTGTAAAGATCAATCCTACTACAGGCACAAAAGATGCCTTAAGTAAGATAGAGAAAGTATTTAGAAAATTTAACCCCGATCAGCCTTTCGAATATCAGTTTGCAGATGAAGAATATGCGAAAAAATTTAATAACGAAGTACGTGTCGGCAAGCTTGCAGGCTTCTTTGCTTTGCTTGCAATTATTATTTCTTGTCTTGGCTTATTTGGGTTAGCCTCATTCGTAGCAGAACAGCGGACAAAAGAAATTGGAATAAGAAAAGTATTAGGTGCTTCTGTATTTAGTGTGTGGAATTTACTTTCTAAAGATTTTGTTGTGTTGGTACTGATCTCTTTTTTCATAGCTGTTCCTGTTGCATGGTATGCTATGAGTAAATGGTTACTTGATTATAGTTACAGGATAAATATCAGTTGGGAAATATTTTTAATTGCAGGGTTATTAGCCTTTTTTATTGCTTTGTTTACTGTCAGTTTCCAGGCGATAAAAGCGGCTCTTGCTAATCCCGTGAAATCATTGAGAACTGAATAAAAATAAAAGTTTATGATAAGAAACTATTTGAAAGTCGCTCTCCGATACCTTTTGCGGAATAAAGGATATACCGCGATTAACATTCTTGGTCTTGCCATTGGCATTAGCTGTTGTGTATTAATCATGCTGTTTGTTCGTAGTGAATTCAGCTATGATAAGTTTCATAGTAAATCTGACAGGATATACAGGGCATGGGTAAAGGAACATAATGAGGGCATGGAAGATATTATTGATATCGTTACTCCATTGCCTCTCGCAGGTGCATTACAGGGAAGTTTTCCGGACATAGAGTCAACATGCCGTGTTTATAGCTTTGGACCTCTTGTAAAAATAGGTGAGCAGTCTTTCAGTGAAGATATTCGAATGGTTGATTCCAGTTTTTTTCGAATTTTCGATTTCAAGTTTATTGAAGGCAGTAAGGAAAATCCATTTCCAACAAGTAATTCCATTCTTCTTACAGAAAATACTGCAAAAAAATATTTCGGAAAGGAAAACGCAATTGGGAAAAATGTTGAAGTGCAAATGGGCAATGAAAAGGTTGTTTTTTCAGTTGCTGGAATTGTAAGATCGGCTCCTGAAGAATCCAGTATCAGGTACAATGCTCTCATTCCTTTTTCCAATGCCAAATTTATTTTTAGCGAAAGGGCAATGAAAGCCTGGTTTAATATAAGTTCCGAGACCTATGTATTGCTTAAAAAAGGTACAGATGCAGAAAAACTTGCAAAGAAATTTCCTTCCATGGTCAAACAAAATCTTGGGGAAGATTATAAAGAAGGCGGGTATATGGTAACCCTGCAGCCAATTACAAAAATTCATCTTGATACAAGTATTCCTGCTGGTATCGAGCCTATAAGTAATCCAAAATATTCTTATATACTTTTATCGATAGGGATCCTTATTCTTCTTGTTGCCTGTGTCAATTTTATTACACTTTCGGTTGGCAGGTCTGCAACAAGAGCTATGGAAGTCGGCGTTCGAAAAGTGTTAGGGGCAGAACGTCAGCAGCTGATCAGGCAATTTTGGGGTGAGGCGATCTTGCTTACTGTTGTTTCTGTGATCATAGGAATTATTTTGGCAATATTGCTTGTAAAACCTTTTAACCAGCTAATAAATCGTCAGCTTAGTTTGCAATTCGATCTTATTTTTATTGGTTATTGCTTGCTTATAATAATATTGATCGGCTTGATTGCCGGTATTTATCCAGCTATTGTTCTTTCAGGTTTCAGACCGGTTGAAATTCTAAAAGGAAAATTAAGGCTTGGGAATAAAACAGGCTTGCTCCGTAAGAGCCTGATCGCAGGACAGTTTGTTACTTCCATTGGAATGATCATCTGCACTATTGTGATCAGTGGACAACTTGACTATTTGCAGAATAAAAACCTGGGGTATCAAAAAGAGCAAGTCGTTGTTGTTCCTACTAATAAACCAAGAGCAAAAGGCATGGAGATGGCTGAGTTGTATCGAAGCGAATTATTAAAACAGCCACAAGTAGTTGGAGCAACAGTATCCCTTATGAGTTTTTCAGAGACGCCATGGATCAACGTTGGCTACAGCGATGACAA
>Ga0065712_10001333_pt1 | contig 11858 bp, 23 predicted proteins | sample MisRhiReplicate1_FD_59099 | JGI IMG/M metagenome (GOLD analysis project Ga0065712, IMG submission 59099) | Miscanthus rhizosphere microbial communities from Kellogg Biological Station, MSU, sample Rhizosphere Soil Replicate 1: eDNA_1 v3... | ecosystem: Host-associated > Plants > Roots >...
TGCGCCGCCGCCGGATTGCGTGACGCATCTGACGCATTTGTCCAAAAATGCGCCTGACATAGAACAGCCGCCACCGGGACGACGACCAGTGGCGGCTGTGGGGAACTTTCGGCGTGCCGCGAAAGCTGCGCCGGGAGGGCACCCCGGTGCAGCATGGCACACTATCCGCTGTTGCGCATCATTCGGTCCATCTCGCCCAGGATGTTGCGCACGGTATCCGGGATAGCCTCGAGCATGTCCTCGCGGGTTTTCTTGGCGGCCGGCCCAAGCAGGACGGCAATCATGCGCGTCAGCGCAATCAGCCCCAAGGCGCGCGAGTGGCCTTCCAGCGCCTTGTGCAACTTGTCCATCATCCCGACGAGCTCATGCTGGTGCTTGCCGGCAGCGTGATCCTTCTCGAATGTCATAATTTGTCCTTTATCAGCCCGCGCAGCCAGGGATCGATGTCCTGGTCCTCGAGCTCTTTGAGGACATCGAAGTAGGGTTTCATGTTGGCGAGGCCCTCTTCGTATTCCGCGCGGGTGATCTCGCCACCCTCGAGCAGATCGAGGCCATTGCCCTTCACCGATTGGATGTAGTCGTGCAGCGCATCAATCAGGTTGATCAGCGCCTCTGGATATTCCTTCGGCATGTCGGGGCTTTCGCGCTCATGCGGGCGGGCCCGCGCGGTAGCGGTCTTGGTTGTCGCAGCCGCATTTCCCAGCCAGAACGCAAGCGCTGGCGGTCGGGTCATCTATGATCGGGCGCGGGCAGCAATTCAGTGGCCGCCGCCGCTACCTGTTGCTGACAATCCAAGCAAAGCCACCCTACATTTTCAACGGCGCGCAACTCGCCACCCTTGCCGCATCTCCAGCACAGCGGGCGCGGATCGAGACAGTAGGGTATCGAGGCCCAGCGCGCGATGGCTGCCCCGCCCTCTCCCCATGTTTGAAAGTGCCACGGAGGGTCAGCGAGGATCGCGCCAAAATGCTTTTTGGGCAGATCGATCATTCTTCATCGCACTTATGGGATGACAACGCGGCAGGATCAGAGACTGGCTGTGCCGGGGCGAAAGCGATCTGGCCTCTCCCCCAACACGTTCGACACTCTGCGGCGGTGGTGGTTGCAGCGCCAATCCGATGACCGCGCCCCCAGCATGTCGGGCATGTCATGACGCCATCGAGAAAGTTGATAAAATAGGTCATGGCTCACCGCCCTTATTCGTGCAAAGCGCGGCGCGGTACCCGACCATTGCCGCGCCCGCTATGTTTCTGGACCGGCCGTCACAGCTTGGGTCGTCGGCAATCTGCTCAAGCGCCGCCCGCAGCCGCTCGATCTCGTCGGCGGCCTCGTCAGCCAGTGGGCTCATCGCCTCGCGCAGTCGCTCTACGAGGCCCATCACTCGTCACCGCATTTAGATGTGGACAGCGCGGCGTCGATCATCTCCCGGTAGCCACGCTGAAACTCAGCCTCTAGGCTGGGATCAAAGATGCAACGGCCGCCGATCGCCGCCACCATTGCCTCAGTCGGCTCGCGCATGGCCTCGATGGCGGCGCGGGCCATGACCCAGATGTCGTTGGTTAGGCGGTCGTCAAATGGGACGCGCGTTCGCGATGGAAGCGTTTGCTCCCGAGCGTCCCACATGGCTCGCGCAACCCGCTCGATCATGTCAGTCACCGCCTGCACCTCCACTTGTAGCGGCCAACCATCACCTTGCGCATGCCGTGGCGGGTGCAGATGCTGTAGGTTTGCGTCCGCACCGTCCGCACCGTCCGCATTGCGGATATTGCGGGAGGATCATGCGTCACCAGCAGTAGCGGCTCGAGCTTGGTTTCGACCGTAAGAGGCATGTCCGCGGTGGGGGCGTAGCGATAGCGGAAGGTGTCAGTGTCGGGACGCTGGGCGCGAATACCTTCCGCCTCCACCACCCGCACCGGGGCCGCCGGGCGCATCGCCCATCCGCCACCCAGCGTCACTAGCGGGATGGCCGCCAGGATGATCGACCAGCGGATCATTGCTTGTGCCGCTCAGAGAGCTTGCGGCCGGCCTGGGCGAGATCGCAGTCGCGCAATTCAGCCGCGAGCAGTGGCAGTGCTATCGGGTTTTTGAACCCCTTTTCCATCACCACGCCCGCGCCGTAGTAGAACATCATGCGCGCGACCTCGATGGCATCGGCCGACAGGCTTGGCCGCTGCATGAGCTTTTCCTCTATGTCGGCCCAGTCTTCTGCGAGCGTCATCACTCGTCCCCCTTGGTATCCAACTCGGCCTTGATCTGGCTGATCAGCTTTGCGTAGCCTTTTTCGCTGCGCTGCTCGAAAGCCTGCATGCTGTCGGCATTGGCGATCGTCCAGTCGTTGACCGTGCTGGCGTCGGGCGCGCGGCGCACATACTCCATCAATTCGCTGGCCCAGGCCCCCCAATGCTCGTTCTCGTCGCCCTGGCGCACGATCTCATGCGGCAGCGTACTGTTCCTGGTTTTCTCGTTTGCCATCTTGGTCAGGAGCTCGTTCGACAGCTTCTGGATGTCGGGCGTGGGGACACTTGAAGTGTCCGTGGAAGTGTCCATGGGGACACTTGAAGTGTCCGTGGAAGTGTCCATGGCGGGCTTCGGCGCCAGGCGCGGCGAGAACGCCTGCACGGTTTCGGCCGAGGTTGGCGTGATGTCGATCGTCTCGCCCTCAAACAGCAGGCCCATCAGCACCTCTGGCGCGTGCCGGCGGCCCCATGTGCGTGCGCCGGCATAGGCGAGTTGCTGTTCGGGCTGCGTGGCCCACACCTTGTTGCCGGTCTTGACCTGGTCGAGAGCCACCCGCACGGTGCGCGGCGTGGCCTCGTTGTTGAGACGGCCGCTCACGGTCACGGCAACCACCTCGTCGGGCCGATCAGCAATAGGTCCGGTGCCGGCGGCTTTCTTATATTCGTAATCGTAGCGCAGCCGGTCGGCCAGGTGCCCTGACGTGTTGAGCAGGGCCGCAGTCAGTTTGCCGCTAAAGAACAATCTCCCTTGCACGACGCTGCACTCCCCCACGACCATGAGGAAATCGAGATTGCGGCTGCGGCAGAACGACATCACCAGCCAGCAATCGGCCGGCGATTTCTGGAAGTGCGGCGGTATCAGCCGCGCCATTGCGAGCCGTTCGGCCAGGACCATCAATTGCATTGGATCGGACGGCAACGTGATGTGGTTGGCGGCGGTGGTGGTGAGAGCATTCATGAGCGGCAGTCCTCGCATGCGAAGGTTTCAATGTGGTGAGCCTCAGTCCTGGCGAGCGGCACGTTTTGCCGATCGCAGCAGTCGCAGTCGCCACGGATCACCACCACCTCGTCGTCGGGTGAAGCGAGCTTCCAGTTGTCGTAGCTGTTACGCCAGCGTTCATTCGGCATCGGCATCGGCATAGTCCTCCTCCACTTGCTGCATGAATTCGCGCAGGAGGCTCACTGCTTTCTTGCGATCCTTCGGATGCGCCTCGCGCACGGCGAAGATGATGTATCCGCAGCAAGCGGCGATGCCGTGGGCGGGGTGCTGGTCAGCGAAAAGATCNCGCAGCAGCACCAGCAGCTTGTCCATNTGCTTAAAGAATTTCTTCTTGGATCGCTTCATNNCTATTTCTCCGAGACGGTGACGGCGCCATTGCGCGAGCGGCGGACCTGGATGTGGTTATAATTGACGCGGCCCACGTCATCGGGCAGCAGCTTCTTGATGTCGGCTTTGGCCTGCTCGTGGGTTTGCGCCGGCCCGCGGGTAGCGGACCAGGTGAGCAGGTGGGCGCGCATTGACGGCACCCAGTTCTCTTGGCTGTGCGCCTCCAGGTCGATCGTTCGCCACAGTTCGGGCCTGACCGGCGCGGGTGGCGGCGGCGAGGGCTCCGTGCGGCGGATGACACAGTCGGCAAACACCACGAGCCGCTCAAGGACGTCTTCCTCGTAGGCGGTGTCGCGATCGATCATGAACATCTGCGGCGGGCTATTGCCCTGCTGGATGCACAGCCAGCCGCGTTGCGCCGGCCGGCAGTGCATCTGCAGCACGACCTGGGGTGAATAGTAGTCCAGGAACCCCGGCGCACCCGTGGACGTCCTGGCCTCGAGGAACGGCCCCAGCACCTTGCACTCGACCACCGCGTCGTCCTGCACCCGGTAGCCGTCGATCGTCGCGCCGAACGGCAGCGTCGGGTGCTTGCACCAGCGTTGCCGCTCCGAGATCTCGGCGCGCATGCCTTCCTCCACCCAGTCGAGGATGAAGGTTTCGTTGTGGCGGCCCCATTGCACCGCGAAGACGTTGGACAAATCTTCCGGCTCGCGCTCACCGATGAGTTCTTCCCACAATTGGTAGCGGTCCTGGTCGGACCCATGCACAATCCGCGGGGCGAGCGAGGCGGTGACCATGCCTTTGCGTTCGGGCGAGAGATGGTGGCTCATGATGCGGCCCTCTCCTGATCCTTCCTGCGCAGGTAGCGGTTCACGTCGGCAAAGATATCCTGCGCTGCGAGCTCGCCCATGCGCCGGTACTGCAGGGCGATGTGCATGCTGCTGCGCGCCATTTTCACGTAGAAGGCGATGCGCCGCAGTTCCCAGTCGTAGGCCTGGCCGATCGCGGCGCGGGCCTTGATGTCGCGGGCTGACGCCAGGTCCGTCCAGGCTTGCCGGCGGTATTTGTTGGCGCGGTAGGTGTTGCCGTTGAATGCCATCACGCCAGCACCGTGCAGATCGCGATCGTGGCAATGCAGAACACGACGAACGCGATCGCCGCGAGCGCCTCGTGGATGATGTCCATCAATACCTCCCTCTTGGCCGAACCGGGATCGTTGCACACTCCGCAACGATCCGTCAATCGGGGGATTGCATTTTGCGCAACTCGGCCGCATGATCGCGCCACCATGAGCAACAATCCGTTAAAGCGGTATCGCGATGCGGCAGACCTCAGCCTGGAGGAGCTAGCCGCGAAATTCCGTGTGAACAAGACGACGGTGATGCGCTGGGAAGCGCGTGTGCCGGCCAACCGTGTTGTAGCAATCGAGCGTGTGACCGGCATCCCGCGGCAGCGCCTGCGGCCGGATCTCTATCGTCCTGCGGACTAACTTATGGATGAGCGGCAACTGCACCTCTTCAAGGGGAAGCGCCAGCGTGGCGTGACGTTGCCGCCGCCGCTCGAGTTCAAGATGCATGTCGCGCTGGTGGCGTTGTTGCGCCACGCGCTGCTGCCGAACTGGTGGTACACGCACATTCCGGCGGGGGAATATCGCGACAAGGTGACGGCCTCGCGGCTCAAGGCGATGGGATTAAAGCCGGGTTGTCCCGACTTCATGTTTATCGGCCCGAACACCTTATTCTTCCTGGAACTGAAGCGCAAAGGAGAGAAGCCGAGCGAAGCGCAGCGCGAGGTTGCTGCGATGATTAAGGCATGCGGGTTCCTGTATCACCTTAGCGACACGCTGGATGACGCGATCTTCACGCTGTCGCAGATGAGCATTATCCGAACAACCAGGTGAAGGGAGGATCCAATGAGGGAAGAGAAGATCAAATATAATCGTGACGAGAAATTTGACCTGCAGCTATCGAGCGCGTTGATCGAGGAAAAGAAGCTGGGCCTGGTTTTCGAGGAAGGGATTATTGGCTGCATCGAATTGAAGACCGAGAGTTGGCTGTGGGAGCGCAGCGGCAACATCTGCATCGAGTATGCGCGCAACGGCAAGCCTTCCGGCATTTCGGTGACGCAAGCGACGTGCTGGGTGCATCAGCTTAAGCGCGACGGCGCGACGCTGGTCTGGCTGATGTTTCCGATCGAGCGATTGAAAGACCTGGCGCGCGATGCCATTCGCGCTGGGCGCTGGCGTGATGGTGGTGACGATGGGATCCAGCGGATGGCGCTGATCCCGATCGCTGAGCTCCTGTGCGAGACGCAAGCTGGGCGGCAACTGCGCATCACGATCGCGCCGAAGGATGAAAAGGATGCTGCGCGCATCGTGGCGCGGGTTGGTGGGTTGCTGGAGCGGGGGATCGAGCCATGACGGTTGAGGAAATTTTTGCCCAGGCCGAGGAGCGGCGTGCGGCCAAGCAAAAGAGCTATGTGCCGGTGAATTTCATCCCGCGGACGCCACGGCGCAGCGTGCGGCTGGAGCGGCATTGCGTGTGCGTGCAGTGCGAACGGGGGAGGCGTGATGAATGTCCTTGATCTTTTCAGCGGAATTGGCGGGTTCAGTCTCGGGCTCGAGCGAGCCGGAATGCGCACCATCGCCTTCTGCGAGATCGATCCCTACTGCCGCCGCGTCCTCGCCAAGCACTGGCCAGTTGTCCCTGTTTTCGGAGACATCCGAAACCTTACCGGCCAAATTATTGCCGACACCATCGGCGGTCAGTTACGGGAGCAACCGGGGCGGCGGCATGGGGCGAGTGGGGCCAATCCGGCACAGCCTGGATGCAATGGCCCGCAAGGGATTGATCTCATCTGCGGTGGGTTCCCCTGCCAGGACGTATCGGTCGCCGGAAAGAACGCGGGCATTCGCGGCGAGCGCAGCGGCCTATGGTCGGAGTACGCCCGAATTATTGGCGAGGTTCGACCGCGCTACGTCATCGTGGAGAACGTCGCAGCGTTGCTTGGTCGAGGGCTGGACGTTGTTCTCGGAGACATGGCCGCGCTCGGGTACGATGCGGAGTGGCACTGCATACCAGCTTCCGCCGTTGGTGCGCCTCACCGACGGGATCGGGTCTGGATCGTGGCCAACTCCCGGAGCGGCAGACAACAGGGATCGCGGCAATCTGTCGATGCCCTCCATCCAGCGCCGCGCCTCCTTGGGCAAGCAATTGAACTTGGGAATGGTGGTGGACCCCACCAGTGGAGCGTTGAACCCGACGTGGGTCGAGTGGCTCATGGGGTTCCCGCCCGGGTGGACCGACTGCGGTCGCTCGGGAATGCCGTCGTCCCGCAAATCCCGGAGTTGATTGGTCGTGCGATCATGAGCAGCCAAGGGCGATGACATGGCAGTTGTGAGCAACGTGATTTCGCTGGCGCGATCGCAATGGCAGGCGAAGGCGCTGAAGAACGAAAAGCAAAAGATCATTCCCAACCATGCCAACATGATGCTGGCGCTGCGTGAGGATCCCGACCTGCGCGACGCCTTTGCCTATGACGGCATGCAGCGTGCTGCGGTGATGACGCGCGAGATTGGGGAGGCGGGCACTTGCGAGCGGCGGGTGAGCGAGCAGGACATCGCACAGGCGCTGGAGTGGGCGCAGAAAAACGGACTGGCGGGGATGCGGCTGGACATCGTGCGGACTGCGGTTGCGGCCTACGCGCACGAGAACCAGTTTCATCCGGTGATTGATTACCTGGGGCGGCTGGAGTGGGACGGGGTGCAGCGGATCGGCGTGTGGCTGACGAGCTACCTGGGTGCGCCGCTGGGCCAGTACACGGCGAGCGTGGGCAAGATGTTCCTGGTTGGCATGGTGGCGCGGGTGCTGCGGCCGGGGTGCCAGTGCGATCATATGATGGTGCTGGAGGGCCAGCAGGGCATTCTCAAGAGCTCTGCGTGCCGGGTGCTGGGCGGGGAGTGGTTTAGCGATCACTTGCCGGACATCACCAGCGGGCGGGACGTCAGCGCGCACCTCAACGGCAAGTGGTTGATCGAGGTGAGCGAAATGCACGCGATGAACCGGGCCGAGGCGGCGCTGCTCAAGTCGTTCGTGTCGCGCACGATAGAACAGTATCGGCCGAGCTATGGCCGGCTCGAGGTGCATGAGCCGCGCCAGTGCGTGTTCGTCGGGACAACTAACCAGGACGCCTACCTGAAGGACGCCACGGGCGGACGGCGCTTCTGGCCGGTCAAGACCGGAGTGAGCGGGCGGATAGAACTGTCGTTGCTGGAGGAAAATCGCGACCAGTTGTTTGCCGAGGCGGTCGACGCCTACGCCAACGGAGATCCATGGTGGCCCGATGGACAGCTGGAACGCGAGATCTTTAAGCCCGAACAGGCCGCGCGTTATACCGGCGATATCTGGGAAACCAAGATCGAGAATTACGTCAGCGGACGGTCAAGGGTGACCGTCCAGGAGATAGCACGGGACTGCCTGATGTTCGCCGACAAGGAATTAAGGCAGGAACATTCGCTGCGGATCGGATCAATATTGCGTGATGCAGGATGGATCGCAAAGCGGACCAAGCGCGATCGGTTCTGGGAACCGCTGTAGAGAATGGTCGCAAAAAACCGTCACCATCTGTCACCGTTGTCATCGAGTGGTAAGAATGTCACGGAGAGAGCCGTCATCACCTGTCATCGGGTGACAGGGTGACAGGTAGGTGACGGTTCTCTCTTTCCTAGCTTATACAGAATGGTCACTATAAGCTAGGAAAGGGAAAACCGTCACCTACCTGTCACCTGTCACCAGTGGTGCTCGGGTGTGGGAATGGCGCAAAGCACGGCTACCGCCCCGCCCAGCCCCTTCGGACGCATTGCAAATCACCCGAATTTGGAGTTGTAGTTCCGTTCCCCTACCCGAGAGGTTAAATGCCTCAAGCCCCAATGGATCTCCGCTCCCTGGCGCGATCGTGGACAAACCAGGCGCTGCAGACGCTCGCCGGCATCGCCCGCGAGGGGAAAAACGAGAGTGCGCGAGTGGCCGCGGCGATTGCGCTGCTCGATCGCGGTTGGGGCCGCGCTCCGCAGTCGCACACGGGCGAGAACGGCGACGGCGACATCCGCGTGACGATCCGGCACATCGTGTCACAAGTCCCTGTGCCGCAGTCGCATCCTGCATCAGCTAATAAGGTAGTACCAATAATCGAACACCGTCGCGATAGTGATCGCGATGGCTGACTGGCATGACAATGAGATTGGTAGTCTCATGGATGAGTGTGCAGTTGTGCCTGCGAGAGTAAGACATCATGCGTCGCGTGTCCCCATCGGGGGCACACCGGGGGCACATACGGTGCATGTACCCGATGGTGCAGTGTGTTGTGTGCGTGATGGTGGGGCAGGGCATGCGTCAGGTTCATGCGAGCATGCCCTGCNTGCCCATGCATACAACTGGGATAACAGTGTTAACCCAGTANNTACCNGATACAGCATCAGGTTGCATGACGTANGGTCACCCCCACCCCAGATTGATCGGGAAAAGAATGCTTTAGAGCAGGAGGTGATCGGCCCACTATCCACTCGCGCGTGTATTTGTTGTGGTGAGTTGCACACGCCTGTTGTGACGCCGCGGCGTCCTGGTGGCCAGCCGTATTGTCGGGGTTGTCGTGCTCTGATCAACGCGCGTTGGCGTGCGGGTCAGAAGCGGCGGCGTTTGGGATGGTCCGTGCTGCCCCGGCGGGCCCCGCCCATTGAGTTTCCGTCCACCCCGGATAGCCAGGTAGTCATTTCCTACGAAACGCACCAGCGGGCTTCTCCTGCCTGCTGTGAGGCATCTGACATCAGCCGTAACGCCCCCAGCGCCGCGGCTGACGGCCGTCGCACTGGAGCCAACGCGAAGACACTCTGTGCGGCGGCCACCTGATGGCGATTGACATCCAGATCCCGTCGCAGGACTGGAACCCGCGTCCGCACCAGGCGAAGTTGTGGGAGCATTTGCAATCTGGTGGCACGCGGGCGATGGCGATTTGGCATCGCCGGGCTGGCAAGGACGAGATCTGCCTGCACCATGCAGCGACCAGCATGTTGAAGCGCCGCGGCAACTACTGGCACTGCCTCCCCGAATACGGCCAAGCGCGCAAAGCCATCTGGACTGCGGTCAACCCGCACACTGGGCGGCGCCGCATTGACGAGGCGTTTCCGCCTGGCCTGCGCGAGACGACGAACGACCATGAGATGTTCATTCGGATGCAGGGCAGTACCTGGCAACTCATTGGCTCAGACCGATACGATGCGACGGTTGGTGCGGGTGTTGCTGGCATCACCTACAGCGAATGGGCTCTCGCCAATCCGTCTGCCTGGGCCTATCACCGGCCGATCATCGAAGAAAACAACGGCTGGGCCGCGTTTATCACCACCCCGCGCGGCAGGAACCATGCGTTTGAGATGTTCAAGCACGCCTCGTGTACGCCTGGCTGGTTTTGCGAGCGCTTGACCGCGATTGACACGGGCGCGCTCTCGCTCACGCAGTTGGACGAGGCGTTAGCGGAGTACCAGGCGCTTTACGGCGCGGATGTTGGCCGCGCGCAATTCCAGCAGGAGTATCTCTGCGACTGGCACGCCGCGATCCTGGGCGCTTTCTATGCCCTTGAGATGATGGCGCTGCGCGCGGAGAACCGCGTTGTCGACATCGAGGCGATCCCCGGCCAGCCGGTCCACCGCGCATGGGATCTTGGTGTTGGCGACGACACGTCGATCTGGTTTTTCCAGCCGCACGGGGCGCAGTTATTTATCCTCGACCATTATGCCTCGAGCGGCGTTGGGCTGGAGCATTATGCCGGTGTCATCGAAAAGAAATACGCCGAAAACGGCTGGCGCCATGGCGACGACTACGTCCCGCACGACGCGATCGTCAAGGAGTGGGGATCGGGCCGCACCCGCGTTGAAACCATGCAGTCGGTGGGCCTCCGGCCGATGCTGGTGCCACGCCACACACTTGACGACGGGATTAACGCCGTCAGGAGAACCTTGCCGCTTTGTGTATTTCACCCCCGCACAGAGGAGGGTGGCCTGGATGCTCTTGAACAGTATCGCAGAGAGTGGGACGACGAAAAAAAGTCGTTCCGCGCCAACGCCGTCCACGACTGGACCTCGCACCCGGCCGACGCCTTCCGCTACTTGAGCATGGCCTGGCGCAAAAATCCCGCGCGCCAGGTCAAGCCCGCGCCTAATCCCGAACTCTCCGGTTGGGTTATTCCGCCGCCGGCCGAGCCGCGCTGGGGAATGCGGCTATGACCACCGAGCAATTTTTAAACTGGTTTGCCAGCGCCTCGATGCAGGAGATTAGCGACCGCCTCACGCGCACCGTCCAGGTCCGCCCCGTCCAGGTCGAGCGCGGGGCAGTGCCCAACTACGCCGCGCGCGATCGCTACACCCGCGAATTGCAGCGCCGCGCCATTGTCCAGCGCGCCTACCAGCGGTCGATCGAGCCCTCCCGCCTGGCACGCACGCGCCGCAGCCGCACCGACTGGGAGGCGTTGACCGGCGACGACTACCTGGCGCGCAGCCAGGTTGCCTGGGAACGCTCCCAGACTGCGCTGGCGATGCGCCGCGCCGGCTTGAGCTCGAAGGAAATGGGCCACCGCTTCGGTGTCAGCGTCACCCGCGTCAGACAGATTGTTGCCAAGGCCGAGCGAGTGGCAAAACGGCAAAAGCCCTCGCCCATCGAGCGGTGGATGACCTGGTCGCCGGCCTCGCTGGTCGAGCCCGCCTCCCTGCAGCGGACGCTCGCGCAACTCGCACAGCCGCGCGATTGGCTCCTGGTCGCAAGCCGGCCGAAGAAGGTGAGCCATGGCTGACACCGACGAGGCTGTGGGCCACTTCGACGACGATGATTTCTACGAGGACGACCGGCTGCTCTACGTCTGCATGGCGATGATGCCGAAGCCGATGAACAGCGAGAGCGTGTCATGGGCGGCGACGCAGTTTGTCAGTGCGCTGGACCACAACGGCGCCGATCCGCGCCACATCGAGGCAGTGCTGCGCTCCATCCTCGACGTTGATGTTGTTGACATGATCGAGGAACGCCGCGCGCGCGAGGAGGCGCAGCATGTCTGACCTCACCGACCGGATGCGGACTTGTGCCGCCACCCTGGTGCGCAACGAGGGCGGCCCGTTCGATGACATCAGGCTGCGCGCGCTCGAGCATGCCGCCGACCTGCTGATCGAGGCGAGCAACGCGCTGTCGATGCAGATGGCGGAGGACATCGGAAAACCGACTGATCAAACGACCGCCAACCAGGCTTTGATCAGT
>Ga0065712_10068312_pt1 | contig 11849 bp, 10 predicted proteins | sample MisRhiReplicate1_FD_59099 | JGI IMG/M metagenome (GOLD analysis project Ga0065712, IMG submission 59099) | Miscanthus rhizosphere microbial communities from Kellogg Biological Station, MSU, sample Rhizosphere Soil Replicate 1: eDNA_1 v3... | ecosystem: Host-associated > Plants > Roots >...
GGCTTGCCGGCGATGGCGTCAGTTCAGTCACTGATAGGTCGCTTCAGAAAAAGCATCGCCGGCAAGCCGCCTCCCACGGGGTATGCATTCAGTCAGTCACTTTCGTTTTTGGCCCGGTTTTGCGCCTCTTCCGGACTTGTGTATAACGATGAGCGCGGAGCGTGGGCACGATCAGTGCTTAGTGATGACGCGACACTATTCCCGACATCAGAACCGTACCGTCGTACTCGCCCACAGTGTCCGACCGTAATTCACGGTGCCGTACGTTTCGTCATCCAGACGCTTGTCGGTGATGTTGTACAGCGCAGCATTGAACGACACGTTTTTGGTCAGTTCATACGAGCCGCCCAGATCTGCCGTGGTGTAGGCAGGCGACGGTTCGTCGTTGACGGTGTTGCCGTATTCCTTGCCGTAGTAGTTGGTCGCCGTCCACAGCTGTGTGCGGTCGTTGACGTTCCATTCAGCGCGCAGGTTGGCCTTGCGTTCAGGCGTCAGGGCCAGCGGCGCACCGGCATTGGCGCCGCTTTTCTGTTCCGAATCGGTGTAGGTGTAATTACCCTTGAGCGCCACGTCCGGGGTGATGTCCCAACGACCGTTCAGCTCGATGCCCTTGATCACCGCCTTGTCGACGTTGACACGGTCCATCACGATGAAGCCGTTCCAGCGCTCGGTGGTGGTGACGGTCGAGAGCTTGTCCTGGAAATCGTTGTAGAACACCGTCGCCCCGGCCGACAGGTCATTGCGGTTGGACCACAACGCCGACAGCTCGTAGTTGGTGCTGGTCTCGGGCTTGAGGTCCGGGTTACCGAACATCACGAACGTGTTGCGGCGCAGGTACGAATAACCCGGCACCACGGCGCGCACTTCAGGGGCCTTGAAACCACGGGCCACGCCGCCCTTGAACGTCCAGTCGTCCGTCGCGCGCCACACGCCATAAATGCGCGGGCTGAAATGCACGCCGTATTCTTCGTGATGGTCCATGCGCAGGCCGGTGGTCAGCGCGAACGTGTCAGTCACCGACCACTCATTTTCGGCAAACAGCGCTTTCTGCACCACTGAGAATTCATAATCCTTGCGGTCACCCAGGCCCTGATTCCAGTCCGTTACGGTGGTGTCGTTCCACTGCAGGCCGGTGGTGGTGATATTGCGTTCGGTCGGCATCACCAGCTTGGCATCCAACACGGTGTTCTCGACCGTCGGCTTGCGGCCGAGCACGTCGGTCTGGGCTGCGCTGGCCTTGCCTTCACGGCTGGACTTCTCGTGCGCCAGCGATACATCCGACGTCGCCCAACCCCAGCGACCCTGGTGAGAAATCGACCAGTGATCGCGATTGTTTTCCTGCTCGCGCGTCGCCCAGTTGGCGCTCAGGCCATCGCCGTTCCTCAGGCGCGTCGCCCCGGCTTCCAGCAGGATGTCGTGGTCAACCGTCGGTGTGATCGACAGCCGCGCGGTCATGTCGCGATGGTCAGCCTTGCTGAAGCCGTTGGTCTGCTCGATATCATCGTCCGCCTGACGATCCAGATAACGTCCCCAGACCTGCAGACCCAGCAGGTCGGTCTTGAGCGGGCCACCGAGGAAGAATTGTGTCTGTCGCGCATTGCCCTGATCGCTGTGCTGTCGCGCCGAATAATCGTAGGTGATCGAACCGCCCCACTCGGGCGTGACCTTACGCGTGATGATGTTGATCACCCCGCCAATCGCGTCTGAGCCATACAGCGATGACATCGGCCCACGCACAACTTCGATGCGCTCAATGGCTTCGGCGGGCGGGATAAAGCTCTGTTCGTAACCACTGTTGCCGTTGACCCGCGATTCACGGGCGCTCTGGCGTTTGCCGTCGACCAGAATCAGCGTGTAGTCGGCGGGCATGCCGCGAATAGAGATGTCGGTTTCGTTCGCCCCGCCATTGACGGTCACACCCTCGACATCGCGTACGGCATCGGTCAGGTCGCGGAACGAGCGCTTGCGCAGCTCGTCACCGGTAATGACCGTCATTGAGGCCGGTGCATCCTCCAGGTTCTGCTCGAAACCGGCGGCGGTCACCACCACGTCGTCGAGCGACAACACATTCGCCGACTCGATGACCGGCTCGGCCGCATAAACCTGACCCGATGCCAGACAGGCCAGCGCGACATTGACCATCACAGCCACAGGCCGCAAACGAAGAGGAGAATGCATGAAGCTTCCTTACGATTCACAAGTAAAAGAGAATCGTATGCATCTGCATTCAGGAAGGTTGGACAAGATGTGACAAGTCCCTCAGCTTTTCCTGCGATACCCCTCAATGATCGCCGAGAAGTCTTTCCCGCCCTCGCCCCGCAAACTCATGGACTGATACAGCTGATGCGCCACCGCACCGAGAACCACCGGCTGCTGCACCGACCTCGCCGCCTCGGTTGCCAGCCCCAGGTCCTTGAGCATCAGTTCGGCCCCGAAGCCGCCGGTGTACCCTCGCGATGCCGGAGCGGTTTCGACCACGCCCGGCCAAGGGTTGTAGGCTTCCGAACTCCAGCAACGGCCGGTCGAGGTGTTGATGATATTGGCCAGCACCTGCGTATCGATGCCCAGCGCATTGCCCAGCGCCATCGATTCCGACACACCGATCATCGAAATCGCCAGCAGCATGTTGTTGCAGATCTTGGCGATCTGACCGGTTCCGACTTCACCGCAATGCACGATATTTCGGCCCATCTGTTCCAGCACTGGCTTGAGCGTTGCGAAGTGCTCGGGCGAGCCACCCACCATGAACGTCAGCGTGCCCGCCTGCGCGCCACCCGTGCCGCCCGAAACCGGCGCGTCACCGAGCACGACGCCTTGCTGCGCAGCGACAGCGGCAATGTCGCGGATGGTCTGCGGATCGATGGTGCTGCAATCAACAGCAGGTGTGCCGGGGGCGATGCCTTTCAGCACGCCGTCATCTTTAAGGTACACACTGCGCACATGGGCTGCTGCTGGCAGCATGGTGATGACCAGTGCGCTGCCCTCGGCCGCCTGCCTGGGCGAATCGCTGATCTGCGCGCCCAGTTCAGCAAATTCGGCCAGCACGGCCTTGTTCAGATCAAACAGCTGCAGCGAGTGCCCGGCCTTGATCAGATTGCGGGCCATGGGCGCGCCCATATTGCCCAGACCGATGAATGCGATGTTCATTGTTATTCTCCTTCGCGGAACTGCCTGGGCTCAGCGCAGATTGATCGTGGTGTTCACGCCGTCATTCACGCTGTCGTCATCGAACCAGCGACTGGTGACAGTCTTGGTCTGAGTGTAGAACTGCACCACCTGTTTGCCGTACGGCCCCAGATCGCCCAGCTTGGAGCCCCGTGAACCGGTGAAGCTGAAAAATGGCACCGGGACCGGAATCGGGATGTTGATGCCTACCTGGCCGACGTCGATTTCACTCTGAAACTTGCGCGCCGCCGCACCGCTCTGGGTGAACAGGCCGGTGCCATTACCAAAGGGATTGGCGTTCACCAATGCGATGGCTTCATCCAGGGTATTCACCTCGATCACCACCAGCACCGGACCGAAGATTTCCTGGGTGTAGATCTGCATGTCGGTGGTGACGCCGGAAAAAAGCGTCGGTCCGACGAAGTTGCCACCCTCATAGCCCGGCACCGAAACGTCCCGGCCGTCCAGCTCCAGCGTCGCGCCCTCACGTACGCCGCTTTCAATCAGATCGACAATGCGCTGCCGGGCACGGCGGGAGATAACGGGACCGATGTCGGTGCCCGGCTCATGACCGGCATTGACCTTGAGCTTCTGCGCCAGCGCCTTGAGGTCCGGCAGCCACTGTTTCGAGGCGCCCACCAGCACCACCACCGAGGTCGCCATGCAACGCTGCCCGGCCGCACCAAAACCTGCGCCCACCAGCGCATTGAGGGTCTGCTCGCGGTTGGCGTCGGGTAGCACCACCGCGTGGTTCTTGGCCCCCATCATCGCCTGCACGCGCTTGCCATGCCGACCTGCAAGGTCATACACATGGGTGCCAACGGCCGTCGAGCCGACGAAGGAAATGGCCTTGATGTCCGGATGCGTGCAGATCGCGTCAACGACCTCCTTGCCGCCGTGCACCACATTGAGCACGCCGGCCGGAATGCCCGCCTCGACCGCCAGTTCGACGAGCAGCAGGGTCGACAGCGGATCCTGCTCGGAAGGCTTGAGCACGAAGGTGTTGCCGCAGGCGATGGCCATCGGGAACATCCACAACGGGATCATCGCAGGAAAGTTGAACGGCGTGATCCCGGCACAGACGCCAATGGGCTGGCGCAGCGTGTAGGTATCGACACCACCGGCCACGTTTTCGGCAAATTCGCCCATCTGCAGCGTGCCGATCGAACAGGCATGCTCGACGACTTCCAGGCCACGAAAGATATCGCCCTCGGCATCGGCAAGGGTCTTGCCCTGCTCGGCACTGAGCACTGCTGCGATACGTTTGGAGTGTTCGCGAATCAGCGCCTGCAACCTGAGCATGATGCGCATGCGTGCGCCGATGGGCGTTTCTCGCCAGGTGCGATACGCCTTGTGCGCAGCAGCCACGGCCGCGTTCACTTCAGTCGCTGTGGCGAACGGCACTTGCGCGAGCACTTCTTGCGTCGCCGGGTTGACGATGTCCTGCCACTCGTTGCTTTGCGAATCGACCCATTCGCCGTCGATCAGCAGTTTCACGCGAGCTACGGCCGTATTGTTCTTGTTCAGTGAGGCGTTCATTTCAACCGTTCTCCCTTCAGGCACACCGGACCTGCCGGGCACTCGATGCCCAGCCGTCACGGTTTCCCTGACAGCGTTGTTGTTGGATGGTCAGAGGGCGTGCTTTGGAGTATAGATGTGCAAACTTCTAACAAGAACGCACATAAAAGCAGGCTCAACATGCAAAAAAACATCACATCCCTGGGGCTGTTGAACTGGGATGACCTGAAGTTTTTCCTTGAAGTGGCACGCACCCGCAAAGTCAGCAGCGCCGCAAAACGTCTGGCGGTGGACTACACCACCGTGTCGCGACGCATCACCTCGCTGGAAAACTCGCTCGGCACACTGCTGTTCGAAAAGTCCCGCAACAACGGCTTCATCATGACCGCCGAAGGTCAGCGCCTGCTGGGTTACGCCGAGTCCATCGAAAGTACGCTGCACCTGGCCTGCGAACAGGTGTCCGGCTCAAGCGTGGCGCTGTCCGGGCACATCCGCATCGGCTGCACCGAAGGCTTCGGCAGCTTCTTCATCACGCCGCAACTGAGCCACTTCCTCGACGCCTACCCCAGCATTTCGGTCGACATCCTGCCATTGCCGCACTTCATCAGCCTGTCCAAACGCGAAGCCGACATCGTCATCGCCCTCGAACGCCCCGAACACGGGCCGTACGTGTGCTGCAAACTCTGCGACTACAGCCTGCGCCTGTACGCCACTCAGGACTATCTGGACAACCACCCGCCGATCCAGCGCAAGGAAGACCTGAGCCAGCACCCGTTCATCAGCTACGTCGACGATCTGGCCTTCAGCTCCGAACTGCTCTACCTCAGCAACCTGCTGCCCAACGCCCAGGCGCAACTGCGCAGCACCAGCGTCATCGCCCAATACACCGCCGCCCTGCAAGGCCGCGCCCTGGCAATCCTGCCGTGCTTTCTGGCGTCACAGGATCCGCGGCTCGTGCCGGTGCTGGAGGATGAAGTAGAGATCGTTCGGCAGTTCTGGATGTACTGCCGCGAGGATTTGAGGAAGCTGAAGCGGATTACGGTGTTGTGGGATTACGTACGGGAAGTGACGGAGATGAATCGGGACGTGTTATTGGGCAAAACGCAGGGGCTCCGGTTTGCAGATCAAGCCTCCAAAGGCAGCAACAAATAAGGCAGGACGCAGCGTGTGCAACCGGTTTTAAACTGCCATTCAGATTTGCCGTCAGCCCAATCATGATTAGGACTCGTCCTACTGACTCATCCATTCGCTTGCAGTAGCCTGCCGCGAGTCAGCTGAAGCCTGGCTTTATGTCCCAAGGGACGAAAGACGCAAGGATGATTCATGATTTCTTCTGCCCGGCTGGGTGACAAACACCTCTGCCCCATGCCCGGTCACGGCATAACACCTATTGCCTCGGCATCAAGTGACGTCAATATCAATTTTATGGGGTCCGCTCGTGTCGGTGATACCTGCGGGTGCGGCGCGGTACTTACTGCCGGGTTTCCTTCCATTCTGGTGGATGGTCGTCCTATGGCTCACCTTGGAAGCCCTACCAGTCACGGCGGGACAATCATCACCGGCTCAATCGACGTCGGTGGTAGATTCGTCACGGGGGACGCTGGCGGTGAAACGATCATTGACTTCATGGCGCTGGGAGCCTTCCGGCCAGATGGCTCTTGGGACGATGAAAAGATGGCTCCTTGTTGGCTGATCCGAAGCTCAAGGAAAACGCCTTGGCGGCGGATGCTTTGATTGATGACGAGGCAGCCAGTAAGGAGCCGGAGACGAAACCTGAGCCAAAAGTGGAACCTGCCGCCTGCAAAGATCCAGATAGGATGGAAGAGTTGGCGACCTACATTGCTGGCGAGATCAACACCAACATCAACAGCCCGGAAGTTCGGCAGATGAGAGAACTCAATAGTTTCGATGCTGCCGCAAAGATGAAGGAGTATGAGGCGCTTCCATTTTACTTGCGCCTTGGTCCCGGGCCGGATTTCTACAGCATGGCGGCCGGTATGCAAGTAAAGGCTTTTGCCATCTGGACAGAACGAGTGGGTCAAAATCGCCCGTGGGATCACAAGCCGATCATTCGTCGAACATTGGATGGTGTCTGGCACAAACAAGGTCAGTACGATTATTTTTATGACATCTGGTCCAACGTCCATTACGGATATGTAGGCATGGCCGGGGGGCTTTCCGAAAGCGCCCTCTTGGATGGGGCAGGAGCCGAGCAGATAATTTCAGACGCCGGCCGGAAGGTCGAGGAGGTTTTTACAAAGCCCAAGGCTCAGTGGGAGCTACCCGGTCCGAACCGCTCCGGTGATGTCGAGGGTCTGAGAGCCTGGGATGATGCTCCCGACCGAATATCCATCAGTATTGGGGTGAAGCTCTATCAACAACATCCCAACGGAGGCATCACGGCCAGGATGATCATGGACGAAGTGCTTGCAGTACCGCCCCAGGCATGGGGTAAAGGGGTCCAAATACATGTTTGTCAATAAACCCAGGATCCGGTATGGCCGCTGGATAATTCTTCTGCTCATCATCCTTCCTGTGGCTTTTTGGTATTTCGCTTCCCCGGTCGTAGCGGTCAACTTCTCTCCCAATAGCAACGAAGAGTTTCGATACGTTTGGAACACTCAGGACAGAATCCACAGGGGTGATATCAGGCACGGCGGTTCAGCCGTTGAGTTCAGCCACATATTCCCTGATGAGGACTTCTTCATGATGTTCGATTGGTGGACTGACAAGGGTTTCAAGCGGTGCATCGACATCACGCCTGAATGGGGAAGTACGATAGACATATATCTGGATGACAGCGGCAGGATCGACACAGCCAAAACGGTGCCCGACGTAATTGCTCGTCTGAAACAGTGTTCTGGGAGACCAGATCCTTTCCGGCCATGAGACAAAATGGGAACCCTCCAGATCGGCGTAATGGGTTATCGAGTTCGTCACCTGGACATAAGGCAACGCCGTTTCAAAGCATAAAGTTGATCCTGAAAACATTCCGCTCCGGGTCCAGCAGCACGGCCTGATACCAGTTGTAATACGTCAGATACGGAGCCTTTATCAACGTGGCGCCCTGCTCTACCGCCAGCGGCACCAGCCGGTCCACTTCGGCTTGCTCCGACACGTCGATGTTGAGCAGGAACTTGCATCCGGTGCTGCCCGCGAACTCGTCCAGCCCCAGCAGCTCATACGCATCAAGCGCATTGAAGCCAATGCTGGACTTGCCTGTAGCAAGTCCGCGGAATATCGGCGATCTGATTGCTTCGATTTCGGGGAAGCCGAACAGCTCCGAGTAGAAAGTGCTCAGGCGAATGATGTCCTGAGCGAACACGTTGACGTAAGACAGTGAGTTCATGTCAGGCCACCTTACTGCCGCCAAAGGTGGTCTGTTTGACGAACTTGGACAGCAAGTGATCGCCCGATGTGACCGGCGCATGCCGAGGCGTGGCGCCAGACGGCAGGCAGCCGGGCAGACACTCGATCAAGGTGTCGTAGTTGGGCTGATGGAAGAACACCAGCGACTGACGTCGGTTGTCGTGCTCGCTGCTCATCGGCGGGTTGACGACGCGATGCAACGTGGAGATCCACTGGTCGTTGGTCCACTGCATCATCAGGTCGCCAATGTTGACGACAAAACCATTCTCGACATACGGCACATCGACCCACTCGCCTTTCTGGTTGCGCACTTGCAGACCGCCCAGCGCGTTGTCGGGACGAACGATGGTCAGGCTGCCGTAGTCGGTATGCGCGCTGGCGCGTAATTGCCCTGCCTCGACTTCAGTCTTGATGTCCGGGTAACTGAGGCTGCGGAACATGCTGATATGACGGTCAATCCTGTCGTCGAAAAAGTGCTCGTCCAGTTCCAGTGCCAGGGCAAACAGGCGCATCAATGATTGAGCCAGTTCACTCATGGCGTCGAAGTAGGCTTGATAAGCCTCTTTGAATCCAGGCAGCAGTTCTTGCGAAGGCCAAACGTTGGGGGCGAAGTGCGAACCCGCTTCGGCGTTGTGGTAGTAATCCTCATCCGGCACGTTGCTCGGCCCGATGGAAAAAGACTCCTTGAGGTCGCCCGGTGCACTTTCTTCCAGCGAATACGACAGGCTCTCCTCGGCAATCGCGCTGTAACCACGCACCATCTCCGGGCTGGGTCGGTCAACCTTGCGCTTTTCGGCCAATGGCAAATCGAAAAACTGCCGGGTCAGACGCGAGACCCTGTCTATCAGCTCGTTGGGAATCTGGTGTTCGGTGATCACCAGAAAACCGATGTCCTTGCACGCCTGATTGACTGCCTGCGCCACGGCTGCCTTGCCGTCCGGTTCTCCTGAAAAATACGGGGCCAGGTTAACGATGGGCACATAGTGCAGAGTCATGTGGCTGATTCCTCTCGCTGACAGGTTTCGGAAAAGGCTCGCCTCCAGGGGTGAAGGTCAATGAGGCGAGAGCAGAAACCATGCCACTGGAGAAATTCATAACGCATACAAAACGTTAGCTTTTCATGCACCCGGACCGGATCAAATGGTCTGAAACGGAGTGCATGGTTTGAAGGCGCAATGACGAAAAACGGGCCAGAATTGAGCACGCTCTTGTCTACGCTCTCTAAGTACTTTCGATACGCTGAATGACGTCGGCAGTCGTGGTGACTTCACCGAACTCATAGGCAATCGTCGTCAGCGATATGCGCTGAACCTCTTCAGCCGAAACAGCGCCGAACCCAACATCCGGGTAGTCCATCGCAGCATTCGCGTCGCTCAGGGCGATGACCTTGTACTCGCGATGCACGCCGTCCCTGATGGTGGTTTCGCAACACACGTTGGTGACCGTACCGCAGACGATGAGGGTGTCCACATCCCGCGCACGCAGCACGGTGTCCAGGTCGGTGTTGTGGAAACCGCTGTAGAACAGCTTGTCGATAATCACATCACCCGATTGAGGCGCGAGCGCTTCGATAACCTCAACGTCCGGGTCATGCCGCGCAAGGATCTGATCCACGTTGGGGTATAAATCACGCATACGTCCGGTGTCCGAACCATCTCCGCGCACGATGTGGCGCAGATAAATCACCATCAACCCGCCAGCGCGTGCGGCCTCCAGCAGCCGCTGGATGGGCTGGACAATGGCAGCGGTATTTTTTACGTACAGCGCACCTGTGGGCTCACAAAAGACCTTTTGCATGTCGACGACGATGACCGCCGTTCTGCGTGGGTTGATCGACCACTGAACCAGAGGTTTGCTCATTGGATTCATCTCGGTTGAGCCTGACAGGCTGGAGAGACTTACCTAGCAATAAGCGTGCTGTCGGGCGTGAGTCGTGATGAACGACACGTAGAGACCGCCGTCGCGCTACGTCGAAGACGTGGTGGCGCCTCCTACAAAAAAGCGTGCATCCCGCAGGTTCGGCGCTACACCATGAACCAGCATCAAAGCCCCAGCATCAGCCCGCTCAGCCGCTTCACCTTGCGCCGCAGCGCTTCTTCGAACACGCCCTGCCGTGGCTCGATCAGGCTGAACCAGTGTTTGGCGCGGGTGATGCCGGTGTAGATCAGTTCCTTGGTCAGCACCGGGTTCAGGGCTTCCGGGAGGATCAGCGCGGTGTGGGCGAATTCGGAGCCCTGGGATTTGTGGACGGTCATGGCGTAGACGGTTTCGACTTCGTTGAGTCGGCTCGGCAGGACGAAGCGCACGCCGCCGCTGCCATCGTTGCGCGGGAACGCCACGCGCAGGACCTGTTTGTCTTCGCCTTCACGTTCCGGCAGGCGCAGGGTGATGCCGATGTCGCCGTTCATCAGGCCGAGGCCGTAGTCATTGTGGGTCATGAGTACGGGGCGACCTTCGTACCACTGCTGCTCGCTTTCGATCAGGTTGGCGTTGAACAGCGCGTGAGTGATGCGCTGGTTCAACCCTTCAACGCCCCAAGGCCCTTTGCGGACGGCGCAGAGCAGTTGAAACGAATCGAAGGCTTCCAGAACGGAGCGTGCCCACAGCGTCCAGCATGGGTCGTCGAGGGTCGAACCTTGTGCCGGACGTTCATTGGCCAACACGTTCAGGTAATGCCGATAGCCTTGCGGTCCCTGCTCGCCTTTGCCGAGCCCGTCGAGCACAAGGCGTTCGAACTTGAGGTCCTGCTCGCCTTTCAGCGCCAGTGCGAAAACGTCACTGTGACTGCCTGCCGCCAGCAGCGCCCGCGCCTGTTGGTCCTGTTGTTGGTTGACCAGTCGCGCCAATTGCCCGATGCCGCTGCCCTGCCCGAAACGGCGCGAGTGACGCAGCATCACCACTTGTTGCGCCAGCGGGTGCTGGTGCGCATCGCCCTGGCGCAGACCGCCCTTGTCCAGTTGCTCGCCGCTGACAGCTTCCAGCCAGGCCTGGGTTTCAGGGCTGTAGAAACCTTCTTCAGCGTCGCGACACAGGTCGCCCAGCACAGCACCCGCCTCGACGGAGGCGAGTTGATCCTTGTCGCCCAGCAGGACCATGCGCGCATGTGGCGGCAAGGCGTCAAGCAGGTTGGCCATCATTTCCAGGTCGATCATCGATGCTTCATCGACCACCAGCACGTCCAGCGGCAGCGGGTTGCCTGCGTGATGACGGAAGTGCCGCGTACCGGGACGACTGCCCAGCAAACGGTGAACCGTGGTGACTTCGGCCGGAATCTTCTGCCGCACCTCGGCGCTGACATCCAGGCTCTGCACCTGTTGGCTGATGGATTCGGTGAGTCGCGCAGCGGCCTTGCCGGTCGGTGCCGCGAGACGAATGCGCAGCGGCTGGCCGCTCTGCACCGCAGGCGCTTGCAGTAGCGCGAGCAGGCGCACCACGGTCGTAGTTTTACCGGTGCCGGGTCCGCCGGTGATGATGCTGAACGCCCGACGTGTGGCCAGTGCGCAGGCCAGTTTCTGCCAGTCGATGACTGCATCCGGCGCAGGGTTGGCCGCGCCGAACAAGGTGTCGAGACGCTGCGCCAGATCTGACGGCGGCGCTTCGTCCTGCGCCAGACGCTGACGCAATGCCGCCGCGATCCGACGCTCGTAAGTCCAGTAGCGGCGCAGGTACAGGCGTCGATCCGACAGCACCAAGGGCTTCTGCAGCGCCTCAACGCTGGAGTCTCCTGCCCGAGCCACCAGAGTGCTGTCCGCCAGCGCCTGGCACCACGCAGCACCGTCCAGCGCCGCCAGCAACTG
>Ga0065712_10068313_pt1 | contig 11825 bp, 9 predicted proteins | sample MisRhiReplicate1_FD_59099 | JGI IMG/M metagenome (GOLD analysis project Ga0065712, IMG submission 59099) | Miscanthus rhizosphere microbial communities from Kellogg Biological Station, MSU, sample Rhizosphere Soil Replicate 1: eDNA_1 v3... | ecosystem: Host-associated > Plants > Roots >...
CGGGGGTCGCTGCAAATGGGCCATCCATGGCCCAGTGCAGCTCAATCGGCATCCATGCCGATTGCCCCCCGAATCAGCGCCAGGACTCAGCCTTCACCCACGTCGCGCTCTGCGGTGTTCATGCCATCGCGCTAAAAAGTGGATCAGTATCGCTGTCTCTCCGGATAGCCAGATGATTTGTGTATAACGATGAGCGCGGAGCATGGGCACGACAGTGGCATGAGCACGATCATCGCTGCTGCGCCTCAAGGCGCGTAAGGCAGTTCGCGCTTGTGCTGGGTCTTGGCGTAGGTGTCGCAGATGATTTTGAACGCCTCTTCGCGTACCGGCTGGCCGTGCAGGAAGGCGTCGATCTCGGCGTAGGTCACGCCATGCGAAGCTTCGTCCGGTTTGCCGGGGGACAGGTCTTCCAGGTCTGCCGTCGGCACCTTCTCTACCAGTGATTCCGGTGCGCCGAAGTGGCGGGCAATGGCCCGTACCTGATGTTTCACCAGGCCGCTGAGCGGTGCCAGATCGCACGCGCCGTCGCCGAACTTGGTGAAGAAACCCATTACCGCTTCCGCTGCATGGTCAGTCCCGATCACCAGACCCTGACAGGCACCGGCAATGGTGTATTGAGCGACCATGCGCATGCGCGCCTTGGTGTTGCCCAGCACGAAATCCACGGCGCTGGCAGGGTGGCCTTCGAACGCTTTCACTTCAGATGCGAGCGCCTTGACGCTGGGGCCGATGTTGATGGTATGGCGCTCGTCCGGCTCGATGAAGTCTACCGACGCCTGCGCTTCATGCTCGTCGGCCTGCACCATATAAGGCAGGCGCACGGCGACGAAGCGATAACTCGTGTCGCCCGTGCTCTCACGCAGTTCCTTGACGGCGCGCTGGGCGAGCAGGCCAGCAGTCAGCGAGTCGACGCCGCCACTGATGCCCAGCACCAGATTCTTGAGGCGGGCGTTCTGCAGGCACTGCTTGATGAAATCGACGCGACGGGCGACTTCGGTTTCCAGAGCATTCTGGTCCGCGAACGGTGGCTGGACCTTGAGCTGTTCAGCAATCTGGCGCTGTACGGCGTGCATGATTCACTCCTCGTAGGTAGTCAAACTCAAACAGGTTTATCAGAAGGCGGCAGGTCCGGCACCTTGAACACATGCCGCAGGTAGGCGACGAAGTTCGGATCCTTGCATTGCGCCTTGCCGGGCTCGTCGGAAATCTTTGCCACGGGCTGGCCGGCGCAGGCCGTCATTTTCAGCACCATGTTCATGGGGGCAATGCCGGGGATGTCCGCCGTCAGATTGGTGCCGATACCAAAACTGACATTGATGCGCCCGCGCAGTGCCCGGAAAATCTCTAGCGCCTTGGGCAGGTTCAGGCCATCCGAGAACACCAGGGTCTTGCTCATCGGATCGATGCCCAGTTTCTGGTAATGCAGGATGCATTTTTCGGCCCACTTCACCGGGTCGCCCGAGTCGTGCCGCAAGCCGTCGAACAGCTTGGCGAAGTAAAGATCGAAGTCGGTCAGGAATGCGTCGGTGGTGATGCAGTCAGTCAGTGCGATGCCCAGCAGCCCGCGGTACTCGCGCACCCAGCAATCAAGCGCGGCAATCTGGCTGTCGATCAGGCGCGGCCCGAGTTGCTGATGGGCCATGATCCATTCATGGGCCATGGTGCCCAGCGGTTTGAGGTCAAGCTGACGCGCCAGATGCACATTGCTGGTGCCGACGAACTGTCCCGGGAAGTCATTCTTGAGCACGCCCAATACTTCTTCCTGCACGCGATACGAAAAACGCCGACGCGTACCGAAATCGGCGACCTTGAGTTCGGCCAGTTCATCCGGCGTGGCGTTGGTACTCAGCCATTCAAACTTGTCGTAGAGCCGCTCGCGGGCCTGACTGAGCAGGATCTTCGGGTAACGATGACGGTTGCGCACTTCGCTGACGATCGCCAGCAACGGCACTTCGAACATAATCACGTGCAACCACGGGCCATGCAGGCGAATGCACAACTCGTCGTTCTCGATACTGGTTTTCACATAGCGGGTATTGAAACGGAACAGCCCCAGAAAGCGCAGAAAGTCGGGCTTCATGAACGTGATGCGTTCCATGAATGCCAAATGCTCGGGGCTCAGTGACAGCTCGCACAGCAGCTCGATCTGATGCCGGATTTCGTCCAGATAGGGCCGAAGGTCTTCACCGTTGCGGCAGCGAAACTCCCATTCCACGTCGACGTTGGGGTAGTTGTGCAGGACAGCTTGCATCATGGTGAGTTTGTAAAAATCGGTATCGAGCAGACTCTGCACGATGCGATTGGAGAAGGCGCTCTCGCTCATTGTTTCGGGTCTCCAGAGCAGCCGGAAAACAGGGGGCTCGCGACTTCCTGTCCTGTTGCCACGGAAAGTTCACGGCCTGCTGGGTGGGCATTGTCGCCCTTAACTGGCCGGCTGATCCAACTGTTCGAGCATCCATTGCAGGAAAACCCGTATTTTGGGTACGTCGGCGGTGTGCTCCGGATAGGACAAGTAATAGGCATTGTTGGTGCTGGGCATAGCGAAATCCCATGCGATCACCAGCTTGCCTTCAGCCAGTTCTTCCTCCACCAGAAAGCGCGGCAGCAGCGCTACACCACAGCCGACCTGGGCGGCGCGGATGCACATGTAGAAGGTTTCAAAGCGCGGGCCGTGATAACTGTGATCGGTGTGATAGCCCTGACTTTCGAACCATTCATGCCAGGCCTGAGGACGAAACGCGTTTTGCAGCAGGACCAGTTCGCTCAGTTGCCTTGGGTCGGTAAAGGGCGTTTCGGGCAGGCTGTCGGGCGAGCAGACCGGGATCAATTCTTCACCGAACAGCTTCACACTTTCTGCGCCAGGTATCGCAGCCTGACCGAAGTAGAACGAGACGTCGCAGCGGCCCTTGATCAGATCGTCAGATTCCTGTTCGTTGAGCAAGTCCAGATGGATATGCGGATGCCGCAGGCGCCAGCCCTTCAGGCGCGGCACCAGCCATCGTGCACCAAAGGTTGAGGGCGTGGAGACACGCAGCACCTCCGTTTCCCCTCCGTAGGAACGCAGGAAGTGCGTGGACATCTCGACCTGATTGAGGATCTTGCGCACCTCAGCCAGATACAGCGAACCGGCCGGCGTCAGTTGCAGCCTGCGTCGCACGCGCTGGAACAACAGGTGCTGGACCAGTTCTTCAAGCTGCGCCACCTGCTTGCTCACTGCGCTCTGGGTCAGGTTGAGCTCTTCTGCGGCGCGGGTGAAGCTCAAATGCCGGGTCACCGCCTCAAAACATTGCAGCGCAGCGATCGAAGGCAGATGACGTTTGTTAAGCATGAATGGGCTTCTCTTTTACAAGACGTGATGCATGAGTAATCGGAATGATATCTCGCCTAAAGGTCATTTGTTGCCCGACTGAAGGCCGGTTATTACTACGTCGTTCGCATTACCGCAAAGGAGGGGCGCGATTTGCCTGCCGATTGAATAGGCATGAGGGCATTTTTCGCCAGATCCACTAGCCTCAAATGGTGCGTCTCGTAGCGTTTGCGCACCGGGCGTGTGCACTTCGGTGACGTACGTTGTTACACGCGGGTTGCACGTCGGCCAATGTTCGGGTTGCTGTCTATCATCGTCCGGGTTGCTCTTTCATGAGGTGGGTTGCACCTTTTGCCATTAGAGCGGTTGCACGGCCTGTGGGCAATGAGATCAGGTCATTGAATGACAAGCCAAACGTGACATTTTCCGGAATAAAAAACTGATGGCACGTCCCTTGCTCTAGGCAAAGGCGTAGTCGCAGTGCCAATTAAAAAAACCAGGAGCACCACTCATGTCGCATACGTTTTACAGGAAAGGCTTTCTGACAATCGCAGTCGCTACTGCATTGGGCGTGTCTTCGTTGGCGCAGGCTGACGTGAAAATCGGCGTGGCGGGTCCAATGACCGGTGCCAATGCATCGTTCGGTCAGCAGTACATGAAGGGTGCGCAGGCTGCGGCTGATGCCATCAATGCCGCAGGCGGTGTGAATGGGGAAAAAATCGTCCTGGTCGCGGGCGACGATGCCTGTGAACCCAAGCAGGCCGTGGCCGTTGCCAACCGTCTTGTGGATCAGGAAAAGGTAGTGGGCGTTGTCGGCCATTTCTGCTCGTCTTCCACCATTCCGGCTTCCGAGATCTACAGTGATGCGGGCGTCATCGCCATCACTCCTGGCTCCACCAACCCGCAGGTTACCGAGCGTGGCCTGAAAGAGATGTTCCGCATGTGTGGCCGTGACGACCAGCAGGGTGTCGTCGCCGGCGATTACATCGTGGATGTCCTGAAGGGCAAGAAAGTCGCAGTCATCCACGACAAGGATACTTACGGCCAGGGCCTGGCCGATGCCACACAGACGCAACTGAAAAAGCGCGGTGTGACACCGGTCCTGTATGAAGGCCTGACCCGTGGCGAGAAGGATTTCAGCGCGCTGGTCACCAAGATCCGCTCGACCGGTGCCGATGTGGTCTACTTCGGCGGCCTGCACCCTGAAGCCGGTCCACTGGTTCGTCAAATGCGCGAACAGGGCCTGAAAGATGTCCGGTTCATGTCCGATGACGGTGTCGTGACCGACGAACTGGTGACCACCGCAGGCGGCGCTCAGTACGTCGATGGCGTGTACATGACCTTCGGCGCCGACCCTCGCATGCTGCCAGACAGCAAGGCGGTCGTGGACCAGTTCCGCAAATCCGGCTACGAGCCTGAAGGCTACACCCTGTACGCCTATGCTTCCGTTCAGACGCTGGCGGCCGGCTTCAACGGTGCCAAGTCCACCAAGGGCGACAAGGCAGCCGAATGGCTCAAGAATCATCCGGTCAAGACCGTCATGGGCGAAAAAGCCTGGGACAGCAAAGGTGACCTGAAAGTCTCCGACTACGTGGTGTACCAGTGGGACAAGGACGGCAAATACCACCAGCTTGAAAAACAGAAATAAGACGGACGTGTGTCGACCGTGCTCGCTCCAGGTGACCACGGGCTGACAAATGGATGGGCTCGCCCATGAGCGGGCCTGCATTTTCTGTTGCTTTCGGACCCGTTCGCCGCGCCTCACGAGGGTCCGGCGGACGGAATGCTGAGCTGCCTTTCAAGTGTGTGAGCGTGCGTGATGGACGGTATCTTCCTGCAGCAAATGATCAACGGACTGACACTCGGGTCGGTCTACGGTCTCATAGCCATCGGTTATACGATGGTCTACGGCATCATCGGCATGATCAACTTCGCCCACGGCGACGTGTACATGATTTCCGCCTACCTGGCCGCGATCGGTCTGGCGGTACTGTCTTTCTTCGGACTTGAGTCCTTTCCATTCCTGATCCTCGGGACGCTGATCTTTACCATTGTTGTAACGGGCGTTTACGGGTTCGTGATCGAGCGTGTGGCCTACAAGCCGCTGCGCAACTCGACCCGGCTGGCACCGCTGATCAGCGCCATCGGTATTTCGCTGATCCTGCAGAACTACGCGCAGATCAGTCAGGGCGCACGGCAGCAGGGCGTTCCAACATTGCTTGAAGGCGCCTGGCGTTTCGAGATCGGCACCGGCTTCGTGCAGATCACCTACACCAAGATCTTCATCCTCATTGCCGCCTTCGTCGGCATGGGCGTGCTGACCTACATCATCAAGTACACCAAGCTGGGCCGCATGTGCCGTGCTACCCAGCAGGACCGCAAGATGGCGTCGATCCTGGGGATCAACACCGACCGGGTCATCTCCTACGTGTTCATCATCGGTGCGGCCATGGCGGCACTGGCGGGCGTGCTCATCACCATGAACTATGGCACCTTCGACTTCTACGCAGGCTTCGTGATCGGCATCAAGGCGTTCACTGCCGCCGTATTGGGCGGGATCGGCTCGCTGCCTGGCGCAATGCTTGGCGGTTTGATTCTGGGGGTTGCCGAGTCGCAGTTCTCCGGTCTGATCAACTCCGACTACAAAGACGTGTTCAGTTTCGGCCTGCTGGTATTGATCCTGATTTTCCGTCCCCAAGGCCTGCTGGGTCGCCCACTCGTGGCGAAGGTATAAGTATGTCCGCTCCTATCGCTAAACCTATAGATATCAAGAAAAGCCTGATCGATGCAGTGGTGGCCGGATTGCTGGCGCTGATCGTGTTCGGTCCCATCGTCGGCATCGTGCTCGATGGCTACAGCTTCAACCTGCAGCCGACCCGTGTGGCCTGGCTGGTGGCAATCGTCATGCTCGGGCGCTTCCTGATGAGTCTGTTTCTGCAGACGCCCAGAGGCGTGCGTATCTCCCAGAGCTTCGAGAGTTCGGGGTCGGGCGTGCACGTGCTCAAACCCGATCACAAGTCGAGCCTGTACTGGATCATTCCGGTGCTGATCGTGATCGCTATCGTGTTCCCGATCTTCGCCAACAAGTACCTGCTGACCGTGGTCATTCTCGGGCTGATCTACGTGCTGCTGGGGCTGGGCCTGAACATCGTGGTCGGCCTGGCCGGGCTGCTCGATCTGGGCTACGTGGCGTTCTATGCCATCGGTGCCTACGGCCTTGCGCTGGGCTACCAGTATCTTGGACTGGGATTCTGGTCAGCGCTGCCACTGGCGGCCATTGCGGCGGCGCTGGCAGGCTGCATCCTGGGCTTTCCGGTGTTGCGCATGCATGGCGACTATCTGGCCATCGTGACGTTGGGCTTCGGTGAAATCATCCGTCTGGTGCTCAACAACTGGCTGTCGTTCACCGGCGGCCCGAACGGTGTTCCGGTGCCCTCGCCAACGTTCTTCGGCCTGGAGTTCGGGCGTCGGGCGAAGGACGGCGGAATTCCGATCCATGAGTACTTCGGCTTCGATTACAACCCGGACCTGAAATTCCTGTTCATCTACACCGTGTTGTTTCTCGTGGTGCTGGCGGTGCTGTTCGTCAAGCATCGCCTGACGCGCATGCCGATTGGGCGTGCCTGGGAAGCGCTGCGTGAGGACGAAATCGCCTGCCGCTCGATGGGCCTCAACCACGTGCTGGTCAAGCTGTCGGCGTTCACCATTGGTGCGTCAACGGCAGGTCTTGCGGGTGTGTTTTTCGCAAGCTATCAGGGCTTCGTCAACCCGACCTCGTTCACCTTCTTCGAATCGGCGCTGATTCTGGCCATCGTGGTGCTCGGCGGCATGGGTTCGACGGTAGGTGTAGTGATCGCAGCCTTTGTGTTGACCGTGGCGCCGGAACTGCTGCGCAGCTTCTCTGAGTACCGCGTGCTGCTGTTCGGGATTCTGATGGTGTTGATGATGATCTGGCGACCACGCGGCCTGATCCGCATCAGCCGTACCGGTGTGGTTCCGCGCAAGGGTGCGCTGGTCAAGGAAGGAGCCACGCAATGAGCAACGAAGTGATTCTTTCCGTCGAGCACCTGATGATGCATTTCGGTGGCATCAAGGCCCTCAGCGACGTGAGCCTCAAGGTTCGCCGCAACTCGATCTTCGCCCTGATCGGCCCCAACGGCGCGGGCAAGACCACGGTCTTCAACTGCCTGACCGGTTTCTACAAGGCCACGGGAGGGCGTATCGAGCTGCATACCCGTGGCAAGACCACCAACGTCATCAAGCTGCTGGGCGAGCCGTTCAAGGGCAGCGACTTCGTGTCGCCGAAAAGCTTCCTGAGCCGCGTGTACTACAAGATGTTCGGCGGCACCCACCTGGTCAACCGGGCGGGTCTGGCTCGGACCTTCCAGAACATTCGCCTGTTCAAGGAAATGTCGGTGGTCGAAAACCTGCTGGTCGCCCAGCACATGTGGGTCAATCGCAGCCTGATCAGCGGGATCCTCAATACTCGTGGCTACCGCAAGGCCGAGGAAGACGCACTCAACACCGCGTTCTACTGGCTGGAAGTCGTGGATCTGGTGGATTGCGCCAACCGTCTGGCCGGTGAGTTGTCTTACGGACAGCAACGCCGTCTGGAAATCGCCCGGGCGATGTGCACGCGTCCGCAGGTGATCTGCCTGGATGAGCCCGCCGCAGGCCTCAACCCGCAGGAAACCGAAGCCCTGAGCGGCATGATCCGCCTGCTGCGCGATGAACACGACATGACCATCGTGCTTATCGAGCACGACATGGGCATGGTGATGGGGATTTCCGATGACATTGTGGTGCTGGACCACGGCAACGTGATTGCCGCAGGTGGACCGGAGCAGATCCGCAACGATCCCAAAGTGATCGCCGCGTACCTGGGCGCTGATGAAGAGGAATTGGTATGAGCAAGCCGATCCTCGAACTGAAAGAGATCGATGTGTTTTACGGGCCGATTCAGGCCCTCAAGAAGGTCTCGCTGCATATCGACGAGGGCGAGACGGTCAGCCTGATCGGCTCCAATGGTGCGGGCAAGTCCACGCTGCTGATGTCGATTTTCGGTCAGCCGCGTGCTGCCAGCGGGCAGATCATCTATCAGGGCACCGACATCACTCAGAAGTCGTCGCACTACATCGCGTCCAACGGCATTGCGCAGTCGCCGGAAGGACGGCGGGTGTTCCCCGACATGTCGGTCGAGGAAAACCTGATGATGGGCACCATCCCGATTGGCGACAAACACTCGGCTGAAGACATGCAGCGCATGTTCGACCTGTTTCCGCGCCTCAAGGAGCGTCGTAACCAACGCGCCATGACGATGTCTGGTGGCGAGCAGCAAATGCTGGCCATCGCCCGTGCCTTGATGAGCCGTCCGAAGTTGCTGCTGCTCGACGAGCCGAGCCTGGGCCTGGCGCCGATCATCGTGAAGCAGATCTTCGCCACCCTGCGTGAACTGGCTGCGACCGGCATGACGATCTTTCTGGTCGAGCAGAACGCCAACCATGCGCTGAAGCTGTCTGACCGCGCCTATGTGATGGTCAACGGCGAGATCCGCCTGTCCGGCACCGGTCAGGAATTGCTGGTCAATGAGGAGGTCAGGAACGCCTATCTGGGCGGTCACTGACGGTCTGGCAACTCGTGCTGTTTCAACCGTGCGCCCCGGGTGTTTTGCACTCGGGGCGTCGCTTTTCAGATTGTGGAAAACAATTTTGACGGACCTTGGAAGTGCGACATAAAACCGCTGCAAACGGTTGTTTTGTCACGCTTTCGACTTGTTCAGGTTTACTGTGGATCCGACTGTTAATAACTTGGGAGTATTTAGCTGCAGGCCTTTATGCATAAGGGTTACAGCGAAGTGTTCAAAAATCGTACAAGCGGTTTTCAGCTTTCATTCGGGGCGTTTGTCAACTGTCTGAAGGCTGGTTGTTCATACAGTTTATCCGCCTGTTCAACCTGTGGATAACTCTGTGGGCAAGCGTTGGAAAGAGTGGGGTAGGCGGCACGGATGCTGGGCTGTAGGCCATCATCCGTTCACACGACCGTCATCGTTCGTTTGCCCTGCTAATCAAAGTCAAGGAAAAAACTTTGCATGCCTCGCTACAGGCCCCGGTCTGCGGGTGATGCAGCGTTTCAGAGTTGCCCCCGGATTTTGTGGGTCTGACTGTGGATAACGTGGGCAAAACTGCCTGCAGGCCTTGCTGCGTATGGCTTTGCTTGAGGTGTATGTTTTTTGTACAGCTGATTGGCTTGGTCGCGGGATTTATCCCCAGGCTTGATCCAGAGCATTCGTGACGGGCATGCTTCCTTTTTCGCTTTATTTATTAACAGGCTGCGCCGCTTTACCGAGCAACAGGCTGCGCCATGTCAGGAGAACGAGATGACTTCCACCGTATTCATTACAGGCGCCACTTCCGGGTTTGGCGAGGCGTGCGCGCGTCGTTTCGCTGAAGCCGGCTGGTCGCTGGTGCTGACCGGCCGCCGCAAGGACCGCCTGGACGCGCTGAGCGCCGAGTTGTCGAAGCAGACCAGGGTTCACACGCTGGTGCTGGACGTGCGTGATCGTGCGGCCATGGAAAGCGCTATCGCCGAGCTGCCGGAAGCGTTCGCCACGATTCAGGGCCTGATCAACAACGCAGGTCTGGCGCTGGGCATTGATCCTGCGCCCAAGTGCGATCTGGATGATTGGGACACCATGATCGACACCAACGTCAAAGGCCTGGTCTACACCACACGCCTGCTGCTGCCGCGCCTGATCGCACATGGCCGCGGTGCCAGCATCGTCAACCTGGGCTCGGTGGCCGGTAACTACCCGTATCCGGGCGGCAACGTGTATGGCGGCACCAAGGCGTTCGTCGGGCAGTTCTCGCTCAACCTGCGCAATGACCTCGTCGGAACAGGCGTGCGGGTGACCAATCTGGAGCCAGGTTTGTGCGAAAGCGAGTTCTCGCTGGTGCGTTTCGGTGGTGATCAGGCCAAGTACGATGCGACCTACGCGGGTGCAGAGCCGATCCAGCCGCAGGACATTGCCGATACGATCTTCTGGATCATGAACACACCGGCCCACGTCAACATCAACAGTCTGGAATTGATGCCGGTCAGCCAGACCTGGGCGGGCTTCGCGATCGACCGCAATCGCGGCTGATCAGTCTTTCTCGGGCGTAGGCGGCGGGAAGGCCGTGACAAAGCGGTTTTCCAGATAGTCCGCCAGCCCGATGTAGCAGGTAGCCAGATGGTAGGGTGTGGTCGATGGCATATCGCTGCGGCTCACCGTGCCATCGGTGTCGACACACTCGTTCCAACCGGTCGCATGCAGAAAGCGCTGTTCGAAGTCGAGCAGTTGCTGGCTCAGCGCTGACTCGCACTCCGGCCGCAAGGCCATCGCCCGCAAGTACTCAGCCTGCGCCCAGATGCGCTGGGTGCTGTCCTGAACCTTGCCATCCAGCGTCAACGTTGCCGTGACAGCTCCGTTCTGTGGATCCACGCCTTGTGCCTGCGCATGGGCGAACGCACGCGTCATGGAGTCATGCAACGGCCTGCCATGCATCTCGGGGGACGATTCGAGCAGGAAGAACCACTCGAACTGATGCCCCGGCTCATACCAGTTATCCACAGCGCCCAGCGGCTTCTCAAGCATCACGCCCGTGGTTTTATCCACAAAGCGCTGCTGCATGTTGACGGCCAGCGCGTCCATCGCCGCCTGCGTCGCCGGGTCGGCACGCACCGACAGCGTGGCCAGAAAGGCCTCTGCCAGGTGCATCAGCGGGTTCTGTAAAGGGCCGGTGCCGAGCGTTGACCAGTCTTCATCCAGTTGCGCTTCGTACAAGCCCTTGCCGTCGGCAAAGCGCTCGGCAACGACGCTGAGCGCTGCGTTGAGCACGGACTCAGCAAGCGGATCCTTCGACTTCGCCCAGTAATGGGCGCAGGCGAAGATGATGAAGGCGTGGGTGTACAGGTCCTTGCGCCGATCCAGTGGCTTGCCCTGAGGGTCGATGCTGTAGAACCAGCCGCCATGCTCGCCGTCGTGGAAGTGCTGTTGCAACGAGCGGAACAGTGCACCGGCGCGCACAGCAGCGTCCGGTATCTCGTCGTGATCGATCAGGCTGGAAAACAGAAACAGCTGCCGCGCGCAAGCCATGGCCCGATAGCGTTGGGGTGGCAGCGGTTGATGGTTGGCATCCAGGGCTTCATACGGCAGCGCCAGCTGCGCATTCCAGCCGGGGCCTTGCCAGAGCGGCACGATCACCTTCAGGAAGTGCGCCTGCAAGGCAGCGAAGACCGAGGTCATGTCAGGCGTGGGGGCGGAGCTGGAAGCATGGGGCATCGGCTGTCGTCGCGGCTGTATCGAGATGCGCGACATGTTAGCAGGATTGCCGGGCAAGTCTCGATGGGCCTTGTTATCGCTTCAAGCATCGCACTCATGGTTATCCACAAGCCTTTCTGGATAAATGCAAACCTTGTGGGAGGCGGCTTGCCGGCGATGCGTTTTTTCAGTTGGCCCATCACTACCAGACCTGACGCT
>Ga0065712_10068314_pt1 | contig 11821 bp, 8 predicted proteins | sample MisRhiReplicate1_FD_59099 | JGI IMG/M metagenome (GOLD analysis project Ga0065712, IMG submission 59099) | Miscanthus rhizosphere microbial communities from Kellogg Biological Station, MSU, sample Rhizosphere Soil Replicate 1: eDNA_1 v3... | ecosystem: Host-associated > Plants > Roots >...
GCGCCCGTCTCTTTCCAGAAGAAAGAGACGGGCGCGGTCTGGCGCAGCGAAGTGCGTCTAGAGGTGAGGTTGATGCAGCGTAGCGAGGAAGGTCCATCGTCTGCCGCAGTGGACAGATCAGTCGAGTAGGCATCCATCACTCTTGGGGAGTGACCGTGCGAGCCGCCGGACGCTAATCGCACTTCGGAAGAACCACCACACAAGTGGCGTAGCCTTAAAGGTTCTGGCTACCTGGGCTGGTGCTGTCATCGACAGCGATCCGTACGCCAATTTTTATACTCACTCGAAAAAACGGTCAAGCGTCACGGCCAAATCGCGCAAAAAAGTGGCGACTGTCGCCACTTTGTCGCAAAGCTCAAAGCCGGACAAGACTAGGGGTGTCGCCGCTGTCGCCGCTGTCGCCACCTCTCTAGCCATAGCCCTACGACAAGCTTGACGCTGGGAATGCGTTCCGCACGACAGAAATTACTCCGAAAGGAAGACGTTGCGCTAATCAAGTTCGAAAAGGAATGGGGGAACACGGTGGCTTAGAGAAAAGCAAGTGAACCCTCCGATCGGCGCGATCAAAGATCGCTGGATCGGAGGGTTTGGCGGAAAAGAAAATCCCATGTAGCGAAGGCTGTTAATGCGTAGTCGCCTATATGATCTGGACGCCGCTTACGAAATATCTGCTGAATTCGGAGGAGAAGCTTGACCTAGAACGCATTTTGCAGATTGCCAGCGCGATGACGGATCCCAATTACCCGGAACCCAATTGTTTTGGCAATGTGGACACATCAGCCAGCTCAGACCCACCGCGGTGTCATGTACCGTTCCGTGCAGCGGTACTCCAATATCATTCACCACTATGGTGAGCCGGTTTACAAATCACGGGGCCCGCGGATCTTGTTCATCACGTGCGCGATGGAAAAGCGAAGCAAAAGGCAGTACATTTGCATCACCCTACGGATGAGACGCCGCTATGTCACGCATGAAGGACGAGACCCTTTCCATCCGGACCTCTGCCGAAATCAAGAATCTTATGCGGCTAGCCGCTGAACGTGAGAGGAGATCGGTCGCGTCCATGATCGAGATTCTAGTGTTGGAATATGCCCGAAAACACGACTTGATGCCGAATCACCAGTGTGCCCCCCCAAGCAAGGAAGACGTTTGAAATGGCAGTAACAAACACATGGGGGCAGCCCGCCTGCAAGATCGAGGAACTGGTGATGGTAGGAATTACTCAATGACGACCAAAGAAAACCAAATCGAGCTAGATTTGATCGCCAAGCTTATCGATCTAAAATATATCTACAGACCCGAAATTCGTGACCGATTAGCGCTTGAGGCCAACTTTCGTGAAAAATTTGAGGCACTTAACCAAGTTAGGCTTACAGATAGCGAATTTAATAGGCTGATGGATGAAATTGTCAGCCCGGACGTTTTCACCGCAGCGAATATCCTCCGTAGCCGTAACGCCTTTACGCGTGAAGACGGCACTCCTTTGAACTACACACTAGTTAATATAAACGACTGGTGTAAAAATACATTCGAGGTCGTCAGCCAACTCCGAATCAATACTGACTACAGCCACCATAGATACGACGTTCTTCTCTTGATCAATGGCGTACCTGTCACACAGATTGAATTAAAGACTCTTGGTATCAATCCTCGCAGAGCAATTGAGCAAATAGTCAACTATAAAAGCGACCCTGGAAACGGCTATACCCGTACAATTCTCTGTTTCATGCAGCTATTCATTGTTAGCAACCGCGACTCCACTTATTATTTCGCGAACAATAATAACCGGCACTTTACTTTTAACGCTGAAGAACAATTCCTGCCAATCTACCAGTACGCAGCGCCGGACAATACCAAGCTTAACGGAATTGACTGTTTCGCAGATGCATTCCTGCCCAAATGCATACTTGGTCAGATGATCAGTCGCTACATGGTTTTAGTCGCAAGCGAGCAAAAGCTCATGATGATGCGGCCTTATCAGATCTATGCGGTTAAGAACATTGTAGAGTGCATTGAAAAACACCTCGGCAACGGCTACATCTGGCATACAACTGGAAGCGGCAAGACGCTAACTAGCTTTAAGGCTTCGACACTGCTAAAAGCCAATCCAAATATCGAAAAATGCCTATTCGTCGTGGATCGCAAGGATCTTGACAGGCAGACTCGCGAGGAATTTAACCGTTTTCAGGAAGGTTGTGTCGAGGAAAATACCAACACTGCCTCACTCGTTCGTCGTTTGCTGTCTGATGACGCTGCTGACAAGGTCATTGTCTGTACGATACAGAAGCTTGGCCTCGCTCTTGATGAGAATAGTAAACGCAACAAAAATCGTGAAAGAAAAGGTCTATCGACTTATACCGACCTTCTAGAACCGCTGCGGGACAAGCGTATCGTTTTCATCTTTGACGAATGTCATCGCTCGCAATTCGGGGAAAACCATCAAGCGATCAAAGAGTTCTTTCCAAAGGCTCAGCTTTTCGGCTTTACCGGCACCCCAATATTCGATACAAACGCGACCTATAAGCGTATCGAAGGTGATTTACAGACGCTCAAAACCACCCGTGATTTGTTTGATAAACCACTCCATGAATACACTATCACACACGCGATCGAGGATCGAAACGTCCTACGATTCCACGTCGATTATTATAAGGCTGATGGGAAAGATACACACAGTGGAGAAGCTCTGGCGAAGCGAGCGGTGGTTGACACGATCCTTTCCAAGCATAACGCTGCCACCGGCGGGCGAAAGTTCAACGCTATCCTCGCTACCGCATCCATTAATGATGCAATCAAGTACTACGACCTCTTTGAAAAGACTCAAAATGAAAAGCAGAAATCGGATCCAAACTTTGTTCCACTCAATATTGCTGCAGTATTCTCCCCACCAGGTGATGTCAGTCCAGATGTGAAGCAGATACAGGAAGATCTACCGCAAGAACTAGAAGATAACAAACATGACCCTGAGGCCAAAAAACAGGCGCTCAAAAACATCATCGTCGGATATAATGTGCGTTTCGGTACAAATTACCGTATCGAAGAATTTGACCTTTATTATCAGGACGTGCAACAACGCATCAAAGATCAGCAATTCTCCAATGCCGACCTACCGAAGAACGGACGAGAGAAACTGGACATCACCATCGTCGTTGATATGTTACTGACCGGTTTTGACTCAAAATATTTAAACACCCTCTACGTCGATAAGAAACTCAAGCATCACTCGCTCATCCAGGCTTTCAGCCGCACTAACAGAGTACTAAACGACACCAAGCCCTATGGCCACATCCTCGACTTCCGTGGTCAGCAGGATGCTGTGGATGCTGCTATTGCCCTATTCTCCGGAGCTAAGGCCGACAATGCTCGTGAAATCTGGCTGGTGGACAAAGCACCCGTCGTTATCGAAAAGCTGAAGGATGCCAGAGAGGATCTGCAGAACTTCATGAAATCACAGGGTCTGTCTTCCAAACCAGAAGACGTCGCCAACCTAAAAGGGGATGACGCCCGTGCCGTATTCATTGACCACTTCAAAAAGGTGCAAAAGCTGCAAACCCAGCTGGATCAATATACGGACCTTACTGCCGAGCAGGAAAGCGCAATCCAGACCATTTTGCCTAAAGACGAGCTAAACGCTTTCCGCGGTGTCTATCTTGAAACTGCTCAGCGGTTAAAAGCCCAGCAGAGCAAACCCGGGGATCAGAAGAGCGAAAAAGTAGACCAACTCGACTTCGAGTTCGTCCTCTTCGCTTCTGCCACCATCGATTACGACTACATCATAAAGCTCATAACCGATTTCTCGGCCAAAAAACCGGGTAAGGCCACGATGAGCCGCGACGAGCTGATCGGCCTAATTGCAGCCGATTCCAAATTCTTAGATGAGCGTGATGACATTACAGACTACGTTCGCAGCCTCAAGGCCGGTGAAGGGCTTGATGAACGTACTATCCGCGTAGGCTATCAGCGCTTCAAGGACGAAAAAGCTACGCGTGAGTTGATCGAACTCTCCTCTAAATATGACCTCCCGCCTACTGCACTTCAACTCTTTGTCGATAGTATTCTAGCCCGCAAAATCTTCGATGGTGAGCAACTTACAGAACTGCTCGCGCCACTCGACCTAGGCTGGAAGGCACGCACGCAGAAAGAATTAGCACTGATGACAGAGCTCGTACCGCTACTGAAAAGACGTGCTGGCGGCCGTGATATTTCTGGGCTCAGGGCATACGAGGAATAAGTGATGCTGAAAAAAATAAGCACATCAAAAATGCCGAAATTGCGCTTTCCGGAGTTTCTTGACGCGAGCACTTTGCACGAGACGACTATCGGTGATATTTCGGGCCAGATCACTGCTGGTGGAACACCTAATACCTCTGAGAGCTCCTATTGGAATGGTAAACTTCGGTGGATGAACTCCGGTGATTTAAACCTCAAGAAGATATATGAAGTTCAGGGGAGAATCACTGAGGATGGATTACGTCACTCAAGTACAAAAGTCATACCTGCGAAATGTGTTCTGATTGGGTTGGCCGGTCAGGGTAAGACTCGCGGTACCGTTGCGATGAACATGGTGCCTCTGTGCCCTAATCAGTCGATTGCTGCAATTTTCCCTAACGCGACTGTGTTCGACAGTGATTTCCTATACCACAATCTTGACAACAGATACGAAGAACTGAGAAAACTTTCTGCAGGGGGTGAAGGTAGAGGTGGACTGAATCTTCAATTAATTAAGAGCTTAAAGATCGCTCTTCCTTCACTGTCCGAACAGAAGAAAATCGCTGACTGCCTGACATCACTTGAAGAGTTGACTGTCGCCCAGGAACAAAAGGTAGAACAGCTCAAAACTCACAAGCGGGGACTGATGCAGCAGCTCTTCCCTCGCGAGGGTGAAACCCTTCCCCGCTTCCGTTTCCCCGAATTCCGCGAAGCGCCTGATTGGGAGGAAGTTAAGGCTCGTGAACTATTTTCGAACCGCTCGGAGAAAGGAAACGTAAACCTACCCATCTATTCAGTGACAATGACGGAAGGACTGGTAAAGCGCTCTTCATTAGAGCGTCGGATCGACGATCTTGCCGATGCCGAGGGAAATAAAAAGGCACATAAGAACGATATCGCCTACAACATGATGAGAATGTGGCAAGGCGCATGCGGAGTTGCGCCTGAGGATTGCATGGTTAGCCCTGCATACGTGATACTCGCCCCACAGAGTGGCGTTCATCCTGATTTTTACGGCTACTACTTCAAACTGCCTCATATGCTGCAGACATTTTTTTCTCATTCTCGCGGGCTTACTAAGGATCGACTAAGGCTTTACTTTCAGGATTTTAGTCGGATTTTGTTGCCCTGCCCAGATATTCGCGAGCAGCGACGCATAGCACATTGCCTACACTCAATAGATGTCCAAACATTTTCAGAGCATACGAAGCTTATTGCTTTAAAAAAATATAAAAAAGGTTTAATGCAGAAACTATTTCACACGTCAGAGGAAGAATAGAGCATGCCAGACCTATTCTTTAAAGACCTCCCAACGCTAGCGAAATATCTGCGTGAGGAACTGGATAAACCGAACAAAAAATTCGCACTCCTTTATGCTTATAACGGAATAGGGAAGACTCGCCTATCTGGAGCGTTCAGAGATCTAGGCAAAAATATCAACTCAGATGGTGAGGTTACGCAGCGCGACACACTCTACTTCAACGCATTCACTGAAGACCTTTTTAACTGGGATAACGATTTGTCCGATGACAAACATCGTGTTCTCAAGCTGAACGAAAACTCGCGCTATTTTAATGGTCTTGCTTCAACGGAGCTAGATACTCGTATACGCTCGCTTCTAGATCGCTACGCCGACTTTGATTTTCGAATTGATTCAGAAACCGACAAGGACGATAAGTTAACGAACGCGGAAGTCGTTTTCTTTCGAGATGTAAATAGAAATCATGAATCTGATGACGAAGAAGACGTCGACGCATTTGGCATCAAGATTTCACGCGGAGAGGAAAGCATTTTTATATGGTGTTTCTTCCTTGCGATCCTACAACTGACTTTAGATGGTCACGAAGATTATACATGGGTAAAATATGTATATATAGACGACCCAATTTCCTCGCTTGACGAACACAACGCGATTGTTGTCGGGAATCATCTAGTACAGCTTTACCGAGAGGCTAAGCGACCAATTCCAACAGTTATTTCTACGCATCATGTTCTGTTCTTCAACGTACTGCATTACGAAATAAAGAACCACTTTGGCAGACAAGCTCAGTATATGTTGAAGCGAGAAAAACTTTCGGGCATATATTGCTTAGAGGAACAAAAAGGCGACACGCCTCAGTTCTATCATATATCTGCATTGACAGAATTATTGGAGGTCGCGAACAGCGATAAAATCAGCACATATCATTTCAATGTACTCCGGAGCATTTTGGAAAAAACAGCCTTCTTTCATGGGTACGGGCATTTCGCTAGCTGTATAAAAACTGACGCAAATGATGCGGAAGGGATTCTGCATCAACGGTTTGTCGACATTCTCAGTCACGGCAAATACTCCATGTACGAACCTGCAAACATGCAAGATCAAACAATGGACTACTTTCGGCAAATCCTACGCAGCTTTGTAAAGCGGCACCCTTTTAATCCCGCATTGCTCCCGACCGAGAACGAATAGAATTTCATGACTGAACAAGATCAGAAACAACTTGGTAAAACCCTGTGGAATATCGCCGATCAGTTGCGTGGCGCGATGAACGCAGATGACTTTCGCGATTACATGCTGTCGTTTTTGTTTCTACGCTACCTTTCTGATAACTACGAGTTGTCTGCAAAAAAAGAGCTAGGAGCGGATTACCCGATCGTGGCGCAGGACATCCTTGAACAGACGGACGCAACAACACCACTGCAGGTGTGGTATGAAGAGAACAAGGATGACGTTGCGGAATTCGAACAGCAGATGCGTCGCAAAGTCCACTACGTTATCAAGCCAGATTACCTTTGGGGCAACATCGTCCAGTTAGCAAAAACTCAAAGCAATGAGCTTCTCGATACACTGCAGAAGGGCTTCAAGCACGTTGAGGAAGAATCGTTTCAAAGCAATTTTCAGGGCCTCTTCTCTGAGATCAATCTCGCTTCTGACAAACTCGGTCGGAAGTATGAAGACCGCAACGCCAAGCTTTGCTCGATAATATCTGAAATTGCGCGGGGCATGGCGCTATTCTCTACAGACACGGACACACTCGGCGACGCGTACGAATACCTAATCGGACAATTCGCAGCTGGCTCAGGAAAGAAAGCCGGTGAGTTTTACACGCCGCAGAAGGTCTCCAGCATATTGTCTGCAATCGTCACACTAGATAGCCAGGAACCGAAAACAGGTGTGCGGAGAAAATTAGATAACGTATTCGACTTCGCCTGTGGGTCGGGCTCTTTGTTGTTGAACGTACGGCATCGTGTAAAAGAAGCAGGTGGCACCACCGGGAAAATTTTCGGGGTGGAAAAAAATATCACCACCTACAATCTAGCCCGTATGAACATGCTTCTGCACGGTATGAAAGATACGGAGTTCGAAATCTATCACGGTGACACACTGACCAATGATTGGGACTTTCTGCGCGAACCAAACCCCGCTAAAAAACCAAAGTTTGATGCGATTGTAGCTAACCCACCGTTTAGCTATCGTTGGTCTCCTGGTGAAGCCATGAGCGAAGACATGCGCTTTAAGAATCATGGCGTAGCACCTAAGAGCGCAGCCGACTTCGCATTTCTGCTACACGGATTGCACTATCTGAAGGATGACGGCGTGATGGCCATTATCCTGCCGCACGGCGTACTCTTCCGAGGTGGGGCCGAGGACCGCATTCGCCGTCAGTTACTTCGCGATGGACACATCGATACGGTAATCGGGTTGCCAGCAAACCTGTTTTACTCCACAGGTATCCCGGTCTGCATCCTCGTACTGAAGAAATGCAAAAAGCCGGATGACGTCCTTTTCATCAATGCATCAGAGGACTTTGAGAAAGGTAAGCGTCAGAACCAGTTGCGGCCCGAACACATAGACAGAATCATTGAAACCTACCAGTACCGCAAGGAAGAAGCACGTTACTCACGGCGGGTGAGCATGGAAGAAATCGAACAAAACGATTTCAACCTGAACATCTCCCGGTACGTAAGCGCTGCAGAAGTCGAAGGCGTAATTGAGCTTCAGGCAGTGTATGAAGAGCTGGTGGCGTTGGACCGAAAAATCGAAACGGCGACCGAGAAACATAATGAATTCTTAAAGGAGCTAGGGTTGCCATTGCTACCCTACGGAACGCAATTGCCAAAGTAAGCTCATCACTCTGACTTTCCTGACGTCAGCTAGCTTCACGGCGAGTATGAGCGGAGTGTAAGCCAGTGAGAATCGACAGATTTTTCTAAGGGCTCCGTTTAAACAGTGCCTCGCGGCGGTTAGGTTACGCAGTCAGCTCCAGTAGGTGCTCAATAAACTCTCCACATGGATGTGGGGCACATCTGATCTAAGCACGTTGATGTGCTGGAGTAGTGGTCATGAAGGCCAACTACTAACATTCTCCTCTCAATTGGGGCTTCATCTCTTGAGACGCAGACTTAAGAAGTGCTCATTTATGAGCTACATTGGGTTAGCTGCTTGCGGCCGCACAAGTTGGCAGGTGGGACTGGCCTAATTGGCCAACTGCTGCCTCTTGCCTTTCGCAGCTATCACCCACGCGCTACTTATTGCTGGTCATGGTTAAGAAGAATAAATTATGACGTCGAATGCAAAAGGCCGATATATCGGAGCGAAAGCTAACTAGGTATTCCAATTGGTATTCCTGAAAAAAAATCAAAAAACAATTATCGCTATAAATCAAGCGGCTAGCGACTCGATTCAGATTACCCCGGCACAGGCGTAGTAAGGCGCGGTACTCCCGACTCCGAATACCACCAACAGCAGCGGGCCAACAGCAATACCCAGGCCCATCAAGGTCTCATGTATGCCGATCGCCCGGCCGCGCTCGTCTTTCGAGGCGACCGCGAGGATCCAAGTATCGCAGGCAATCCAGCGCAGGATCAAGCCAATACCGAGTACGAAGTTCAGCGAAAAAATCAGTACCAAATGGGTAGTCAAGGTCATACCGATCAGCGCGGCAATCGTCAGCGCTGCGCTGAGGATATTCGTCTTGACGAGCCCCAAATGGGCCAGCAAGCGCGGAACCCATTTGTAGAGCAGCAGGATCGCCAACCACGAGGCACTGACAATCACCCCGATCTTTGCCGGCTCGACCCCATGCTGATCCAGCGAAAGCGACAGCAGCGGAGTGACGGTACCTATCTGCACGATCTGTGACAGGGCCGAGAGCGTGTTTATCTTGGTGAGCGCAAACCAGCGTTGTTTGTCGGTGTACTCAATACCGGTATTTTCCATTCGTGACCGACCTTGGCTAGACAGCGCTAAAGTGTTCGAACAACCACGGGCAGAGCTCACCTTCGGGCTTGTGGAACAGCGCACTGATGGTGTCCAGAGGCGTCCAGTCGGCCTGGATGCCTTAGAGACTTTCGAGGAAGGGTAGAGCAATTTCCAGCACCCGACGATGATCCATCTGTTCCGGCTCGACTATCCCGCGGTGAAGCATGTATTACGCACCGCCCCCGAGCTCCTGCTGATTCAAGCAAGCGAAACCCTCGCCTCACTCAACGCCATGACCACCGACCTGGCCTTCGAGCTCGAAGGTGCCAACCGTCACAAGCTACTGGCCACCTAACAATTGATCGTGCCAGGTGAACTGATGGTCGAACGAGTGCTGGTACTCACCCAAGACGCGCGCGCATTCCAGTAACAAGAAAGGCCGAGTCGCATTCAGCGTCTCGGCCTTTTGTTGTCATACATCCACCCTGCTATTTTCCAATCTTAATCATTATCAACTCCCAAACCAGCAAGTTAGCCAACTAACTATTTTAAAACATCCGCCTGAATAGCTAATCATCCGCGCCGATATTGCTTTAACGATAAACCCGTCGATTATTTTTATTTCACATATATTTTACATTCCCCCACATATGCTAATGTCATTAAGACATCAACGCTGTTCCAACCAGAATCAAGGGGTGTGTATGGCAGGTGTAATGGCATCCGTTAACAGCCGTACACAACTGGTCGGCCAGAACAGGCTGGAATTACTGCTATTCCGCTTCAACGACCAACAGCTGTACGGGATCAACGTCTTTAAAGTTCGGGAAGTTATCCGCTGCCCCAAGCTATCTCTACTACCAAAGTCTAATAACAACATTTGTGGCGTTGCCAATATACGCGGCGCTTGCATTCCCATTCTAGACCTCGCGATGGCAACAGGACTGCCCGGGATCACGGATAAAGAAAGCGCCTTTATTATACTTACGGAGTACAACAACCGCGTTCAAGGTTTCCTGGTCTATGCGGTTGAGCACATCGTCAATTTGAACTGGGAAGACATTCATCCGCCCCCCAAGGGCAGCGGTGACAACAATTACCTGACGGCCGTTACCCGTGCCGATGATCGTCTGGTCGAAATCATCGACGTGGAAAAGGTGCTGACGGAAATCTCGCCCTCGTCCGAGGAAATATCCGTCGGCGTGGTGGATGAAGCCGTCACCCAACAGGCCAGGCATCTGCGTGTGCTGACCGTGGACGACTCGATGGTGGCGCGTAAACAGGTGACCCGCTGCCTGGAGACGGTAGGCGTCGAGGTGGTCGCCTTGAACGATGGGCGCCAGGCGCTGGATTACCTTCGGGCCATGCTCGACGAGGGGCGCAACCCGCACGAGGAGTTCCTGATGATGATTTCAGACATCGAAATGCCGGAAATGGACGGTTATACCCTGACCGCCGAAATCCGCGGCGACCCGCGCATGGCCAAGTTGCATATCGTGCTGCACACCTCCCTGTCGGGCGGTTTCAACCAGGCCATGGTCAAGAAAGTCGGGGCCGATGACTTCCTGGCGAAGTTTCGCCCGGATGACCTGGCAGGCCGCGTAGTCGCGCGTATCAAGGCCGCGAGCCCGATCTGAAAGGCAAGACAACACTGCTCAAGCCAGGGAGGCTGATGAGACACGTATAAGAAGAACATCAACAGAGGGCATACCATGTTGAAGTGCAATGAACTCAATCTGCAGGCGCCTGACGGCGAGGCAAAGCCCTTCTGGCGGGACGGTGCACCCTCAGAGGGGCCGTGCGCCCTGGGCTGCGGCACCCAGCCTGCCACCCAGGCCCCGACAGCTGCGCCAGCCGTTCCCGTCGTCCCCAGATCCATGCAAGACGAGTTGGTCGCCGCACAGGAAATCTGTAGCCGCGCCAAGACCGCCGTTGTCGAAATGTTCGGCCATGCCCGCATGGGCCGGGCCCTGGAGCTTGAAGACGTCAGTGCACTGGTGGACGACATTTCGAGCTCGATCGCCCGCCATCCCAACGCCTTTATCAGCCTGGCACGCCTTAAAAGCATCGACGACTACACCTACATGCATTCGGTCGCCGTGTGTGCGTTGATGATTGCCCTGGGCAATCAATTGGGCCTGTCCTCCGCACTGATTCGTCGGGTCGGGATGGCCGGGTTGCTGCACGACATCGGCAAAATGGCCATACCAGGTGCCATCCTCAACAAGCCTGGCCGGTTGAGCAGTGACGAATTGCAGTTGGTGCGCACCCATCCACGGGAGGGGGAGAAAACCCTGCTGGCGGCCTCGCAGATGTGCGAAATGGTCGTGGATGTGTGCCTGCATCACCACGAAAAGTTCGACGGTAGCGGCTACCCCCATCAGTTGGCGGGTGACCAGATCAGCCTGGTGGCCCGGATGGCGGCGG
>Ga0065712_10068315_pt1 | contig 11815 bp, 11 predicted proteins | sample MisRhiReplicate1_FD_59099 | JGI IMG/M metagenome (GOLD analysis project Ga0065712, IMG submission 59099) | Miscanthus rhizosphere microbial communities from Kellogg Biological Station, MSU, sample Rhizosphere Soil Replicate 1: eDNA_1 v3... | ecosystem: Host-associated > Plants > Roots >...
CGCGGCCAGGACGAAGGAGAGCGCCACATGAATTCCGTCGGCAACGACGAGCGTGAGCCAGCGCGCGCAGGAAACTTCTGGGACAGCCGGGGAAAGCTACGTTTCCCTTGTTATCTTCCCTTCAAGAGCCAACCGGGAGAGCTTGCCGTGGAAGCGCACCCGTGCGAAGTACTGCCTCGACGGATTATAGCGATACAGACCATGTTCTCGTTTAATTTTTGTCCATACGTTTAAGATCATGTCAGATAGTGTGAAGTACCAGAAAGTGACTGCAACTTATGTGGTATGGCTCAGCTGATAGAGCGTCTCGTCGCCAGGTCATGGCTTCGAATCCCCTTACCTTCAGTCTTCGCTTGAAGCGCAGCGAAAAAGCGATCTCTGCCACGCCGAAGACTGCCTAGTTTGATTTAGTGAACCTCAGCCATTTGCTGCGCCGCATCGCAAGAAGTCGCACAGTGCCGAAGACGTTGCTTTTTGCGTTTTCGATTTTTGTAGTGTTCGCTAGCTGGACGCGACTGAATTTTCCGCCGCAGTACGACGAGATTGCCCATCAGGCGTTCGCGCAGGAAATCGCAAAGCATCCAGGTTGGAGCACATTGATCGATTACGAAGGAGCCCGAGATTATGAGGCGAAAGGGCCGCTGTTTTTTGCGCTGCTCGCCGCCTATGGCCATTGGTTCGGCTTTGCTCTGCCAATACTTCGGACTCTGACCATAGTGTTTACCCTGTTATTAACGGTTAGCTTCGCAAAGCTGGCGGAGCAGCTCGGTCACGCAGCATCTGCGATATCTCTGATCTGTCTTCCGTATTTTGTAATTCTCAGTACGACCGCGATGACAGATGTGCCGTGTTTAGCGCTTACTGTCTTGGCTGTTTACGCGTTCCTGGCTTATACGGACTCGAAGAGCCTTTTTCACCTGGTCGTCGGCGTTTTAGCGAGCACCACTGCTTCTTATGTTCGGATCGACTCTCTCTACGTGCTGGTTGCTATCGGAGCAGCTTTCGCAGTGCAAAACTGCCTAACTCGCCAACTAGCTATCGGTTTGATTGCGCCGTTTCTTTTACGAGCGCCATTGGTGTTCATTTGGGGCGGTTTGGCCGCTCCCACCGCGCACGGGCGACCGAATCCCGTAGCTCTTGGCTTGGATCTGTCTCACGTCGTTTTCAGCCTGTCGGTTATCGGCCTTTACTTTTGGCCATTCGCGTTCGTCTTGCGGGGCGATTGGCGACGGTCGTGGTTTGGCGTTGCAGTGGCGGTGCTGATCGCGGTTGTGCTTTGCGTTTCTTGGATGCCTAAACTGTCTGCGGAGAACGTCGACAATTATGCCGGCACAATACGAACGGTGCTCTTGCGAGTGAGTGAAACCGGCATTCGTGGGACGATCTGGCTGGTACTCGTTGCAACAGGCGCCGCTGTCTGTTTTCGTCTGCTCACGTGTGGTCCACAACACAACACCAAAGTGCTCGCAGTCAAACTGATTTGTCTTCTGGGATTGATTATGCAGGCATTACGAGGCCACATCATGTACGAACGTTACTTGCTAGAAGTATCTGCGTTTTTCCTGCTTCTGTTCATTACGTTTCCAAAAAGCAGAGAAGTATGGCTATGGTGCGGGTGGGGTGGCCTGCTTCAAATGGCTCAGCTCTTTCGGAATAACGTTTTACCTTAGCCGACAGGCTTCTCTCGAGATAAAGAAAGAATGCCTGAATACCGGTAAAGACATTCGCCGATCTTCTGCAACGCGTCCTTTTTCATTCTCTAGTGTTCTCACCTGATCTCACACCAGAGCTGGTCGCGCATCAGCAGGCGCAACAGTTGCTGTTTGCGGCAGTGCATAAAACCGTCTTGTGGCCCAGATCTCAGCAAGCCGAACGAAAAAATATGCAAACACGACAGGCCAAAGCACCAGCAGGGTGATGTCGCGGCCGAGATTGAAGGTAAGACCGGCGCCAAGCATGAACAGCGCCAGGCGCAGCAGCGATTTTCTTTGTTCCCACCAGCGGATGAGCAGACCAGCCCAAAGGGCCATAAGCATCCCGGCTGCGACCGGACCAAAGATTTGGCCAAAGTTCAAGACGCCGCCGCCGATCATTCCGCTGGAAATGGTGGTGTTCACACCGAGCTCACTGTCATCGCTCTGATAGCCACGCCATATCGCGTAGTCAATTCCAAGCAATGGCTTTGAAGGCCAGATCGCGCGAGGAATAAAGTTAAGCAGCTCATTCAAATATCTGGCGCCATACGCCGCAGTCGTCTCACCGGAATCCAGGTAAGCATTCACAAAGCAAAGCTCCCCAATCATGTTCAGGCCGACTGTTCGCACATCTTCATCCTTTTCATCCATAAGCTCATACGCATTCTGACTGGCCAGCACCTCCCTGAAGCCAACGTTACGAAATACCTGCACAAACCTGAAACCCTCTTTCAAGCAGAAAAACGTAATCGCCAGAATGGCCAGTTTTAGGATCAGCAGACGACGCCCATAAAACAGATAGGTGATCAGGAACGGCACACTGACTGCAAGGAACCCGCTGCGCGTTCCCGACAAAAAGAAACTTGGGAGCGTAATGGCGAACATTGCGCCAGCGAGCAACCGCCAGACAATACTGCGCTGGAAAAATACCAAAACACCCAGAGACGCTGTTACAGCCATAAACAGATACCCTGCGAAGGAGATCAGAAATCCGCTCGCCGAACTCTCCACTGCACCACGCCCCCACATCAGCGCGCCACCGCGGCTATCCAGCGGAAATACAGCGCCCATCACATCACCGCCCAGTCGAGCGATGCCAAGAACAAAAAGGACGAACCAAATCGCCGCGACCCCACGTAAGATCTGCTCAGGAGTAAGACGCGTATCAAAAACTCCCGAACTGCGCCGGCGGACAATCCAACGTATTGCGGCGGGTGCGAAAACGCGGAATCCGATTAAGAACAATAGAACCTGCCCATAACTTTGGCCTAACGAGGAGGAAGGCAGATCATCATACTGCTCCGGGTTTATAAACGGATCGGCGAAGTACCATGCGAATACCGTTATGTACACCCCGACCGTGATGCCAAAGCTATCCCGGTTCAGCAGCCTAATGCAGCTTTCTGCCGTCAACACCACCAACACGACGGCAGCGAGATAGAAAGTTAGTTCATGGGCCACCGCCGACCCAAAGAACACTTCAAAAGAAGTAGCAGTTGAAAGAATCATCATCACGAGGAATTGCTACAAAGTTGCGCCCAGGCGCTGCAGCTGGTTGGCAAGCGCTTCGATTGTGAACTTATCACGCACACCTGACGCGGACGCAAGCTTTTCCAGGCGGTCCGGACTCGCGATGCAGTCACGGACCGCGTGTGCGATGCACGCTGGACTCGGTTCATCAAGAATGCTTCCGTTGACGCCATTTTCCACGACTTTGCCGCAATTTTTCGATGCAATAATGGGTAAGCCATGCGCCTGCGCTTCCAGCTGCGTAATGGCAAATCCGTCCGACAACGTCGGAAGAATAAAGAGATCTGCATTTCTGTAAAATCCCGCTGCCTGGTTGCGCGTGACAGGGCCAAACCATTTTACTCGTCCGGCGTCGGTGACTGTGCCGGCGTTTGCAATTTCCACAGGTCCGACCATCCAAAATTCGGCCGGCTCGTCACGCAATATTCGAGCGGCCTCCAGTAACCTGGCGACGCCCTTGCGCAGATTAATCAGACCAAGAAACAGCACGCGCAGCGGCCGCTCAGCCGTAAAATGATCCGGGTATTTGCGCTGTAGCCGCGGCTCTCGGCGCCGCCCGACGCCAGGTTCCTCGTACGCGAGCGGAATAACTGTTAGCTTTTCCCCGTTAACTCCGGCCTTGGCCAGGCCGGTTCGCGCCCATTCGGAGTTCACAACAATGCGGTCGGCGAGCTTGCATTCATCGCGCCAGAAAGCCCAATATTCAGGTGGCGCGGGGTGCCATGTACCTGCCAGTTCAGGCTGCCGCGCGGTTTCTTCGGTCACAATCCTCTCTTCCTCGGGGCCAGGATCGATCTGAACGAGCAGAGTCTTCCATCCGTTTGCTTTTGCGTAACGAAACGGCTCAAGGGCGGTGTAGCTATAGCTCAGAAGAATTGGTTGAGAGTCACTAGGTGAGAGCGTAAAGCTCCGTGAGGGCCACGCTCCTTTACAGAGCTGAGAGCGGAGAAAGGACACGACCTTGCGTTGGAACCACCGGTTGCGGGCGAGTATTTTCGGCCACCCACTGGAGTCACGAGCGCCCGCAAGCATTTCAAAGAGCACTAAGGACGAATTAAACGCTTTCACTTGCGCGTCACGTAGCTCGCTGTGAAACCTATGGCTGAACTTTGAACTGTGCCCGCAGCATTTCGCAAGCAAAGACGAAGGCGGGACCCACGCGTCTGTTACGAGAGACCCGAGCATGCCGATGCGAAACAACGCCCGGGGAATGGCATAGTGTTCTCGCGCGCCGAGCTGACAGCAGAGCCACTTCATTGCGTTAGCAGTCATTTTCAACTGTCATTCTGATCTCGCAGTCGCGGGAGAAGAATCTCGGATCAATTTTCTACCAGTTCTGCACAACGGACTAACCAGAGATGTTTCGATTCGCTCAACATGACAGCGCAATGATGAGATGAGTTTAAGGCAAACGAAGCCAGCGTTTGTAACCTCCCCATGAAACAGGCCTGCGCTTTCGAAGACAATAAGGAATTCCAGTTAGGGTGCGCCCCCACCAAAACGGTTCGCGAACTACCCACGACCACCCGCGCTTGCAGGCATAACGAAACTGCGAGAAAACGCGCCACGCAACCATTCCAATTGCAAACGGAAAAGGACATCGCAGTACAGTGCTCCACAATTCGTTGCGCGCGTGACGATGATGAGTGCGAATTTCATCGCGCGCCTGCCCGGAGTAATGGTGACGGATGGTAATCACGGGAGAGAAAAGCACGTCATAACCCGACGCCACACATTGCACAGCGTAGTCCGGCTCTTCATACGCGTGAAAGAACCGTGATTCAAAGCCAAGCAAACGGAGATACGTTGAGCGCCGCAGAACCGCGCCAGAGTTGGAAAACGTGCGCGTTAACCGCTCCGGGCCGAAGTTTGTTTGCGCGAGTGTTTCCGGATACTCATCCGTGCGCTGGGGAAAATGAAGCACTGCAAGGTTCGGATGCTGCTCAAAGGTTCGGACGATGCGAGCGATGCAATCCAGTTGTTCCGGATAACTATCATCATCCAAAGCCAGCACCAAATCCCCCCGCGCCTGGCGCATCATGCGATCGCGCGAAGGAACCGAGCCGATCCCTGGCTGGTTTGCAATCAGCGTTATCTCGGGAAATTTATCGGCTACCATATCAAGCGTTCGATCGGTACATCCATCGGCCGTCACAAGCACCTCATTTGGAGCAGGCCGGAGCTGCATAACTGCGTCGCACGTCCGCTGCAAATCGGTAGCGCGATCCCGCGTCGTGATCATCACGGACACAGTCATAAAACGGCTTGCGCCAAAAGCACAGCTTCAGAGGCCCGATCCTGGTCGGGCCAAAAACTCTTTGATGGCGAACGTGTCCTGGGACGGCTCAATCCACCAGTAGCCATTCGTCCGCACCAATTCACGCGATGCCAATCGTTCACGCCGACCCAAATGAAGATTCTCGAAATTGATCATGGCGGGTGGGACATCAGCGTCGAAGAACCAATTCAACAGGTCATAATCCATACCTTCAGTGTCAATTTGAAGAATGTGAACATGCTCGATTTGATACGCCTCTAATAGTGAGGCCACCGACATGGAAGGTACTGCCACTTGGTGAACCTCTTTCGCCATTATACTAAAGCGCCTATGATGCCCGGCAATCAGGCTCGCTTTAGGCGATTCTCGAGGGGATGGGACGTAAAGAATCACTTCTCCATCACTTTCTGCAACCGCGGCATTCACGAGGCTGATTCTAGGATTAGCCTCGTACTGTACCTCAAGTGAATTGACATTCCCGATTTCGTAATTTGCCACTAATTATCTGGTGAAGCTTCGGCATCACTTTTAGCTGGTCAGTATTCGCCAAAATTCCGGATTCAAGCCATGCGTCGTTAATGGAGCGGAATTCCATTTGATCCTGATTCAAAGCAAACTCAATTGTGCGGCGTGGTGAAAACGCGAAATCAGCAGGATCGATCCATCTGGCACCAGACAGAAACCTATTTTTCACCGTGAGGTGGGCGTGATAGACGGGGATGCATCCTGCTCGCACGGCCTTAACGAATTTTTCAGTAAAGTAATAGGGTTCGGTGCAATTCTCCAGACATACAGCAACTTTGTAGCCGGATAAAAACCTGATGGTCTTATCGCCGTAGAGATCGTTGCCGTCGCTGGGAGACGCTCGCCCCGCATAGTTATCCGGCGGCCTAACAATCCAGAGCTTCGGAAAATGGCGGAAGTTCGCCCATGCGTCAGGCTGACCGAACAGCTCAACGCGCCGGTCTAATATCATCCGATTCCGGAACCGGAAGTGAGACTTAAGGAACCAAATGCGTCCACCGAAATTGTTGACGGTGGCGACTACAGCGCGCCTTACTGAAGCTACTCGTGGCCGCGACAATGTGCCACTGAATGTAGCATGCGGAATGCGGTAAGTTGCGTCCGGGTGCGCGTAAAAAGCCCGCTCCGAAGCGTCGAGCTCTCGAACCAGCCACTTCCCGACAGGATGCGAGTGGAAATGGTGATGCCAGGAAGGTTCATTGGTGTACCAGAGCTTCGGGCCATGGAAGGCGAGCAGTTCCTCGCTGGGATCATAGAACGCGAGCAGAGCATCGGCCCTCTCAAGCGGCACGCGTGGGGAATACAAGATGTCGTCGAGCTGAAACTGATCCCATGTATCAGCTCTAAGCTGTTGCGAGACGACCCTGCATTTGAATATCTTGTTCAAGACCGCGCCTCTTCGGTCGCAAGCTCTGGCCGTTGAAGCCAAGGGCTGTTCCATCGCCAGTTCAGGGTCCCCGGCATTCTCAAAGACCCCGACACGTTCGTTCCAAATTTGCGATCACTCTTCCGTAGAGCAACGCCTGGAAAAGACGCCGATGTACATACCAATGCCGGCTTAAAGCCAAGAAGCGGGTGATCATCACAGAGAGAATCATTCTGAACTAAACAGGGACTTGGTGCTCCTGGGAGCAATTAAGCGCTTCAAGTACGCTCGTCGCTGGATGCCATTTCGCCTTGCTCCTCCAAGGCATACATTCAAGACACCGACTTTTTCATTTGAATCTAATAATGATTTCAATTTGTTATTGAGTGGTTATTAACCCGTTAACTCGGAGTTCTTAAACAGCCTTAGCCGAAGAAACTAGAGTCGCTAGTCCTTTTACTCGACGCTGCACCTTGCCTGCCAAAATCCTGCGCTCTTGATTCAAAAGGGCGAGCCAAGCTCTTAGCTCCCCATGATAGCGGCGATGGTGTTCTAGCCGGGCGATCGTGAAAGGGCGCGAGTAGGCGTGCCGATCAAACAGGAATGGTTTGCGCCCGCAAAAATGCGCTACCCGCGGACGGCAAATCTCTGTCGGAAAATGCCAGCCGGCGCCATTACAGTCTTTCATCAGCTCTTCTTTCCCATGATGTGCCCATATGTGCTGCAAGTCGGACATGGTACTCTTGATTTCGCCCCGTTGCGTCATCGAATGAACGAAATAATTTAGCAGTGGCTGGTCGGCGAAATCACCAAACAACCCAGGTGTTTCCTTTTCCCACAACTCCGCTTCCATCCACTTTTCAAAGGGGATAACATCCCGTTTGCATGCGAAGACGCCGGCAGAAAAGTACGCTTTCCCTCGCCAATCAAATTCGGGATCAAAGTTTCGCAGCTTTTGCGGATCAAATTGAAAATGTGGCAGCCACGGTGGAATTTCGGTGGCATCTGCTGGGATATCAATGTCGCTCCAGAAGATCTGAAAATCGACGTCAGTGCGGACCTGCGGAGTAAAGTCTCCCCAGACGATCGCATCCGAATCCAGCCAAACGTAAAATTCAAAGGGTCCCTCCCACATCGCCGCGTGTTTAGCGCGGGCATTCCCGCTAATAAGCTTGCGCATTTCGTTCGAAGGCAGTTCTGAAACACGGAGAACAATCACGCTATATTCCCTTTCCAAATCCGAAACATCAAAACTCCCGTCCACCACCAGACAAATCGGAGTTTCAGGACAAAAATGTTTCATGCTGGCAAGGGTCGCCTGGACCATGAACTTGTCCCCGGCGTGGCAGCCAGTCACAAAACCAAATGGTGCTTGTACTTTCATGCTACGAGGGTCGTTGAAGCTGCGCGTTCACTTTGACATTAAAATATTTGTCAAAACATCGGTCATGCGCTCGGCAAAAGCCTCGTCGGTGAATGACCGGAACTCCGGGGAACGCAGGAACTCTTGTCCCGCCTCGCGCATCTCCCCCCATTCCGGTTCCGGGCACGATTGCAAATACATTAGCAATTCTCGACGCGTCCGGAAGTTTCGCGCATCGACAAACGCTTCTTGCGGGACAAACTCTGCAATCCGTTCTTCGCCCAGATAAACTGGCACCGAGCCGGCTTGCAATGCATCAAAGATTTTCTCGCTGATATACCCGCGTCGTCCGCGAAAGTTTTCATAGGCCATCACAAACCGATACTCCGCGGACAATTCGTCTTTGGAGAATTTTGTGTTGTCCCGCCAGCAGCGATAAGGCCGGTTGGGATACAGGGGACACCACGAGATTTGTTCTCCATTCCAGCCGGCGCCAAAAACATCCAAAAAACCCGGCATGTATCTTTCCGCCTCACGGGTGATGGCGCGACGTTCACCATACAGATCGCCACGTGAGAGTTCCGTCACCAATGACAGCGGACATTCCCAGCCCGCCAACATTCTTCCAAAAAAAGGCAACCCCGCCAGTCCCGCCTGCCGAATCGCCCAGAAACCGCTTACGCGGTTGGAATAGCACATCAACAAGCCTTTGCGTTGGGAAAAGGGGGGATTCTTAAGTGGCCAAACAACGGGCACTGGCAAATGATAATGAAAACATTTCGCACTAGCGGGGGAGGCATCGGACAATTCATAGGTCACCACAGCCGAAACTTGCTTTCGATTGGCGGAAATCAATCCGAAAGGCGCGATAGCCGGGCTTTCGAATACTTGTAGCATTATCGGCGTGCCCGGTCGCAGCCGAAAGTGAATTTGTTCGAATTCTTTTCTGCTTGCCGGAAGGTCCAGGAACCATAACAAATCGCAGGTTTCCAGTGGCGCTAGATCCCAGGTGTCTATCTGAATTCCCAAAGCCATCGCCTTTTCTTTCCAGGCAAAAAAAGCACCGCGGTACCGACCTTGCCAACTCGTACCGGAAGTGAACAGCCGGTTACCACACCAGTCTTGAAATGTGGGCCTGACCAATACCCTCTTCATTCGCTGGTTCGCAAAAGCCGGCTGTAAAGCTCTGCATAACGTTTTGCCATCAAAGCACTGGCAAACTGTTTTTCCACACGTTGGCGCGCCGCCAAGCCCATGTTTCGGCGCTCGGTTGGATGTTGCAGCATCCAATTTAATTGATCGTGTAGCCCCACGACACTGCCGACTTTCGTTTCCAGCAAACCCGTTTCGCCATCGGCTACTATGTCCACCAGGCCACCGGTCTGGAACGCCACCACAGGCGTGCCGCAAGCCGTCGCTTCCAATGCGGTCAAACCAAACGACTCAATCCGGCTCGGCGCTGCAAAGACATCACATGCTGAATAGAACAGCGATTGCAAGTGTGGCGAGTTAATGCTGCCGAGTTCAATCAGTTGATACCTTCCGCCACTGTCCGGCAGCTTGCCCGCACCAAAAACCAGCAACATTATTTTTGCTTTCTCGGCCAAAGCATGCAGCGCCTCCACTAAGAGCGAGCCCCCCTTGTCAGGGCTGGACAAATCGGCGCAGGCAAAACCAACAACGAAACGCTCGTGCTCAATCGCCAGGGCATGTCGCGCGCAAGATTTGTCGATCGGTTTGAATGACTCGATATCCAACCCTAAAGGAATTGTATGAAAGGATTTGGCATATTGTAGCAGTGCGCTACGGCGCGCCTGCGCACTCATCCAATCACTGCTGGAGATAACGTGCAGATTTTTTCCCGCATAACATTGCTTCTTAATCTCAAAAAGCCGAAAGGCATCGTCATGCGAACCGGGATTTTTCAACTGCGGACAATCCCGGCAATGATTCGTGAACCGCTCGCAATCACCGGCATGATGACAGCCGCCGGTAAACGGATTCATGTCGTGCAGAGACCACACCACCGGTAAGTCCGGCGGCAGCGACGCGAAGAAACTGGGCTGATCAATCCAGCGCGAAATCCAGTGCAGGTTCACCACGTCAGGCACTGTTCCAACCGTCGATAGCGGCGTTTTCCGAATCCACTTTGGACTGGTAAAAAACGCCTCGGGCGCGCTACGACGATTCCGCCAGCTTCGCGCCAACGCCGCGGCGTTTCGCCAGAAAAATGAATTGATTTGAAAGACTGGCTCGCAGTTTTCAACGAACGGCGTGCCTGTTCCATAATAAAAGCGGCTCTCCACATTTTGTCGCCGCAGAGCATCATGCAATCGCTGGGCTGCAATGCCCGCACCGCCAAACGTTTCAGATGTGAAATGGGCAACGTTCATTATTATTCCATTCCCGGCTTCATAAAAGCTTCGTATCACCTCTTGAATTCTGTTTTTTTAAGACTTTCCGCGCCATTCCTTTCATCCAGAGAACGCTGCGGATTCGTGCCTGCCGGGTTCGTTCGCTTAGAGTCATCCATGGCACCATTCGGGCATAGATGGTTTCGGGGACGCGCTGATGCTTCTTGATGACCTGAATAGACTGCATCAAAAAGCGCCAATACACTTGTGGCGCAAACCATGTTTCATAGGCTTGCCGGGCTTTGCGTCCCCTTTCAATCCATTCATTTTCATGTTGCCGGATAATCTCGTAGAGAGAAGCAATCTGTGTTTCCGGGACAAACAGCGCGAACTCCTCCCACTTGGGACCGGTTGGCGGAACCCAGTCATCCGCGATGATTACGGGGGTAATGCCTGCCTCCATCAGCTCGAACAAACGCACACTGGAAGTTCCAGCACCGCGTGGGCATAGTCCGAATTTCGAGCGCTGCGCAAGCTGCCAGTAACGAGCCTTTGTCGCCTGCTGACTTATCTCATCCGTTTGAAAATGATTATAGGTTGAAGTGTCCTGCATCACGACATTACTTTCAGGAAAGCGCAACTTCATCAACCGTTTGCGGACTGGATGGCTAAGTCGTCCGGCATAGAAAAAAAGCAGGTCTTTCGCAGGCACGCTGACCGTTGAAACAGCGGGAACTTGGTTCGGAAAACAAATCTGGTGCATTGGATAAGCGCAAGATTGGAATCGGCCTGTGCGCATCCAGGACCGGCGAACAGAGCTGTAGAGTCCGTGCAAAAAACGCGGCGGATTGTCGCCTTCATAAATTCCAAACGATTTTTCTGGAAACCGCCGCCAAACATGATTGCGACGCAAATTGGTAAACACATCCGCTTCGTCGATGTCCACCACCAGGATCAAATCTGCATCTTCAGGGCGGTCCACAAACACCGATTGCAATGACGTGCACAGGCCGGCCATACGCTTTAATTCGCGTCCGTAAAACGACTGGCCGGTACCGCAGGATGAAATGAAAACCTTCAAGCGTTAGCTAAGCCCGATATCTACTTTAGAAATTGCCCTCAATGGTTTCGGCGATGCAGGGCTCCTGGTAGTGTCCTAATTTGACTGGATATTCCGCTGTCACGGCGGCAAAGAATTCTCCACGA
>Ga0065712_10068316_pt1 | contig 11784 bp, 7 predicted proteins | sample MisRhiReplicate1_FD_59099 | JGI IMG/M metagenome (GOLD analysis project Ga0065712, IMG submission 59099) | Miscanthus rhizosphere microbial communities from Kellogg Biological Station, MSU, sample Rhizosphere Soil Replicate 1: eDNA_1 v3... | ecosystem: Host-associated > Plants > Roots >...
CTGAGCGACCACGGGCTTGCCGGAAGCTAAATAGCAGGCATCCCGTTCGCTGAACCAGCCGCTGCGAAGACGCACGTTCATGTCCTTGGCGACTGTAAATTCGGCTCGGGAGCTACGGAAATAAGCTGGATATGCACCGAAGATGTCCAGTGACATTCGAAATGGCGGAACGAGCCTCCAGCCATGCGCTTGCAGCTTTTCGCGGTCCGCCAGATCGTTGGGAAACATAGCCAGCTCAAAAGGCTGAGGCGTGCGCCGCGGCAGAGTGAGAAATTTTTCCCATTCGTAATGCTTGCTCCAGCGGTAGACTTCGCCGCCGTAAACGACGTCGTTTCCTGTGTGGCGGTAGTTGCCGATGGTCGTGAAAAAGGGCGCTTCCGGTTCGTAGGCCATGGGCCAGAGATCCAGATCGACCGGTTGTCGTGTTTTGCCATAGGACCGGCCATCGATTGGCACGCGGCAGTCGGCGGCGCCAAAATTTTCACCATAGGTAACAATCGCATGATGGTTGGCGAGGGCAGTGGCGGTATGATTATCACCATTGGCGAGTTGTAGCTCGGCAATCACCGGGTCGCATTCCACGTAAACGCGAAGCGGCGCTGCCAAATGTTCCTTGCGCAAATCGGTGGCGCCCACGATATTCAGCAGCGCGTCGCACGTCCGATAGAGCTCATCGAGCTGTGCGCCGGTGATGCCGTAGCACTCTTCCGCGCGATACGCCGCGCGAAAACCCCAGGTATCGGGCGAGCCGATCCGCTCCATGCATGAGGCGATGTGCCGCACCGCATACGAGCAGTCGTCGGTGATGCTGTCGCGCTCTGGATCGTAGGGCCAGACGGTGTCGTCCTCGATGTACCAAACCTCATGGCCGAGCTTGCGGAGGCCGAGGAGCCAGTTCAGATAGAGCCAGGTTTGGCCGCCAAAAGGACAGCGTCCCATCATTCCCAAGACCACCAGTCGCAGTTTCCGTCGCATGGCGATACGGCCAAAGAAGGCTATGCGAGAGCGCGGGCTTTCTCGGCTTGGACGCTGAATTGGGCGCGATAAAGTCTGACGAAGTCGCCCTGACTGCGCATGAGCGTATCGAACGTGCCCCGCTCGCTGATTCTTCCGTTTCGCAGTACCACGATCAAATCCGCCTGGCGGACGGTGGAGAGCCGATGCGCAATGATAAAAGTGGTCCGGCCGCTCGTGAGCTCGCGGAGGCCTTCCATGATGAGCGCTTCGGTTTCGGCGTCCACCGAAGAAGTGGGCTCATCGAGAATCAGAATCGGAGCCTTGAACAAGATCGCGCGCGCGATGGTCAGCCGCTGTTTTTCTCCTTCCGACAGGGTTGCGCCTTGCTCGCCGACGATGGTTTCGTAGCCATTTGGAAAATTCATGATCGCATCGTGAATGCGCGCGAGGCGCGCGGCATGGACAACCTCGTCCTGGCTGGCTGTGGAGCGTCCGTAAGTCAAGTTCTCACGGATCGTAAGCGGGAATACCAGCGGCGGCTGAAGCACCATCGCGATCTGCCGGCGCAACGACTTCAAATCGAACTCGCGCACGTCAATGCCGTCGATCGTCACGGAACCGCTGCCGGCATCGTAAAAACGCGGCAGCAGGCTGAGGAGCGTCGATTTGCCAGCCCCGGTGTGGCCGACGATGGCGACTTTTTGGCCGGGGTAAACATGCAAGTCAATCTGTTTCAAAACCGGCTGGTCTGGAACGTAATTGAAAGAAACGCGGTTCCAGGAGATTTCCCCCTTCGCGCCCGCGGCAGGAAACATCTTCGAGCCCTCAGTGAAATCGTTTTTTTCCTCCATAATTTCGAAAACGCGTTGCAGGCTAACTTTGGCTCCCTGAATGGAACCGTAGGCCTGGCTGATCGAATCGATGGCTCCATAGAGCGAAGTCAGATAAGCCGTAAACACAACAAGCCCGCCGACAGTGAGCATGCCGGCCAGAACGTGCCGGGCGCCGACCCAAATCACAAGGGCGGTGCCCAGCGCAATGATCACACCGACGATGCCGGCATAAAAGTTTTCCAACAAGTAGAAGTGCAGGTCCGCTTGTAAACTCTTTTGACTCTGGGTCATGAAACGGCGATGTTCGTCTTCTTCCTTGGTAAACGCCTGAATCACGCGGATCGCTGGAATCGCCCATTGTACCAGCGAAAAAACACTGCTCTTCTGCTCGTGCATGTGGCTCGCGGATCGGATGAGCCAGCCGCGCAGCGGCGAGATCGTGATCAGCGCTGCGAGCACAGGACACACCACAAGCGCAAGAAAAGTGAGAAGCGGATCGAGACGCATCATGACCAGAAACATGCCGGCAAACAGAGTAAGCGAGCACAGGACGGGAAAAAGACCGTTCATCGTGAGGGTCTGGATAGCATAGGTGTCGGACGTCAGCCGATAGAGCAGATCGCCGACCCGGCTGCGGTGGTGAAAAGAAAGTGAAAGACGCTGGATCTGGCTGTAAAAGTCTCGGCGCAGGTCGTTCACCATAGCGTGACCGATCCGGATCGTGGTGTAATCATTCAGGAGACGCAGAGCGCCGAACAGGACGTAAACAAGCACCAAACCGATGCACGACACGAGGAGCAGGATCTCGGGGGACCAGTTCGGAGCGAATTTCCACGGTAACGGATTGTTCGCCAATACGTGATCGATAATGATCTTGAGCGGCCAGGGCTTGAGCAATTCGAGGGCGCTGATAAACAGAACCTGAGTCAGGGCCCAGGCAAATACGCGCCAGTATGGTCGGAGGTACGAGCGAACACTGCGTTTCATTAGCAGGATCGGCTCACAGGGTTGGGTCGGACGACGTTTGCACCGGCACGAATTCGAGCTTATGCGCCAACGACTCCATCACATGGTAAAGCAGGCGGCCAAGGCGAAATTTTTGATAGAGAATAGCGCCGACGTGAGCGATGCCGATCGCGCCCGCCGCCACGGCGAGACGGGTCATATCCAGCGACGCCGCGATCGTGGTCGCGGCGACATAAACGCCCAGGCAGGTTGCGGAAACTCTGGACATCCTGAGCGCGCAGCGCACTCTCAACAGACGCTTCGCCCCGCCGTGATTCTCGACGGCAGTTTTGATCTGGGCTTTGGCCCACGGCCCTTGGCAAATTTCCAAGTCCCATTGGCTCCATCCCTGGTCCATCGCAATGAGATATTTGCGCGGCAGAAGAAACTCCATGACGGCATGCAGCAGACTTTCCTTTTCCTGTCCCCGCTCATTCCAGTACGACAGATAGAAGGCGCGTTCGTGCCACAGGATGCGCACCGCTTGGCGGGAGCCGTTAAATTCGAACGGCTTCACCTCACGAAAGCGGCGCAGGCGCCAGCGATAACGCTCGAGCGTACGAATCAGCGGCCCGATGTAAATTAGCAATGCGATGAGGAGAACCGCACGCCAGCCCTGAAAAGAGGGCAACACTCGAGCATGCAGCGCGCTGGTGACGCAACGGCTAAGGGTGAGCCCGAACGGCGCCAGTCCGAGCCAGAACCAGTCGCCGAATAGCAGCGCGCAGGCGAAAAGCGGGAGCGAGAGCAAATTCCATTCGAGGGTCATCGGAAGACATGCGAGCACCGAAGGGGGAGGCTGATACAGAGTCTGAAAAAGACCACGCCCGAAAACACCGGAATAAATCCGCTGCTGGCGGCTCGCCAGGAAGGACGACAGATCGCCGTAGATTCTGCCGAACCAGCGCGACTGACCGAGCACATTAAAACGACTGGGGTGTTTGAAGAACAGCAGGGTTTCCGCCTTGCCATAACCTCGCTGCTGCTTCAGATAATCGCGCACCGTGTTGCGACGAAAATGCCAGACCACCGCAGCCGGACTGAAACCGATCTTGTAACCTTTGTTCTGCAGACGCCAGCATAGATCCACGTCGTCCCCGGCAGCACGAAAGATGGGATCAAATCCAGAGATCGCTTTGAGAGCCTCATGACGAAACGCCATGTTGCAGCCCGGAATGTGCTCCGCGACTTCGTCATCGAGCAAGACGTGGGTTGGCGCCCCGGGCGAAACCGCAACACAAGAGGCTACAAATGAGTCGTCCGGCGGCGTTAAATTCGGTCCGCCCACGGCAGCAAAGTCGGATGACTGAAATCGCGCCACCAAATGGGTGAGCCAATCTGCATCCGCCATGCAGTCGGCATCTGTAAAAGCGATGATCTCGCCGGTGGCTGCTCTGATCCCGACATTGCGGGCTTCGCTGAGCCCTTTGTTTTCCTGGTTGATGAGCCGAATGTACGAATAGCCTTCAGCGATTTGCCTGGTGCCGTCGGTCGAGCCATCGTTCACAACAACAACTTCGTAATTTGGGTAGTTGAGTTTTTTCAGCGACGCGAGACATGCGTCCAGGGTGCGCTCACCGTTGTACACGCATACAATCACCGACACTTTAGAATAGGCAGGAAGCGGCGGTGGCAGGGCCCCGCTGTAGTATTGTTGGACTGCCGTGAACGCTGGTTTCTTCTGCCGATGACGATCGACCAATCCAAAGGCCCAATCCTCCACCTGAAATCCCTCTGGACCAGAGTAAGCATGCCAATCATCAGTCCAGGAAAAAACCACCGTGCCCGCGACTCCCGATTCAAAGCTAGCGCGCAATTGCCAGGACAGAGCTTCGGCCTGAAACTGGCGGCCCTGTCCGATGGAATCGATGCCGATTTCCGTCAAGACCAGCGGCCGGTCGCCGGCTAGATTATGAAGGTGAGACAGATAACGGCGAAAATCTTCTTCACGATGAAGATAAACGTTGAATGCCGCGAAGTCCAAGAAATCGGTTTCGAGATATTCAGTCGACGGAAAATTGGCGTAGCTGACCAGCGTGCCGGGATCAGCGGTCTTTGCGGTATCCAGTAAAGAACCGAGGAACTTGCGGATCTTCCCGGCGCCATACCAGCGCACGATTTCCGGAGGAATCTCATTGCCGACGAGATAAGCAAAAACCGCAGGGTGGGAGCTGCAATCAGCTACACCACGGGCAATGGTCTCGCGAATTTCTGATCGTGTTCGCTTGGAATCGAGAAACGAAATGTGCTGCGGCCAAGGAATACCGACCATGACACGCAGACCGTGTGCGGCTGCTTTATCGAGCAGCGCTTTCGGGGGCACGGTAAAAGTACGAAAGCAATTGACGCCGAGTTCCGACATCAGCCCGAAGTCTAAATCGACTTGCGCAGCTTGCGGAAACGGCCCGCCGCCGGCAGTCGGCGCAAACGGACCGTAGGTCACCCCTTTCAAAAAAAACTTTTGATCTTTATGGAAAAAGAACCGTCCGCGCTGTTCGATTTTCTCCAGGGCGAGACCTTTGCTCGAGCGTTGGACTTCGATCAGCGGCAACCTGGGCACGCTTATATCACGCGTACCATGCAGCTCGAGCAACGAGGGCATCGACATGAGTCGGGGAATCACTCCTTCTCTGTTCAGGCCTACGCCGAAAGTAATTTCAAGACAGATGCTTAACCTTAAACAACAGGGCAACAATGATGCCAGTGAACTGTAAAACCATTTTCACTGATATTACGGACGCTTGCTACATCGTGGCACGATCATCTGCAGGGTTTAGCATTCATGAACTTACTCCGACACTACTGTTAGACGCGTCTCGATCGATTCAATTCGAAAAATTTTGCGCTGGTTGGGTTTGATCGATTCGATTTCGGAAATGCGAACGGCTAATTGCAGTTGCGTCTAATTGTCAGTGACTGGGTTTCATAGTGATTAGCGGACAACCAAATGAGCTAAAAAATCAACGCCGAAAACCGCTTCAGTTTTTTAGCTAGATTCTTGGCTATTCTGTCTGGTCTAGCTCTCGGTAGACCTTGTTTTTCCCTCTCGATGGCGGGATCTAATCATATTCTCTCGACAAAACAAGATCACTAGATGAAGCAAGCCTAGGTCGCGCAGGGTAACTCGTTTCGCGCAGATCACAGCGAACTTGCGCGAATTTCCAGAATTGCACTTCACGCAGATGTAGCTAAAAGCCTGCACACATCGATCTCAATCGAGCGGAAATTTATGACTCAGCAGCGCATAGGAGCTGATAACTGGCCAAGGCGAATAAAGAATAAGCATCTGGCACACCGTTTGTTGAATGCCAGTGTTGCTTGAGCCCCGCATTACTTTGACCGCCGGTTTCGCGGCATCGACTAAAGATTTACGGAATCGACGGAATAACAGAATGAAGTTTACTGCTCTCATCGGCGTCGTTGTCGCATCGAATCTTGCCTGCGCGTTGGCCAGCGACGCGGCCGAGTCGACAAAGCAGCCCGAGCGTATCGTTACACGTCCCGCTCCGCCGGCAGAGCCAAAAAAATTGCAAGCTGCGCGTCGAATGCTGATCGAGCGAATGAAAGCGTCTCGAGAATATCTACGGGAGTCGTTACCGTACTATGAGCAGAGATTGGCGACGCAGACCGCTGAGGTTCAGAACAATCGCAAACTATACGAACAAAATGTGATTTCGAAGGGCGAATTTGAAAATAGCCAGCAGGCAATGAACAACACGCAACTAGAGGCTGAGCGAATCCACCACTGGATCGCCGAGGATGACGTCACGTTGTTACTCGCCGAGGGAAACTCCCGAGCGGAGATCGGAGCGCTGCGCACACTGGCGCCGAATGCTTACGAAGACACTCCGACCACTATTCGTTACAACGGAGTGACGCCGTGGTCGCCGGCGCTGATCGCCAAAGTGGCGAAATTTTTCCAAGCGCGCTTCAATAAGGAACTGCCGGTGAGTGCCGCCGGCCAGTCATTAACTCATGATCGTTTAGGCTATGACCACCGTGAAGCTGTCGATGTGGCCGTGTCGCCTGAGAGCCGTGAGGGCCGAGGCTTGATCGCATATTTGCGCCAAGCGCGGATTCCGTTTCTTGCTTTTCGCGGTAAGGTGCCGGGCGTATCGACGGGTCCACACATTCATATCGGTATGCCATCGCCACGACTTCATTTGATCGAAGCCAAACAGCGCGCCGTTGCCGCCGCCGAGTCTGTGCAAAGCGGCCAAGGCGGCTGAATCCGTACTCGTCAACATTGGAGTGACATTTTCCTCGAGAATAGCGTTCTATGCAGTCGAAGGGATAGGGTGCGCTGTTCTGAATTCGAAGTTGCGTGACGGTTGGCCAACCGTTAAACTTATTGACATCTATCTGATTCACATGAAAGCGAGACCTCAGACGGGGGCACTCCATGCGTAAATGGCTGATTGCCGGCGCAATTTTGCTTGTATTGATCGTTGTTGCGTTGATTGGGCTGCTCAATATCAACGCGCTCATCGCCCGCAATAAGGGTTACTTGATCGAGCAAGCGGAATCCGCATTAGGCCGGAAGATTTCAGTGGACCAAGTGCAAGCAACAATCTTTAGCGGCATCGGCGCCCGCCTCACGAATTTCGCCATGGCCGATGATCCTGCCTACGCGAGCGGTGATTTTGTCCGGGCCAAGGATCTTCAAGTCATCGTGAAGTTTTGGCCGTTGTTGAGCAAAAGCGTGCAGGTAAAACAGGTGATTCTGCACGATCCCGTGATTCAGATCGTCCGCAACCGAGATGGGAATTTCAATTTCTCGACGATCGGAAAGAAGGCCAAAGAGAAAAAAGATGAGCGTGAAAAAGCAGACCGTGCACCCGAGGAACAAAAATCGGCTCTGCTGATTTCGCTGGTCGATATCTCCAACGGCAACATCCGCTATCTCGACAAAAAAAACGGCACAGATATGCAGGCGAAGCAGATCGATCTCAAGATCGAGGACTTCGATTTTGCCAAGCCGTTCTCCATTAAACTCAAGGCAGCGATTTATTCCGACAAGCAAAATTTTGCGTTAGAAAGCAAAATCGGTCCTCTGGGTCGGCGCGTTGACGTCGCAGAAGTTCCCGTGAATGGGGAGATTGATATTGATCCGCTCAATATGACGCAATTGCGAGCCGCGTTGCCGGTGATGAAATCGGCTCTGCCGCGAGATCTCGATGTTTCCGGCGTGTATCGGGTGAAGGATCTCAAGTTCAAAGGGACGCTGAACAATCTGGCGCTCGATGGCCAAGTCGAAGGTACCAACGGTGCGCTGCGTTACGGCAACGCTTTTCAAAAACCCGTGGGCGATCCGCTGACGCTCAACCTGGATCTCAAGCTTGCGGGTAGCAAAATAACCATCCGCAACGGCCACCTAAAACTCCACTCGTTGGAGCTTGCCACAGCCGGAGACATTCAGACGGGGGATAATACAGTTCTTAACCTAACGGTCGACTCCAAGCCTGCGTCACTGCAGGGTTGGGACAGGATCGTTCCTGCTCTCGCCGATTACCAATTGTCCGGAACAATGGATGTGAAAGCGACCGTGCGCGGCAGGATCGGCAACGGGGCCGCGCCACAGATTCAGGGAACCCTCGGGCTAAAAAAAGTGAGCGCAAAACCGCCGAGTTTTCCCAAACCGATCGAGGACCTCGACACCATCGTCAAATTCTCCGGTCAGAGAGCGGATATCAGCGACATGACTCTGAGCCTCGGAAAATCGCGCATTCGTCTCGCGGCCGCGATCGAAAAATTCGCGCCGCTGACCTTATCGTACAAGATGTCGACGCCGGAGCTTTGGCCGGCGGATTACAGCGCCGCGCTTCCGGAGGAACGTAAGAGCGACGTCATTCGTAATTTGCAGAGCGCAGGGCAGTTCAGCATGGCTGCCGGCGATATGGTCTATCAAGGAAGACTGAGTTCGGCGGACGGCACACTCTACAATGTGCCATACAAGGCTCTCGACGCGACGCTTTCGCTCGCGAATAAGGTCGCCAACATTAAGAGGCTGCAGGTGAATGCTCTAAGCGGCGCGTTACAGATCGACGGCCAGTATTCGTTCAAAGAAGCCGTGCCGCAATTTTCGATGGCATCGAAGGTTCAAAACATCGATGTGAAAGAACTGTATACCCTTCTCGATGCCAAGGCAGAGCGCGACATCCGCGGCAGGATGAACGCGGATATGAAGCTTGCCGGAAGCGGCAAGAGCTGGGAAGCAATCAAACCAACGCTGCATGGTCAGGGTGATGCCGAGGTCCTGCAAGGCGCTCTGCTCAATTTCAATATTGCCGACAACGTACTCACCGGAATCACCGGCATACCCGGACTGACCAATGCGATCAACCCGTCGTTAAAAGCAAAATATCCGGAGACGTTTACGGCCAAAGACACCGAGTTCAAAGAGCTCAAAGCGAACTTCGATCTGGCGGACGGTCGAATGAACATCAAAAATCTCCGCATGGCCGCGGCGGACTTCGTGGTTCAGGGAAATGGCTGGGCCGATTTCGATCGTAAGCTCGATTTCCGAGCCACCCTGAGTTTCTCACAGCGCCTTTCCGCCGATCTGGCCCAATCGGCGCGCGAGATCAAGTATCTTTTGAATAACCAAGGCCAGCTCGAAGTGCCGTTCGCATTGACCGGCAGGATGCCAAATGTGAAGCCCAAACCGGACACGCGCTATCTTGGCCAACTGGTGCAGCGCGGTTTTTTACGGAAGGGAACCGAAGAGCTGCAGAACCGGTTTTTGGGCGGAGGCAAAGATTCCGCGGCACAAACTGAAGAACCAACCGACAGTAAGAAAAAGAAGAAGAGCTCAACCGAAGATATGATCCGGCGCGGGCTTGAAGGTTTGTTCAAACGCTGAACGGCGGAAACGTACAGCGTGAGTTGGCGCTTGCGTTTCAGTCCATCAAGCCCGCACCCAATTCGTTTATATCGCCCTGTACGCCAGCCGTTTCATCTTTTGTGTGTTCTTGCCCTCGATGCGCAGCAGACCGGTGGCGGCAACTCGTTTTGGCGAGTGTACATCCCCTTCGTTGTAAACATGGGCCATTCCGGGTTTAAGTGAGTAGACGCGCGCCCGGCGGACCTTTCCGGGATTCCCCTCTGAGGCCGGCTCGACGATCTGCCAGTCGCTCATTTCCGTCTCGCCGAAGGCTTGACCGTAAATCGCCCAAGAGCTGCCATGATCATGCGGATTGGCTTCTCGGGCATCACGGTTTACGTGAGCGCAGACGCAAAAGCCCAGGTCGGGGTCTTCATAAATAACCTGCCGATCCGGTGTATTGTCGTTGATATACGTGGCAATGAATTTGTCGTCCTTGAGCGCCTCTTGCACGAGATGGCGGACTCTCTCGCGCCCCGCCGGGCTGGGATCTTCTTTCAGCACTCTCTTGACATCGGCGGCAAACGAATCAAGCGTGAAACCCATAATCAAGCTCCCCTTTCGTGTAGATTCTAGTGGTGTTTACAAAATGACAGAAGCGGCGTCAATCAGTGCAGCAGACACGGCTAGACGACGCGTTAGTTATTGGCTTGAGCGTCGGGGCATAGTTCTATTGGCGAATCATTAATCGTTGGCTGCTTCCGCATTGGCCCTAATCCAATCTTTGAGCGCCTTTTCTTCCTCGTCTTTGTGGGCGTGGTGCATTTTTGCGTGGAGCCAGCCCAGCTCGACCACTTCTTCCGGCGCACCGGATATGGCCACGGTGCAACCTTTGTCACTCGGATATTTGCGGCAGTCAATTTTGACACGAGCAGCCATGAGACAATCCTCCTTGAGGAACCGTATGCTTCAGCGAACAAAAACTAACATAGATCACTTTGCTCCAAGAGCAAATATTGCGCGTGATCGGATCCTCGGCAGTTATGATTTGCGTCGCCAGATCTCGGCGATCTCACCTGCAGTGGAAATATCGAAATGGGTTTGCTCCATCAGTTTCAAGGCCAGCTCATGCAATTCCCTATTGCGCGAGCCGACACAGTCCTTTAACACCACAATGTCGTAGCCGAGATTTCGGGCGGTCCTAGCGGTGCCCTCGACGCCGCCTTCGGTGGCGACCCCGCCGATCAAGATGGTACGCACGCCCTTACTCCGTAGGATGAGATCCAGATCGGTGCCAACGAAGCCATCGGGACGGCGTTTCTGGAAGACAATGTCCTTTGGCTGCGGCTTCAACTCTTCGACAATTTCGCGGTCATGGGGGTTTTCTTTTTCCTTCAACAGCTGGCTTGGATCGGATGCCTTGGCGCGCTTCATCCGGACTCTTACCCATACCGGAGCTTCTTCTTTTAATAGATCGAAGCCGGTTTGCACTGAATAAAACACGGGAACGCCCACTTCACGAGCAACGGCGGACAAGCTTTTCAGGTTTGCAAGTATATCATTGTAGTTGAAGGCGTTCGGTCCAATAGCATATTCCATGTCCCAGATCAGAAGTGCCGAGTGTTTTGGCGCGACGATTTCCGACAAATTGGCAGCAATTTGCTTTCCACCGATTTCAAACATGATTAACCTCCGCAGGCGCTGGATTTGCCCGGAGCATACTCACATGCATGCTCAGGCGTCAACGGATTGGTTCAAAGGAGGATAATTCAGTGGAAGCCCGCCAGTGATTGTAGTAGGTATCTGTCCTTATATGAGCCGAGGAGAAGTCAATGATTCACACAAGCTTTCGGCGCGCCGTCGTGATCAGCGCTGTTTTTGCAGTCACTCTCACCGCGCAAGCGCGCGCGCAGGATTTTTTCAGAGACAAGACATTGACTTTTATCGTCGGGTATTCGCCGGGCGGGACTTACGATCAATATACGCGATTGCTCGCCCGGCATATCGGGAAACATGTAAGTGGCAACCCCACGCGCGTCGTTGAAAACATGCCTGGGGCCGGCGGGATCATCGCCGCGAATCATCTTTACAACCGGGTGAAACCTGACGGTCTGACGATCGCGGCGTGGGCTTCGCCGCTGATCCTGCAGCAGATTATGGGGAACG
>Ga0065712_10068317_pt1 | contig 11783 bp, 6 predicted proteins | sample MisRhiReplicate1_FD_59099 | JGI IMG/M metagenome (GOLD analysis project Ga0065712, IMG submission 59099) | Miscanthus rhizosphere microbial communities from Kellogg Biological Station, MSU, sample Rhizosphere Soil Replicate 1: eDNA_1 v3... | ecosystem: Host-associated > Plants > Roots >...
CCGCCGCACTCCATGGCGCAAGCCGCCGCACATTGAATCTGCTGGTCAATACATGATAAATAAAGTCGTCTGTCTTTCTTTCCTCCGAGAGTAAGCAGTACGTGCTCTCCGTTAGGTCTCACGACGGTAGTCCACAAAGGCAACTGAAGCTCTTAATGCTACCCGTAACAATCAGATCCAAACTTCATGGGCTCTGGAGCGTAGTGCTGGTGGGCTTGTGCGTAACTGTTCTGCTGGAGTTGTCTCCGGTGCACCATTCGGTTGTGACTGAAACCGCCGCGGGTGCTGAGTCAGAGCAGGTCACCCCCGGCGGCTCCGTGCACAGTGAGATTACTGCAGGCGCTAAACGAGTGTTTGTAGTCTCGGCAAAGGAAGGCACTCTCCTTCGCTTTTCGATCGACAAAGGTGATCTGGCGCTGACGACGGTTGTTTATGGTCCAACGAACACGAAGTTGTTGTCGGAGCATGTGAGCGAAGATTTCGAGATCGTCGAGCTCTCCGTGCCTGTTGACGTTTCGGGCGGTTACCGGATCGAGATCCAGTCGCGCGAAAAGGTGGATACGGCACGACGCTACGAATTGAAGGTTGAACCTCTAACGCCAACAACGCCGGCGGCTCGAAAGGACAGCGAGGCCCGGCAGGCAATGAGCAAGGCCGGCGTTAAGCGCGCTGAGTGGAAAGAAGTTTCACTCAGGCAAGCCATCGACGAGTATGAAAAGGCCGCAGTGAGTTGGACGTCTCTCGGCAATCTCAGCAGCGCCTCACAAGCGACTCTCAAATCCGGTGATGTTTATTTTCTCCTGAGCGAATACCAACAAGCACTAAAACAATACGAAAGTGCCGCTACGCTCAGTGCAAAGGCGCACGATCCACTCGCGGAGGCTAAGGCGCTGAGTCATCTCGGCCGGCTGCACTCTTACTTTGGCAAGAACGATCTGGCCCAGGACGAGTTGACCAAAGCTAAAAATCTTCTCGGTCCGATCGACGCTAATACAAACCCGATCGTTAAAAACACTTACGGTGAAGCCCTCAGCAACATCGGCGAGGTGATCTACTCGAAGGGCAACACCGTGAAGGCCCGAGAGCAGTTTGATCAGGCGCTTACATTCCTTAAAGGCGATCGAAAAGGGGAAGCCCGGGTACATTTGTTTGCTGCTTACATTGATGGAAGTATAGGCCTGCGCGAAAAGGCGATGTCTGAGATTTCTGAGGCCCTCAAGTTATACCGGGCGACAAACGACCAGGGCGGTGAAGGACTCGCAACCACCGTGCAGGGCCTGGCCCATTCTATTGATGGAAAGCAGGGCTCGGCAATTAAGTTGCACAAGCAGGCGAGTGAAATTTTTCAAACCATCGGGGATAGAAATAGTGAAGCAGTTGCTCTCAACGCGACGGGCCAGGTTTACGAGTATCTGAAAGATTTCTCAACTGCTCTCTTAAACTACCAGAACGCTTCACAAATCTTTCATGATAGCGGCGCGTTGGAATATGAAGCAGGGACGATCTTCAAAGTCGCGCAGATGCAGAGGCTGTTGAAGAACTTCGAGCAGGCTCTTTCCTCTTACGAACGTTGTTTGAAGTTAAGCCGCTCCGCCAAAAAGCAGCGGACTGAGGCTAATGCGCTTAGTGACATCGCGATCGTTTACGCCGCACAGGGACGCAGTAGGGAAGCACTGCAACAATCCAACACAGCGTTGAAGTTCTATGAACGCATCAACGATCGTCGCGGGCAGGTGGACGCGTTAAATGATCTGGGTACGGTTTTTCTTCAAAACGGAAAAAAATTGGAAGCAGCCGAAGCCTTCCGCCGTGCCCTTCCGCTCAGCGAGGCGGCTGCCGATACCGGAACCATCATCAAGACGTTTTGCAACCTTGCGCGTGCCGAGCGAGCGCTTGGACATCTCGATGATGCTTTGTCGTTAATAAATCGCTCGCTCAAAAAGATCGAGGAACTCCGCACGGATGTCAGCAGCCCCGATCTTCGTGCGTCGTACTTTTCAGGGGTTCGTGAAAATTACGAGTTGGCTATCGATATTCTGGTGGAACTCGAGCGCGCGCGACCGGGCAACGGCTCTGCTACGGAGGCGCTATTGCTGAGTGAGAAGAGTCGTGCGCGTGCGCTTGTCGATCTGATTCGCGAATCGGGAGCTGATCTCCGCCACGACGCGCCGAAGGATCTAATCGACCGCGAGGCCGAGTTAAGGGGTCTGATTCGAGCGCAGGCACAGTACCAGATGAAGTTGAAGCCGGGCGACAAAGACTCATCAGAAATCGCAGAGGTCGAAAAACAGCTCGTCCAGCTTAAATCTAAATACCAGGAGATCCAGGGACTTATACGCGAACAAGATCCGCGTGCGTTATCTCTCTCTCGCTTTGAGCCGTTGAGTCTTCAGGACATTCAAAAAGAGTTGAGTCACGACGACGTCCTTATTGAAATCGCGTTGGGCGACGAGCGCAGTCACTTATGGATGGTGACTTCCGACTCGTTTCAATATTTTCAATTACCCGCTCGCAAGACGATCGAAGACTTGTCACTTGAAGTCTACAATGCAATCACCACTCGACAGCAACTCGACGGACAAACCGACACCGTTACGATTCAGGCCCAGATCGACGAATCAGACAAACTCTTTCGCCAAAAAGCACCCGAGCTAAGCCAGATGCTGTTTGGGCAGATCGCTACCGAGCTCGGAAGTAAACGATTGCTTATGGTAACTGAAGGAAAATTGCAATTCGTTCCCTTTGCTGCGTTGCCGGTGCCCGGTGCTCCGGTCGATTCAAAGCCTCCCAAATGGCTGATAGAGGACCATGAGATCGTCCAGTTGCCATCGATTGCTACCTTGCGCGCCATTCGTGCGGCCAAAAAGAAGAATCGTGATGCCGCGGACAAAATCGCGGCTGTGATTGCCGATCCGGTTTTTGCGAGGAGCGATACACGTGTACAAAACTCTTCGCTCGCTCCGGCCATCGCGAGTGCTGCAAACGACGAGGACCAGCCCGTATCGACACAGCGAGCGCTTGAAAGTTTACGTAATGGCGGTTCGGCACGTCTGATTCATTCTTCCGAAGAGGCGGATGCCATTGCGAAAGCGGCGCCTCGTGGCACGACGATGATCGCCAAAGGCTTCGACGCCACACGGGAGACGGCCATGGACGGGCGTCTCGGTGAGTATCAGATCGTTCACTTCGCGACTCACGGTTTTCTCGACAGTGAGCATCCGGAATTGTCCGGCATGGTACTCACGATGGTCGACAAGAATGGTGTCGAGAAAAACGGCATGATGCCGCTGCACGATATTTACAACATGAACCTTTCGGCTGAGCTCACGGTTCTGAGTGCGTGCCAAACGGCGCTGGGGAAAGACATAAAAGGAGAAGGTTTCGTTGGTCTAACTCACAGTTTCATCTCCGCCGGATCGAAGAGCGTTGTTGCGAGTCTTTGGAAAGTAGACGATCGCGCGACGGCGGCGCTCATGGACGAGTTTTACCAGTCAATGCTGCAAAAGGGCCTGTCGCCGGCTGCTGCACTCCGAGAGGCCAAGTTGAAATTGATGCGGGACGAGCGCTGGAATAATCCTTACTACTGGGCCGGATTCGTAGTGCAAGGTGAATATACGAATCATATAACCATTGAAAGCAATTCGCGGCGCAATCTCGGTGTGATAGTTTTACTGTCGTTGCTTCTGACTTCGTGTGGTCTAATCTTAGCCACAAGAAGGCGCAAAAATTTTAGCCACAAAAAGGCACAAAAACACAAAAGGCTTTTCTGAGCGGTGGATACATGAAACTTCTCCGGATTAGTAGCGCGTACTGTTCTTTCTTATTTTTGTGTTTTTGTGCCTTTTTGTGGCTAAACTGAAGACCCCGAAATGGCGCGAGACTCGGCAATTCCACCCGAGAGTTTCGATGAGATTCTCGCCTGGCTCAACCCCGATCGTGACGTGGCAGGAACGATCTATGTTCAGCTTCGCCAGGAGCTTACCAAAATATTCACCTGGAACCATTGCCCCGATCCGGAAGGCTTGACTGATGAAGTCTTCGATCGAGTTGCGAAGAAGGTTCATGACGTTCGACCGACCTATGCAGGCGATCCGAAACTCTACTTCTACGGCGTCGCCCGCAACGTAATCAAAGAAATCCCCAAAAAAATCAAAGCGCAAATGTCGTTGCAGGGAACTGAGCCGGCCTCGGATCCACGCCGCGAGGCACAGCAGGAAACCGCGGCTATGCGTGAAGATTGCCTGCGCTCGTGTTTGCAAAAGCTGAGTAAAGAAAAACGAGAGTTAATATTGGCCTATTACGCCCGCGACAAGCAGGCTAAGATCGATCATCGGGAAGAAATGGCGCAGCAGATGGGCATTTCCGTGGAGACTTTGCGCGTGAAAGCCTACCGGATTCGCGTCACCTTGGAACAGTGCATCGGACGCTGCCTCGATCGCATGGCCCAAAACAAATGAAACGTATCGCGCAAAAAATCATTGTAATGGGATGGGGACGTCGGGAGGATGACCCATGAGCGAAGAACCCGTGAGCGACGCCCTATTGCGGCAATTTTTGTTAGGGCAGGTCGACGACCAGGAGCGGCAACGTCTTGAAAGTATGTTTGTGACCGGGACTCTTTCGAACGAAAGAGTGATGGCGGCCGAGCAGCATTTACTGGACGATTTCCTGGAAGATTCACTCACACCGGAAGATAGAGAGCGATTTCTTGCGCAGTACGGTGAAACACCTGCCGCACAACGCAAGTTGAGAATCGCGAAGTCTATTCAGGACTGGGCAGCGACGAGCGCGGAAGTAACTGCGGTTGGTGCTGCTGCCGGGTCGAGGTGGAGTCGTCTGCTTGGTCGTGTCCGGCTGAAACCTGTATTTATAGTTCCGATCGCAGCAGTTGCTCTGATCGCGATCATTTTTGCTGTGGTTGTGCTGAGAGGCAGGTGGGAACAGCGCAACACTTATCTCGCGATACAGCAGGAGTTGTTGCGACTCAATGCACCGTCGATGTCACGTGATGTCTCAGCCACTGCTGTGACATTGATGCCCGGAGCATTGCGAAGTACCGACGCGGAGAAAGAAGTAAACCCACCGCCTAATGTTGAGTCTGTTGAGCTGCGTCTTCTCTGGACGCAAAAAGAGCGTTTCCCATCCTACCAGGCAACGATTCGAAGATTCGATGAAGACGAGCAGTACACGATTCCTAACCTGCAACTTGATAGCGGCAATGCCATTTCGCTGCGACTCCCCCCACGCTATCTCACGCGCGGCCTTTACCAGATTGAAGTGAGCGGAGTTGCAGATAACGGTGTCACAGGTCCCCCGGAAGAATATACGTTTGTTGTAAACTTTCCTCGCAGCTAGACTCAGACGCAGAACGAACATGCTTACGCCTGCTGCAAGACTGGCAGGAGGAACGACTCTCCATTGGTCCGCCTAGTCGGACCAAAGATCCCACCGCGAACGTTAACGGTCAAAAAATTCCTGAACTCTAAACTCACTGCGACTGAGTGGATCAATTCTGCCAGGTGCTGATCCGAGATTCTGTAGCTCCATGTAATAGCTTGCACTGATCAAGTGCGTCGCTACCTGTCGCTACCGCTTACTGCTGAGGGAATCTACTACCCGTTTCCGCGTTACGTTAAGCAGGAACAATTGCCCAGAGGGTCCTGGACCAGGCTTTGTCGGTTGCTTATCACTCAACAGTTTCCCTGCTGCTGTTAACAAGGAACAAAGCCGATCCAGGACCGCGTTACCAGTTCAGCGTCTGGTTTTAAACTCAGCGGCCTCCTTAATCCAGAGCTGAACAACTCACAATCACCCGTTCCAACGCCAACGCGGCGAGGAGGTATGGTGTATCCATCAAGGGAACACCTTTTACTACAACCCACAGACCACAAGAAACCGGGGAATACGCAAATGGAATATAAACCAGAGGATCACAGCCAAGGTGCAATTAATGCCGGACAGCGAAAGATCAATTACGCCCTCACAGTAGTGGACGAGAAGCTCATTAAAGCCCTCGAGGCACTCAGGGATGCGATCAGGGCATTACCTGCCACTCACCACATCAACCTTGTAGAAGTGAATAATGCGATCAGCGAAGCCTACGGCTATAGTCACCAGGTCGCCGGTATCAAACCTCCGGGTTGCGACCCAGACTGGCCGGCTTAGCTTCACCGTTCGCTGATTATCGTTACGTCACTGATCTTAGTCCCGCGTTGACAAGCGACCTGCTTGTAGTCGGGTGACCAGGCGTACGCATAGATCTGATCGGTGTTGAAGTTCGTGAGTTGTTTTTCTGCGCCGGTATCGAGATTGTAGCTCCAGATGTTCGAATAGCCGTTGACGTTCCTTACAAACGTCACGTGGCGGTTGTCTCCGAGCCACCGCACCGACTGCCATTCCTGCTTGGGAATCTTGAATTGGCGCAAGGGCCGGCCGCTCTGTGCCGGAAAGATGGCTACGTCGTACGTGTCTGAATCTTCGTCATAACGACACGCAACTAGTTGACTGTCAGGCGAGAATACCGGCATTCGATACCCCTCGCTGAGCTTTACCGGCTTGCCACCCTGCATAGGAACTTTCCAAATACTCATTTTCGTGTCGGTTTGGTTGTCGTATGCCACCCACTCATTGTCTGACGAGCATGAAGGATAAAAGTTGCCGTCCCTGAATGTCAGTTGTACTGGATCACTGCCGTTGTCAGCATTCATACGCCAGATATTGAACGGACCGTTGCGGTCGGACGCAAATACGATGTATTGGCCATCGGCGGACACGGTGGGCGTGTAATTGTCGCCGGCATTGGTCGTGAGTTGGACCGGATCAGAGCCATCGGGATTAATCCGGAAAATGTTTAGCCTGTCCTGGGCCATCGACGAGTAGACGATTTTTCCAAGGCTTGTCCAGGCGACACCATAGTACAAACCTCCTCCTGATGTGATCGACGTCGGTTGTTGCAGGTCGCCGGGAGTAGAAACCCATAACCGCCAACGGAGATCTGTTTTTACAGTTACTATCTTTCCGCCGGAGATGCTGACGCCCTGGTAATCATCTATATCCGAGGTTATTTGTTGTACCGTTCCGTCACGCAATTGGATCCGCCACAGGTGGAAAGGCGAGCTGTTGTACTCAGAGGCGTTGACGATTAGACTCGACGCGTCCTGCCAGCCCACCGCTAAGATCTTGAACCACGACGGCCCGCGAATAACTTCTTCGTGTTTGTCATTTACATCGAACGCGACCAGGTTGGTATGAAACTTGGGTTTCCAACGGCTTTCGGGACAAACAACCGTCCGGCCGTCCGGTGACCAGGCCAGACCGTACACCGAAAACGTATCGCCGCCAGTGCGAGTAGCAAGCACTTCCTCGTTTGTGCCGTCGATATTCGCCAGCATCAGCAAGTATGCATTCCCGCGATCGTGACGAACGAAAGCGAAGCGAGCGCCTTCTGGCGAGAGGCTAATCGGACTATCGACACCCTTTTTGATCTGCTCCGGCGTGTTGCCAGGCCAGGCGAGACGGTAGAGATTGCCGGGATCGTTGTTCTCCGTGCGTGTGAAATAGAGATACGAGCCGTCACGCGAAAACGTGATGCCGAGATATTTCACACTGTCACTGGGAGGCACGGCGACAGACGAGTCGGGCGCAGTCGTGCTCGTTACAAGCAGGCGCTGTTTGCCATTTTGTTCTTCAACATGGGCCACCAGTTTGCCGTCGGGAGACAATGCTGCCGCGACTGACGTTCCGGTCGTCGTCAACTGCTTCATGGTCCACGCCAGCGGGGTTTTTTCTACCTGTTGCGGCGGGTTGACCGGATCGACTGCCCTGGTGATCCAACGCGCCACGGCCGGAAGGAATAGAAGAAAGGCGAGGACGCCGCTTGCTGCCGAAATCGCTGTTGCTGTTTTATGAGTTTTGATCTCATTGAACAGGGAATCGGCAATTGAGATCGTTTGTGATTTGAGGCGTGTGAAAACCCGTGAACCCGCGTATGGCTCCGGCGACGATTGCACTACCGAAACAGTAGTGGAACCTTCATCATTGATCTCGATCTCTTTTTTCAACCTTGTCAGATCGGCGGTGAGTTTTAAGATAGTTTGATATCTTTTCTCGCAGTTTTTTTCCAATGCTTTCGCGACGACCTCGCGAAGCCTCGGCGGGACTTCATCAGGAAATATGAGCTGTACTGGTTCTGACGCGAGAATCGCAGCGATCGAATCATTGCGTGAGCGTGCTTCGAAAGGTGTCGAGCCAGTCAGCATCTCATAAAGCACGATGCCCAGGCTCCAAATGTCTGTTCGTTCGTCTACTGACTCTTCGCGCAGTTGTTCCGGCGACATGTACTTCACCGTTCCCATCAACATGCGCGGCTCGGTGAGCACCTGAGCGCTTGCCTTACCTAACCGGTGTTGTTCCGGCAAAATTTCTGTGAGTTTAGCGAGACCGAAGTCGACGACTTTTACATAGCCGTCGGGCCGCAGCATGATGTTTTCGGGTTTGATATCGCGATGAACGATTCCGATCGCGTGCGCGCTGGCGAGTGCAGCTCCGACCTGCAGCGCGACTTGTAACGCTTCAAGAGATTTGAATGTACCGCGTCTGAGTTGATCGCGAAGAGTGATCCCCTGGATGAACTCCATCGCGATGAAATGGCGCCCGGTTTCCGTCTTGCACACGTCGTGGATCACGCAGACGTTCGGGTGGTTGAGTGCTGACGCAGCACGAGCTTCCTGTTCGAAGCGATTTACGCGATGAGGATCAGCGGCGAAGTCGCGGGAAATGAGTTTGAGGGCGATCTTGCGATCGAGGTTCTCGTCGTGTGCAAGATAGATCTGGCCCATTCCGCCCGCGCCGATCGAACAGAGAATCTCGAAGCGACCGATCTTTTGCCCGGCTACGAATTCGCTCGGCTCATCGGCGAGCATGCCAGCCGCAAATTCATAAGCGGGAGAGCTTAGAAAGTCGTCATTGTCTGCGTCGGCGGTAAGTAAGGCTTCCACCTCTTGCCGCACGGATGGATCGTCGCGGCAAACCTCATTGAGATAATCTGAACGCTCTGCAGGTGGGCGACCCTGGGCAGATATAAATATCTCTTTTATTCTTTGCCATCTGTCATGGGTGATCATGTCCGTTCTGGAGTTGTAGTTGCATGGTTGCTGACTATAACGCGAGAATACTCAGCTAAGTCCCTCAAGAACGCGTTTTCGTTTTGGTTAACTCACACTTGAGGAAAGCTTTCGCTATTTTCCATTCGCGCTCGACGGTGGCATGGGAAATCTTCATCACTTGCGCGGTCTCTTTTATTGTCAGTCCGCCAAAGAATCGCAATTCAACAATCTGGGCCTGGACCGTATCGATCTCTGCGAGTTTGTCTAAAGCATCGTGAAGGTCCAACAGGTCGGCGTCGGGCTCGTCGCCAAAGGCCCGGCAATGTTTGAGAGATACGCAGTAGCGGTCACCCCCACGCTTCTCGGCCTGTTTGGCCCGGGCATAGTCGATGAGAATACGTCGCATAAACTGCGCCGAAATGCCAAAAAACTGGGCCCGGTTCTGCCAGCTCATATTGTTCTGTTCAGAAAACTTGAGAAAAAGCTCATTTACGAGGGCCGTTGGTTGTAACGTGTGCTGGCCGCGCTCGTTGCGCAGGTACCTCTTGGCGATCTTGCGAAGCTCCTCGTAAACGAGAGGCATCAACTCGTCGAGCGCAGTTTCCTCACCATTGTTCCATCTTTCGAGTAATTCAGTGATGCCGTCGGACGAGCTAGTCGTCATGCGCTTATCTCTTTCTGTTGCGCGAAACCCAATCGGGGAGTGTGAGTGGGCAGTCTGCAAGGCGCCCGTGGCTGCTGATTCTAACACCGGAAAATATTTGAGGGAATGTTGCGGCGGAATCCGCGTTCTAATGCAACAGGGAGACAAAAAGGCTTGTTCGAGTTTTGAGCAGGTCTTTTGGGTCGGATTCTCACCCCGCCCGCAGCAAAAACAAGGCGGCAGAGCCTGAAGTAATCTCCCGCTCCTGCCGCTTTGTTTGATTGTATGATATCCGCGCCGTGAAGCGCGTGATCGCCATCTCCTTACTTGTTCTTATCTCCTGCGCGCAATCCCGCGCTGAACAACTTCCTATTCGAACTTACACCACCGCTGACGGACTGCCGCGTGATCGGGTGTACAAGATCGTTCCTGATCCGCGAGGCTATCTCTGGTTCTGCACTTACGATGGTTTGTCGCGTTTTGATGGCTACGAATTCGTAAACTACAGCGTCGCGCAGGGTCTGCCGCATCGCGTGGTCTTCGATCTCCTCATCACGCGCAGCGGTGATTATTTGGTGGCGACATCCGCCGGCGTGGCGCGCTTCAATCCTAATGCCTCCAGCTCAGAGTCGAAGTTCAAGACTTACGTTCCGGCCACTCGACCCGATGCGGAAGTGATTACCACTCTTTACCAGGACAGCTCCGCCACAATCTGGGTGGGTACCGGCAACGGTCTTCACCGGCTGGTCCAAAACGGAAGCGACTGGCAGGTCGAGTATGTCAATCTCGGTGAAGACACACGCGAGCAGTTAGACATTACGAGAATCGTTGAAGATTCACCCGGAGTTTTATGGATTGGCGCGGAGCAGGGACTCTTCCGTCGTTTAAGTGACGGCAAGACCGAGCGGTTCTCAACCAAAGACGGCTTGCCGCACCCGCACGTGCGCGACATCCTCCGCGATCCTGACGGCACTGTGTGGATCGCCACCGGACTCGGTCTTTGCCGGCTTAAGACAAACCTTCGTGTGGACCAACCGATCGTCGAGCGTGTTTACACGAAGAAAGATGGCCTGCTGAATGAAGGTCTCTTTTCGTTGTTTCGAACGTCGAGCGGCTCGTTGTGGATGTCGACGATGATGGGCATTTCGGAGTTTTCTCCGGACCCGCTACCGGACGGCGGACACTTCATTAACTACACGCGCGAACACGGGCTCAGCGACGCAGGAGTCAGAACGATCGCTGAAGACCACGATGGAAATCTGTGGCTTGGCAGCGAGAGTGGTGGCGCCATGAAGATCACGCGTCGCGGTTTCACTTCATACGCTGAAGCCGATGGTCTTGAACACGGGCGCATTGCCGCACTCGGGGAAGATCGCAATCGCGAGTTGTTTGTGGTTACAGGCTCGCTGCAGTCGCCGTCGTTTCATATTCATCGCTTCGACGGGCGACACTTCAAAAACATTCGCGTTAACCTGCCCGCCGGCATTGTTCCCACATGGGGTTGGAATCAACTGTTTGTTCAGGATCGATCGCTGCAATGGTGGGTGCCGTCAACGAACGGACTCTTTCAGTTTCCAGCCATGCGCTCGCTCGACGAGTTTTCGACAGCAAGGCCAGCGAAAACCTACACGTCCCAGAATGGTCTCAGCGGCAACGAGCCGTTTCGCTTGTACGAAGACTCGCATGGCGATATCTGGATCAGCATTATCAGCGGCCCTTCGAACTCGTATCTGAACAGGTTTGAACCAGCAACTGGCAAGTTTTACGCGTATGGACAGGACATCGCGATGCGTGCGGACAGCGCTCCGACTGCATTTCAGGAAGATGGCAAAGGTGATCTTTGGATCGGTTTCTACTGGGGTGGTTTATCTCGTTATCGCAACGGTAAGTTTGAGCCTTTCACTAAAGCAGACGGTGTGCCTGCGGGATTGATACGCGCGCTGCACGTGGACCATCTGGGACGTTTGTGGATCGCGAGCGCGGAAGGCGGCCTGGGGCGCGTCGATGATCCTACTCAGGACCGTCCGAACTTTGTG
>Ga0065712_10000412_pt1 | contig 11781 bp, 16 predicted proteins | sample MisRhiReplicate1_FD_59099 | JGI IMG/M metagenome (GOLD analysis project Ga0065712, IMG submission 59099) | Miscanthus rhizosphere microbial communities from Kellogg Biological Station, MSU, sample Rhizosphere Soil Replicate 1: eDNA_1 v3... | ecosystem: Host-associated > Plants > Roots >...
TTTTATCGTGCTTCTCGCTCTAAATGTGCGCGTCCCCACACTCGCACATCTTCGACCAGCGGCAGCACCGATCGCCCATACTCTGTCAGCGAATACTCCACGGGCGCAGGCACTGCGCCTTTCGCTTCGCGATTCACGATTCCGTCACTGATCAATTCGCGTAACTGCTGTGTCAGAACTTTTTGCGAGATGCCTGGCATCGCTTTGCGTAGTGCGGCGAAGTGCTTCGGCGATTCCGCCAGGAAGTAGACGATGATCAACTTCCATTTACCGCCGATTGCGGCGAGTGCCGCCGTCAATGGACATCCCTGAACGGGATTGGGCCGCGCGTGCTCGTGATGGTTACCTGAAAGTGCCTTCTTGCTGGCGCTCATAAGTCGGTTTACAGTCCTTTACAAAAGAATTGGAGGTTTGCGGATGATAGTAGAAGTACGCAGCTACCGGATCAAGCCGGGCAAGCGCGACGAGTTCATCAAGTTGTTTGAGACGCGCGCGATTCCGGCACAGCGCACATACGGCATGAAGGTAACTGGTCCATTTCTGGACGTCGAGAATCCGAACAAGTTTGTTTTCCTGCGCAGTTTTCCCTCACTCGAAGAACGCGAGCGCATGCGCGACGCATTTTACGGTGGAGAGTTATGGAAGAATGAGTTGGAACACCTCGCGATGCCGCTCCTCGAGAGTTACGACGTGATACTTTGCGAGGCATCTTCCGGCTGCGTGTTTGATATCAATTGGTAAACCCATGCTTCAGTGCCAGATCGCAATTGGGTCTGCACGCGTTTGTACCCGTCGGGCTCGTAGGCGTCGGCTTGTTCGAGTTCTTGTTGAGTGACGGAGAAGACTGTGCCCTCGACGAAGTCCGACGCGCTGCCGGTGAATTCGAGATTACGGTGAAACTCAGCCCCGCTCGTCGCCACGAAATCCTGATCCTCGATCTTGATCATCCGCAAACGGTATCCGACCAAAGCGTCGGGACTGCCGGAGAGTCTCCGGCCAAACGTCGAGAGTTGCACGGCTTCGGTTTGCAGCGTGCCGTATGAAAACAGCCGCTCAGCTTCATGGTCCATACGAGTTACGATCGGGTGCGGCGGGCACTTGATCTTCCCTGACGCGCTTTACCTTAACACTACGCGCCACCGATTTACTTGCCATGACGATACCCGTGCCTTCGATCGAGTCGCCGGTTATTTTATATTCCCAGGTGCCGCGCGTGCGTCCCTGCGTGAAGTCGCATGAGAGAGTTCGCTTGGATTCGTCGTATTGAAAATCCAGTTTGTACATCGGGATGCGCTTGCCTTTAATGATCTTGTCGGCAAGGAGCGTCAAGAGTGTCGAGTTGCCTGCCACCGGCTCAAATCTGTAAACGACGACCTCGTTCTTACATGCCGGACGATTACCGACACAGATCGACTCGCCCGTCCACGTGCCGACTATCGAAGACGCGTTCATGGCTCGCGCGAGACCCTGCGCCTTGCCCGAAGCAGCTAAACCAGTGATACATATGACAATAATCAACCCACGCAAAATATGATGAAGCATAATAATGCCCTCCAATCTTCGTCTCTGTATGTTTGTGGCGAGATTGCGGAAAAGATCACAGGCCCCTAGTTCGGTCGCAGGTTGATTCAGCGTGAGGGATGCAGTTTAGGAGTGCTTGCTGTAGATTCTCGTGGGCCCTGTGTTGCGACCCTTCGTTACTGTGTCGAAAGTCGGTCTGGCGGGCCGGATATTTGGCCTATTATCATCCGATCCGGTTGTAATCTGCCCGCAGTACCACCGATATAAAACTAACGCTTCTCATCTATGGGGTGAATTATTCGTGCGGGCGTATGTGTCTAGTGTTCACGTCAGAAAAGACACGATTCGATTGATACACCGAGATGGATGCTTTGACAGGGCACACTCCCAAATTCGTACAACATTCCATCCATCAAGTTTCAGAAGCCGATTATTTCGCCGATCACGACTTTTATTAGCTTGGATCTTTTCTTTCCAGAGCTTCGTATTCGTCTTTGGATTAAGATTCCGTCCACAACTATGTCCATGCCAAAAACACCCATCTATAAAAACGGCTAATTGGGCTCTGGGCCAGACAAGATCAGGTCTACCAGCGATCTTCGCATGACGTCGCCATCCCTTAATTCCGTTTTGTCTGAGTAATTGTATCGCTAACAGCTCTGTAGTTTTATTTCCACGACTTCGAACGCGTGACATTAACTGTGATCGCGTCAATCCGCCAAAAGTAGTGCTTTGCGTGTGTGCGCCTGCAGGCCATTGTGACATGATCTAATTAATCAATTTCGAGTTTTTCAGTGGCTGTCGTACACCGACTGTCCGCTTTAGGGAGAAGCTTTCGCGGTATTCTCCCATGAAGGAGACTTTGCAAAACGCGTCCATGTTGTTTTGTAAATAGCGGAGGAACTGCCTCACCAATCATGATTCTTACGTTGCTATGACCGTACTTTTTGAGAGCATCACCCCAGGCGAAGTTATCCGGGAAGGTTTGGAGCTTCGCACATTCAAGCGGGCTCAACAGTCTGTTCTCCGATGGGTGTATCGTGTGATGACTACCTAAACGACCGCTGGCGGTTGTAATAACGGGTGCTGGTTCGTTCGGCTTCATTCGACTATAGCTAGAATTTTTGAATCCGCGGATCAACCTATAACGCCCGTTTTTTGCTTTGATGACCGGACGAGGCATCACTGCGCCACATGATAGACATAAAGCATTCGTATCCCTTGCTGAGACGACGCCGCACACAGAGCATTCGTCATTATCCCAGGCGCTATTGCCACTATTTGGCGGGATCGCGGCCACCATCGCGTATCTTTCATCGTTCCAGACCGGGACACAATGCATTTTATTGCCATCCGGGGACATCGCCACTTCTTTCGACGAAGCATCCAACGGTGGCAATCCTAGATTAATGAGCGCCTCTGCGAGCGTAATCGGCCGGCCGTCAAAATCCGTAGCATGAGTTGGTTCAGGATAGGGCGACAATTGATGTTTTTCGAGATGGGCCAAGGCGGGAACATCTAACCGGATAAAGGTAAGAAAGGCCCGTCGTCTAACCTGAGGAACACCGAAGTCACACAGATCTACCAATATTGGAAACACCCGATAGTTATCTGAGAGACTATCGATCAAAAGCCTTGCGGCACAGACGGCTTCTCTCGTTTCCGGGTTGCGAACCTTCCCCGTTAAGAAGGCGGGGACGTTCTCGACTACGGTTATGCGAGGACGAAGCTCGCTAACGACGTCGGCAATAACGGTTACAAGCAACTTCTCGCGCGATCCTGCTACGCCATCCACCCTATGTCCACGTTTTCCGCGAGCCGAACTCCAGCGTTGACACGGTGGGCACGCGGCCAAAAAGTCTGGTGAAACATCGCCCACTAATTGACGATACTGCTCAACGACATCGGGCCATGTCTCTCGAAGATCCCCCGGCACGCCCACCGCGCCACGATGATTCAAAAGACACACTTCAAGCCGACGTGGTTCGAGCTCAGCCATTACATCGAAATGGAACCCAGCGGAACGATAGCCAATATCTCCCGCGCCACAATTTGAAAACAGACTTACTGCGTGACTATCTGACGGCATTATCTAGGATTCTCGATTCGATTTCTTGATTCAGACTTCTTTATCTCTTTTTGACCGCACGTTTTTTGCCGGGCCGAGTAACACGCGATTTGTTCTCGCGCTTTTTGGCTGTCTTTCTACTGACCCTCCTTTGAATCATATCTTCCCCATTGGATTCACTTGAGACGCGCTTTTCTAATATGTCGCGAAACTGTTTGTGGCTTTGTTTAGCGCGCTCTATCAAATCGTCCCAATCGGTAAAGAATACCCACCCCTTATCAGCGTATGCCTGTTTGAGACTTTCGCCGTCCGCGTCAAGTTCAGAAGCGATTAGGTGACTTTGAACGTTGGTGTATTTGATCGCTTTGGGATCGGATATGTCGCGAAAACGCTTTTCTACGTACCTTCTGTATTTATCGGCTTGAAGAATATCTTTATCATGGGCCACGTAAGCGCCCCGCTTTATTTCAACAATATGGAGAGTGCCGCCTACAGCCACGCAGAAGAAATCAACTCGATCAGCGTCGCCGCGGTGGTCCTTCGGTTTGAGATTAAATTCATTTTCAATCCAGGTCGCGACGCGTGCCTCCGCTTTCGCCAACATCCAAGTTGGATCTATTAACCAAGGATTCTTCTCTAAATGTTTAGAGATAATGCCCCGCTCCTTAGCGTCAGTAACATGCATTCTCTCCAGGGTTTCAATAGCAGTGATGTTACTGTCGATGATCTGGAGCAATGTAACCGCCGTTCGCACCTCCATTTTGGAAAATAAGTCATCGAGTTGTTCTAAGTCCGTGACATCTGTCTCACGAAGCTTTTGAAGAATACTGCGTAGGGTGGCGTTTTCGAGCGCATCGAGAAACCAAGAGAGAATGTCTTCAAATTCCTCTGGCTCCATCTCCACGCTCTTGAACCTTTCAACGAACTGTAGGGCAACATTTCGGTAGGAAGGGGCAAGCTGTTCTATGCGTGATTTAAGTGCGGGATGAACTTCTTTGATTTGCTTCTCCCGCAAAGCGGCGCGCAGTTTAGCCCATTCGGAGAGGTATCGTCTAAGTAGCCGCTGACCCCATTCTTGGAAAGCGACTCCTTGAGGACTCTCCCAGGCAATGGAACCTCGGTGCGTAGCGATAAGATCTGGTGCGGCAATCCCTTCGTCCAGCCACTCGACTTTAACCATTCCGACTAAGTAGCGCAGTCCGTGTTGTCCAGTTACGCCCCCGCTAATGTCGAAGAAGGTAGCCTCCTGTGAAATCTTATTGCGGGTATAAACGAGTACTCCACTTAGTTCTCCTTCGCTTTGTTTGCGAGGCTGTGGTGTGAAGCCGATCCAATATTGAACTGGGCCACAGCCAGTTATCTCGTCGGTTGCCCATCCTGTTTCCGGCCATCGCCATTGAAGTTTAATATCCTCAGACTTGAGATCCTCATCGTTGACCAGTACCCGAAACTGAGGTCCCATTAGCAAGAACCGCTGGGCCATACTGTGATGAAACCGTTCTGCATTTTGAGCCCGTCTGGAATGTAGCCGATGTAGAGTAACGGTTGTTCCTTTAACTTTCCTTCCACCGGCTGGCGCTCGAGACACCGGTCCAGCATAGATCAAATCGACTGGTGCAGGACCGGTCTTCACTCGCTTTAGATCGGATAGATCTAACTTAAACCAGATCAGAGTCTTTTCACCTACTGCTGGATCGGAATCTTTATAGACCGTTTGCAATTCCATGACATCGGCGATTCCAAAACCCGCTAATTTTCCAACCCCCTTCCGTCCTTGAAGCAATCTACCACCCGGCGATCGATCGGTTTGTTCCGCCTCGCGTCTGTCACGACCAACATCCAAGTACGCATCGCGTACCATATCCCACGTCATGCCATTGCCATTGTCCGAAACTTCTATTACTTGATGTTCGTTTGAGGGGTCCCACGGCTCGTTAAGGGGTAGGCGGACATTGACCTCCCTTGCATCTGCATCCCAAGCGTTTGAGATCAACTCCGCGATCGCTGGCACTGGTCGACCAGCGTACATTTGCACTCCGAGGTGTTTAACGATATTCCCTGCGAAAGTAAGAACTAGCTCTTTTGCTTTGCGGCCGGGAAGCAAGAGTTGTTGTGATTTATGGGTGAGGGGGACAGCGCTTTTACTGGGTTGCTTCATTGATCAAATCATACCGGGCAGCAATGCCCTCTACGTCCTCATCTTTTCTTGCTTGTCTCCCGTTTTTTTGCGGCAGCTTCTCGTGTTCTTGGCCGCCCTGCCTTCCGATTCTTCACAAGTGCGAGATCTTCTTCTTCAATTAGGTAAACTCCTCCGATCATCTTCGCCGGTAGCCTTTGGTTTCTAATCAATTCTTGAACGCGACGAACACTAATTTTGAGGCGGGCAGCCGCATCTTTAGACGAAATCGTTCCCATAAGCGCCAACATGGTAGCGCGTAGAGAAACTATTCGTCAATGCGCATAATTACCATTTGACAAACTACGCGCTTATGCGTATAGTTTTGCCGAACATAATAAAGCGGGCTGAAAGGTGCTGTAACACCAATCAGCCCTTGATCACCAACCCTTCCGAGAAAGGATTGACGACCCATGAGGGAGAATACCAAAAACAAACATCGCCGCACTAAGCGGACTCCAGAGCAATTAAAGGGAGGGCGCAATGCAGCGAGCAGATAACGAAACCCCAAACAACCCACTCGAAGATCAATGGTCGGTTGTCCTGAATGCTTATGAGGACGAACCGGATCTCGCGTTCATCCTGGCGCAAAACTTTCAAGTAATGAAAAACGTGCTTGAGACTGGCCCATCGGGCGCGGTTCAGGTCATTGAGTCATTTGAAGAGGCGATCGAGACTCTATTCCCGTTCTCGAAGTATTACAAAGCGGGACGTGAGTTTTTTTCTTTTGGCAGTGCAGGGAACACTGCCCCCGGCGTTCGATTTAACGAAGCTCGCCGAACAAGCACGGAGATCGGAGGCAGACAATGTCTAAGCCTCTCACCGATCAACAAATCGAGTTGCTTGTGACTCATATGTGGCGAACGTGATCGACAAGTTGAACCTTATGTGCTCAGTGTTTTGTTGGCTCTGCAAGTGCTACTGAGCGAGATTCGTACGGCGATGGATGCAGAGGATCATGAGCGCGCCTATTGGATCACGCTGATCGCTCACACTAAAGCGTTTGCTATTTTCCCGGGAGAAATGGATGAGCGCGCCCGGACAATCCGAGCGCGCTTATTTGGTGATGCGCCGGTCAAACGACGCAAACCGCTTCCGACTCGAACGCAATCACGAAAGCGGAGACGAAAGCGGATACAGAGTCAAAAATCTGGTGCCCGCTAGTAGATTCGAACTACTGACCCCTCGCGTGTGAAGCGAGTGCTCTACCGCTGAGCCAAGCGGGCAAGGCTTTTTTATCGGACCGCTATGATACCGCAATCTTCTGCTTTTCCAAAGACTTACCCTTCTCGTCCACTGTTCCCGGTGTTCCCGCTATTCCTCTCATTCCCGTAAAAGAGGCCAAGAATAGGCCAACGCTTTCGATGCGCTGGTCAATAAATATACAGCCCTAAGCCGGCCATGCCGAAGAAAGAAACAGACGATCCAATCGTTTTCGCCAATTCCGTTTTGGATCAAATCATCTCGAAGCACGATCCCGCACCCGTAGCCAAGACTGGCAGAGATCCTAAAAGGTCGCTTCCGGCATCAATGGCGGCTCGAAGGGCGGCCATGCGCGAGCAAAGAGCCTCTCCGCTCGGAAACGGAAAGAGATCGCGAAGAAGGCATCGAAGGCAAGATGGTCGGAATGCGAGAACTGCGACCACGCGACAGAGGCGGTAAAAATTTAACGCCCCTGTTAAATTTTGACCAGCCTGTTAAGTTTCTCTCTCCTGTTAAAGTTTCCGCATCTGTAAAATTTTCTTGACCGATGTCATGTCCGTGATATAGGATTCGCACTCATGGATACATTTGAACCTTGGGTTGCGTACCCGCCGCTCACGCAAATTCGTCTATCAACTATTGCAACGTTGCTCCGAGATGTACGACAGGAAACAGTTGATAAGCATGAGTCCACCGATGGGGACAGCGAATGGAGCCTCGGTTGTCGTGTTTACTCCCGATCCTGTTTTGCGATTACGCAGGCAGCTGCTAACTACGATTGGCTCAGGATTCTCAACGAACGGGAAGTGCTCCGGTTCACGTTTGCCATTGGCAATACGCCATTAAGGTTTTACAAGGGCAATGCTGACGATCCGCCGGGTAAGTATATGGAGACAACCTTTGCTGAATTGAATCAGCAACAGCTCACACTTGAGATTGACGGCATATCTCTCAGAAATGTTGTCTTGCGATTAGCCGTTGAGACAGACGAAGCACGATTAGCATCTAGAGTGATCTTGGTAGAAATGGACGAGTCGGGGAGCATTACAAATACCTACGAAATCCCATTCGATGTCGAGGGCAGCAACGTCGTCCCCTTGGTGGTTCCACCTGTTTCCCTTCCACCCGTAGGATTGCCGACAACCGAGGAGGCGGAGAAGGAAGTAAGAAATCGCGATGTCAGTTCCCAGTAAAAGTTTTTCTGGGGCACGCTTGCAGTTGGCTCGCGAGTTCAAGGGTCTTACACAGAAGCAACTCGGTGATGAGGTCGCTGCTGCTCATTCCCTGATCTCATTCTATGAATCGGGAAAGAGGAAAGACCCATCTCCAGACCTTGTTGAGGCTCTAGCAATCGTACTCGGTTTCGAGCCGGGGTTCTTCTATGGAAGACTTGAAGACGTTTTCCAAGAAGGCCAATGCAGTTTTAGGCACAAGCGTAGAACCACAGAGCGCTTGAAGGACCAAATCCGCGCACGGGCAACGCTCGGCGGCATGGTAATCGCACGACTAAGAGAGTTCTTTAAATTCCCAAACCTGAACGTTCCAGAACTGTCTGCCTCAAATAACGACGACATCGAAAGAGCCGCCGAACATTGTAGGAAGCATTGGGGACTCGGACTCGATGGTCCCATCCTGCAAATGAGCCGAGTCGTCGAACACGCCGGAATCGTAGTTCTGAGGAACATCATTCAGAGTACAGATATTGATGCCTTTTCCAGAACCGGGCCTACTACTGTTATTTTTCTTAATCAGAAAATACCAAGCACTTCTCGCTGGACATTTGATCTAGCACATGAATGTGGACACCTAGTCCTACATCGCGGCATTGCGACTGGCGGCATCGAAACAGAGAAGGTGGCCGACCGCTTTGCTAGCGCATTCTTGATGCCGCGTAGGGCATTTAGTAGAGAGTTCACTTCTGCTCCATGGACTTTCAAGCACGCGTTTGACCTCAAGAAACGCTGGCACGCGAGCGCAGCGGCTATCGTGCGTCGAGCATACGATCTGGGCCTGTTGAGTGCCGTGCAGTATAGGCGAGCATTTCAATACATGTCCTTGAAGGGGTGGAATAGAGGCGAACCATTCGAGCCGACAAACTTTCAACAGCCAGAACTCATGGAGAACGCCTTGAATGGTCTAGGAACTCGCGTATCCATAACGCGAGAGGCGCTCTGTACAGAACTTTACTTCAAACCGGAAACCTTCACTGAGATAACTGGATTGTCAATAAGTCCCAACAAGAGAACTAAAGCCGAAGTTCTTTCATTTAGACACCGCTAACACGAGGATTTCACTTGAGAGATCTAGCCGCCTAAGCATAATTGTGTTGCTGACGCGGAGACGGTTAAAATGAATTGTCCATCCTGTAACAATCCTTCAAAGCTGTTCGGCAAAGATAGAAAAGGCAATCAACGCTATCGCTGTCTTTCATGTGGCAAGACATTCGGGAACCGAAGATTAAAATATTAGACCACATGATCCTGGCCGAAGGTAAGGCGCTCGCTGTTCTCTCTCACCTAGTCGAAGGCTGCTCCGTCCGCTCAACTGAGAGGCTAAACAGGCGTACATCGAGATACGATTCTCGACTTGCTCAACGTGGCTGGTCGCAAGTGTGAGGCTCTAATGCGGGGGCGAGGGCAAAGGTTTCATATGATGACGGAGGAGCTCCCATATAGTGCTGTTGACGAGCGACTATGACACTGCAATCTTCTGCTTTTCCGAAAGTTTATCAGTCTCGTCAACTCCTTCCGATGTTTCTTGTATTTCTTTCGTTTCCGCAAAAGAGGCCAAGAATAGGCCAACGATTTCGATGCGCTGATCAGTAGCTGTACAGCCTTGTGTTGGGGCGTGTAGATAGACCTTGAATGACTCGAGAGACTTGTGACCACTGTAGGACATGACCAGAGCCACGTTGTTTCCGCTTGCTTCCATCATATCAGTGATAAAGGTGTGGCGGAGGCTGTGACAAGTGAAGCCGTTGGTTCGGCCATAGTTGAGATTTGCCAGTCGCGCGGCTTTCCGGCATGCCCGTGCGATGGCATTGTCAAAGGTCGCGGTTTTGGCTCGCGGAAATAATAGCTCGCCGTCAGTGAGTCCTTCCTGGATTCGGCGTTGAGCGATCTCTTTAATGCAATCCCATAATGGCAGGTCGCGTTGATTTTCGGTCTTGGTTGCGTATAAGCGAAGCTTGCCTTTGGTCCAGAGGAATTGATCGAGTCGTATTCGCACGATCTCGTTGAGCCTGCCTCCAGTCAATCGAAGTAACTGAACAACATCAGCGGCGTCGCGCCATAGTTTATTGCGCTCCGTACGCCGAGATGGAGCTAATGGTGGATTTAGTAACGTATGAACAAGTGTGGCGTATTCGGTTAACTCCACCACCCGATGCTCGAATTCAGGCGTGCGATTGACCTTGAGCGTGGGGCGGAGCCAGTTGATTAAGTCAGGTTTTGCTTTTTGTGCCGCCTTCAGCATCCCTTGAATGCGGCTAATAAAGACGCCGGCGCTATTCTTATTAAGGGTCGGACGAAAGCAAAGTATTTGGTAGAACTCGCGCAAGTCAGTTTCAGTGCATTCCCTGATTAATCGGTTGGGACCAAAGTGGTCGACAAACTGCTGGATGATTTTGCAATTGGATCTGACGTTGTGAGCGTATTGATAGCCTTTGTCTCGAGCTCGCACTTCCTGGTTGCGGCGATAAATGTTGAGAGCTTCCTGGGCGGTAGTTGGTTTACAGCGAATCTCACCTCGTTCTTCCGCGTCTATATCGTTCATTGCCTGACGCAGATGTCTTTCAGCTTCGGCCTTACTTGTAAAGCCTTTCTTGCGAAGTCGAACATTCTTGTAGCGGCGCATGTAACCGTGAAGAGTTTGTCCGCCTGGGCCAACATACTGGTGAAAGTTCTTCACGACCGTTTCCTCTCGCCGCACAGCCGACGTCGATCCAAATTGCTTACCAATACGCTTCATGCTTGCAGCTCTTCTTTTTCAGGAAACTGTGAGGAGGGGCGATTGTGATAGAACGTTACGACATTATTGTCGGGTAGTTTCTAGGTAGTCGACGTTGAGCATCTCGTTCTTGCTTTTCAGCAAAGGCTAATACCTCTTCCAGAATAAAACGCACCTGAGTAGACCCGTTGCGAATTCTTGTAAGTTGCGCGGTGCCGGCGCCGCCGTTCAGTACCGTCTTACGAGAGCAACCAATAATCTCAGCGACGCGCCTGGCATCAATGCGGGTCTTTTTGGTCATTAAGCTCATCAGTGGCTTTAGTGTTTAGGCGAGTACCTTCATTCGTCGCGTAAACGCATATGGCACCTAGTGTGCCGCATTGACAAGCTCCTCAGACCTCATGAATCGAAAATCCAGGATTGGCTTGGGAAGGGGCGCTAAAGGCCTCGGAATGTTCTCGACCGCGGATTTGGTCAGCGATTTATCCCTTGCTCCGGTCCTTTGGTTGCAGGTTTTTGTGAAGCGGGCGTTCGCCGTTCCGAACGTTGTGGGTTCAGAGGCGTTGGGAAACACGAACGCCAGTCCTCAACCTGGGATTTAGCCACTTCCTTGCAAGGAGGGTTTTCTGAGATTTCGGGAGAACCGTGGTCCATAGCTACAAATGATCATAAGGCAGATTTTACAACGAGATTCAGCACTCGTTACGAAAGTCTCTGACCTTATCTAGTCAACACTGGGGAGGAAGAACGCAATCTGGCACAGCTGTTGTAATCACCGCCAGCCAAGTGCGGTTGAAAACGCTCATCCGCATTCTTTGAAAGTGCCGAACATAGCCCACATTCTACTGGAAACATCGCGCAGCGC
>Ga0065712_10002615_pt1 | contig 11735 bp, 10 predicted proteins | sample MisRhiReplicate1_FD_59099 | JGI IMG/M metagenome (GOLD analysis project Ga0065712, IMG submission 59099) | Miscanthus rhizosphere microbial communities from Kellogg Biological Station, MSU, sample Rhizosphere Soil Replicate 1: eDNA_1 v3... | ecosystem: Host-associated > Plants > Roots >...
CGCGTCGACCGTTCCGGGGATCCACATGCATACGCTCGCACTCGGGCTCTGCCTGCAGCTCGGTATCATGGGCATCCTCACGCCTTACGCCAGCGGCCCGAGCCCTGTGTACTACGGCAGCGGGTATTTGCCGGCGGGCGATTATTGGCGCCTCGGGGCGATTTTCGGCGTGATCTTTTTCGTCGCGTTCCTCGTCATCGGCGTGCCTTGGATGTTGTTTATGCGGTGAGCGGTGCCCGATTCTGTCGCTGAACGAGAGGAGTTCATTATGACATCGACGCAATTCCGCATAGAACATGATTTTCTTGGCGAGCGCGAGGTGCCCGTGGATGCCTATTACGGCGTTCAGACGCTGCGCGGCGCCGAAAATTTTCCCATCACCGGCTACCGGATTCATCCGGCACTCATCCGCGCCATGGGCATCGTGAAAAAAGCCGCGGCGCTCGCTAACCGAGACACCGGCCACCTCGATTCCAAAATCGCGAATGCGATTGCCCAGGCCGCCGATGATGTGATTGCCGGAAAGCTCGACGACCAATTCATCGTTGATCCAATTCAGGGCGGCGCCGGAACATCGATCAACATGAACGCCAATGAAGTGATCGCCAATCGCGCCCTCCAAATCCTCGGCGAGCCCAAGGGTCGATATGAGATCGTTAGCCCGAACACCCACGTCAACATGGCTCAATCCACCAACGATGCGTTTCCGACGGGCGTCCACATTGCCACGCTCGAATTGGGGAAAAAGCTCATGGCAGAGTTGCGGCAGCTGCACGAAGCCTTTGCCGCAAAGGAGAAGGAGTTCACGAGCATCATTAAGATGGGCCGCACGCACCTGCAGGACGCGGTGCCCATTCGGCTCGGCCAGGAATTCGGCGCCTACCGGCGCGTGATCGGCCGAGATATCGAGCGCATCCGGGGCGTTGGTCTCCATCTCGTCGAGGTCAACATGGGCGCGACAGCCGTGGGCACTGGGCTGAACGCCGACCCGAGATACATACAGTCCGTCGTGAAGTACCTCGCGGAGTTCAGCGGATTGCCGATGGAGAGCGCCGAGGACCTGGTGGACGCTACTCAGAACACCGACAGCTATTGTGAGGTCTCTGCCGCGTTAAAAGTCTGCATGATGAATCTTTCGAAGATCGCGAACGATTTGCGGTTGATGGCATCGGGACCGCGTTGCGGGCTGAACGAGCTGAACCTGCCGCCACGACAGCCAGGCTCGAGCATCATGCCCGGCAAAGTCAATCCCGTGATGGCTGAGGTGGTGAACCAGGTAGCTTTCCAGGTGATCGGCAATGACAACACGATCTGCCTCGCTTCGGAAGCCGGCCAGTTCGAGTTGAACGTGATGGAGCCGGTGCTGGTTTTCAATCTGCTCCAGTCGATCAGCATCATGACCAACGTCTTCGCGGTCTTCCGCAAGTATTTGGTCGAAGGGCTCACGGCCAACGTCGAAGGCATGAGAGCCTATGTCGACGGCAGCGTCGGTGTCATCACGGCGATCAACCCGCACGTGGGTTACGAAACAGCGGCTCGCGTCGCACGCGAAGCGATCGTCGAGGGTACTCCGGTGCGTGAGATCGTCCTGCGCGACAAACTACTTACCGCAGAGCAACTGGACGCAATCCTCGACCCGTTCGAGATGACGAGCCCCGGCATCGCCGGGGCGAGACCGCAGAAACAGGATCACGTCTGGAAAGACCAGGACCAAGACGTGGACTAGGAGATTTGCACAGTGAGTGGGTTGCGACCGCGCCAGTGGGCGATTGTGCTGGCCCTGATTTCTGTTTCGGCCATCGGCGCTGCGCGCAGCTCCGAGCCGATCCGAGCCGAGCCGCAATCTCTCGAACAAGCAGCGCCCCGCTTGATGGAGCGACTCCGAGCTAACCCCTACGATTATTTTCGTTTCGTCAACCGCTCGTGGATCGCGCGTGTCTGCGAGGTGTTCAGCAAAGATCTGGAAGAATTGCCAGTCGTGCGCTTGCATGGCGACGCGCATGTCGAACAGTTCGCTGTAACAAAGGATGCGTGGGGCCTCGATGACTTCGATGACTCCGCTCGAGGGCCGGCGATTATCGATATCGCGCGGTTCTTGGGATCCATCGATCTCGTGACGCGGCAGCGTTCCTGGGAAAACGATCGCGACAGGCTGTTCAATCGATTTGTCGAAGGCTACAAAAGAGGTCTTATCGAACCTAACTATCTGCCTCCGCCGCCCGACATCGTAGGTCGGCTACGCGCCCAGGCGCGAGCCACCCGCACGGCATTTCTTGCGTGGGGCGAGAGCAATATGCAACCGCTGGCGGATCCGTCGATGAAGGCTGTCCTTGCGGCAGTCCAAGCTTTCGCGTCGATCATGGTGCGTGAGCGGCCCGACCTTGTGCCGGAATACTTTCGCGTGGTTCGCGCTGGCTGGGTGCAAAGCGGCGTCGGTAGTGCCGTTACTCCAAAAATCATCGTCCGTGTCCGGGGGCCGTCCGATGATCCAGGCGACGATGAGCTCCTCGAGTCAAAAAAGATCGGGGATCTCGGCGGCCTGCCTTGCCTTAAGACGTCGACGATACAACCAACGCTCCGCGTCATAGACGGAAGCAAAAAGCTCGGTCGGCTGAGGTACAACATACTGGCGGCTGGACCGGAGCTAGCCGTTCCTGAGGTGATGGCCCGCGGCGAGCGGTTACAGGACTGGTGGATCCGTAGCTTGGATCCGTCCTACCGTCAGGTTAGTTTGACGGACCTCAGATCGGTCAGCGATCTCTTTGCCATTGCATACGATTCTGGCATACAACTAGGCGCGGGCCGATTGCAGGATCAGACGGTGCTGCTGAGCGCATACGACCGGAAGCGAATACTTGGCGCGACGACGAGGCTGGAGAAACGCTATCGTGATGAAGCGACGAAAATGGTCGATGATCTGCTACGAGGATGGCGGGAGCTGGTAGGACGATGATCCGTCTGACGGCGTGCGATAACCGGAAGCGTTCGCATGGACTTGCAGCGACGCATCAGTCGCGGCAACTAAAAAGTCGCTCACCGAGCGACCGGGAGGAAAGATGAGCACAGGGAAATTGCAGTTGTACTTGTCTCTCTACCTTCTCTTGGCGGGATGCCAACCCGTATCAATGCAGTCCGCATCAATGCAGTCCGCGTTCAATCCCAATTCCTATCCCCCGCCTCAGCTTGGCTCTGGAGTGGGCAGTCAACCCTACGGCATTTATCCCGGGTCGACGCAATCTCCAGCTGCACAGTCACGACGCACCGAATACATCTGGGAGAAAGCTCTGCAAGGCATGGCGATGGGCGGCGCTGTTGGTGGAATCTATGGTGCGGGAGGTGGTTTGGTGCTCGGTTTGATCACCGGACTCTTCACGGCGAGTGCACAGGAGGCGCAGCTCAACAATCAGATTCAGACAGAACAAGCGAAAGATAAAGACCTCGAAGCCAAGGTTGAAGAGGAGCTGGAACGCCAACGAAAACTCGAAAATCTAGTCGGGAGTAGTGTCGCATCCAATCCTGTAGAACCATCATCCTTACCTTCGCCCCAGAGAGCTACCGCAGACGCGGTCAAAAGCACGAACCCGCCCGCTAACGAAAAATCGTCGCCGGTTGCACTAGCTGCCTTGGAGAAAAAGCTGCCGGCTGGCAGCTCCCTGAACGCACCATTTAAAAATGTCGAGGTCAAAGATATCAACGGCGACGGCATTCCAGACCTCTGGATTTACTATAACCCACTCAAGCCTGGCGAAATCGTCAGGCAGGAAGAGTCCACTCACTGGGACGGCAAGGTCGACAGCTGGAGCTATTTTAAGGAAGGAAAGTTGGTTCGACGCGAAGTCGATACCAAAAACAGCGGAGCCGCCGACACGGTTTATTATTACGATAACGATCAGATGGTGAGAGAAGAACGTGATGAACGCGGCGTCGGCTATGCAACCTCCCGGGTGCTCTATCAAAAAGGTCGACGAGCAAAGCTAGAGGAAGACAGCAACGGCACCGGCAAAATTGATCACTGGATCTACTATGACACCAGCGCAGACGGCGAGGTTGTCTTGAAGGAAGAACGGGATCTCAACGGTGACGGGGTGGTGGACCTCTGGGCATATTATAAAGATGGTCGGCTAGTTCGGAAGGATGTAAGCGCCGCCGGAATGGAACTCCTCTCCAAACAAGATCAACTGCCCGCTTCTTCGCCCGATAGCGAAAAGGTTGCCGTCCCGGCGGCTAAAAACGAGCCAGGACGAACCGGAGCCCAAAACTCTTCACGCCTGTCGGTCAGATAGGACGCCGAAACGGAGAAGACAATAAATCAAGCAACCACCGACCGATTGGTTTTTCGGCGCAACCCGCGGTCTCGCCCACAAAAATATTTTCCGACCTTCGAGCGCTGACGCCGCGCTAATCTCGGCATCACGTTTATCAGTGTCGCCAAAGCCGGGCTGCAAAGCTCGATCAACTGAAAGCGCGTTCGAGAGATAGCATCGAGCGTCCGGCGGTATTTTGTTTTGAACGGCTTCGGCCATTGCGTTGCCGTTTACTTCAGATTGTTGCGGGTACTGTGTTGGACCAAGGTCCAATAGCGAAGCCTTTCGTGCTTGGTTAAAAACATTGTGGTTCAAACCGGCGAAATCTTCCGGTCCAAGGGATAAGCGTGAGGAGCAAAGGGAGTAGGTGATCTTGTGAACAACAAAGAAATGAAAGCCCTGGTTAAGAACGCGCGACAATTTGCCAAGCCCTTCCGCGTGACCGACGACCGATTTCGGTTGAAGGATATCGATCCCAACGACACGCTCGACTTGTCATCAGAGGACAAGCCGCGCGCCAAAGAAGCCCTTGCCATGGGGATCGACGTGCTCGCGGAGCTTCAGGACATGCTTTATGCCCAAGACAGTTGGGCTGTGCTGCTGATCTTCCAAGCGATGGACGCCGCGGGGAAGGACGGCGCGATCAAGCATGTGATGTCTGGCGTCAACCCGCAGGGCTGCCAGGTTTTTTCTTTCAAGGCGCCCACCAGCGAAGACCTCGACCACGATTACCTGTGGCGTTGCATGAAATGCCTGCCGGAGCGCGGCCGTATCGGTATTTTCAATCGCAGCTACTACGAAGAGACCCTGGTGGTGCGGGTGCACCGCGAATTTTTAGAGAAGCAGAAGCTGCCAGCCGATCTGGTTACCAAAGACATCTGGAAGGAACGCTTTCAGGACATTCGCAGCATCGAGCGTTATCTGTCGCGTAACGGTGTCCTGATCCGCAAGTTTTTTCTGCACGTTTCTAACAAAGAGCAAAAGAAGCGCTTCCTCGAGCGCATCGAGGAGCCGGAGAAAAACTGGAAATTTTCGGCCAACGACGCCAAGGAGCGTGAATACTGGGACGATTACATGGAAGCGTACGAGGACATGATTAGGAACACGGCCACCAAAGCGGCGCCATGGTATGTCGTGCCTGCCGACAACAAATGGTTTACGCGCGTCATTGTCGCTGCAGCCGTGATCGAGGCGCTGGACTCGCTCGATCTGAAATACCCTAAAGTCAGTGACAGCAAATTAAAAGAACTCGCAACGGCAAAGAAGGGTTTGCTAGGGAATAAATGATCGTCATCGATAAAATTCTTGGCCAAGCGGCGCGGCTCAAACGCGGCAATAAGCTCGCGTTATTCATCTTTGCAACGTGGTTCATGACCGTGAACGCTCCCTTGAGTTTCGCGCAGCAGGAGTCGATGCGGCTGGCCTCCGCTTCGGCCAATCAGCTGGTCGGAAATCGAAATACCGAAAACGGCAATTCGCCAGCGGCGATCGCCGAAAGGCAAGAACACGGCCTCTCTCAAAAGGCAGTCGAAATCGCCCGGCCCTTGGGTTTCCCGATAACCAATTCAATGGTTGTGAGCTGGCTCGTGGCGCTGGGGTTGATCATTTTCGCCCGGGTGGCAACACGGGACATGAAAGGTGTCCCGGGCGGAGCGCAGAATCTTTTGGAATGGCTCGTCGGGGGACTCTACGATTTCCTGGAAAAAATCATCGGCCCGCGTCTGCTCAAACGAACGTTCTGGTTTTTTGCCACAGTTTTTATTTTCATTCTTTCCGCGAATTGGATCGGACTCATCCCCGGGGTTGGCACCGTCGGGTGGGGACATCAGACCCCCCACGGTTTCGTCGTCGATCAACCGCTGTTCCGCGGAGCGAATGCCGATCTCAACTTAACCCTCGCTATGGCGCTGGTTTTCTTCGCCTGCTGGATTGTCTGGGCGCTTCAGGAAGTCGGTCCAGTTGGATTTCTCAAAGAGTTATTTGCACCCAAGGGCGAGAGCGCCGGGTTATTGAAGGTGTTGATGATCATCGTGTTCTTCGCAGCCGGCTGGTTGGAAATCATTTCGATTCTGTTTCGGCCGGTGTCGTTGAGTTTTCGTCTATACGGCAACATCTTTGCCGGGGAAAACATGCTGGAAACCATGTCCCGAATGGTCCCCGGCCTCGGCTGGCTCTTGCCGATTCCGTTTTACTTCATGGAATTGCTGGTGGGTTTGGTGCAAGCGCTGGTCTTCATGTTGTTGTGCGCTGTCTTCACTCTGCTGATTTGCCAGCATCATGAGTCGGAAAGGCCCGCGAGCAATCACGCGTGAGGATGTTTCCGCGGCGTGGACATATTTAACCTTGATGGCCGCGGGGAAAGGAAGGAGGAATGATATGACGGGCAGCCTACATATTGGTTTGGCGGCGCTCGGCGCGGCTATAGCGGTTGGTTTGATCGGCATGGCAGCCTCGGATGCCGTGGGACGTAATCCCGGCGCCGCAACCCAGATTTTGGTGCAGTCGATTCTGGCCATCGCCTTCGCCGAGGCGATCGTGTTCTACGTCCTGTTCCTGGTGTGATCGAGAGAAATCGGACAACTCCAGAAGGGACGCTGTCCAGGAGCGGGTGCAAGCAGAGGAGCCGAAGCGAATCCGTTGTAACGTTCACAACCTTCGAAGGCCTACGAAGTTCTGCAGAATGCGAGTATATGCTTATGAATCCTCTTCTATTGATGACGGAAGTAGCGACGCAAGCAAGCCAGAGCGGACCGATCGAACGGATTGTGACGACCTTCGGCATCAACTGGCCTCACTTGCTTGCTCAAATCGCGAGCTTCGGCATCGTGTGCATTATTCTCTCCCGATTCGCCTATCGACCCATCCTCAAGATGCTGGAAGTGCGGCGTCAACAAATTGCTCAGGGGCTAGCCAATGCCGAGCAAATAAAGGCCGAGTTAGCCCGGACCGAAGTGCAACGCCAAGAAGTGATGGCGCGGGCAAATGTCCAAGCCAATAGATTCATCGAGGAGGCGCGTGCCGCAGCCGCCCGCCTGCGCGAGCAGGAAACGCAGAAGGCGATCGCCGGGGCGCAAGAGATCATGATCAAGGCGCGCGAAGCCGCTGCTCAGGAACATGACCGGATGCTTGCCGAGCTCAAACGCGAGGTCGGCCGCTTGGTGGTGCAAGCTACCGCGACCGTGACCGGGAAGATTCTGACCGCGGAAGATCAGCNTCGCCTGGCGGAACAGACCGCNAAGCAAATGGCAGGNTAGACGTGAAAATCACCAAACAGGCAAAACGCGAAGCCAAGCAACTGTTCCGCTACTGTCTGGTGAACGGTTTGCTCGATGAGAACCGTGTCCGTAGCGTCGTGCAATACGTCGTCGCCATGGGCCGCCGCAATTCGGCGGTCATTATTTCGCACTTTAAGCGCTTGGTGAAACTCGAACTTGTCCGGCGTACAGCCACCGTCGAGAGCGCTGTGCCCTTGCCGCCGGATTTGCAGGCCGCCATCGAGGCCGGCCTGACGCATCGGTATGGTCCAGGACTCACCACCGCCTTCGCCCAACGCCCGGAGCTGATCGGCGGGATGCGCATCCAAGTGGGCAGCGATGTGTATGACAGCAGCGTGCGGGCCGCTCTGGCAGCATTGGAGAAAAGTTTCTAGAGCGAGGAATCTATGGCGGACCTGTTGCAGGAAATCGAAGCGCAAATCGCCGGCGCGAAAACCGCCGCCGTCAAGCAGAACATCGGCATTATTCGCGAGCTTGGCGACGGCGTCGCTAAGATCGAAGGCCTGAGCGAAGCCATGCTCAACGAGATGATCGACCTGGGCAATGGCGTTACCGGCCTGGTATTAAATCTCGAAGAGACTGAAGTCGGCGTGATTATTCTTGGAGATTACACCCAGCTCAAAGAAGGCGACGAAGGGCGTACCACCGGTAAGCTCTTGCAGGTGCCCGTGGGCAAGGGTCTGCTCGGGCGCGTCGTGAACGTGCTGGGCGAACCCATTGACGGCAAAGGGCCGATCAAGAGCGACATCGCCTATCCGGTCGAGAAAAATGCGCCCGGCATCATTCGTCGCCGATCGGTAAGCGAACCCGTGCAGACGGGCATCATGGCGATCGACGCGATGATCCCGATTGGCCGCGGCCAGCGCGAATTGATCATCGGCGACCGCGCCACCGGCAAGACGACCATCTGCATAGACACGATCATCAATCAGGCCCGGCTCAACAGAGCCGCAAAATCCGCCGGTGAGACGGCGTATCGTCCGCTCTACAGTATCTATGTCGCAATTGGTCAGAAGCAGTCCACCGTTGCCCGGGTGATATCGGTTCTCGAAGAAGCTGGCGCGATGCCGTACACGATTATTGTCTCGTCGCCGGCCTCGGACTCCGCCGCCAACCAGTATCTCGTGCCGTTTGCCGGAGCGGCGATGGGCGAATGGTTCATGGACAACGGCATGGACGCGCTGATTGTCTATGACGACTTGTCCAAGCATGCAGTGGCCTATCGGCAGGTGTCGCTGGTGTTGAAGCGGCCTTCGGGCCGTGAAGCGTACCCCGGCGATGTGTTTTACCTGCACAGCCGTTTGCTCGAACGAGCGGCGCGGGTTGGCGAAAAGTACGGCAACGGTTCGCTGACGGCGCTACCGATCATCGAAACGCAGGCGGGCGACGTTTCGGCGTACATCCCGACTAACGTGATCTCGATCACTGACGGACAGATTTATTTGGAAACGGATTTGTTTTACCAGGGCGTGCGTCCGGCGATTTCGGTCGGTCTGTCGGTCTCACGCGTGGGCTCGGCGGCGCAGCTCAAAGCCATGAAGCAGGTGGCCGGACAACTCAAGGGCGACCTCGCTCAGTTCCGGGAGTTGGCGGCCTTCGCACAGTTCGGCTCGGATCTCGACGCGAAGACGCTGGCGCAGATCGATCGCGGCAAGCGTATCATGGAGATTTTCAAGCAGCCGCAGTACAACCCGATTCCCGTCGAGGTTCAGGTGGCGGTGATCTGGGCGATGCAGAACGGCTACGTCGATCAAGTGCCGGTGGAGCGGATCAAAGAATTCCAAACCAAGTTCACGGAATTCCTGACCACGCGAAAAGTCGAATTACTCGCGAAGATCGAGAAGGAAAAGGCGTTCAGCGACACGTTGAACGCCGAAGTGAAGACCGTCGCCGATGAATTCAAACAGACTTGGAAGTGAACCGACACGGTGAGTTATGGCCAGCCCTCGCGAGATCCGCCAGCGCATCAAATCGATCAGTAGCACCGCGCAGATTACCAAAGCGATGCAGATGGTGGCCGCCGCAAAGATGTTCAAGGCGCAGCAAGCCGCGCTGACGACCCGGCCCTTCGCTCAATTGCTGTATCGGATCCAACGGCGAGCGACGACTCACGTCCGCGATTTCACCCATCCCCTGATCGAGGTCCGCCCGGTGCACAAACGGGCAGTGATCCTGTTCGGCACCGATAAAGGATTGTGCGGCGCGCTCAACAGCAACTTGTTCCGGCTAGCGGCGCAATTCGATCCGGCGACCACCCTGTTCATCGCCGCCGGGAAGCGGGCCGCCCAATTCATCGCGCGAACTGGCCGGCAGTTGATCGCAGAGTTCACCTTCAGCGATTCGCCGCGCTACCCCGAAGCTCGTCCGATTGCGGCTTTCGCCCGCGATCTCTTTTTGAAACGCGAAGTGGATCAAGTCCAGGTCATCGCGACGAGGTTCATCAACACGTTAATCCAGGAAGCGAGTGTAATCGAGTATCTGCCGATCGGCGAGATCAAGGGCATCAAGATTCCCGGTGCCGAATCTCAAGCAGAGATCGCCGCCGATACGCGCGAGTACCTCTTTGAGGCCAATCCAGAGGCGGTACTCGAATATCTTTTCGGCCTCTATCTCAACATCTATATGTACCGGGTAATGCTTGAAGCCAAAGCCAGCGAGCAAAGCGCTCGCCGGGTGGCGATGAAAAACGCCAGCGACAATGCCGCTGAATTGATCCGGGACTTGACCCTCGAATACAACAATTTGCGTCAAGGCAATATCACCAAGGAACTTTTGGAAATTGCCGGCGGTCAACTGGGCAACGATTGAAAACCAGGTGAAAGAATGAATAAAGGGAAAATTGTTCAGGTCGTCGGGCCGGTGGTCGATGTCGAATTCAGCGAAAACCTGCCCGGCATCTATCACGCGCTGACCGTTGATTACAAAGTTCACGACCGGCCCATCCAGTTGACGCTCGAAGTGCAACAGCATCTCGCCGACAATTGGGTCCGGACTGTGTCGATGTCCGGCACCGAAGGGCTTAAACGCGGTTATCAGGTGATCGACACCGGCGCGCCGATTTCTGTGCCCGTGGGCGAAGGAGTGATGGGTCGTGTCTTCGATGTGTGCGGTAAGCCAGTAGACGAACGCGGGCCGGTGAAGACAGATAAATATTATCCCATTCACCGTCCACCACCCCCACTGGTCGAGCAATCTACGTCACCTGAGGTCCTTCCCACCGGCATCAAGGTCATCGACTTGATCTGCCCTTTCCTGAAGGGCGGCAAGGTCGGTGCGTTTGGCGGTGCCGGCGTCGGCAAGACTGTGGTCATCATGGAATTGATCAACAACATCGCCAAGCTCCACGGCGGCGTGTCGGTGTTCTGTGGAGTCGGCGAGCGCACTCGAGAAGGCAGCGATCTCTACAGGGAAATGTCCGAAGCGGGAGTCATCAACCAGAATGACTTAGGCGCCTCCAAAATTGCCCTGGTGTACGGCCAGATGAACGAGCCGCCCGGCGCGCGCCTGCGCGTCGCGTTGGCCGGCCTCGCGATCACCGAATATTTTCGCGATGAGAAGAATCAAGACGTGCTGCTGTTCATTGATAACATCTTTCGGTTTTCGCAAGCCGGTTCCGAAGTGTCCGCGCTGCTCGGCCGCACCGCCAGCGCCGTCGGTTACCAGCCGACCCTCGCCACCGAGATGGGCGCACTGCAGGAGCGCATCACCTCGACCAAGAAAGGCTCGATCACTAGCTTTCAGGCCGTATATGTACCCGCCGACGATTTGACCGACCCGGCGCCCGCCACGACTTTCGCGCACCTGGACGCGACCATTGTTTTGGAACGGGCGATTGCCGAAATAGGAATCTATCCGGCGGTGGATCCGCTCGCCTCGACCTCGCGCGCCCTGGCACCGGAAATCGTCGGCCAGGAGCACTACAACGTTGCGCGTGGAGTGCAGAGGGTGCTGCAGCGACTCAAAGATCTGCAGGACATTATCGCGATTCTCGGCATGGACGAGCTTTCGCCGGAGGACAAGCTTACGGTCACCCGCGCGCGTAAAATTCAACGCTTCCTCAGCCAGCCATTCAGCGTAGCGCAGGTCTTCAGCGGCCGGGAAGGGAAACAAGTCCCGGTAGCCGAAACCGTGCGCGGCTTTAAGGAGATCCTCGAAG
>Ga0065712_10068319_pt1 | contig 11734 bp, 8 predicted proteins | sample MisRhiReplicate1_FD_59099 | JGI IMG/M metagenome (GOLD analysis project Ga0065712, IMG submission 59099) | Miscanthus rhizosphere microbial communities from Kellogg Biological Station, MSU, sample Rhizosphere Soil Replicate 1: eDNA_1 v3... | ecosystem: Host-associated > Plants > Roots >...
GATTCGCGTGATTATTGGGAAATTCTGGTCGGCGTTCATGGCGCAGATAAACAAGATCGCCAACATCTTCTGGGAGGCCGATCCGATCGCCCAGATGCAATACGAGTACGACCGCGCGGTGGACGAGCTCAAGGAAGGACGCACGGGTCTCGAGCAGTATCGCGGCCTCGTCGAGCGAGTGAACCGCCAGGTCGCCGCGAATCGCTCGCACGCGCAGAAGCTCGAGGCCGAGACGAAGGCGTATCTGAAAGCCGGCGACCGCACGACGGCGGCGAAGTTCGCGCTGGAGCTGCAAAAGGCGAAGGGAGAGCTCGCGAGCAACGAGCAGCAGCTGCAGATGCACGAGACGGCGTACGGCAACAACCTGCGCAAGATCCAGCACGCCAACAGCAAGCTGATCGAGTTGCGCCAGAAGATTCAGAAGTACGACGCCGAGCTCAAGATGAGTGCGGCCGAAGCCGAGATCGCCAAGCTTGCCGAGAGCTTCGATCTGAACCTGACCACCGACTTCGGACAGATTGAAGCGGTCATCCAGGAAAAGATCGACAAGAACCGCGGCAAGGTGCGCGTCGCCGCAGACCTCTCGTCGAAGGGGATCGCCGAGATCGACGCCGAAGAGAAGATGCAGGCGGTGATGGCAGAAGAAGCGCTCACCAATTTCGAGGTGGAGCTCGGACTGAAATCGCCGGAAACAACGCGTATCGCGCCGGCGGCAAAAGACCTGGGACCGGCCGCGATTGACAAGGCCGTCGAGAAGGAAACGAACTGACAGTCGCCCGTCCAAAAGGACGGGCCCTATGCGAGCAGGAGGGCCGCTTGAGCGCGGCCTATAGGAGAGGAGCAGATGGCGAACGGACAGCCACGTCCAGCGTTTTATGTCGCAGTGTTTGCGGTCGTCCTTGGCCTCGTCGGCCTGGCGATCTGGCGCTACGGCGGCGGAAGCGGCGCCGGCACGGGCATCTTCTCGAAAGACGAGCTGAGCCAGGTCGCCGGGAAGGCGGAGAGCCCTGACAGCTCGGGGATCACCACCGTCAAGGAATACAACTTCGTCCCGAGCGCCAAGCTGCCCGAGGTGAAGGGCATCTCCAGCTACACGCCGATGAACAACCGCACAGTGCGGTTCGCCATCAACGTGTGGGCCGGCTGGGGTCCGATCATCTTCGCGAACAACGGGTTCAAACCGGGCAAAGCGTGGAAGACGCCTTCCGGGAAGGACTTCAACGTCGAGCTCGTGCTGATCGATGACCCGGTCGCGATGCGCGATGCGTTCGCGGCGGGCAACCTCCACGTCGGCTGGGCGACGCTCGACATGGTGCCGCTCTTCCTCGAGGGGCTGCGCAAGGACACCCGTGTGATGCCTCGCATCTACCAGCAGGTGGACTGGTCGAACGGCGGCGATGGCATCGTCGTCCGCGATGCGGTGAAGACGATGTCCGACCTGCGCGGGAAGACGGTGGTGCTTGCGCAGAACTCGCCGTCGCATTTCTTCCTGCTGAACGCGCTGATCAACGCGGGCGTGCAGCCCGCGGAAGTGCAGTTCAAGTTCACGCAGGACGCCTTCCAGGCGGCTGCGGCATTCAACGGCGACAAGAGCCTCGCGGGCGTCGTCAGCTGGGCGCCCGACATCTATAACCTCGAGAAGGTTCGCGGTAACCGGATGATGGTCACGACCGCGACCGCGAACAAGTTGATTGCCGACGTCTGGTTCTCTCGGGCGGATTTCGCCAAGGACAACCCCGACATCATGGAGGGTCTGGTCCGCGGCATCTTCGACGCGATGCAGGACCTGAAGGTGCAGGAGAACAAGCAGAAGGTCGCGAAGCTGATGGCGGCCGGCTATTCGATTCCCGAGAGCGACGCGCTCGGCATGCTTGGCGATGCGCACTCGACGAACTACGCCGAGAACCGCGAGTTCTTCCTGAATCAGAACAACCCGACGAACTTCGAGCGGACGTGGAACACCGCCTACTTCCTCTACAAGAAGATCGGTGTGGTCACGCAGCAGACGCCATTCGATCAGATCATGGACTTCTCAGTCATTCAAAAGCTGGGGAGTGAAGCGAAGTACACGAGCCAGAAGAATGAATACGACGTGCGCTTCGCACCGACCAGTGCCGGCGCTGTCCAGGGTGAGAGCGACGAGATTCTCACCAAGACCGTCGTGATTCACTTCTTCCCGAACTCATGGGACGTGACCAAGAAGATCACGCGCTCGGTGGACGGGAAGGACGTCGAGGAGCTCTACGATCCGAACGTCAGCTTCGTGGTCGAAGAGATCGGCAAGCTCGCCGGTCAGTACGGCGCCGCGCGTATCGTCATCGAAGGTCATACCGACGCGTCGATGCGCAACCAGGCGCCAAAGAGCGCGGTACAGGAACTCTCTCTGAACCGAGCGAACGCGGTGAAGGAAGCCATCGTCAAGAAGTTCTCGACGCTGCAACCGAACCAGTTCTCCACGAACGGCCTTGGCTGGGACAGACCTGCTGATCCCGCCGATCCCGACAACAACGCGAAGAACCGCCGCGTTGAGATCAAGGTCTACCCGGCCGAAGCGCCGGCAGCCGCGAAGTAATGGGATTGTTCGAGCTCCGCGCCTCGCCGCCCCGCACCGTGCGTTATCTGCTCGGTGCGGGAGGCCTGGCGTTGTTGCTCCTCGTGTGGTGGATCGTGACCTTCGGCCCGGTGGAGACACGGCTCGTATCGCCGGTCGTGCTACCGAGTCCTGCTGAAGTGTTTGGCAGCTTCGGCAGTCTGGTCAGAGAGCGAGCACTCGTTCAGAGCATCGCCGCCACGCTGAAACGCGTGTTGCTTGGTTTCGGGCTGGCGATTCTGATCGGCGTTCCGGTTGGGATTGCGGCCGGCTCGTGGCGCGTGTTCGAGGCGGCGGGGGCGCCACTCGCTTTGTTTGGCCGCAACTTGCCGGTGGCGGCGTTGATTCCGCTGACCATCCTCTGGTTCGGGATCGACGAGGCGCAGAAGGTGATGTTCATCTTCATTGCCTGCGTGCCGTTCGTCTACTCGGACACGGTCCGCGCGATCTCCAGCGTGCCCGATCGCTACGTCGAGACAGCGCAGACGCTCGGCGCGTCGAAATGGCAAATCATGACGAAGGTCCTGGTTGCGCTCGCGCTGCCCGACATCTACAACAGCCTCCGGCATCTCTTCGGCATGGCGTTCGGCTACATCATGCTCGCCGAGTTGATCAACGCGAGTTACGGACTCGGCTATCTCCTGATGACCAGTCAGCGTCGCGGTCTATCCGAACACATCATCCTGATTCTGATGGTGATCGGACTGCTCGCGTTCGCGATCGATCGGATGCTGTACTTCTTCCAACGCGGTCTCTTTCCATATCGTCCGGCCGACGAATGACAGACACGCTCCCGAACATCGTCGAGTTCCGCAAGGTCACGAAGCGGTTCGGCGATCTCACCGTCATTCGCGATGTGACATTCACCGTGCCGGATCTGCCCGGCGTCGGCGAGTTCGTCACCATCCTGGGACCGTCTGGATGTGGCAAGTCAACGGTGCTTCGACTCATCGCCGGCCTGCCGCCGCACCATCCGACAACGGAGGGCACCGTCCACGTGGCGAATGCGCCGGTTGCCGGGCCTGGATCCGATCGCGGAATGGTGTTTCAGGACTACACCTCCTTTGACAATCGCACAGTTGCGGACAACGTCGCGTTTGGCCTGGAATGCCGTGGGGTCGGCGCGAAGGAACGGCGCGAGCAGGCGCTGGGGTGGATCGAGAAGGTCGGGCTCGACGTCAAGCGCGACGCGTACAAATATCCGAGCCAGCTATCGGGCGGCATGCGCCAACGCGTCGCGATTGCACGCACGCTCATTCTCAAGCCGCGCATCATCCTGATGGATGAGCCCTTCGGCGCGCTCGATCCGTCCACGCGCCTCCACATGCAGGAGCTGCTCAACAAGCTGTGGAAAGAAGCCGAAGCCACGGTCTTCTTCGTGACGCATTCGATCGATGAAGCCGTCTACCTCGGCGACCGCGTGTATGTGTTCTCCTCGTCTCCGGGTACTATCCTCCGCGAGATCGCCGTGCCGAAGTCCGACCGGCCGCCCAAGGAGATGCTGCGCGAGAAGGCGTTTATCGAGCTGGTCGACGAGATCCGCGACACAATCGATACGCTCCAGTCGTCCACGCGCGCCGGCGACTAACGTTCATGGCGAACATCATTCCACCGCCGATCCCGACCGATCGGTCCTCCAGACCACCGCAAGGGGCGGGGATGAAGGACTACCTGAAGGAGGCGTTCCTCTTCCGGTGGAACTTGCTGTTCTTTCTCGGTGGACTTGCCGGCGCCGCGATCGCTCCGCTACCTGACGTCACGCTTCCTCTCTTATTTGCCGGCGAGCTCGCCTATCTGACTGCGCTGACCTCACTACCCCGCTTTCGCGCCGCCATCGACGCCAAGTTCCATGCCGCGCAAGGGACCGCGCCTGCAGCCACGACGACCGCACCGTCGCTCGTCGTCATGTTGGCCGGCTTGCCTGGCGACCTGCGGAGACGCTTCGAGGAGCTACACGGACGTTGCGTCGAAATGCGCCACCTGGCCGTGGGCGTCCGCGGCGCATCGGGACGCGATGCCGGATCGGCCGAAGAGATTCGCACGCCTGGTCTCGATCGATTGTTGTGGCTGTTTCTGCGGCTGCTGATGTCGAAGAATGCGCTCGACAGATTTCTTCAGACCATGAGCAGCGAGGAAATCAAGACGAGGCTCGAGCAGTTGAAGAAGGACTTGGCGAGTGCGCAGCAAGCCGTCACCGGAGGTGCCGCAGGCGACGACCGCATCGTGCGCTCGCTGCAGGACAGCGTCGCGATGGCGGAACTGCGTCTCGACAACTACGACCGGGCCAAGAAGAACGCACAGTTCGTCAGCATTGAGCTCGATCGCATGGAGAGCAAGATTCAGGCGCTTGCCGAGATGGCGGTCAACCGGCAAGACCCGGATCTGATCAGCAGTCAGGTGGACTCCGCTGCGGAGAGCATGCGGCAGACGGAGAAGGCCGTCAGCGAACTACAACATCTGACGGGCCTCGCCGACGAACTGCAGGACCCGCCGCCGATTCTCGACGCGGATCTGCGACAGGTGCTGCGACATGATTCCTGATCACGTGACCGGAGCCGACATCACGAAGAGCGGCACGCCTGTAGGCACGCTCGCCGATCTGCCCTCGTCCTTTCCGGCGTGGGCGAAACAGCTCGCCGAGCTGTACTTCTCAGGAACGACGTCTGCGTTCGTGCTCCACGGCAACACCTACGACTACGTCCGCAGCCCGCGCGGCGCCACCGAAGAGTACGTTGGCCTGGCGGAGTTTCTCGCCGAGCAACTGTTCGGCCGCTGGTCGCTGGTCCTGCACTACGACCTCGGTCGCGGTCTGCGCGTCGCGGCTGGGCGCGACGAGCAGCGGCTGAAAGAGATGGTCACGCTCGCCAATCGCAAGGTGGGCGACCTCAGCACGCTCTCGAAGGAACCGTCAGCCACCATCGCTCTGCTCGATCGGTTCGTGCGGAACAATCTGATGGCCGCCGAGGCCGACCGATTGAGCATGGCGGTGATCATCGATCAGTCGTCGTACATCTTCCCGTCCGGCGATCCCGGCCGCCTCAGCGCCCAGGCCTCGTCACAGCTCGTGACGATGATCAACTGGGCGACGAGCCCACACGTCAAGCGGCTCAACATGGCGTTCGTGCTGGTCGACGAGAAGCGCGCCGATCTCAGCGAACGACTGACCAGCAATCCGCATGTCGCGTCGATTGAAGTGCCACTCCCGGCCGAGGCCGAGCGCGTGCGATTCATCAACGCCAGCGTCGATTCCGTCGCGCTCAAGGCGTTTTCCGATTACGACGCCACACAACTGGCCGCGCTGACGGCCGGCATCTCGCTGACCGACCTCAATGTGATCGTGCAGTCGGCGCGCGAAGGTGGCCGCCGGCTCGATGCAAAGGTCTTCCGCGAGCTGAAGAAGCTGTTGATCGAACGCCAGTGCCATGGGCTGCTCGAGTTCATCGAACCCAAATGGGGACTCGACACCGTCGTCGGACACGAGGCGGCGAAAGAACGCCTGCGCGAGGATGCGGCGCTCCTCAAACGCGGTTCACTCGACAGCATGCCGATGGGCTATCTGATCTGCGGGCCGGTCGGAACGGGCAAGTCGTTTCTCGCCCAGTGCGTGAGCGGCGAACTCGGCGCGCCCTGTGTGATGCTCAAGAATTTCCGATCGAAGTACGTCGGCGAGACGGAAGGAAACCTCGAGCGCGTGCTGTCCGTCCTTCGTGCTATGGGACCCGTGGTTGTGGTTGTCGATGAAGCCGACGTCGCGCTCGGCGGCCGGGAACAGGACGGCGACTCAGGCACGTCGAGCCGTGTGTTCGGAATGATTGCCTCGCAGATGGGCGACACGAAGTATCGCGGTCGCATCATCTGGATGCTGCTCACTGCGAGACCCGATCTGCTGCCTATCGATCTGAAGCGACAGGGCCGAGCCGAGGTGCACATCCCCCTCTTCTATCCGACGGACGAAGACGAGATCCGCCAGATGTTCACGATCCTCTCAAAGAAGATGGGATCGAAGGTCGCCGCAGAGGACATCCCTGCGATTCCGCAACGCGGACATCTCTCGGGTGCCGACATCGAAGGCATGGTCGGCCGCGCGTGGCGCAAGTCGCTGCTCGCCGGCAACGACCGGATCACCAAGGAGGCGCTTGCCGACGTCGTCTCCCAGTTCATGCCGTCAACGCAAGGCATGGAGCGTGAGCTGCAGGAAGTCGCGGCGATCATCGAGTGCACCGACCGCCAGTTCCTTCCGGCGCCGATCCTCGAGCGCATGGACAAGGAAGGCGGGCGCGCCAACTTCCAGACGCGCCTGACCGCACTCAAACAGATCTTGAAGGACCTGTAAGGGCGACGCATGCGTCGCCCCCACTAATGTAGGGCCGGTCCTTTCGGACCGGCCAGGAGAAGGACCAATGGCAAAAACGAGCTGGTTCGACGATCGCGCAGAACATCCGACGCTTCACGAGCGCGTCGAGAAGCTGGAATCGTTCACCACGGCGATGGCCGACGGCGTCGTCGATAAGAAGGAACTCGAGGGACAGGAACAGCGGCTGACCGCGGCGATGAAGGCACTCGAACCAAAGTTGAGCGATGACCTGCACGCGCAGGTCACCGGCGTGATGATCGAGCTCACCGCTTACAACATCATGCGGCTGCTGCACGAGTTGCAGACCGAGCGCGCGCGAGTCGCGTTCTCCTAGGTCCGCCTGAAGGCGGACACTACACGTGGGCCGCTCTCTAGCGGCCCAGATTCATCCGAACGCTGAGCATCACGCGGCGCGGGTCGATGTAGAGCGTTGGCTGACCGAACGTCGCACTGAACAAGTTGTCGGTCGCGATTGACTCGTAAGCCGTGTCGTTGAGCACGTTCAGCACATCGAGTAGCAACTCGACGCGCCCGCTCGTGAAGTTCATGGCCCTTGAGACACGCAGATCGAGCAGCGATTGTGACGGGAGGCGGCGCGTTCCACGTGGCTCGAGCAGAATGCGCTGACTCCCCTGCGGCAGCGTCACGTTCGTCGTCGCCGCCCAGGGCTTGCCGCTGAACTGCTGGAAGTTTGCGGCAACCATCAACCCGGTGCGCGGCACATCCACCGTCCCCATGACGCGGAAGATATGCGGCCGATCATTCGGCAGCCGGCCTTCCGCGTTGGTCAGATTGTTCGGATCGCGTCCGAAGGCATTGTTCGGCGCAACCGTACTGAGCTGAGCACCGTCGGCGGTTGTCCCGCTTGACGCCTGCAGTCCCGACGTCCGTGAATAGGTGTACGAGCCGGTGGCCTGCCATCTGTCAGACCGGCGTTTCTCGAGCGCGAGAACGAGCCCGTTATACGTGAGCGAGTAGTCGTTCGGGTTCGTCAGCAGAAAACGTCTGGCGGCCGTCCCGTTCGTCAGGACAAACACGGGCAGGACCTGGCCATTGGTCAGTGTGCGCGTCTCCTCGCGGTACTGCCCTCCGACGTCGGTCCAGGCGATGAAGTCGCTCCCCTCTTTGTGGATGTACGCAACCGCGGCTGCCAGTCGCGGAGTGATCTCCCGATCGAGTCCGATCGAGTACTCGTCGGTTCGCGGTGTGCGCGTGTTGGGATCGAGCGCGAGATTGATCCTGGGATCGACGACAGATACCGGCGTGGTGTAGCCGCCCGTCGCCGCATCGAAGGCTGTTGTGGTTGTCGGTGTCACGCCGGGGTGGAACGGGCTCAACTCCCCCGTCAACACACCCTGATTGAAACGTCCGTAGCTGGCGCGCAGAATCGTCCGACCGGTCTGGGTCAGTTTCGCCGTCACGCCCAAGCGGGGCGAGATGACGTTCCACGTGTAGAGCTTCCCAAGCCCCTGGATGACGGTGTCGATCTCTTGTCCCGCTGTGTCGAGCGCGTTGAGATCCTGACTGATGGCGTCGCTGTGGTCGTACCGCAGGCCGGCGTTGACTGTCACTCGATCGTTGATGGTCAAGGAATCACTCGCGAAGAGCGCCGCCGTGTTGAACCGCCCGCCTGAGATCGCTGGCGTGCGCGAGACCGCCTGGAACGGCTGTCCCGCGTTGTCCACATATCGAATGCCGCCCGGGATCACGGCCGGTGAACTGTGCTCACCTCGTTCGACTGACGTGCCGACGCGCATCTGGTGAACGCCGCCGAACCATCCGGACGTGTAATGGTTGAGGACGGCCTTCGCGGTGAGACGCTTGATCAGCAACCCTCCGATCTCGGGGGCGTTTCCGCTCGAGATGCCGGTGGCTTGATCGGAGTGGTTGGCTGCTGTCCTGTCGCCGCTGCTCGGATCGTTATTCAGATCGAGCACAAACCGTCCCACGCGCGCGTCCCACACGGTGTTCGAGGAGAGCGTGTGCGTCAGCTGGCCGAACGTGATGGCGGGCACTTTCGCATTCACGCGCAGGGTGGTGACGAAAGGATTCACGAGGGTCGGCGGAGCCGGGTTGACCCAGAACTCATCGTGAAAGCTCTGCATCAATTGCAGCTTCGGCGTGAGGCGCCAGGTGAGCTTTCCGAAAATCTTGTTCTGTTCGTACGTTCTGGGGTACGTCGGGTCGGTGCCGGGCTGACTGTCGTAGTCGCGCAGGTATTGATACCCGCCGAAGAACCACACCCGGTCTCGCGCGATCGGACCACCGAGGTTCGTCGTGAAGTCTCTGTACCGTTCGCGTTCGTACCCGCTGGACGGAACGCTGCCCCGAGTGACTGGCAGCACGATGGGCTGACTGGTGAGCGAGGACGCTTGCCCGTAGTAGGACGCGTCGTACTGATACCGATCGCCGCCCTGTTTCGTGAGCACGTTGAACACGGCGCCCTGGGTGTTGCCGTACTCGACTGACGCGCCAATGGACTGGACCTGGACTTCCTGGATGACGTCGACGCCTGGCTCGGCCCGCGAGACACCCTGGCAGGGACAGGTGAAGTTGGTGCCGTCAATGAGGAAGGCGTTCTCGTTGACTCCCGACCCGAAGGACGACACCGTGTTGACGGTGCCACTCGCCGGCGAGGTAGGCGACACACCGGGAGCGGATCTGATCATGTCGAACATGCTGAAGCGACGCGTAGGAATCGTCTTCAGATACTCCTGACCGAAACGCGACTCGAATCCGCTACTTCGCGCCTCGATTCGTGAGCTGCCCTCCACCACCACCGCTTCGGCCACTCCTGCGAGCCCTAAAACGACGGTTCGCTCGAGCGTCGCCGCGGCGCCGATGGTGATGTTCTCCTCACGGTAGGGGGCGAACTTGGGCGGGAGTTCTACGGTGAGCGTGTATGCTCCCGGCGCCAGAACCGGGAACCGCATTTGTCCTCGTTCGTTCGTGGTCGTCATCAGTGCGCCGCCGATCAAGGCAGGCGAGGACACGCGGACCACGGCTCCCGGCAGCACCCCTCCCTGGTCGTCCTTCACCGTACCAACCAACGCCCCACTCAAACCCTGCGCCGAGGCCATTGGCACGATCAGCGGGAATGCGGCCAGAAGCAGCATCGCGATACGACGCATGTGACACGTCCCTTCCGAGGCCGGAGGATTCCGCCTCATCTACACACGAGGGATAACGTCGGATGTACCGGAACTAAACACCGCAAGAGAGCAAAAGTTGGTGAAAGGACTTGGGGGCCGATGTCCCGACGGACATCGGCGCGCAGGATCGCGTACGATCCGAAGAGAGACTGCCGTGTCCGAATCGCTGCGAGAAATTCCCGGCCCCGCCGGACCGCTCGAAGTGCTGATGGATCTGCCCGCGGGAACACCCCGGGCCGCCGTCGTCTTTGCCCATCCGCTGCCTACACACGGCGGGACCATGCACACCAAAGTGGTGTTTCAGGGGGCCAAGGGGCTGACCCGCATCGGCTGCGCCGTGCTGCGCTTCAACTTTCGCGGTGTCGGACGCAGTGCCGGAACGTGGGACGAAGGTCGCGGTGAGATGGCCGATTACCGCGCGGCGATTGATTTCATGGCCGCGCAGTACCCAGATGTCGAGCTCTGGGCCGCCGGGTTCTCGTTTGGCTCGTATATCGCGATGACCGCAGGCGCCGATGACCACCGCGTCTGTGCGCTCATCGGCATCGCACCACCGGTCGATCGATACGAGTTCGCGTCAGTCACGCTCTCGACCAAGCCAAAGTTCATCATTCACGGGGAACGCGACGAGCTGATTTCGCTCAAGGCCGTGCGTGAGTTCTACGCGCGGCTGCATGAACCGAAAGAGCTCGTCGAAATCGATCGAGCCAACCACCTCTTCGACGGCCAGGCCAGCGAAGTGGGCGACGCGCTCGAAGAATTGCTATCGGACTACTCATGCAAGACGCTGTAGTCGTCGCCGCCACACGCACTGCTGTCGGCAAGGCGCCGAACGGCACCTTGAAAACCGTACGGCCGGACGAAATGGCCGCCGCCGTGATCGGCGAAGCCCTGCGCCGCGCGCCCGGGATCGATCCACGCGACGTGGACGATGTGATCATGGGCTGCGCGATGCCAGAAGCCGAGCAGGGCCTGAACGTCGCGCGCATCGCGAGTCTGCGGGCCGGCGTGCCCGTGGACGCGTCTGCGGTCACGATGAATCGCTTCTGCGCGTCAGGACTGCAGGCCATTGCCTCCGGTGCCGAGCACATCATGTGCGGCTTTGCCGATATCGTCGTGGCCGGTGGTACCGAGTCGATGAGCCTCGTGCCGATGGGGGGCAACAAGGTGTGCCCGAACCCGACGCTGGTCGATGAATATCCGGACGTCTACCTGAGCACTGGGCTGGTCGCAGAGAATCACGCGCGCGACTACGCGATCTCGCGTGAGGAGCAGGACGCGTTCGCGCTGCGCAGTCATCAGCGCGCCGTCGCTGCGATCGAGGCCGGCCGGTTCGCTGACGAGATCACGCCACTCACGTTCAAAGTGGCGCTGCCTCAGAACGGCAGGCCCGCGGATTTGCGCGACGTGAGGTTCGCGCAGGACGAAGGGCCCCGGCGCGATACGTCCGCAGAGGCGCTCGCGAAACTACGACCGGCATTTCATACGAACGGCACCGTCACCGCCGGCAACTCCTCGCAGACGAGCGATGGCGCAGCGGCTGTCGTGCTGATGTCGGCCGCGGCAGCCAAAGAGCGTGGACTCCAGCCGCTGGCTCGTTTCGTTGCGTATGCGACGGCCGGCGTGGCTCCGGAGCGC
>Ga0065712_10068322_pt1 | contig 11723 bp, 11 predicted proteins | sample MisRhiReplicate1_FD_59099 | JGI IMG/M metagenome (GOLD analysis project Ga0065712, IMG submission 59099) | Miscanthus rhizosphere microbial communities from Kellogg Biological Station, MSU, sample Rhizosphere Soil Replicate 1: eDNA_1 v3... | ecosystem: Host-associated > Plants > Roots >...
CTGGGTCTACGTTTGAAAAACGGCACCAGCCCCGGAGGGGCGTCAGACCAAGCGCGAACGATCTTACGCCCCTCCGGGGCTTGACTCGTCGGCGTGACTGGACCCAGCGCTCACGCGCTGGGCTACATTCTTTCGCGCCTCCGGCGCTAAAACCACTGCGTTACGCGTTCAGCAACGCGTCTTCTTCCGCGTAATCAACAGGCCGCTCGTAGGCGCCGGACTTGATCTGCTCGGACTCCCACTCGACGGTTCGGCGCAACGCCTCATCCGCGTCGGCACGTTCGCGATACCCGAGTTCCGACCGGATTCTGCCGGTGTCCGACGCAATGTACTGGCACCACTCGTATTCTTTTTTGCCGGACGGTTTGCAAACAATCTCTCCGTTCCAATTCATTACCTGCGCGAGCGCACGCAGCCATTCAAGTTCGCTTTGCGCATTGGGTTCCGCGATGTTGTAAACACGGCTTGGCGGATTTTTAGTGGCCGTGAGAAATATTCCCCACGCGACGTCGTCCACAAAACCGCGGCTCCACCGCCATCGCGACATGTCTTGATCGAGAAAGATCGCAGGACGCCCGTCGATCATTCGCTTAACGTAGTCGTACGTCCGATGTTGCTTATCGTTCGGCCCATAGACCGCGGGAAGGCGAAGCACGGTCGTTTGAAAATCCCGACATTGCAAGAACGCATCTTCCACGACGATTTTGTCGTAGTTGTAAAACACCGAATCCGCGGGTGTGGTGTCCGTGCGGTAGGGATAACGTTGTCCGCGCAGCGGTGCGTCTTCCGTCATCGGAGAATTGTCAATAGCCACATCGTCCTTGCCGATAAATCGGCCGTACGCCCGATAGACGTCCATGCTGGAGATCAAAACAATGTGCTGTGCGATTCCTTGAAGCGCCTCGATGGTGACATCAACGTCACGTTGATCCATCGCAATCATGTGAACGACGACCTGCGGCGCGAATTCCTGAAACGTCGAGCGGAACCCGGCAAGTTCTCGCCGATCGCCGTGGATGTGCTGCGCGCCATCGTCACAAGCTCCGGACTTTCCGCGGTGAAAAGCCGCTACCTCGTGACCCGCCTGCAAAAGGTAACGCACGACGTGCGGACCCATGAACGCTGTTCCGCCAATAACGAGGACTCGCATTACTTCAACTTCCCAATAATCTCCCGGCCGTAGGTCTCGAGCGTTTTCTCTTCGTCGCCGCACATCAAATAGATGTTAAATTGCGTCACACCGAGCGACCTCAATTCCTGCAGCCGACGAACATGCTCCGTTACCGGCCCAACAATGCAGAACCGGTCAACGACCTCGTCTGTCACGAACTGTGCATTACTGCTGCCGACTTCGGCGTGATGAAGGTAGTTGTAGCCCGATCGATCCTGGATGTATGCGGTCAGTTCCGGAGGCAGTTCCTCGGGCTTGTAGCGCGACACGAGATCCACGACATGGTTGGATACCAGCGCCGGAAACCAACGCACGCGTTCTCGCGCAACTTTCAAATCGTCCGATACCCAGACGGCAGTCGCGCTCATGACGCGAATCTTGGAAAAGTCCCGGCCGGCTTCCTGAGCGCCCTCCTTGACGAAACCCAGGCACCATTTCACCAGATGCGGGTCCGAAAACTGCAGAATGACGCCATCGCCGATTCGACCGGCACAGCGCAGCGCCTTTGGCCCATACCCGGCAACCCAGACAGGTGGAACTCCGGCATCCGCCCACGGCATCTGAATGGGATGTCCTTCATAAGTGATCTGCCGCCCGGCGCAGAGGTCGCGAATAACACCAACGAAGGCTTCGAGGTTTTCCAACGTGGTTGGTTTCTTCCCCATCACACGTCGCGAACTGTCGCCCCGTCCGATTCCGACATCCATCCGTCCGCCCGAAATACGATTCAATGTCGCGAGAAGGCTGGCGGTCACAGTTGCATCTCGAACGACAGGATTCGTGACGCAGGTACCGAGGTGCATTTTCTGTGTGTTCATCGCCATCAACGTGAGTAGCGGATAAGGCTCCTGCCACAGCACGTGAGAATCAAAAACCCAGCCGTATTCGAAACCCTCGCGCTCTGCCTGCCTGGTTAATTCGGCAATGTGGGTCGGAGTCATATCCGGTTTCAGCGTGAAAGCAAATTGCATGATTACTCCTTCACCAGTTCGCCGTAACTTTCAGGGCGCCGGTCGCGAAAGAATTGCCAGACGTTGCGCACTTCCTGAATCTCGTCCAAGTTCAAATCGGCCACCACGACCTCTTCCTGATCGCGAGAACCTTCCGCGACAAACTTGCCGCGAGGCGAGCAGAAGTAGCTCTGGCCGTAGAACTCTCCGATGTTCCAGGGTTGTTCTCGTCCAACTCGATTGATCGCACCGACAAAATATCCGTTCGCAACGGCATGAGCGGGCTGTTCCAACTTCCAGAGATATTCGCTGAGGCCGGCAACCGTCGCGGACGGATTGAACACGATCTCGGCGCCGTTCAGTCCCAGGACGCGCGCCCCTTCAGGAAAGTGGCGGTCATAGCAAATATAGACGCCGACGTTTGCGAACTTGGTTTTGAATACGGGATAGCCCAGATTGCCTGGCTTGAAATAAAACTTCTCCCAGAAACCTGGCGCGCAATGCGGGATGTGATGCTTTCGGTACTTGCCGAGATACGAGCCATCGGCATCGATGACGGCTGCCGTGTTGTAGTAGATACCCGTCAACTCCTCTTCATAGATCGGCACGATGATCACCATGCCGTGCTTTTTGGCGATCTCTCGCATCAGTTGAATGGTCGGTCCGTCGGGAATCTTCTCGACCATTCCATACCAGCGCGTGGACTGCTCGGCGCAAAAGTAAGGTCCCGTGAAGATCTCCTGCATGCATAGAATCTGCACCTTCTTCGCTGCGGCCTGCTCGATGAATTTGAGATGTTTGTTGATCGCTTCATCTCTGATTTTCTCCAGCGGGGCTTCGGCAGGCGTGGTGCAGGAAGCCTGAATCAAACCACAACGGACTATGCGGGCCATGTTGACTCCTTATCGATGCCGGCGCGACATCACTAAATAGTAGACACCAAAACCCAGACCAAATGTGACGAACCACGCGTACGTGTACAGGGAGTCCAGGAATCCGGGATTGGATACCTGGCCGCCCGGCGTCGAGGCAGCGCGCAAGAAGCCGGGTATGACAGGCAGTACCGCGATTCCTAACGCAATAATGGCACGCCAATTGAAGCCGCTACCGTATGCATATTCGCCGCGAGGATCGAAGAGCGCCTCCAAGTCGAGACGTTGCCGGCGCAAAATCCAATAATCACAGATCATGATGCCGGCGATCGCTCCCATCAGTCCGGAGTATCCGATCAGCCAGGTGAAGATGTAGTCGCCCATCGATGCCATGATCTTCCACGGCATCATGACAACCCCAATCACTGCGGTAATCAGTCCACCCGTCACGTACGAGATCAGTCTGGGATTCAGATTCGAAAAATCGTTCGAGGGCGATACGACATTAGCTGCCATGTTGGTGGTCAACTGCGCGGCGAAGATCACGGCTGTCGCGAAGAGGATCACGGCGACGCTGTCGAAGCGGGCCATCAGATCGACCGGATTCGGAATCGCCTGGCCATAGATCAATACCGTCGCACTCGTCGTCGCAACTCCGATGAACGCGAACGCCGTCATCGTCAGTGGCAGGCCGAGCGCCTGCCCGAGCATTTGCGATCGTTGTGAGCGCGCGTATCGCGTGAAGTCGGGAATATTCAAACTCAGAGTTGCCCAGTAGCCGACAGAGGCAGTGAGCGCCCCCGGAAAGATGGTCCAGAATCCGAGGTGTTGTTTCTGCAAACCGGAAGATTCGCTGAGCACCCGACCGAGGCCGCCCGCTTTCATCGACGCCCAGGCAAGAAGAATCGCTCCACCGCCAAGCAGCAGTGGCGCCGACCATGTTTCCAGATGTTTGATGCCCTCGACGCCGTACACGATGATGAACACCTGAATGCCCCAGAACAGGAAGAACGCAAGCCAGGTGTGAACATTCACGGAAAGGACCTGCGCGGACATCGCTCTCCAACCCGTCCACATGATTCCGAAAAGCGCATCCAGAGCGGTGCCGCCAATCCAGGTTTGAATGCCGAACCAGCCGCACGCTACGATCGCACGAAGCACCGCCGGGATGTTGGCGCCTTTGGTTCCGAAAGACGATCGACACAGGACGGGGAAAGACACACCGTACTTCGTTCCGGCGTGTGCATTGAGCATCATCGGGATCAGAACGATGGTATTCCCAAGCAGAATGGTGATCATTGCCTGCCACCAGTTCATGCCTGCTTCGATGAAGCCACCGGCGAGCGTGTATGTCGTGATCACGACGCTCATGCCGATCCACAACGCCGCGATATTCCACGTGGACCAGGTGCGCTCGCGAATGGTTGTCGGAGCGAGATCCCGATTCCAGAGCGGGCTACGGGAAACGTCCTTACGTAACTCTTCGAAATCCTGTAGTCGATCTAACTGAGACATGTGCCCCGCTTGAGGAAGCGGCCCGCCCCGGCCTTGCCGAAAAATTTACCGTTATCCACGATCACTTCGCCGCGCGAAAGGACGATTTCGCTGACGCCTTTAACCTTTCGCCCTTCGTACGCGCTGTAGTCCACGCGCATGTGATGGGTTGTCGCGCTGATCGTTTGCTCTCGATTGGGATCGAAGATAATGAGGTCGGCGTCGGAGCCGACCGCGATCGTGCCTTTCTTTGGAAACAGGCCGAAGATCTTTGCCGCGGCGGTAGACGTCAACTCGACAAAGCGATTCAGCCCGATCCGGCCTTGAGCGACACCGCCATCGAAGACCAGGCTCATGCGATGTTCTACGCCTGGACCGCCGTTCGGAATCTTGGTGAAATCGTCGCGGCCAAGTTCCTTTTGTTCCTTGAAGCAAAAGGGACAGTGGTCGGTTGAAATCACCTGAAGGTCATTCATCCGAAGTCCCTTCCAGAGTTTTTCCTGATTCGACTTGTCGCGTAGCGGCGGCGTCATCACGTACTTTGCGCCTTCAAAGTCCGGACTTTCATAATGGGTGTAGTCAAGAAACAAGTATTGCGGGCACGTCTCGGCATATGCAGGGAGTCCGAGGTCACGAGCGTTCTGGACCTCGCGAAGCGCGTCGTCGCAGCTTAAGTGGACGATGTACACCGGCGAGTTGGCCATCTCGGCGATGGCGATCGCCCGATGAACGCCCTCGGCCTCAGCACGAGTAGGCCGAGTCAACGCATGGAATTTCGGTGCCGTTTTTCCCGCTGCCAGAGCTCGCTTCACCATGACATCGATAACGACGCCGTTCTCCGCATGCATGCACACGAGACCGCCGTTCTCGCCGGCAGCGACCATTGCTTTGAAAATCGTGCCGTCGTCGACGAGGAACACGCCGGGATATGCCATGAAAAGTTTGAAGCTCGAGACGCCTTGATCGATCATCGCCTTCAGCTCGCGTAGACGTGAGTCGGGAAGGTCGGTGACGATCATGTGGAAGCCGTAATCGATCGCCGCTTTGCCTTCGGCTTTGGCGAACCATGCATCCAACGCCTGATTCAGCGCCTGGCCGTGATACTGCACTGCAAAGTCGATGATGGTGGTGGTGCCGCCAAACGCAGCCGCACGGGTCCCCGTTTCGAAATCATCCGCTGACGAGGTGCCGCCGAACGGAAGATCCATATGGGTGTGCGGATCGATACCACCCGGTATGACAAGTTTTCCGCTGGCATCGATTGTTCGGTCCACCGATCCCACGACGTCCGCGAGATTTTTGCCAATCGTGGAAATGGTGGAGCCATCGATGAGGATATCCGCGATATACGAGTCGACGGCCGTAACGATGTGCCCATTCCTGATCAAGGTTTTCATGACGTACTCCGATTGGGCGGATGCTACAACCCTGATCCGGTGCTGTCAAACGGGGACCACCGCAGAGACGCAAAGAATTATGTTTCTCTGCGTCTCTGCGGTGAATTAGTTCGAGGAAGAACCGACGGCTTTTTTGATGGCTTCGACGGCGATGTTGGCTCGAATCTCGACGAGTTTCTTTCCGTTGGTGACGGTACGATCGATCGGACTGATCGGCTGGCCGTTGATGGAATCCTTTTTCGCGGCAACGCGTTCCTTATAGCGGATCTTCTCCGGGTCCAAGGTTGCGATGATCGAATTCACACTGTAGTCGTCGTGAATATTGTCGTTGCCGGTTTTAGGAACGCCCAAGTCGCCCCAGGCGCCGTCCGCAGCCTGCCAGCTGTCGTAATACTCTTTGATGTAATGGATGCGCGTGCCGCTTCCCTCCCAAGCCTGGCTGAGCTTTTTGGCTACGTTCGCCAAGCCACGCTGATCACCACCGCTGTCACCGATCAACACAACGTTTTTGAAGCCATTCGTCTTCAGGCTGTTTGCTTCGTCCTCAACAAAAGCTTCGAAGGTTTCCGGGCGTACCTGAATTGTGCCCGGCGATTGGGAGAATTCACCCGGTTCGAAAGGAACGGTCGGAGCGATCAGAGCGTTGCCGAGCTTGCGGGCAATTGCTTCTGTGGTCGCTCTTAACACGTAGACATGTTTTCCGGTCGGTACGTACGGGCCGTTCTGCTCCGTACTTCCCGCAGGGATAATCGCGGTAGTTTTCCCCGCTTTGATCGCGTCACGAACTTCCATCCAGGTCAATTCCTCGATCCAAACGCTATCAAACGCGGCGATCGGCCGGGGTGTCTGTGGGTCTAGTCCACCGCCACGCCGCTGGGCCGTAAGTCCGTTTGTCAGAACAAAAGAAAGACAGATGTAAGCCAAAACCTTGAACTTCATGCGTACCTCCAGAAGACGTGTTGGCCAGAACCGAGCGATTTTATCGAAGTTTGGATTTGTGCTTGCAAATAAAAACGACATGCGAGGGAAACAAAGCGACAAGGAGATAAAAATGAAGACCGGCCAGGACGTTCAGATTCCCGGATTGTACGTGTCGGAATGCTGTAATGCCGAAGTAGAACTGATCAAAGATGCAAGCTTTCCCCGGTGTAACCGTTGCAGTGCGCTCACAATTTGGGAGCTTGGTGAGCAGCTGGAAGAGAAAGCCGCATAACCCATCGAGGAAATTTTCCCGACGTGTCAATAGCCGTGCTGTTAAGCCGAGTTCTGTATGGGGGATCTCCGAGACTGCCATAAACTAACTGACATCGTTAGACATAGGCAAATCGGGTAATTTTGCCCCGATCCGCCATCTTGCCTAAACCGCCTACATTTAAGCTGGCCAAAAAATCAAAAATCCATTCTTCTGGACCTGTCTAATCAATAGCGGTTTTTTTGCTTTTTTGGGTCTCAATGATCTCGTATAGTCTCGCGGTTAATGACGCGCAGGGATGCGATGGCAAATACAATTTTTATCTTGGGTAACGACAATCAGCAGACTAAAGAGCTGAAAGAGATACTCCAGGATCGAATATCCGACGCGATTGTGACCTCGTCGGGAGACAATCTGCCCAGTATTCAGGAATCGGATACGGTCATCATCACATCCGAGGAAAAGAACACTGGTGTACTCTACCGGCGGCTTCTGAACAAGCTCGAGGACCAGGTCCATCGGGCGCGATTCCTCGGCGAACTCATCCGCCTCTTCTCGACATCTCACCAACCTCAACAGGTCGTAGAAAAGGTTGCGGTCAAGTCCACGGAAGTTCTCGGTGAAACTGCGTTCATTCTCCTCGTCAACGACGCAAATCAACTTCGGTTGGATGCCGCACACTCGCAGAATCCCGAGGCTTTGGTGAAGATCCTGATGACGGTCATCAACTCGGCACCCAGCGGAGTACCGGCCGAATTGCTGCGTGACGTGATCGTCGGTAAGACACCGAAGTTGATCGAGCACCTGCAGCATCTCGAAATGCCGAGTGAGATCCGAGCCCTCGTCGAAAAGTATGCGTTTTCGTCGATGATCGTCGTTCCGATCCAAACGAACGATTATGTACTCGGAGCGTTTGTCAGCATCGCCAATGCACCGCGCATTTTCGGAGAGGAAGATCTTAAACTCGCGATTGAGCTTTCGAATTTCGCTTCCATAGCGTTGGAAAACGCCAGCTTGTTCGGCGAATTGCAGCGGACCGCAATCACCGATTCACTGACCGGTCTGTACAACACGAGATTCTTCAACGAGGTTTTGAGTCGCGAAGCATCACGCGCCGATCGCTACGCCACACCGTTGTCACTCCTGATGGTAGACGTCGACAGCTTCAAACTCGTCAACGATACGTACGGCCACGTTGTCGGCAATAAGGTCCTGACGCAAATCGGCAAAGCTCTTCAGAAGTCTGTGCGCAATACCGATTTCGTTTTTCGCTGCGGCGGAGATGAGTTCGGAATCGTTCTGCCGGCGACAACGATCGAGGGCGCGCTGCATGCGGCCGAAAAGATCCTGCAGAAAATCGAACACGCTGACATCCTTGCCGGGCTTGGTTATTCCGGAACCGTCACGGTGAGCATCGGCGTTTCCGAATACCGTCGAGGAAGCCACTACGAATCGATGGTTGCGGAAGCCGATCAGGCGCTTTACGCATCCAAACGATTTTCCAAGGGTGGCGCCCGCACGATCGGGAACTAGTCTCCACTGAGCTTATGAATCGCCCATTCGGCATGCGCGCGAATCGTATCGTCTGTGTGGTTCAAGAAGCGCTGCAGCCGTGGGACAAACCTGCGCAATCCTGAGTTCCCTGTCACCACAAGCAAATTACGGATCAAGCCTTTCACTTTGGCGCGCTTCATCGCCGTGCCTTTGATCAACTGCCGCCATTCGTCTTCCTGCAGATCGAGCAATCTCTCGACTTGAGGCCAAAACAGTTCCGGCTTCGCTTGGAAGTCCGGACTGTTCGTCGCAGGCGCTCTGCGGTTCCACGGGCAGACGTCCTGACAAATATCGCAGCCAAACAGGTGCTGCCCGACGCCGTCGCGAAGATCGATGGGAATGTCACCGCGAAGTTCGATCGTCAGATATGAAATGCAGCGGCGGCTGTCCAGGACATACGGTTCAAGAATCGCGCCGGTGGGACATGCATCGATACAACGCGTGCAGCTGCCGCATCGATCGGGTGCGGGACTATCGGCAACGAGATCGAGATTCGTCAACACACAACCGAGAAACAGCCACGAGCCGATTCCTTGATTGATGATGCAGGTGTTCTTACCAAACCAGCCGACGCCCGCATACTTGGCAAACACACGTTCGAGCAGCGGGCCGGTATCGACGTACGTCCGCGTCTCGGCGCCAAACGTGTTTGCTATCCACTCCGCCAGATCCCGCAATTTGGTCTGGAGCGTCTCGTGATAATCCGCACCCCACGCGTAGCGCGAAATCCATGCGCGCGCCCGGTCCACAGTGGTGAGCGGCCGATCCGTGTTGTAGTTAACGGCACAAACGATGACGGACCGGGCGCCCGCCAAAAGCTCACGTGGATCCAGTCGCGCGGACCTTTGCCGTTCGAGATATTTCATCTCTCCGGCATAGCCTCGCTCGAGCCACTCCGGATAGAACAGTGCTTCTGGTGAAGGACCTAGCGGAGCAATGCCGACAAGCTCGAAGCCGGTACGCCTGGCACGCTCTTTGATCTCAAACGATGCGGATTGCATTAATGCGTTGAAACTTGCAACAGATCGCGAATCTCGCGCAGAACGGTGATATGCCCCGGTGACCAGCCGGCATGGTGTTCGAATGACTCGTCACCGAGACCTGCCGTCCGAGATTTCATCAGCCGGCTCAAAATCATCTGCCGGATTTCTTCTCCATTTGAGACGCCGGCAATCTCCCCTCGATGAAGATTAGATGATTCCTGCCCATGCGCGGTTTTGGTCTGGCCGCCGCCGGCCGTATCCACAATCACGTTGCCGATTTTGAAAAAGCGTTCGATCGGTCCCGATTCGACCGTGACGTTCTGGATGTTCTCGAATGTGATCGTGGCTTCATGGATTTCCCAGATGCCACTACGAATTCTCAGGCTGCGCCGGCTCAGTACATACCAGGTTGTGTCGTATCGAAGGTACATGGCGAGATATAGAACCAGTGCAGGGGCTATGATGACTGCGACCGCAACGGGAATCAGGAACAATCCGGCCACGGGAAACGTCAGGCTCAGAACCGTCCACAACACGCTGACCACGAGAGTAAAAACAACTACGGAAATCCAGTATTGAAGTTTGAGATAGCTGAGAAAGCCGGGAGAAGGCCGAAACTTCTGAAGGGTCTCACCCGCCACCACGGGAAGATCAGGCGGATGCTCGGGAACACGAAACCACTTTGTGAGCACGCCCCAGACGCCGCGATACATCCATGTCGCAGCCCGCTCAATTCCGCGGCTCACGTGCGGCTCTCCCCGGCAGCGCGGCTCTTCAGAAGGTCGCGAATCTCCCGAAGCAACACCAGTGCTTCGTCGTGCGGTAGTTCAGGCGCTGCGGCCTCCTCATGGTGCTCGCGAGCCCCGCGCATTTTCGTGTAGAGAAAGTCGCGCAACGCGTCCGCTTCGAGTATGCCTTCGACGCTCATTTCCGGTGTCGAGCTTCCAGATGCGGTTTGGATGGACACGGTTGCAAGACCGAGCCATCGCTGAATGATGTTGCGGGTCAGATGAATGTCCTGAATCCTGCGATAGGTTAAATAGATCTCGCGCCGGAACAGGATTCCCCAGCTCATCGACATTCCATCGTCATCGAACCGGTACTTCAATGTCTCGTATTTGAAGAACATCGGAAGAAAAAGCACGACGAAACCAGGGCCGGTGAGCAGCGCCATGATGATGTAGTACTTCAGCAACGAGGGATCGGGGCGTTCGATTTCGCGCGCATTAAAAGTCACTACGGTTGAATCCTCCACGAGCCGTTTTCCAAACGGATGGTTAGTGTCGGATACACGGCAAGTTTGTAGTCCGATGGATCGCCATCCCATCGAACTGCGATTTCAGCTGCGTCGAGGTCCGGCGCAAGCCACGGGCCTGCATTCTTTGCGAATTGAATTTCGAAAGCCAAAGCCGTTCGGTTCTCGCGAACAATCGCCGGGATTGTCGTTGAAGCGAGTTCGGCAGGAGGCGGAGCATTGGAAACAAGCGTTCGCGCAACTTGATCCACGAACGAACGTACTCGACCGGTGCGTTGACGCAACACTTCGGCTCTTGTCGGATTCGAAATATCGAGCGGGACATTGACGCCCACAACACGCCAGGCGCCGCCACGTCGAGCTACGGAGAAGCGAGGATAGTCGGCAAGTCCGTACATTGCAGGATCCGTCTTCCAGTAAACGACAACCGTTGCGGCGTCCTCATCCACAGGGCCAGCCTTTCGGTCCAACAGCTGCGCTCCGACCGCGGCGCCCTCCCCTCGAATAATTTCCTGCAGCGCTTTGAATCGCTGAATGTCCACTTTCGCGGGATCGGCACGCTGTTGGAGATAGGTACCGAGAAGCGCCCGCAGACGGGTCGTGTCGAACAGCCGGGCCTGCAAGGCCTCACGATCCTGAAGAACCGCGGGACCGTCGACTTCAAATCCACTTGCAACGAAGAACGTCTCCAGCAGTTCGGCCTGCCCTGCCTGCAATACGCGTACAATTTGATTGCCGTACGATACGAGATCGGGCGGCGGTGCACCATTCGTCGACTTTGGCGGAACATCCTTCATTGACGAGGGCTGAAAAGCGAGCGGCGATTCGGAGCTGCCGACCGAAGGTTCATCGGCT
>Ga0065712_10000505_pt1 | contig 11721 bp, 8 predicted proteins | sample MisRhiReplicate1_FD_59099 | JGI IMG/M metagenome (GOLD analysis project Ga0065712, IMG submission 59099) | Miscanthus rhizosphere microbial communities from Kellogg Biological Station, MSU, sample Rhizosphere Soil Replicate 1: eDNA_1 v3... | ecosystem: Host-associated > Plants > Roots >...
ACCACCGGCGCAGTCTCAGTAAGTCCGTAGCCTTCGAAGACCTTCTGGTGGAAGCGTTCCTCAAAGTGGCTGGCAAGTTCGAGCGGCAATTTTTCGGCGCCGGTGATAATGAGGCGCAAAGTCTTAAGCTGTTCCGGTTCGGCTTTACGCAAATAGAGACGCAGAAAAGTGGGCGTCAGCAGCAGAAACGTTAGCTTGTATCTGTCGATCAGCGCCGCGCATTTGGCAGGGTCCAGTGGATTCGGATACGTGACGATGCGCACACCTTCGATGAGCGGATACCAAAGTGTGACCGTCGATCCGAACGTGTGAAAGAACGGCAGCGACGCGAGAATTGCGTCCGTTTTCTTGGCATCGAGCAGTTCCCGGAATTGTGCGACATTTCCCAAAACGTTGCGGTGACTCATTACTGCGCCTTTGGGTTCGCCAGTCGTTCCGCTCGTAAAAAGCAACACTGCTTCGGCGTGCCCGCCTTTTTTCGGGATGTTCAGCAGCCGCAAAAGCAAACGCGCGGGAAAGAGTATGGACATGATCCACCACAGAACAATTTGGCGCTTCATACCCGGCAGAAGCTCATCCAGCTTCAGAACGCGTTCCGGCCATGGAAAATCTTTCACACGTTCGATGAATGGCGTCGCGGAGATTGCAACTCGCAGGTTGGCTCGCCTGCAGCATGATTCATTAGCCGCGCGTCCTATTGTGAAATTTAAGTCCACGGGGACTTTGTTCGCCAGCATCACGGCCAAATTGGCAACGACTGATCCTTTGCTTGCGGGCAAAACGATCGCGATTCGTTCGTCCGGAAATTCTTTGCGCAAATATTGGCTGAATGCTGCCGCCGCGCCGAGCAATTTTCCGCGGCTCAGCTCTGTGTGATCGAGTCCATCGACGACGGCTGTCGCGAACGGGCTTCGCTTCAAACCGCGCACGCAGTCTTCGGCAAGATGTCGGTCCAATGATGGCCGGCGGCTGAAGCAGAATTCGCCCAGCTTGAGCAACTCCTCGCGCACGGTCGCGATTTCCGCTGCTTTTGCCTCGAGCGGTTTTCCAAAGGCGACTGTAACGGGATATCGGATTCGTTTTGGAAATTTCCTGAAAAACTTTCCGCCCTGGTATGAAAAGATCGACCCCCAGAGTTGATCGAGCCAGACCGGAACGACCTGAGCCTTCGCATGTCGAGCAATGACTTCATAACCGCGCTGCAAACGCAACAGCGTCCCCCTTCGTTCCAATTCCCCCTCTGGGAACACGCACACGATTTCGCCNTCGGCGATTTTTTCCGCAGCGGCGCGAACAGCAGCATGCGACTGACGCTTGCTGATGGGGATGCAACCNATCGTGCGCAGGATCGGATGCAAGAACCGCTTGTGGTAATATTCCTGGTCAATCACGTAGCGGATCGGCCGCGGGCAAGCGAGCTGCAGTATCAGAGCGTCCACCCAGCTGATGTGATTTGGCACAAGGAGAAAGCCGCCGGCCGGCACGTTCTCCACACCGAGCGGAGTGACGCGGTAAAAGCAGCGGACCAGTGGCCGGCCAAAGAAATACAGCAAACGTTCGGCAGCAGACATCTTGCAACTCATCGTCGTTGTCATGTTGAGCGAAGCGAAGAATCTCTGAACCTTTTTTCGACGGATTCGCCGCGGAAATGAATCAGAGATGTTTCGCTTCGCTCAACATGACAGCGCCACTTAAGAGATGGCTCGTCTCCATCGTTTATGATTTACAATCGGCGCGCCACAAACTGCAATCCGCAATTGTCGATGCAACCGGGGCAAAAACCGATGAGCGGCGCGCGCAGCGCACTTTTTCTTCTGCTGGCCATTAATCTCTTCAATTACATCGACCGACAAATTCTGGCTGCGCTCGAGCCCGACATTCGCGCGACATTTTTTTCGCCTGACGATGTAAATCGGATGACAAAGACGGGTCTGCTCGGCGTCGCATTTTTCGTGACCTATATGGTCAGCGCACCGGTACTGGGCTTTCTGGCAGATCGGATTTCGCGTTGGCTCATCGTTGGCGTTGCCGTCATTTTGTGGAGCCTGGCTAGCGGCGCGTCAGGTTTAGCCGCGACCTTCGCGATATTATTCGCCACTCGTATCTTTGTTGGAATTGGCGAAGGCGGTTATGGGCCTGCGGCACCGACGATTTTGTCCGACCTCTTCCCAATTGAAACACGGGGTCGCATCATGGCGATTTTTTGCGCGGCGATTCCGGTTGGGAGCGCACTCGGCTATGTGATTGGAGGATTAGTTGGCGCTCATCTTGGCTGGCGCTGGGCATTTTACCTCGTCACGCCACCAGGATTGTTGCTTGGCTTGTTGTGCTTTTGGCAACGAGATCCGCGAGGCGCTGCCGATGATCGCGTACAAAAATCGCCACGCCGGAGCATCCGCGACTATCTGAACTTGTTCCGTACACGCTCCTATCTCATCAACTGCATCGCGATGACATTGATGACTTTTGTACTCGGCGGTCTCGGGTTTTGGGTACCGGCATATTTGCGCTATCGCGATCAAAGTTCCGAAGTAGGCATGACGATTTTTGGCCTGATCACCGTAGTCGCAGGCCTGGTCTCGACGCTTTTGGGAGGCATCATCGCCGACAAACTGCGTTCACGTTTTGCCGGTTCCTACTTCTGGGTCTCAGGAATTGGAATGTTGATCGCATGCCCGATTTTTATCGTCGCCCTTTACATGCCGTTTCCAGCAGCGTGGGTCCCAATGTTCTTCGCGATCTTTTTCCTGTTTCTGAACACAGGTCCCTCAAACACTGCTCTCGCCAACGTGTCGCTGCCAGAGGTGCGTGCGACGGCATTTGCCGCCAACATCTTCGTCATCCACGCGTTCGGTGATGTTCAGGCGTTCTGGCTGCTTGGATACATCGGCGGCCATACCAACATGCACGTAGCATTTCTGTTCGTGTCCGGAATTATTTTTCTCTCCGGCTTGGTTTGGCTAATTGGTATGAAATATCTTCCGGCTGATACAGCAGCCGTAGAAAGCCGAACCGGCTAAGTGACTTCCAAACAACCTACGAAACAGCCCGACAGCGTTGGATACTACCGAAGCTCGTCGTTTCAAAACTCTAGCTTTTTATTACTGTCCTTCAGGTCGCTCGGGCGGACTACTTGTTTCGCGTTTGCCTGTGTTCTCGCGATGATGCGTTCCTGTCGTCTTTTCGCCTGAGCTGGATTGATCAGCGCCAGATCGTTCAGTGTCGGGACGCGGCTCGTGTGTGCCGGTGTCGGTTTCGTGTTGCCGGCGCCCCTGCGGCTGACGCTCCGTGTCGGAGCTCGTTCCGGTGTCAGTTGCGCCTCGCGACCTTCTTCCCGGTGGAGTGCCTGTTTCGCGTTCGCGATTGCTTGGTGACGCTGTGGCGTGCGCCCGTCCTCTTGGGGTTTCACGTGGGGTCGCTGCTGGTGTGCCGCGCTGCGCCGGTGAGGCTTGCGCTCCGGGCGAACCCGCCTGGGCCGGAGATGTAGCGGCACCAGGACTTGCCATTGCACCTGCTCTTGTGTTCGCGCCTGTCGCTGTGCTGGTGTTCGTGTTTACATTCGTCGTATGAGTTTCACCCGTTGAAGACGACACTGCGCTGCCGATTGCGGCTCCGGCGGTTACTCCAAAGTAGCCATAGACGTTGTTGATGTAATCAGGTCTGGAGTATTCCTCGATACGCGCATAATCGAACACTGGCGCATTGTAGATGCGTTCTCTATCGACAGTTACCGTGAGAACATTCAGATCGCTTGACGGCGAATAAACTCCCCATGGGACAGCAACCATTTTGCCGCCTCCGCTGACCTGCGCACCGCCGCCTCCGCCAGTAGTCGAAACGACAGTGTAAGCGAGGCAGCCTGTACTGCGGTCCAGCACAATGTCTTTGACGGTGCCGATTTCATCCCCCTGGGATGATTTGACCTTTTTTCCGATAAACTTGCTGGTCTCGATGTAACTGGTGCCGCTCGAAGCAGCCGTCTGGGTTTGCGCCGACATAGAGACCACCGCCAAACCCAAAAAGACGGTGATGGCTCCTCGTATCAGTAGCGTTTTCATAAAGATTTTGGGGGTCTGGCTCAACTTTTTGCAAGCCGGACACCTAACAATCGCGGCGCGCGATTGATGCGGATGTGGCAACACGTTTGGTACCAGCTAAAGTGATTTCCCTTAAGAGCTATGTCGATCGTCAAGTCCCGTCCACAAGCAAGTTTGTGCAGCTTGGTGATCTGTCTCTTGATGCTCTTCGGCATGCAAACATTCGCCGAAGGTGTTCCGGAAGATTGCACACAACTCGTGCTGGGAGTTGCAGCGACGTGGAATTCACCGCGCGGCGAATTGCGATTGTTTGAGCGGCCGCGCGGTGGTGATTGGAAGGCTGTGGCCGGACCGTTTCCAGTGTTGTTCGGCAAGAATGGCCTTGCGTGGGGAACAGGAATCTCAGGACAAAACGAATCGGGTCTTCGCAAAAAAGAACGAGACGGCCGCGCGCCCGCTGGAATCTTCGCAATCGGTCAAGTCTTCGGATATGAGGCTCACCTGCCGCCCGGCGGTGATTATCCGTATCATCAAGTCACCGAGGCAGATGTTTGGAGCGACGATCCGCGTTCGCCGAACTATAATCGGCACATCGTAATTGATCCGAAAAATCCGCCGGACAATTACACGCACGAAAAAATGCGCTCGGGCGATTTTGCGTATCACTGGCTGATCGAGATCCGACACAACTCCGATCCGCCTGTGCCCGGCGCGGGTAGCGCCATCTTTTTTCACATCCGGCGCGGCGTCAACAGGCCTACGACCGGTTGCACGACGATGGCCCAGGACAACCTCGTAAGAGTGATCACCTGGTTGCGAGCGAAGCGACATCCGTGCTATGCGTTGCTGCCCGCTGGGGAGTACGAAAACAAATGGCGCGCATGGAATTTACCATCGCCCGACGCGTCGCGCGGCGTCGTTTCATTGGCTCATTGAAATCTCGCGATGGCTTGTTAGCTTGTCGTTAGTCAATTATGCCAAGACGAAAACGACCAAATCCTCAATCGGAAGAAAACATCCGTCGTATCGACACGAAGCCACGCGCGAAGAAGCAGACACATGGCTTTCAGGTCCATTTCCTCCGCGGCGATCGTGTGGTGACGAAGATGTTCAGCGATAACGTATTTGGCGGAAAACAAGCCGCGCGACGCGCCGCCCGAAAGTTCAAGAATTCGATGCTGCGCCGTTTGCCGCGGAGAAAATTTCTGGGCGGATAGATTTTTCGCGCTCGGAATGCACTTTCCGTCGATACGCTTTCCAACATTCTAAAAATGCCGGCGCGAAATCGTCAGGCCTGGCCGAGGTCCAGCCATCAATTACGCCCGACGCAAAAAAGACGCCTTTCTCAATTTCACGCTTGTTAGGGGTGAGACTTGCCGAAACCATGCCGCGGTAGCCGCAGATAAACTCATGGTCGGTGCGCGATGAAGCATTGAGCCTGAAAATTCTTTCAAGCGAAACATCAACGCCTAACTCCTCCTTCAGCTCGCGCTGCGCTGTTTGATCATAATTTTCTCCGGCACTCACGTGGCCGGCAGCGCTAGAGTCCCATTTCAACGGATGTCGATCTTTCCAGCGGGAGCGTTGCTGCAAATACACATCCCCGACCTGATTGAAAATGAGGATATGAACGGCGCGATGGCGCAAGTTATTCCCATGCACTTCAGATCGGCTGGCGTAACCCTGGATCTCGTCATTTTCATCGACCACCGGGAACCGCTCGTTCGGTGTCGAGCACATCTCCCGGGAGGGAGGCGGTGCGATAGAATTCGCGAGACCGATCCATTGCAGCAATGATAGTTCCTCCGCTCGTACGTTTGGATCGATGTTCAAACAACTTGCGAGCGCGTTCCAGTCGCCAGCGTATTCCCGCACCAATTTCCGGAGCTGCTTTCGTCTCTGAGAAAATCCGATCCGGATCAATTTCAAAAGCAACTCATTGTCGTGAAGTGGCAATTCAATGGGATCCCGCGGCGTAAGCTGCACCACAGCGGAATCGACGTCAGGCCGTGGAAGAAAAACAGTTGCAGGAACGCTGCGCAGATATTTGACGCGATGATGCAACTGGACGCGCAACGTCAGCGCTCCGTAATCGTGCGTACACGCTGAGGCGGAAAGCCGCATCGCCATTTCCTTCTGTAATGTCAACACATACAAGGAGATAGGACTTGGACATTCGAGGAATTTCATGAGCAACGGACTCGAAATATTGTATGGCAAATTGCCAATCAACTTCACGCAGCGACGTGCGAAAAGAACGCGTGGATCGAACTTCAGCGCATCAGTGTTGACGATTTCAAGTCGCTTATCTCCGAAGCGCGAACGCAAAAAGTTTGCAAGTCGCGCATCCTTTTCGATCGCGAAAACATGCGCGCCTTTTTCCAGAAGAAACCTGGTCAACGCGCCCAAGCCGGGCCCGATTTCCACTACATAATCGTGCGGAGTGATTTGCGCCTGATCGACAATCCAGCGAGCGAGATTCTGATCGTGGAGAAAATTTTGGCCAAGCGTCTTGACTGGCGACACGCCGATTTCCTTGAGCGTCGCGCGTATTTCTGAAAGCTTCATAGGCTAGGAGCGCACCCTGCAAGCGGGCAAGGGAAACTCCTAGGTTTGTTCACAAAATTCTGTGAACAAAATGCGTCGAGACGGTGAACTTGTTCACAAGTTATTAACGTCCGTTTCTTGCGGAGTCCAACGTAAGGAATTCTATCCGTGGGATCCCCCGACGACGGCGCCCTATTCATGTGATGGCAGCGCGCGACGCGACCGTTTTCTTCGGCTTTTCAGATACGTTTGTTTCGCCTCTTTCAGGGAAGCGCCTTCGAGAAAGTACGCCGTCGCAGCGCGACCAATCGCATACGTGCCCGCGCCCGCGACCATGCCGCAAACCACGTTGCCCCAGCCCGGGAAAAATTTCAGCATCGCGCGCGTTCCTTCGCGAAGGAGCATGCCCACGCCGACGTTTGCTCCGAGTGCGGCGATGAACTCAGTCGCAGCCCGCAGGCTTCGTTCCCTCCCGCTGATATACATGATTCCGGAGACCATCAACACTTGTAGAGCCGTGAGGACTGGCAAGTCTGCCAAAGGAATCGGTTGCGCGCCGATTGCGGCACAAATTGCGGTCGTAGATTTTATTAACATTTGCGCGACATGAAGCTGCGCGTGCCGATCGCGGGAGATGCGAATCATCTCGATCTTCGCCTGGTTCGGCAGCTCTGCGGCAAGCAGCGACATTAAACGTCGGGTTTCTGCGGATTGCTGTTCCGTGATGCGAACTACCGTGAGCAAACGATCGCGGACATATGGCTGCGCATCGAGCGCCTCTTCCAAATCCGTTACTCGTCTCGCAGACCCCAACGAAAGGCCAATGATTTTTATCTCACCTGGCGGGACGACAGCGGTGTCATTCAAGCTCGATTCGCCGTCATCGAAAAAGAAAACGACATCGGCAGGTTCGCGCCTGAGGTCCTCTTGAATTTGCGTTTGGGCAGAATCGTCGGCGTCGCGCGCGTCTAAGATCGAGACGGTTCCGTGACCGGGAATTGTCCACTCAGTCCAACGATGCACTGGCGTGAGGGTCACGTTCATGCCCTCGTGTGAGTCCGGAGCAAAAAGCAGATCAATGATTTCTGGCATCGGCGTTTTGCTCGACCCGATGAAGAGAAATCGCGGTCGCCGCTGCTGGAGGAATAATTGCTTTAGCGGCACCAATTCACGCAGCACCGGCCGCCGAATTCTTTCGGGAAGTCTGCCTGCCAAACCTTCCAGTCGCTCGGCAATTTGAACGAGAGTGATTTGATTCATTTTGTTGAAGATGAAATCCGAATGACGAATGGCTGCGCTGCGATTATAAGCCTAGCATGAATTTGAACATCGAAATACTTTCGAAAGCCGCGGATCAGGCGCGCGGGTTGTGCATGGACGCAGTGCAAGCCTCGCAATCAGGGCATCTCGGGCTTCCGCTTGGTTGTGCTGAAATGGGCGCTGTGCTTTTTGGTCATGCGCTAAGATATAATCCGGACCAGCCTCGCTGGATCAATCGCGACATCTTTGTGCTCTCCGCCGGGCACGGCAGCATGTTCCTTTACGCCTGGCTGCACATGAGCGGCTACGATTTGCCGATGTCGGAAATTAAACGTTTCCGGCAACTGCATTCCAAAACNCCGGGGCACCCNGAATTTGGTGAGACGCCCGGAGTAGAATGCACCACCGGACCNCTTGGTCAGGGCGTAGGCAACGCGGTTGGCATGTCCGTGGCAACGAACATGGCTGCGGCGCGGTTTAATACTGCTGAGCACAAAATTTTCGACCAGCACGTGGTCTGTTTGTGCGGCGACGGTGACATGCAAGAGGGCGTCGCTTCGGAGGCGTGCGCACTCGCCGGAGTTTGGGGCTTGGACAACCTGATTTACATCTACGACTCCAACGGCGTTACTCTGGACGCCCCGGCGAAGCTAACGCAGTGCGAGGACACGGCCGAGCGAATGAAGGCGTACGGCTTTGATGTCCAGGAAATCGAAGGCCAGGACATGCGACAGTTTCTCGACGCGTTCAACGTCGCGAAACGCCGCGACAACGGCAAACCGCAGTTCATCATCGCGCATACCTTAATTGGAAAAGGCATTCCTGAAGTAGCGGGCACATATAAGGCGCACGGTGAAGCGGGCGCGAAATTCGTCGATGCGTCTCGCAAGGCACTCGGCTTGCCGGACGAACACTATTTTGTGTCGCAAGATGTGTACGACTATTTCGCTCAGCACAAAAAGACATTGCTTGCCGAGTATGATCGCTGGGAAAAAACTTACGATGCGTGGCGCACGAAAAACCCGGACAAAGCGAAACTTCTCGATGATGGCCTGGCGCGAAAAGTTCCGTCCGATCTCATGTCGAAGATCCCGGATTTTCCGAACGATGCAAAACTAGCGACTCGCAAGGCGGGTGGCGAAGTTTTGCAACCGATCGCGCAGGCGATGCCGTTACTCATGAGTGGCAGCGCCGACCTGTACGGATCGACGATGAACTACATCAAGGACGGCGGTGATTTTAATCGCGACAACTTTGCCGGCCGCAACGTCCGGTTCGGCATTCGCGAGCACGGGATGTGTGCGATCCTCAACGGCGTTTCATATCATGGGCTGTTCCGCGCCTCAGGTGCGACCTTCCTGGTGTTTACGGATTACTGCCGCGGCGCGATTCGGCTCAGCGCACTCGCGAAGCTTCCCAACGTTTACATTTTTACCCACGATTCGATCGGTGTAGGCGAAGACGGTCCGACGCATGAACCCGTGGAGACCGTCAGCTCCGTTCGCCTGATGCCGAATATCGACGTAATTCGGCCAGCTGACCCCGAAGAAACCGCAGGCGCATTTGTAGCAGCGATGCAGCGAACCGATGGGCCGACTCTGCTCGCGCTCACGCGTCAGGCCGTTCCGATATTGAACGAAATCGNTGCAAACCTGCGTAGGGAAGGCGTGCTGCGCGGTGGTTATATCGCCAAAANGGAAAGCGGCAAACTTGATCTGATCNTCCTCTCGTGCGGAAGCGAATTGCAGCATGCGCTCGCCGCGGCGAAAGAGCTTGGCGGCAACGTCCGCGTTGTTTCCATGCCGTGCTTTGAGAGATTTAACCGCCAGTCGCAAGCATACCGCGAAGAAGTTTTGCCTAACGAATGCCGAAAACGCGTCGCAATCGAAGCCGGCGTTACGGAGATTTGGTACGAATATGTCGGTCTCGACGGAAAAGTCGTCGGACTCCATGACTTCGGCATGAGCGCGCCCGGCGCAGAAGTGATGAAAGAACGCGGCATCGATGCTCAGCACGTCATCGAAGCAGCGAAGTCGCTCCTCGCAGGGTAGCGCACGCGTCTCGCGTGTTGGCGATGGCGTCCTCGCCATCGCGGACTCTCGTCGTAAGTTGCACCGCTCCGGGCTGTTCTTAAGTGTGACAAAGACTGTTTCGGCGCGACGCCGCTGCAACGGATGCGAAGCAACGGCCAGGCTTTCCAACCAACACGCGAGACGCGTGCGCTACCCTAAAATGCTTCTTCTGGCTCGCTCACGTTTCGGGCGCGAGTCTCGAACCGTGTGTATTCCTTCAGGAATGTGAGCGGAATTTCGCCGACAGGGCCGTTGCGCTGTTTAGCAATGATTAACTCCGCTTCGCCAGCCTTCTCCACACGCGCCTCCTCGTCTTCCTCGTAGAGCTCGGGCCTAACAAGTAACCCTACGAGGTCCGCATCCTGCTCGATGGATCCCGATTCGCGGAGATCGCTTAAGCGCGGTTTACCGCCGGAACGCTGCTCCGGCTGGCGATTTAATTGCGCCACGACGATGACAGGAATTTTCAATTCTTTGGCCAAAGCCTTGAGCCCGGCAGAAATTTCCGAGATCTCGAGCTGGCGGTTATCTTGCGCGCGCCGCGAAGTTGACCTGAGCAATTGCAAATAATCCACGATGATGAGGCTCACGTCCTGCTGTGCCTTGAGCCGGCGCGCTTTTGCCCGCAATTCCAGAATGCTGAGGCTGGCGCTGTCATCGATGAAGATTTTGGCCTCGGCCAATTTTGACGCTGCGGCAGTCAGGCTCGGAAAATCGCGCTCGCCCAAAAAGCCGTCGCGCACCCTTTGCAAGTTTACGCGCGCGCGAGAGCAAAGCATTCGTTGCACGAGTTGCTGACTGCTCATTTCCAAGCTGAACACGCCGACGGGCAGCTTTTCGTTGATCGCCACATATTCGGCAATGTTCATGGCGAGCGCGGTTTTCCCCATGCTCGGACGCGCTGCAATCACCACCATTTCAGAAGGATGCAGGCCGCTGGTCATGCGATCGAACTCGGCGAAACCGGTTGAGATTCCCGTGATACTGCCTTTGCGTTCGTAGAGCTTCTCGATCGTCTCGATCGCTTGCATCGCGTGATCTTTCATCGAGAGCATCTGGCCTTTGAAGCGATCTTCGCCGACGTCGAAAATCCTCTGTTCCACTTCGTCCAGCAGACTGTCGACCTCATCCTGCTCTTCGTAAGCGCGCCGCACACTCTCGGTGGCGGCGGAAATGATCTCGCGCAGAATGTATTTGTCGCGAACGATCTCCAGATAGTATTGCACGTTGGCCGCAGTCGGAACGAACGTGAACAGATTCGTCACGCACGCCGCCCCACCGACGCTGTCGAGCAGGTTCCGATCGCGGAGCACCTGTGTGAACGTGATCAGGTCAATGCCTTGTCCGCCGTTCCAAAGTTCGACCAGAACCTCATAGATCGTCCGATGTGCTGGGACGTAAAAATATTCTTCGTTAATCTTCTCGACGCATTCCGCGATTGTGTCACGCGGAGAGATGAGCATTGAACCGAGAACGCCCTGTTCCGCTTCTACGCTATGCGGCGGCGTTCGGTGAACATCCTGCGCAGAACCTGTTGGCGAAATGGGAACAACTTTTTCGCCGCTTCGCGCCGCCGAACCTCGGCCAGCGCCATTTCCCGCTTTACGAGGCTTCTCTCCTGTCCAAGCGGACGGTGGAGTCGCCATTTATTTCTCTTCTTGTTTTGGCTCTTCTTTTTTCCTGCGGAAAATTCGACGTTTCTTCGGGTCTTCCGGCGCAGCCGCGGGCGTCGTCGCATCAGTCTTTGGTTCTGCTGCCGATTTGACCTGAACAACAAGTTGCGCCGTCACATCGTGATGCAGCTT
>Ga0065712_10068326_pt1 | contig 11696 bp, 3 predicted proteins | sample MisRhiReplicate1_FD_59099 | JGI IMG/M metagenome (GOLD analysis project Ga0065712, IMG submission 59099) | Miscanthus rhizosphere microbial communities from Kellogg Biological Station, MSU, sample Rhizosphere Soil Replicate 1: eDNA_1 v3... | ecosystem: Host-associated > Plants > Roots >...
TCCTCGCACATCCCAGAGTGGATCGGGCTTCTCGCGAACTTCAATCTGCCGCGTCTTGTCCGGCACGGCCGCGGCGAGCTGGTCGAGCTGGTCGATGTCAAAATATTTGCCGCCGGAGGTCTCGGCCAGCTCCTTGAGGAGCGGCTTGTCGAGCCAGACCTGGTTGGTTTCCACGCTGGGAAGGACAACGTCGAACGAGGTTTCAATCGTCGCTCCTTCCGCCTCAGCTGCGGCGGTGCGGACTCGGAGGCTGTGGCGGCCGGTCTTTTTGGCAGTGAGCGTGGCTTCGAACGTGCCCGGCTGGTTGGAAACCGGCATGAGGACGACGGTTTCAGGGTTTTCGGAGCCTACCTGAAGCGTCGCTTCTGCCTTGGGCGCAACGAGCGGGTTGTAGGCTGCATCCTGCAAACGGGAAGTCACCGTAATCCGCTCGCCGACTTCGTAACGGTCCCGGTCCGCCTGCACATAACCGCGGCGACGGCCTTCCAATGAGCGGCCTTCGACGAGATAGCGGACGGATTGAATCCAGAACTTGTCAAAGAACTCCGCCTGCCGCCCGGCCTTGCGCCAACGCCAGGTGCCGTTGAAGCCGAGGTAGAGCGTGTGCCCACTGCCGTAACGGCCGGCGACAAGGAGGGGCCGGGAGCCTTCGGTCTTCCGGAGGGTGGGATCGCTGTGTTCGAGCAAAACGGTCGCCGTCGGCTTGGGCTCCTGCGACGGGAAGCTCCAGAATATGCCGGGAAGCGTCTCCCATCGTTGCAAGGTTTCGGCGCGGTCGGGATAAAACCGCATCACGGGGTGGTCAGCATTCGCGGCAACGACCTTGAGCGGCCAGGCCCGCTGATTGCTGGAGAGGAGCGCGGCGACTTCAAAAGCGCCGACATCGCCGAAGCTCACCGGCATCAGCTTTTGCATCTCGGCGGTGCGCGGGCTGGTGAGCATGCGCCCCGAGTGCTTGGGGCCGGCCATGAAAAGCAGGCCGCCGGAGTGCTCGCCGACGAAGCTCTTGAGCAGCTCGACCCAGGGAGCATCGAATTCCTGGGGATTCGGGTCAAACAACATCACTACGTCGTAGTAGAACAGCTCTTCCTTGGTAATTGGCAGGCGAGTGATTTGCCGCGTCCCTTCTTGAGCCCGCTCCTCGTCAAGCGTCTGCAGCCAGCAGGAAATCGTGATTGTCTTGTCGCGGGAGAGGAGCTTCTGTACCAGGCGGAACTCCCAGGTCGGAGCGCCGGCGACCAACAGCACACGCACCCGTTCGCGGCTCAGGACCTTGGCCTCTGCAGCGGGGGTTTCGTTGTCGGCTTCGTCGAGCTCGTTTTCGACGGTTTCGACTTTGACGGTGTATTTGAACCTGCCCGATTCCTTGACGCTGTGCGAGAACTGCACCCGCAGGCGGCCCCCCGCCTCGGGAATCGCCAGTTGCTGCGTCGCGACCACCGTGCCCGAGCCGGCCGTGCCGTCAGCTTCGCTGACTTTCTGCTCGATCAGCTCCACCCGCACTTCCCGCGCTTCGAGCCCCTGGGCCACAACCATGGCGTCGATTTCGAACGGCTCGTCCTGCCAGACCTGCTGGCGGACATAGAGGTCGGTCGCCTTCAGGTTCCGTGGCCGCGACGGATCGCCGACGCCGACAATGAGAAGCGGGATTCCGCGGTCCCGCGCTTCACGCGCCGCTACGCGAGGGTCATCCTTGCCGGTGTGCTGACCGTCCGTGAACATAACGACGGCAGACGGGGATTCCGTGGCGAGCGACTCGCGAATTGCCGTCCAGATGTCCGTTCCGCGGCCTTCGGCTTTCAGCTCTGGCAGTGGTTTGATAGCGGGCTCCTCGGCCTTATTCGTTTTAACGTTACTCTTTGCATCTTTCGCTGGCTCTTCCTTGGCAGCGCGGGCGTCCACTTTGTCGACGTGGTCGGAGAAGTTGAGGGCTCGCACTTTGCCGCGGGCGGCCAGCGCCGTCAGGAACTTCAAGTTGTCGCGGGTCAAAGCGTCGTTGACGATTTCCACCCGGGTCGGCTTCTGCTTGCGGACATCCTCGGGGCTTTTTCCCAAAAGTTTGCCGACGCTGGTCGCGGCACTCGTGTCCTGATAACTGTCATGCGTGTTCATGGAAAGCGAAGCATCTCGGGCCACAACCAGCGCCGGATGGTCGGTCCGGTAACGAAAGTAGATGAGGGCCGGGTTGAGCAGGATAAAGACGAGCAGCAGCATGGCGGCGGCGCGGAGCGTGGCCAGCACCATTTTCACCCACGTGGGACACCCGGGCATTTCCCGCCGGTAGAGGGCGAAGATGGAATAGAGCAGCCCGAGGATCACAGCAATCAAAACGAACACCACCCAGCTCGTCGGCAGGTTCGTCAGCTCAAGCTGGACCTTGCCATCCGGCGGCAACTCGCGGAGGTCGTTATAGCCGGCCAGCCAAAGCAGGTTTTCCCAGAGAGTGGCGGCAAGGATCGGTGCGGGGAGAAAATTCACAGGTGTTCTTGCTGAGGTTAGTAGCGGTGGGCGCGGTACACGTTGATCATAGGCAGGTCTTTGACAATGTCCCCCTTGGGATCGAGCTCTTTGACGCCAGTCCGGTCCACCACCAGCGTGTTGCCGCTGGTCAGGCGCTGCACGGTGTAAGGATTGCTGAAGCCGGCCTTCTTGAAAACCACCGCTCCTCCCCGGTCGTATTCGCGGACTTCACCCATCCGCAAGTCGCAGATGAGCGTAGTGCCGGAAGGAGTGCGGTCGGCGCTGAAGGACATTCCATTGATGGGAAGCTCCCAGGCAACTTTGCCTCCCTCGTCCACTTCCACCACTTTCTGGTGCTGCTGGAGCGAGACGAGCGTGCGGCCATCTTCCAGCCGGCGGGCGTAGGTGGGGCGGCCGTCGAGCGCGGCTTTCCAGACGACTTTTTTGTCGCGTGAGACTTCAATTACCTGCATGGCATCGGGTATGGCCAGGAGCGTGTTGCCGTTATCCAGCCGCTGAACTCCCATCGGGCCCCCCGGAAGGTCGTCCATCCGCCAGACTTCGGTCCCCGCTTCATCAAATTCGACGACGTTCCGGTCCTGGTAACTGCCGGCGATGCGGTGGCCGTTGGCAAGACCAAAACAGGCCCAGGGCTGGAGACCCACCTGTTTTTCCCAGACCTTCACCCCAGCGTTGTCATACTCGATGATTTTTGACAGATTCATATCGCACACGAGCAACCGCCCCAGGTCGATGGCCGCATCGGAAAGCGGAAATTTGAGCTCGGCGGTCTGGCCAGTGCTGGCCAGCCACTTTTTCCACTGCTCCACACTGGCGGCTCGCTTATCGGCCGGCTCATAAACGGTGAAGCCGAATTGCTGGCCGGTGAGAGCCCGCAAGATGCGGATGCTCTCGGCCCGGACGGGTGTATCCGCCGAGTCGAGCAGCCGCACCAGGTGGGAGAGCGAATCCCGCCGTCCCTCGTCCGCCAGAATGCGAAGCGCGGCGAGCTGCACGAGCTGGCTGTCGTCGCCGAGCAGGTTTGCGGCCTCCGCGGCTGCAGACTTGGGGCTCACCTTGCCGAGCGTGGCAATGGCTGAAACCCGCTGCTGGGCGTCGGCAGAGCGAAGCTGCTCGATGAGGAATGTCCCGTCCGCTTCCCGGGCGGTTTCGGCCAATGCCCGGCGGAGCTGAATCCGCAAGTAATCGTCCTTGCACAGGGGAACCGCTCCAAACAGCGGGCGGCAGAGGCCAGCCAGCTTTTCCTTCTGCACCGTGACGAACACCGCCTCGAGCAGGCGGCGGCTCTCCCGCTCGGTGTGGTCGAGGATCTGCTTGGCTCGCCAGCGAATCTCAAAATCCTGATTCTTGGTGGCTTCCTCCAGGATGGGGATCACCCCCGTCGGCCTGCGCAGCAATTGCCGAGACGCGGATTCCCGCTGGGCATAGCTGTCGTTGCCGAGCTCCGCCACGAGGTTTGCCAAAAGTTCCCGCTCTTGGGGGGACGGATAGAGCGAGATGAGATAATCGGAAACCGACTCCTTGGTCGGGGCAATTTCGAATTCCTGAAGGAGCTTCAGGTTCGGCGGGAGCGTCTCTTGAGCGCAAAGAGGAACGGCCAGGGCCAGAACACATGCCCCAAGTGCCACGAAACCAGCCTGAAGCGCAAGCGAAGGACAGCGGCGCACCGTCAATACCGGGGGCGTCCCTTCGCGTTCGTTCCGAGCGTGGGTTAAGTTCACTGTCAAATTTGCATTACCTGAATGGTTCCGTTTCCTTCGCTTGCGCTTCAGGCTGGTGTAACTCCATCGTCAAAACTGCGACACTCCCGACGAATTGTTCTGCTTGTGCTGCCAGCGGATTTCCTTGCCCGACGGGTCAGCCTCGTGGACGCCGTTGTTATCCGCAATCAGCGTGTTGCCGTTGGGGAGCCGCTGGGCGTTGCAGGGGCTGACGAGCGGGATCTGGGCGGTCCAGACGGTTCCCTTGCCGGTCGCATCCACCTCGACGACCTGGCCCGTATACATCTGCACGATCAGCGTGTTGCCATTCTCCAGCCGCGAGGCGGAGCAGGGGCCGTTCATGTTGCGGGCTTCCCAGATGGTCTTATTGTCCTTGTCGATTTCAACCACACGGTTGTTGGTTTGCAAAGCAATCAGCGTGTTGCCGTTTTCCAGCCGCTGGGCGCACATCGGGCGGCCGGCAATGGAAATGGTCGTGGTCGCGCCATCCGGGGTGACCTCCAGGATCTGGTTGCTGTCGGCACAAGCGATGAGTGTGTTTCCATTCGCCAGCCGCTGCACTCCCCAGGGGGAGCTCGGCAGCCGATCTTTCTTCCAGACCTCTTTCCCTTCTTCGTTGTATTCAATCACCGCAAGCTGCTGCGTCACCGCGATCAGGCGGTTGCCGCTCGGCAGTCCCTGGCAGCCCCAGGGATTGCCGTTGGCGATTTGCATCCGCCAGCGCTCCTTGTGATTGGCGTCGAGCTCGATGACGAGCGAATGGACGTGCGACGTAATCAGCGTGCGGCCGAGCGGCACGTCGGTTTCCGACAGCGGCAGCGTGAGCTTGGCCGTCTTCCCGTCCTTGTCAATCCAGGCCTTCCAAGCGTCGATTGCCTTCGTCCGGTCCTCGGGCTTGCCGTCGGACGAGAACGCGATGAGCTGCCCCGTGAGGGAGCGGAGCGACTGATGGGCCCTGACCCGGACGCGGGGATTCTCCGAAGCCATCAGCGTGACGAAGATGGGAAGCGTGCTCCGCTCGCCGGCATTCGTCAAAGCGCGGGCGGCAGACAGCTTCAGCCGGTCATCCTTCGATTCCAGAAACTTGGTCAGTGATTCCTTGGCGTCCTTGGGAGCCGCCTTGGAGAACGCACTGACGGAAATGAGCTGGGCAATGACATTGCTCCCCGCTACGGCTGCCTTGAGCGACGGCAGGTCCTCTTCGCGGTAGGTGATGTCCAGCGTTTGCCCGGCGGCATGTTGCAGGTATTCCGGCTCCAGCAGCGGAGCGATACCCAGGACTTGCGACGTCAATCCTTTCTGCTTCTTCTGCCGGATGACAGAAAGGGAGCTGCTGAGGATGTCGTTGCGCCGGGCGATCATCTCCTTGCCGAGTGCCGGCAGGGAGGGACCTTTCACGAATTCATCGGCCAGCAGCTCCAGCACGAGAGCCGGGTTGTCCTGGGAAAGCCTGAGCTCGGCGAGCGCTGCGAAAAACTTCTCGGCCGCCTGGTCGGGAGTCAGGCTGGCTTTGAAGAGCTGATACGAGCCTCGCAGGTCTACCAGCATTTCCTCGAGCTTCTTTTCCTTGGCATAGAGCCGCATCCGGTTAAGCTGGGCTTCGCCATCCCCCGCGGCAATCTTCTCCTGCAACATGGCCATGCGATGGTCCAGGTTGGTCATCGCATAGACCCGCCCGGCTCCGGCCACCCACAGTTTCTCGCCGTCCGAGAACAGGTTTCCCACCGGGTCTTCCGTGGTGAGCTGCACTCCGACCTGGCTGAGCTCGCGCCCCTTTTCCAGGTCCAGCTTCAGAACCGAGTTTTTCACCGGCACGTAGATGGCGTCTTCCGTCAGCACGCCGCGGCCCAGCGAGTCCTCGATCACTTTTTCCCATATCACCTTGCTGCTGGGAATGTCGAGGCGACGGACGACATTTCGGCCGGCGACAAACAGGCCGGAACCTTTCGTCCCGAGCACGTAATTCGCCGCCTGACCAAACGGGCTGATCCGCGGCGATCCGTTTTCGTCACGAGCGCCAGTGCGGCGGTCGAGCCAGATCATCTCGTTGGTATCCGAGGGGAGGACGACGAGCCTCCTACCGAAAGGAATGACCACATCCTCATCCCAACCGTCGATATCCTTCATGCTCATGTTGTTATACATTCGCATCGTGACATTGGCCTTCTCCTCTCGCTTGTAGCGGACGGCCCAACGGATGCCGCCCGACACGGCGTCCACGGCGAAGACCACGCCGGTGCCACAGAGGACATAAGCGTCCCGCCCCTCGACGGAGATTCCGACCGGGGACCACGGATTGCAGCCCCCTGCGGGTTCGTCGCAAAGATAGGCCTTCCAGGCGGTGGAGCCGTCTTTGCTGTCGAGGCCATACAACCAGATCGTGCCGCCGTCCGTGATCGGAACGAGCAGCAAACTGCCGTAAGGGACCGGAGCGGCCAGAAAGCCGACGTCCTGCGAACCTTCCTTGTCCTCATCGCTGGCGGAGCGGTGCCATTTGGCTTTGCCGCTACTCGCCTCGTACGCCGCCAGGAAATTGCTGCGCGACCGCCGGGGCTGCACCCCCCACTGAAATCCGCGAGCGACAACGGGGGCCGTTGGGGCGGGGCCGGTTTCTTTGGAGACCCGCTTTCCTTCGATGGAGTAAATGGTGCCATTGGCGATGGACATCGCCTGGTGGACTCGATCACCAAACAGAATTACTTCCGGGAGCGATCTGGGGCGCGAGGTGCCACCCATCTGTTGGCCCATGGCCTGGGCCATCATCACCAGGCTGTTCGTCATGCCGTCCATCTCGTACTGATTGAGCCAGACGCTCCGCCAGATCGGCTTGTCGCTGCTCGCGCTGGTGCTATAGCAGGCGATGTCCTCGTTGGTCTTGATGTAGACCTTGCCGTTGTCGAAGAGAAGTTGAGACGTCGGGTTCCACTTGTTCTGCTTCCACTGCGTGATGAGCTGCTCGCGCGAGACCGGCTGGGGCTGGTTCGTCCGGACACGACCGCTGCGGACCATCACGGCGGGACTCATCATCCCGTTCTGATTCATGGTCGTTTCCAGCAGTAGCGAGAACTCCTGCGTCCAGAGCTCGCTGAGGGTCTTGCTGGTGGCGTCCGCCGGCAGTTCCTTCATCCGGCCGCTGCGAGCGGGATTGCCCAGCGACATGTGCCAGTTTTGTGACGCGACGGAAACCAGCGCGGAGGTTTTGGCGGCTTCGGTGGCGTCCTGATCGACGAGCTCAATGGAATTGTTCGTCGGCTTGGGGCCGGGCATCTGCGGAATGGCTTCCAGAGCCGCCTTCGCCGTCGGGCCGTCACCCACATGGGCCGCGGCAACCGCCAGGCGGAGCATGGCTTCACCACGCGGAACGGTCGGATCGGGATGCGACAGGACTTTGGCAAACAACCGGCTTGCGCCGACGAAGTCGTGCCGGTCCAGAGCGTAGCAGCCGAGCTTGTAGGCGGCTTCGTCCCCGCTCGAGCTGAGGAAATAGCGACGGACGACGGTAGCCAGAGCTTCTTCTTCTTTATCCGGCGCGGCCTTGGCAAGTACCGCCTGGGCCTCGCCGTCGGCGGCGATGCGATAGGTCTTGAGGGCCAGCGGGTCCGTGGTGGAAAGCATCCGCTCCACTTCTTCGGCCAGCGAAGTGTACGTGCGGCCGTCGCGGGTCATCAGTGTATCCCCCGCTTCGTCCAGCACCTTCTGCCAGAGCACGGCCGCCAGGTCCAGCCGCCCATCGGCCACGCACTGCTCCGCCCGCTTGAGCAGCCGCTGCTGTTCGGGGTCGGTCTTGAGGGCGGCTCCGCCGGGATACTCCTTTTCCGCCAGGTCCCGCATCGCGTCCGCTGCTTCGTCCGCGTCCTTGGCCTTCTTGTCTCCCTTGGCAGCTGCACCTACGGCCGGGGCGGGAACAGCTCCGGGCGCTATCATGGCCCTGATTTTCTTGAACTGCGCCTGCGTGGGACGCGTCGAGCCGACAAGGACCAAAGCAGCGGCCAGGACTGCGACCGTGCAACCAGCGAAATTCCGCGTGACGAATTGCCTCATCGAAATCGCTCCTTCACTTATTGCCGCCCCAGTCCAAAGTACCAGCCGAGCACCTGCTCGCAGCACAAAATGACGACCACCGCCCATATTAGATACCACCAGATTTCCGTTTGCGCTCCGCCTCCTGCGACGCTGATCACTTCGTCGAATTTGACGAGGTGAATGTTCGCGTCACCAACTTCCTTTTTCATTGTATCCGCGTCCGCCCGTTTGAGATTCCCTTCCGTCGGATCCACGTTGGCCGCGAATAGCACCGGCTCGAGCCCCCCTTCGCGGCGATTCAGCTTCATCTCATAAAAGCCGACCAGGTCCGTTCCCTTATATTCGAGCTGCCAGACTGTCTTTTGTTGGGCATTCTCTCCCTTGCCGTCTTTGGCGGTTTTGTCGGCAGTGGATTTATCATTTTTGTCTGCCGCGGTCTTGACGTCCGCGCTCGTTTCCACGGCACCCTTCCCTGCTTTGGCCCCGCCCTCTTCGCTGCCGGAGGCGGCCTGGATGTTGGCCTTCTTCTCCTTCGGGCCTTCGACGGCCGCATCGAGCTCGTACTGAGTCAGGTCGAGGGGCTGGCGGAGTGGCTCGCCGACGCGGACCAGTCCCTTGTCTCCCCGATCGCCAGACATGTACCGCACCAATTCCTGCATGGAAATCAGATAACTGGGGTTATCCGTAAAATTGGACCAGTCGTCATCCGCTGGAATAGTTGTCGCGAGCACCCGCCCCCGGCCGAACGGCTTTTCGGCAAATGCCGGAGAATCGTCCGCATCGTTGAACCGGGCGGGAACGGAGACAAGACTTCCAAGTTGTTCTTTCTTCACGCTCGCGCCCCACCAGCGGAATGTCTTTACGTCGTCGAGAAAGGGATTGCTTTGTCCGGCGAAAATCTTCAGCACTTCATGATTGGCCTGCTCGACCCGCAGGTTGACCCACTTCAAGCGCGTTTCATCCCCTTTGATGTTTTCGAGCTTGATCGGCGAGAGTCCTTTGCCATTGTTGAAATAATGCTCGTTGAAATAGGCCTCGTCCACCTGGTCCCCTGGCATCATCACGAGCCCCCCTCCGGCCTCCACCCACTTCCGAATCTTCTCGATGTTTTCCTCGGTCTTGTCCCCTAGCCGATACACATTGCACAGGAAGATGACCCCATATTTCTCCAGCGTCAGCGACTCGACTTCGTTTTCGGTAACCACGTCCACCACCACGCCCGATAAGACATTACCGGCGGGGGCCAGCGCGCGCTTGAGAAAATATGACTCCGACTTCGAAGCGACGGCACTCGGGTCCCCATCCACAATCAAAGCCGGGATTCCCCGCACGATCCTCGCCGGGTAATACGCCACGCTATCGGCCGGCAGCCGGTCGTCTTCCCCCTGTTTGGCGGTGGTGACTTCCACTTTCACCTTCCGTGGCGGGAGCGTGGCCCGGAGAGCGGCTTCGGCGTTTTCCTCTTCCGCGGAGAAGGTAAAAGAGAACGAGCGGCTCTGAGTTTCGCCGGGGGCGAGGCGTTCAATCTCTTCCTGCAAGGGGAGCGAATCACCAGCTCCGAATTTGATGCGGACGTCGCGGGCCTCGGTGGAACCCTGGTTCATGACCGTCACGTCAAACCGTGAGGAAACACCCGCCACCAGCGTTCCTTCCGGCCTGACTTCCGTCACGGTCAAGTTGCGGTCTTCGGCATCGCCGGCATCGACCACGTAGCAATTGGTGGTGACCTTCGAAATATCGACGAGCGTTTTCAGCGGTGATTCCTGCCCGGCAGAGCCGTCCTTCCAGTCCCGCTGCCGCAGGTCGGTGATGACATACACCACGCGGCTGACGTTCCCTTTCTCGCCGGAGAGCCGGTCCTCCAGCTGCTTAAGAGCTCCGTCCAGGTTGGCCGCTTTGTCGCTGACGTCGAGCTTGTCGATTGTCTCGTTAATCTCGCCAATGCTTTTCTTGTTCAAGGCTGTTCCGTTGAACTGCGGCTGGTCGGGCTGTGACGTGAGGATGAGCGTGAGGGTGTTGTCGGACTGGTCATTCGCGAGCGCCTCAGTTAGTCGGGTCAGGCGGAGGCGGGCCTGGTCCCAGGCGGATTCGTTGCCGACGCGGGCCTGCATGGAAAGCGAATCATCCAGAACAATAATCCGCTCGTACTGCGTGGCGCTCAGAATTCCCGCGGTGAGCGAGGTCGGAATGAATGGTCGGGCGAGGAGCAAGCCAATCAGCAGCACTGCCAGGCAGCGGAGAAGCAGCAGGATGAAGTTTTCCAGGCGGACCCGGCGGCGGTTCTTCTTGTCGGCGTCGAGCAGGAACTCCATCGCCGCCCAATCCACAATCTTGAACTTCCGCTTGTTCAGCAGGTGGATGATGATCGGAATGGAAATCGCGGCCACGCCGGCCCACATCAGCCCCGAGCTGGTCAGGAAGGCTTCCTCGCCAAAGACAGCCAGCAAGCTGAACGAGCCGAATGTCATAAAGTTCTCAATTGTCTCAGATCTCAGATTTCAAATCGCAGATTCCGCCATTGTCTCCGCTAATGGAACCCGCGGTGTGCTGCCGTCCTTCTGACCTTCTGTCGGAACGCCAAATAGCCGGCCAAGGCTGCGTCAAGCGGCTCCTTGGTGTTCATCAGGACGTAGTCCACACCGGCTGTGGCGCAGGTCTTGCGGACGTTTTCCAAAAACTTATTGACTGACTCGAGGTATGCCCGCTTCAGCGCCCGCGGCTCGGTATGAAGCTGCACATTCATCTCCAGCCCACGGAACAGCGTGTTGTCCGTGAAAGGGAAGGTCAGCTCGTCGTCGTGCATGACGTGGAACAACACCACTTCGTGCTTGCGGAGCCGAAACTGCTTGAGGGCTTCGGCCAGCGTGGGAATCGGTAGGAACAGGTCGCTGATGAGCACCACAATGCCGCGGCGACGGATTTGGCGGGCGAGCTGCGGGAACACGTCCGAAATGTCCGTCTGCTCGTCGGGCTGCGTCTGCTCCATCTCGTGCAGCATCAGCTTGAGATGGTTGGGATGCGAGCTGGCGGGGAGGTTCTTCTTGACCTTCGTGGTGAAGGTGACCAGGCCTACCGCATCCTGTTGCTGTTGCAGCATGTATGCCAGGCTGGCCGCGCAGGTCGCTCCATAGTCATACTTGTTCCACTCGCCGCCGTATTTCATGGACTTGCTGGCGTCGAGAATGATCGTGCACTTGAGGTTGGTCTCTTCTTCATACTCCTTGATGTAGAAGCGGTCGGTCTTGGACCAGACTTTCCAGTCGATGTGGCGGATGTCGTCGCCCGGAGCGTATTCACGGTGCGTGGCAAACTCCACCGCAAAGCCGTTGTAGGGGCTGCGGTGCTGCCCGTTGATGAACCCTTCCACGACGAGCCGCGCCCGCACGTCCAGCCGCTTGATGCGGTCGAGCGTTTTTGGGTCAAGGTAAGTGGGTTTGGCGGCGTTGTCAGTAGCCATTGGCGAGCGGGGGG